>Ga0335080_10008614_pt1 | contig 10634 bp, 5 predicted proteins | sample Lox_Sample_34_FD_206720 | JGI IMG/M metagenome (GOLD analysis project Ga0335080, IMG submission 206720) | Soil microbial communities from Loxahatchee National Wildlife Refuge, Florida, United States - Lox_Sample_3.4 | ecosystem: Environmental > Terrestrial > Soil > Wetlands | place: USA: Florida...
CTCGCCCTACATGATGACCGGCATGAAAGCGGCGGTGGACCGTCTCGACGCGGCGATTGAGCGCAAGGAGCCGCTGCTGATCTATGGCGACTACGACGTGGACGGCACCTCGGCCATCGTCGTCCTCAAAACCGCAATCGAACTTTGCGGCGGCGAGGCCGATTTCCACGTTCCCCACCGCGTCCGCGACGGCTATGACATGCGCGACGATGTGATCGAGCGCGCTGCGGCTGCCGGAATCCGTCTGATCGTCAGCGTAGACATGGGGATTCGCGCTTTCGCTCCCGCGGAGACGGCGCGGCGGCTGGGCGTGGATCTCATCGTGACCGATCATCACCTTCCCGGCCCGGATGGCGTTCCGCACGCGCTAGCCGTTGTGAATCCCAACCAGACGGGGTGTGAGTATCCCTGCAAATCCCTCTGCGGCGCCGGGGTTGCTTTCAAGCTGGCGCAGGCATTACTGGAGCGGCGGCGCCCCGGAGCCGATCTCTCGCGGCTTTTGACTTCGTTTCTGAAGATCGTGGCCATCGCCACCGTGGCCGATGCGGTTCCTCTGGCGGATGAAAATCGTGTCTTCGCCAAACTCGGACTGGACGGACTTCGTACGGCGGTGAACCCCGGACTCAAAGCGTTGCTGGAGGTAGCCCAGCTCAGCGGGCGGCCGTTGACATCGGGCGAAGTAGCATTTCGCATCGCGCCCCGCATTAACGCCGCCGGCCGCATGGATGTTGCCCGCGACGTGATCGAACTGTTCAGCGTGAAAGATCCGGAGCGTGCCCGCGAACTCGCCAATAAACTTGACCAGCTCAATGGCGAGCGCCAGGAGGCAGAGCGGCGGATTCTGGAGGCGATTCACCTGCGGATCGCTGAGGACACGGCGCTGCGCGACGCCTACTGCATGGTGATCGATGGCGAGGGCTGGCACCGCGGCGTCATCGGCATTACCGCAACGCGCGTGGTGGAGCGCTACGGTCGTCCGGCTCTTGTGATCTCTCGCGACGGCGAAGAAGCGCATGGCTCCGGCCGCTCGATCGCGGCATTCCATCTATTGAATGCGCTGGAGTCTTGCAGCGGCCTGTTTACTCGCTTCGGCGGACACGCCCACGCCGCGGGATTTTCCATCCCAACCGCCAAGGTTGGCGATTTGCGGGCGCATTTGGAAGCCTACGCCCGGCAGCGGCTATGTTCGGCTGACTTCGAGCCGGTCTTGAATTTCGACTTCGAATTACCGCTCGCTCAGGCGACGCCGCAGTTTTTTCAGCTCCTGCAGCGGCTCGAACCTTTTGGGGTAGGTAATCCACAACCGGTTTTCACGGCCCGGGGTGTGCACCTTGCCGCGCCGCCGCAGGTGATTAGAGACAAGCACGTGAAGTTGCGGCTGAAGGGTGGCGCCGGCGTCCCGCCGGCATCCGATCAGAGAACGGCTGTCTCAAGCTCGAACGGCGCCTGGCGGGATTCCATTTCATTCACAGCGCTCGGCTGGCGAATGGCTGAGCAAATCCGGCAAGCCCAACTTCTTCCGGGCGATACCCTAGACATCGCCTTCACCCTGGATCATAACGAGCACCCCGAGTTCGGCGGGCTGGAACTTTCTTTGAAAGACCTTCAGATCCCCCGTGCGGCAGTGGGGCTTGCCCGATCCGGTTCGTAAGCCGGTCGAGCCTCTTCATCGCGACCAGAGTTCGTTCCATGGCTGCAGTTCCTGCTGGACGGATGCCCCTTCCCCGGTGCTACACTCCGCGACACTCGGCGCTGCTACGCCATCAGGAGTTGCTATGTCGCGTTTCTTTGTCTTGCTCTCGATGATCGCTGTGTACACCCTTTCCGCCAATGCCCAGAAGGCGGAGGCCCCGGCCAGCAACCCTTCCACCGCAACCGAATCCGCCGCACGCCTTCCGGTCAAGCGGGTTGTGCTTTACAAGAACGGTGTCGGCTACTTCGAGCACTCCGCCCACGTTCGTGGCAACCAGGAACTGAACATCGATTTCACCAGTGCCCAACTCAACGACGTTCTGAAGTCCCTTACTGCCGTGGATCTCGGGGAAGGGCGCATCACCAGCGTCCGCTACAACTCGGTAGCGCCCCTCGATGAGCGGTTGCGGGCACTCCGTCTGCCGTTCGGTGAGCAGGTTTCGCGTGGGGACTACCTGATGGCCCTGCGCGGCGCAAGAGTCGAGGTGCGTAGCGGCGCCGCGGCGGTAACCGGCCGCTTGCTGAGCGTAGAAAAAGAACGGAGATCGAACGGCAAAGGCGACTTCTACGATGCCACCCTGTTCTCCGTTGTGAGTGACGCCGGCGAGATGAAGAACTTCGAGCTGGGGCCGGCCACCTCGGTTCGCATTGTCGAGCGCGACCTGAGCGAGGAAGTCGGACGCTATCTCAACCTGGTCGGCTCCTCGCGCGCCCGCGATCTCCGCCGCATGACCATCTCCGCCACCGGCAGTGGCGATCGCCAAATCGCCGTCAGCTACATCAGCGAGGTGCCGGTGTGGAAGAGCACGTATCGCCTCATTCTCTCCGATAAGCCAAATGTGAAGCCGTTGCTGCAAGGCTGGGCCATCGTCGACAACACCGTCGGCGAAGACTGGAAAGATGTGCAGCTCTCGCTGGTCGCGGGATCGCCGCAGTCATTCATCCAGCAGATTTCGCAGCCGTACTACACGCGGCGGCCGGTGGTCGATCTGCCGGCGTCGGTGATGCTGACGCCCCAGTCCCACGAGGGAACGCTGGAGACGGGGGGCGGCAGCATCGGGTTCGGATCTGGCGGTGGTATGGGTGGTGGCACCTTTAACCAGCTACAGCAGTTCGCAAAACTGAGTCCCGGCGTTGCACCCGGCACAACCGGACTGCACGGCACCGTCACCGATCCCGCGGGCGCCGTCGTCGCGGGCGCCACGGTGACCATCCGCAATGAGGAAAACGGGGCGTCGCAAACCACCACAACCGATGCCAATGGCAACTACCAGTTCTACAATCTCACTGCGGGCAACTCAGCGCTGTTCGTCAATATGGCAGGCTTTCAGAGATTTGCACTTTCCAACTTCTATCTGGGCACTGGCCGCATGAATCAGGTGGACGCCCGCCTGAATGTGGGATCAACCAGCGAGACGGTTACAGTGACGGCTGCCCCCACAACGTTAGAGACAGAGACTGCGGAGATATCCACGCTCGCCGCCAGGCAGCACATCGAGGCCGAAGGCAAAGACCTCGGCGACTACTTCGAATACAACATCAAGCAACCCATCACCATCGGCAAAAATCAATCCGCCCTGGTCCCCATCCTGCAGGCGCGCATCGATACCGAAAAGGTCTCCATCTGGAACGAAAACTCAAAGGAAATCCGCCGCGCCCTCTGGATGACCAACTCCAGCGGCCAGACCCTCGATTCCGGGACGTTCAATATCGTCGAAGGCGACACATTCTCGGGCGAGGGCACCCTCGAAACCATCCACCCGGACGAGCGCCGCCTGATCTCCTACGCGGCCGATCCCGCCTTGCGCATCACCATGGACGAGGAGTCCAGCGAGAAGCCGGCGACCCACGTTCGCATCTCGAAAGGCGTGATGGTGCTCACCCGCGAGCAGCGCGACAGCCGCAGCTACACTCTTCACAACTCCGACACGCAGCCTCGCCAGGTGGTGATCGAGCATCCCGCGCGCGAAGGCTGGAAGCTGGCGGAAGGCGCGAAGGCCGAAGAGACCTCGCCGTCATTTCTCCGTTTCCGCGTGGGTGTAGGCCCGGGCAAAACGGAAAACCTGAAGATCGAGGAATACCATCCCGAAGACAGCCAGGTCGAGTTGAGCGACCTGGATAGCGATCAGTTTCTGCAGATCACGCAACAGCAGCAGATTTCCCAGGCCCTGCGGGATGTTCTGAAGCGCGTGCTCGATCAGAAAAACCAGGTAGACGCGCTGCAAACCCAGCTCAACGCCCGCCAGAAAGAGATCGAAGCCATCGGCAAAGATCAGGCCAGGGTGCGGGAGAACATGAAGGCGCTGAAGGGCAGTCCGGAAGAGAAAACGCTGCTGCAACGCTACACCCGCCAACTCGACTCGCAGGAAGACCGGCTGAATGCGCTGAACAAAGAAATCTCCGACTTGCAGGACAAACACGAGCAGGAAGACGCGAAACTCGATCAGATGATCCAGGACATCACGATGGATGAGAGTTTCTAGCGTCGCTCCATAAAGCGGCTTCTCTCGAAAAAAGATGTCATCCCGAGCGCAGCGAGGGATCTCGGTTTGTCGGCACCCAAGAAAGCAGGAGAGAGAATACCTGGCGTAGCCGGTGCCTCGCACGCCTCCATGGGGTCCTTCGCTTCGCTCAGGATGACGTTAAGGCTCACCACATATGGTAGTACCCATCCCGCCGCGCAATCTCGATGTTCATTCCAAACACTACCGACAGTGTCTCCGGCTGCAGAATCACATCCTTTTTCCCGTCGGCCACGATCCGTCCTTTCGACATCAGCACCACGCGTTCAATCTCCGGAACAATATCTGCCAGGTCGTGGGTCACCAGCACAATTCCTATTCCCGACGCGGCCAGCGCGCTCATGGTCTCTCGCAAACTATGGCGCGCAAAAAAATCCAGCGAGTTGCTGGGTTCGTCAAACAGCAGCGCGCTCGGCTGATGCACCAGAGACCGGGCAATCAAGATTCGCTTGGCTTCGCCCGACGACATCGCCGCTACCGGCCGGTCGGCAAGTTGCTCGATCTTCAATTGCGCCAATGCTGAGTCGGCCAGCTTGCGGTGGGCCGGATCGATGCTGTGGTGCGGAAAAATGCGGGTGCTGCTGAAGAAACCCGACAGCACCACATCGCGGCCGCTGATATTTCCCGTGCACGCCGCCATCAGATCGTTCGAAACAATCCCCAGCAGCGACCGCAATTCGAAAACATTCCAGCGGTCGCGCCCCAGGATACTCATCGAAGAACCCTCACGCACTACCGGGTAACATTCGCGGGCAATGGTCTTTACCAAAGTGGACTTGCCACAACCGTTCGGGCCCAGAACGGCTACATGTTCACCCGAGTCGATGCGCAGGGAGAAGTCGTCGAGCACGACCTTCTCTCCGCGCATCACGCGGATGTTTTGCATATCAAGAAGCGCGGGCGTTGCAGCCATGCCGCAACAGTTTATACGCACGTGTAGCGACGGGGCTTGCCCCGTCCAGCCGTGATCTTTGTATGAACCAACAACGATCGCCGAGGGCCAACCAGCCACGCATGGTTCCTGCCACCACTTCGGACTACACTAAGTCTGAATGCCCCTGCAGGTTTCACTTCTCCGGCGCTGGCTGGTGATTGCCGCCGTCTTGTTCACGTTGATCGTGGCCGGGGCCTACCTGTACGCGAAGTGGCGAATCGAAAACGCACTCAAGCAGGTTCCCGAGAAGATCGGGCTTGAGATCCAGCAGAGCGCGCAGGGTTTCACGATCTCCAAGTCGGAAGCCGGGCACACCATCTTCAAAGTGCAGGCCAGCAAGGCCGTCCAGTACAAAGCCGGCGAGCGAGCTACGCTGCACGATGTGAACATCACTCTGTATGGCCCGGATTCCAAACGCTTTGATCAAATCTACGGCTCCGATTTTGAATACGATCTGCACACCGGCGACATCACCGCCAAGGGTGACGTACAAATTGACCTGGAAGCCAATCCGGCCGGCCTGGCCCATGCCGACCAGGCGGTTCCGGAGGAGTTGAAGAATCCGATTCACGTAAAGACGCGTGGCCTGGTATTCAACAAGAATTCGGGCAATGCTTACACGAAAGAGAAGGTGGAGTTCGGCATGCCGCAGGCCCATGGCTCGGCGGTCGGCGCCACCTACGATTCCAAGTCCCGAACCCTGACTCTACAGTCTGAAATTCAGGCTGCGGTAGAAGGGCCAAGCGCCTCCTCGATCTCCGCCAGTCGGGCGATTGTCACGCAGGAACCACGCGTTGTCACCTTCGAGAGGGCGCGCGGCCAGAGCATTTCGCAAAACTTCGCGGCCGATGAAGTGAAGCTCCACCTGCACGCGGATAACACCTTGGACCGGATCGTGGCCCGCGGCCAGGTCGCAGTAATCTCAAAGAACGATCCCCCCGCGGAAGTCCATTCCGACGAGTTGGAGTTACGACTGGCGCCAAAGCCTCCAACCCTCCAGCTAGCGGTGTTTTCCGGAGGAGTTCGTTGGGAAAGTTCCGGAGAACAACACCTCCGCGGCCAAGCTGATCGTGCTGTCCTCAGCTTTCAGGGAAAAAACAAGCTCGCCCGGGTGCATACAGAAGGGAACGTAAAGCTGGAGCAGCCGGCGCCACCGCCGACAAAAGCGAAAAGTGGCCCGGAAACTCTGCGGGAGAAGGAAAGCACCCTGCCGGCAGCTTCCGGCCAGGCAGCAGACCAACCCTCCACACGCTCGAATGGGGCGGCCGGAGAAACCCCTGGCCAAGCCCGGTCGCAAGATCTGGAACTGACCGCTCAAGCTGTAGATTTCGTAGTCGCCGGCGGACGGCATTTGCAACAAGCTGAGACAGCCGGGCCAGCCCAGGTTCTACTACGTGATATTGCCCCCTCGGACGGGAAGGAGAAGCCAGCCGATGGTCCAAGCCACGGAGATCCGCCTGAGCCCGGGAAACCGCCAACCGTGAGAACTCAGAATACGAGTTCTAAAGACCAGACCGCCATTACCGCGAACCACTTTGAAGCCCGATTCGACTCGAAGGGCCGCTTGGCCTTCATTCACGGCGCGCCGCAGACCCGCATCGTGAACAGCGCTCCGGGGCAGCCGGAGCGCACCAGTTCCAGCGACAGCCTTGACGTTGCCTTTCACAACGGCCGGATCGAATCCGTCGTGCAGCAGGGTGGTGTTGCCTACGATGACGGGGCCGCTAAGGCTTCAGCCGAACGCGCGCGCTATACCCTGGCCGACCAAGTTCTAGTCCTCTCCGGTTCACCCAGAGTGAGCGAAGGCGGTATGACCACGACCGCCGACTCGGTACGGCTGAATCGGGCCAGCGGCGACGCCTTGGCCCAGGGCAATGTGAAGACCACCTACAGCGATCTCAAGCCGCAACCAGATGGGTCGCAACGCGCGTCATCCGATCCGGTACACGTGACGGCTCACTCCATGTCCTCCAACCGCGCCTCCGGGATCGTGCAATATAGCGGTGGCTGCCGCCTGTGGCAGGGGGCGAATATGATTGAAGCGCTCGTCGTCGATTTCGACCGCAAGCATCACGCCATCGTCGCCAGCGGTTCGCCGGACCAACCGGTCTCGACCGTGCTGCTTCAGCCAGGCAAGGCCGCATCCGGCAAGGACGCCGCCGTTTCACCGGTCACCATCACTTCGGCGAAGTTGAACTACTTCGATGCGGATCATCGTGCCCGCTTTGAAGGCGATGTCACCGCCAAAAGCGGGGATGCCACCATCACCGCGACCGAGGCCAGCGTGTTCCTGCGGTCACACACATCGCAGGCTGCTGCTGAACCAGGAGGAGGGATGGGAAGGGTGGAGCGAATCGTCGCCGAGGGACAGGTCGTCCTTACAGACCCGAACCGCCGGGCTACTGGAGACCTACTTACCTACACGACCGCAGATGACAAGTTCGTATTGACCGGCGGACCGCCTAGCATTTTTGATGCCGAACATGGCAAGATTACCGGGGTTTCGTTGACTTTCTTTAGACACGATGATAGGGTGCTGGTTAACGGCAGCACAATTAACCCTGCAGTTACCCAGACGCGAGTGGCACGATAAATGCTTACGCTGGCCACCGATGAGATCGGCAAATCGTACCGGGGACGCCGGGTAGTAAATGGTGTAAGCCTGCGCGTAGGGCAGGGCGAAGTGGTTGGCTTGCTGGGGCCTAACGGAGCCGGCAAGACCACAACGTTTTACGCTATCGTCGGTCTGATCCCTCCCGATACAGGCCGCATATTGCTCGATGGCGAAGACATCACTGACGTGCCTATGTACTTGAGGGCACGGCAGTTCGGCATCAGTTATCTCCCTCAGGAAGCTTCGGTCTTCCGCAAACTCACTGTGGAGGAAAACGTTCTGGCTGTGCTTGAGGCGCAGCCCATCTCCTGGCATGAACGCCGGGAGAAGATGGAAACGCTGATTGACCAGTTGGGACTGGAGCACATCCGCCAGAACCGGGGATACGCGCTGTCAGGGGGAGAGCGCCGCCGGGTCGAAATCGCCCGAGCGCTATGCATCAACCCCACCTTCATCCTGCTGGATGAGCCGTTTTCAGGGATTGACCCGATCGCCGTGCTCGACCTTCAGAAGATCATCAACGATCTGAAGGCAAGCGGCATCGGAGTACTGATCACGGACCACAACGTCCGTGAAACGCTTTCGGTCACGGACCGGGCCTACATCATCAACGAAGGGCGCATCTTCCGCCAGGGTTCGCCCGAGCAATTAGGCACCGATCCGGAGGTACGGCGGGTGTATTTGGGCGAGAGTTTCTCGCTTGTGTAGTTAGTCGTTAGCCGTTCGTCGTTAGTTGTTGGCCCCCAAAACAGAAGGGGTCAATCTCTCTGAGCGGCAGGCAGCGGATGCTAACGACCGACGACTGACGACGAACGACTGACTTATGGTTCTTCTCCAACCACGTCTCAATCTGAAAGTCTCGCAGCGCCAGATCCTTACTCCTGGCCTGGTGCAGATGGTCAGCGTCCTCGCGCTCAACAAGCTCGAGCTCAAGGACATGATCAACACCGAGATGGTGGAGAACCCCGTCCTCGAGGAACTGGAAGATTCCGTTCCCTTAGTCGATGACGTGAGCCGCCGTGAAGAAGAGCGCGACCGAGTTGCCTCTGCTACAACGGCCGAAGAAGCGCCCGTACCCAGCGAGGAAAAGAAGGACCCATTCGAAGAGATCGATTTCGGCTCCTTTTTTCAGGAATACCTCGACCCCGGCTATCGCAGTTCGCGCGAGATGGAGGAGATCGAGCGTCCCTCGTTCGAAAACTTCCTCTCCAAGCCCGGTAATCTGACCGACCACCTGATGTGGCAGCTGGGCTCGCTGCCTACCAGCCCGGCGGTGCGGCAGGCTGCGGAAATCATCATTGGCAACCTCAACGAAGAAGGCTACCTGATCGCCAGCGATGAGGAACTTCTAGGCGTTGCTCCTCCTGCCCCACCCGAGGCTGAGGCCGCAGTGGGTGAGAAAGTCGTCCAGGAAGCCGCGGCGCTCGGATTGGGAGCGCCCATTGCCGAAGAGGACCTTGACGCCGCGGATGAAAATGTCGCGGATGAAGAAGGAATCAAGTCAGTTGAACCGGAAATCGAGTCCGGCACAAACGGGACCTCAGGCGTCGAGTGGGTCGTTGACGATCCACCCGGCTCCCCGCAGGAAACGATCTCCCTGGCCCCGGCGGTAGCCCCGGCGATAGAATCCGCCCCGAAGGCCTCGGCAACGCCCGCCGCTCCCAAGTTCGACCCCATTTTCAACGCCGTCGAGCTCCAGGAGGCACTGGAGTTGATCCGACAAATGGATCCGCCCGGCGTAGCTTGCCGTGACTTGCGCGAGTGCCTGCTCTGCCAGCTGCGTTTCCACCAGGAACAGCTCGAAGATTCCAAGCATGTCAATGGCAGTGCCGACGCCACCGCTCAGCTGCTGCAGGATGCCGCCGCCATCGTGGATCAGCACCTGCGCGCGGTGCAGAACAAGCAGTACAAGGAGATTTCCAAAGCCATTGGGCGTCCCATAGAAATCGTGCAGCAGGCGCTGGAGTATATCCGCACTCTCGATCCTCGCCCCGGCCTGCGCTACAACAGCGTTCCGCCGCGCCTGATCGAGCCCGACGTTGCCTTTGTGAAGCACGGCGACGAGTGGCTCGTCCTGATGAACGAGGACGACCTTCCCCAGCTTCGCCTGAACCCGGCTTACAAACGCCTCATGGTCCGCGACGGCAACGACAAAGACACTCGCAACTACGTGAAAGAGCGCTACAAGAGCGCCATCCAGCTCATCAAGAACATCGAGCAGCGCAAGCAGACCATCACCAAGGTTTGCTACTCGGTCGTCGCCCGCCAGCAGGATTTCTTGGAACACGGCATCGATCAACTGAAACCGATGATGATCAAGGAAGTCGCGGAAGAGATCGGCGTGCATCCCTCGACCGTGAGCCGCGCGGTGTCGAACAAATATGCGCATACGCCGCAAGGCGTCTTCGAGCTGCGTTACTTCTTTAGCGAAAGCGTGCAGGGCCCCGAGGGCGGCGGAACCTCTCTGCTCATCCTCAAGCGCCGCGTAAAAAAGCTGATCGAAGAGGAAGATTCGTCCCGGCCGCTCACCGACGAGCAGATCACCCGCATCCTGCAATCGCAAGGCATTCAAGTGACGCGCCGCACCGTCGCCAAGTACCGCGAAGATATGAAGATTCCCAGCACGCATCAGCGCCGGGTCAAGAAGTAGGACTTTCACCACAGAGGCACAGAGACACAGAGAAGTGCCAAGACTAACCCTGAGATCACTTGGGTCGAATTTTCAGCTCTGCATATTCCGGCAGTTCCCTGTGCCCCTGTGTCGCTGTGGTGAAAAGATGTTGAACGCGCCCGCCGAGTAGCCGGCGTCGCCAGGAGCTACCCATGAACGTCGAATACACCGGCCGTCAGTTCGAGATTACCCCCACCATTC
>Ga0335080_10008617_pt1 | contig 10632 bp, 11 predicted proteins | sample Lox_Sample_34_FD_206720 | JGI IMG/M metagenome (GOLD analysis project Ga0335080, IMG submission 206720) | Soil microbial communities from Loxahatchee National Wildlife Refuge, Florida, United States - Lox_Sample_3.4 | ecosystem: Environmental > Terrestrial > Soil > Wetlands | place: USA...
AACGGACGGGTCATTGCGAGCGCAACGGACGGGTCATTGCGAACGCAACGGACGGGTCATTGCGAGCGCAACGGACCCGTCATTGCGAGCGTTCTGTGCGAAGCAATCTCGGCCGAGATTGCTTCGGGGACGCGCCTGCGACGCGTCCCCTCGCAATGACAGAAAGCGTCACTTACCTCTCGCCATGACAGAAAGCGTCACTTACCTCTCGCCATGACAGAAAGCGTAATTACCGCTTGAGTGCGACGACCTCGTCCAGGAACTGGTCGCTCACGGTGATGACGCGGGCGCTCGCCTGGAAGCCGCGCTGCGCCGTGATCATCTTGGTGAACTCGTCCGCCAGGTCGACGTTGGACTGCTCCAGCACGCCGGTCTGTATCGTGGACGTCGTGCCGGCCGCCTTCACCACCGCTTCACCGGAGTTGCCGGAGACGTCGTACTCGTTCCCCCCGACGCGCGACAGCCCGTTCGGGTTCGCGAAGTCCGCGATCATGATCTGGCCGAGCGTGAGGGACTGGTTGTTCGTGAACGCCCCCACGATCGTGCCGTCCGCGTTCACCGAAATGTTGCTCAGCGTGCCCGAGGCCCAGCCGTCCTGCGAGAGCGGAGCTGCGGTCGAAGCACCGGCGTTTTGCGTCATGCCGGTGTTGTTCCCGGGAACCGTCGCGGAGGGGATGCCGCAGTTGAGCGTCACGGACATCGGCGAGGAGCCGTTCGTCGGCGTGATCGTGACGGGGTTCCCCGTGATCGAGTTCAGCGTGCCATCGGCGTTGAATGCGATCGTGCCGGTGGACGCCGTCGTCCCCCCCGTCACCGAGGCAGCCCAGGTCCAGTTATTCCCGGCCCCCTTCGTATACGTGATCGTGAGCGAATGGCTGGCACCGAGCGAATCGTAGACCGGCTGCGACGTCTGCACCGTCCCCCCCACGGCCGTGTTCGCGTCGAGGTTTCCGGCGAAATCCGCTTCCGTGGTCGCTTTCGGCGGCGACGACAGATCCTTCTTGATCACGATATCCTGGAGCGGGGCCCCCGGAGGGATGATGCCGTTGGTGTTGGCGAGCCGTCCCTGGATCACGCCGCCGGTCGATTTGTTGGACAGCTTCCCGGCGGGGTCCAGCTCGACGTTTCCGTCGCGCGTATAGAGGATCTTTCCTCCCTGGTTCACGATAAAGAAGCCGCTCCCCTGTATCGCCATGTCGGACGTGAGGCCCGTCGACTGAAAGCTCCCCTGCGAGGCGTCCATGTCGATGGATCCCACGGCCATCCCGAGGCCTACCTGCTTCGGGTTGGTGCCGCCGAGATTGGCCGAGGGCTGCGATGCGTTTTCGAGCGTCTGGGAGAACATGTCGGTGAACGTCACGCGCCCCTTCTTGAACCCGATGGTGTTGACGTTGGCGATGTTGTTGCCGATGACGTCCATCATCACCTGGTTGTTCTGGAGACCCGTGACGCCCGCGAAGAGAGATCTGAGGAATGCCATTGTGCTACCCTCCTGTATGATACGGTGAACATGTGGCCGGGCGTCTGTCAGTCGGCCCGGCCGGAGGGGCCTCCTCCCGCGCGCACGGCGCCGGGAAGGCCAGCCCTTCGTTGTTTAGTGTGCTGCTACTCTGCGATCACTGCGCTGTCGATGTTCGTGAAGACGTTCTCCTTCATGAGTGCGGAATCCATCGCCGTGACGACCGTCCGGTTCGGGACGCTGACGATGAACGCCATGTCGCGGAGAAGGACAAGCGAGTCCTTCCCCCCCTTGTCCCCCGCCTTCGCGACCGCCGCCCCGAGGGCGGACATGTCGTCCGGCGAGAGCTGGATATTGCGCGAGGCCATCCTGTCCTGCGCGTGTTTCGAGAACTTCAGGTCGTTCAGCTCTTTCCTGAATATCTCGTCGAACGCGCCCCCTTTCGCGCCCGCCGGCACGGGCCGCTCACGGAGCCCGTCCACTCCCCCCGCGGGGAGGAACGGGACCTGGACGCCGTTGATGATTGTGTCCGCCACGTGCGCCTCCTACATGACTTCGAGTATGCTGGAGAGGGGGATTTCCTGCCCGTCCACCAGAAACACCGTGCCGGTGGACTTGAAGCGCACGCCCGTCACCGTGCCGTAGAAGAACGGGGTCGCCGCCAGGGGGTTCCCCTTCGCGTCTGCCGCGACCACATTCACCGTGTATTGCCCCGCGGCCGCCTGCGCGCCGCTGTCGGTGAGCCCATCCCAGCTCACATCGACGTCTCCCGCCGTGACGCCGGTCCCGGTGATCGTCCTGACGACATTGCCGTACTGGTCCAGGATCTTCACCTGCGCGCTGGAGGCGGCCGAGGGAAGCGTGTACCCGACCTTCTCCGGCCCGGTCCCGTCATACGTGAACGAGGCGCCGCTGGCGCGAACCTGCTTGCCGATCACCGTCGTGGAGAGGGCATTGCTGATCGACTGGTTGAGGAGCTGGCTCGAGCTGATCGACGTCTGGAGCGACGTGTTGATGTTGTTCAACTGCTCCACGGACGCGAACTGGGCGAGCTGCGACGCGAATTGTGTCCCGTCCATGGGGTTCATGGGATCCTGGTTCTGGAGCTGCGAAACCAGGAGCTTCAGGAAATCGTCCTGCCCCATGATGTTGCTCCCGGTCGTGCTCGACGCGGGGAACGTCGTGGGTCCGATCCCTTCGATCTGTGATGACATGGCGCATCCTCCCTACATTATCAGTTCGATGGTATTGTAGCCCATATCCTTTGCCGCCTGCACCGGCTCGTCGTCGATGGACGTCGCGCCGCGGCGGCTCCCCCTGCGGCCCGTTCGCTCTCCCCCGCTTCCCGTACCCCCCTGCTGCATCGATTGCTCGGGGACCATGACGTCTATCCGCTGGACCTCGATACCGTGTTCCTGGAGCGCCTGGCGGAGCTGGGGCATGTGGGCCTCGAGCGCCGATTTCACGAGCTGCTGCGACACGTCGATCTGCGCCACCATTTTCGAGTCCTCGACGTGGACATGGAGCTGCACCTCTCCGAGCGACGGCGGCTTGAGCGTCATGCGCATATCGGACGCCGTCCCGTCGACCTGGAAGCTCAGGTTGCGGACCACCTGGTCGGCGATCCGCCGCGAGACTTCCTGCGGCAGAGGCGCGTAGGCCGCCGGGATCTCCTGCCTGGGCGGGGCCTGCGCGATCGGCTCCGGCCGCCCCGTTGCCTCCACGGGAGGCGTGATGGTCTGCGCCGCGTTTCTTGCCGCCGTCCCCTGCGAGGGCGCCGTCAGGTTCTCCGCCACCGGCTGTTCAGCGCGGGGGGCGGCATCGACGCTCTCTTTTGCCGGCGCAGCGGCGGCCGGGGCGGTGTCGCCCTGCTGATCGGTCCCCTTTTCGGGTGCGGCGGATGCAGGCTGATATTGCGTGATCCCGTCACCTCCGGCAGGATTGTCCGGGGGAGCCTGTGCGGCATCGTCGCGGGGCCCGGGAGCCGCCTTCGCAAACTCGGGGGGCTCAGGAGGTGCGTCATCATCGACGCGTTCCGCCGCCGGCGGATCAACGCTGTCTGCGCTGCGCCGGGAGTTTTCGCCCGGTCCGCGCGCGCGGACTGTGCGCGGAGCCGGTGCGGTATACTGCGCAGGGGAGTCCCCCTGCGCCTCGGAAAGCGGCACCTCCGCAATGCGGGCCGGCGCCAGTGAATCATGTGCGCTATACTGCGGTGACTGCGCGGGTTCGGCCTTCTGCAGAAGAACGGCCGCCGGAGGCGCAGGCGCCGTCGGTTCAGCAAGCGCGTCGAGCGCGAGGGCAATCATACTCCCGGCGTCACTCCCCGCAGAAACGCCCACCGTCCCATTTGAACCGATTGGGGGGGCGGCCTGCTGTTTGGAGGGAGAGACGCCCCCCAGCGTGCCGGAGGGCCCGGCGGTCGAAGACTTGAGGCCGTCATCCGCCTGCGCAATCGGGATCGGCGCCGCCTCCTCCACCGGAAAAATGTCCTTCAGGAGCGACAGGAGCATATTTCCTTCCCCGGGAACCGGCGGGGCGGGAGAAGCCGCGGGAGACGCGGGTGCGCTCTTCGCGGCAAATGCCGCCGGCGCAGCATCATCGGCGTCGGTCGAAGTGCCCGTCCCGCCACTCACCGGGGCGGCCGCGGGTACGACCTGCGCCTGCACCGGCGCAAACGCGCTGATGAGCGCTATCTGACAGGGCGTCGTGATCCCGTCATCGCGCGCCGGGGAGGATTTTTCGTCCTCCTTCCCCCCCGTGGCGGGTATGACGTCCTGCTGTTTGACTGTGCCGAACGGGGTGAGTCCAGCGAAAACCTGCGGCGCAGCCGGAGCGTCCGTGGCCCCGGTCAGCGCCGGGCCCCCCAGGAACTCGCCGAGTATCGCCTGTATGAATGCGGCAAACGGGTTTGCCGGCGCGGGAGCATTCCCCGCAATCGGCGGACCGTTCGACACCCGGGTCCCTGCCTGGCCCGGAAGGCTCATGACATTGCTCATTGAACCATCCTTATCATGCGGGCGGCGCGATCCGGATCGAGAGCGCTCAGGATCTTGGCCGCCTGCCGTTTCTTAACTGCAAGGAGAATGGATTTCACCTCCCTGTCGTCAAGTCCCTTGAGTATGCGCACCGCCTGTTCCGCGGGCATGGATTCAATCATCTTCGCAAACGTCTTTGACTGCTTCGCTCTGGCGCTATCCGGGACGGCCTGTGGGGAAGCCTGTGCAGCCTGCCCGGTGTCCGACTTCGCGCCGCCGGTCAGCCGTGCGATCGCGCTGTCGCGCGACTCGACCGCGGCCTGGAGCGCGCGGACGCTGTCCGCCAGCTTCGCGATTTCGTCCCGGGGGGCAGCCCCGGCGATCGCTGTGGCCGGCGCCGTCGAGTCGGACTTTGCGGCCGCTGCGGCTCCGGGAACAGCCGCGGCCGTCGTGTCATTCTTCGCGGCGGCGGCAGCCGGCGGGGCCGCAACGCCGAAGAGCGCGGGCCTCAGGTGGTAGAGGGCGAACACGATCGCCACCGCGGCGGCGAGTGTGCCGGTCATCATCAACACGTATGGGATGACGGATTTCACGGTATCACTGCGGCGGCGAAATTCTCTGTGCCAGCACGTCGATCACGCGCTGCGCCTTCCTGTCATTCTCCTTCGACTCCTCGTCGCGGCGCTTTTCCTCGATCTTTTCCAGCATCTGCTGCGACTTTGTCCTCTCCACCAGTTCCCCCCGCTTCGTATCCTCCTGGTCGCTGATCTGCTGCACGGTCGCTTCCTGTGTGTTGATCTGCCGCGAAAGGCTCTGGAGGAACGCGCGGCTTGTCTGCATGTCCCGCGCCCGGGCGTTCATCTTCCGCGCCGCATCGGACATGGCGGAGCTTTTTTGCTCCTCCAGCCGGTCCAGCGTCCCCTGCTCCTCCTCTTTCTTCACCTTGATCTGCGAAAGCTCCCGCTGCGCGTTCTTGAGCTGGATGTCCTTGACGCGGATGACGGTCTGGAGTCTCGAAGGCCCTACCTGCATACAGATCTCCTGTTATTGCGCCCCGGCGCGGGCGACAAGCTCCATCAGCCGCGCGACGCTCTCGTTGAATCCCGCCTTCTCCGTCGAGTCCTGGCGGAGAAATTCCCTGATCGCTTCCCAGCTCCTGATGGCCCTGTCGATCCGGGGGTTGCTCCCCTTCACGTAGGCGCCGATATTGATCAGGTCCTCCGACTCCCTGTACGTGGCCACCATGTCCAGGAACCGGTGGACCGCCGTGCCGTGGGCCGGCGTCACGATGGCGGGCATCACGCGGCTCACGCTCTCCAGCGCGTCCACCGCCGGATACTGCCCGGCGGAAGCCAGCCGCCGTGAGAGGACGATGTGGCCGTCCAGTATCGAGCGGACCGCGTCCGCCACCGGTTCGGTCATGTCGTCCCCTTCCACGAGCACGGTGTACATGCCGGTGATGCTGCCGCTGCGCGAATTCCCCGCCCGCTCCAGGAGCCGGGGGAGCATCGCGAAGACCGACGGCGTGTACCCCTTCGTCGTCGGGGGCTCCCCGATCGCAAGCCCCACCTCCCGCTGCGCCATGGCCAGGCGCGTGACGGAGTCCATCATGAGCATGACGTCCATCCCCGCGTCGCGGAAATACTCCGCGATCGTCGTCGCCATGAACGCCGCCTTGAGCCGGATGAGCGACGCCTGGTCGCTTGTCGCGACGACGACCACCGAGCGGCGGAGCCCCTCGGGTCCCAGCTCCCGCTCGAGAAATTCGGACACCTCGCGGCCCCGCTCCCCGACAAGCGCGATCACGTTGACGTCCGCGGTGGTATTCCGCGCGATCATGCCGAGCGTCACGCTCTTGCCGACACCGCTCCCTGCGAATATGCCGACGCGCTGACCCTTCCCCAGGGTCAGCAGCGCGTCGATCGAGCGGATCCCCGTGGCCACCACCTCGGAGATCCTCCGGCGCGTCAGGGGGTTCGGCGGGGCGCTGTAGATCGAGCGCACCTCCTCCGTCACCACGGGTCCTTTCCCGTCCAGGGGTCGCCCGAGCCCGTCGATCACGCGGCCCAGCAGCTCCTTCCCCACGTTCACGGAGAGGGAGCGCCCGGTGGCGACGATTTCGCTCCCGGGTCCGACGCGCGAGGCGTCCCCCAGGATCATCGAGAGGACGCGGTTGCTCCGGAATCCGACCACCTCGGAGAGGCACAGGTCGTGCCCCTCGCGCGACTTGATCGCGCAGACGTCCCCCATGGCGCAGTTGGGACCAACCGATTCGATGACGAGGCCGATCACCTGCTCCACCTTGCCGTTCACTTTGAGGAGGTCCACCTGGTTCAGGCGCGTGAGGTACGCCTCCAGCGTCCCGGAGGACGACCGCGCTTCCTGCGTATCGACCGTGTCGGGGAGCGCGCTCACGCGCCGTCTCCCACGATGCCCGACACGCGGCCGAACAGCGCGCTCTCCACCTGGCGGAGCTGCGTCGTCCAGCGCGCGTCGACGTTCCCGGAGGCGCATTCCACGATGCAGCTCCCCGCCTCGACGGTCTCGTCCGGCTCCACGATGAACTCCCTGACCGCTTCCGCCCCCGCGAGGATCGCGGGACGGTGGTCGCGGATCACCTGCTCGTCGCTCGGGTGGACGCGGAGCTTGACCGCATCGACCCCTACGACGCGCCGGAGCGCCTCCTGGATCTGCCGCACCGATGTGCCGTCGCCGGCGGCGACTTCCCGCTTGATGATCTTCCCCGCCACCGCGAGCGCGAAGCGGAACGCGTCGCGCTCGATCCGTTCGTACAGGTGCCAGAGCTGTCCCTGCGTGGAGGCGAGGAGCGCATCGATGCGGCCCGCCTGGGCGGCGGCTTTCTCGGCGTACTCCCTGCGGAACCGCCCCTCCGCCTGCGCCAGCCCGTCGGCAAATCCCCGCTCGTACTCGCCGCAACCTTCCGCAGCAGCCTGCGCCTGCAGGGGCCTGAGCGCGGGACGCGGCTCGGCCGGCCACGCGGGCGCGGCGACGGGCGCCGCGGGGGAGGGCGCGAGCGGGGGAAGGTCGTGCACCCCGGCTTCCGGCCTCCGCACCCGCAACGGGGAGGAGGAGGGCCGTATTTTCACGACGTTAGACAAACACTTCCTCCGTGCCGCCGCGTCCGGCGATGGCGATCTCTCCCTGGTCCTCGAGCTGCTTGACGATATCGACGATGCGCGTCTGCGCCGCTTCCACTTCCTTGAGGCGCACGGGACCCATGTACTGCAGCTCCTCCTTGAGGAGATCCCTGGCCCGCTCGGACATGTTCTGCAGGATCTTGTCCTTGAGCTTGTCGTCGCACACCTTGAGCGAGAGCGCGAGCTCCTTCTTGTCGACCTCGCGCAGCACCCTCTGGATGCCCCGGTCGTCGACGAACATGAGATCGTCGAACATGAACATCAGCCGCTTGATCTCCATCGCGAGCTGCGAGTCCTGCTGCTCGATCGTCTCCAGGATCGTCTTGGCGGTGGCGTTGTTGCACTTGTTGAGCACCGTGGCGACCGCCTTCGCGCCTCCCATGAGGGAGAGACTCTGGCTGATCTCGTTCTGCGCGATCTCCTCGACGACGTCCTCCACCTCCTTCAGGAGCGCCGGCGACACCTTCCCCAGCGTGGCCATGCGGTAGGAGACGTTGTTGCGGAGATCCTCCGGGAATTCTGTCAGCACCTGGGCGGTCTGGTCCGGCGTCAGGTTCGACAGGATGAGCGCGATCGTCTGCGGGTGCTCCTTCTGCAGGAAGCTCGCCAGCTGCCCCCCGTCCGCCTTCTTGAGCGCCCCGAATCCCCGGACGTGCGTCAGCGAGCGGACCTTGTCCAGGACGTCCGTCGCCTTGGCGAACCCGAGCGAGCTCTCCAGCAGCTTCTGCGCGTAATCGAGCCCCCCCTGGATCACGTATTCCTGCGCGGTGATCAGCTGGTGGAACTCGTCGAGGACCTGGTCCATCACGTTGGAGGAGACCCCCTTCACGTTCGTGATTTCGATCGTCAGCGCCTCGATCTCATCCTGCGAGAACTGCCGCATCAGCTTCGTGGCGGTCTCCACGTCGAGCGACAACATGAGGAGCGCCGCCTTTTGCCGGGAGGAGAGCCGTTCCGCCGATTGTGGTCCCTGCTGTGCCATGCCTGATATCCCGTCCTGGTGCCCGAAAGCCTATTCTTCCGCGAGCCAGACCTTCATCAGCCGCGAGGTCTCGCCCGGTTTGTCCTGTATGTACTCCGTGATCCGGCGGCGTTTCTCCGCGCGGATCATCGCCTCCTGCGAAATCTCCTCCTCCGGGGCCGGGAGGCGGATCGCCTCCTGCCGGCGCCTGAGCTCGGCCGTCGCGCTCGCCGTGGCCTCCGCGTAGGGCTCCCCGCCGCGCCCGACGCTGACGCGCAGTCGTCCCAGGAGCGAGCGGATCAGTATCACCCCACCGGCCATTGCGCCGACAAGGAAGACCTTCTCGATAATGTCGTTGTAGTCCGACAGGGGGGGCGACTGCCTGTAGACGAAGTCCTGCTCCTGGATCGGGGTCCCGAAGGAGAGGTTCGTCACCGTGATCTCGTCGTTGCGCTGCGGGTTGAACCCGACCGCCTGCCTGACGAGATCCGTCATCTTGTCCATCTCTTCCTTCGGGCGCGGCGCGGTCTCGGTGGTCTTCTGCCCGTCCTTCTCCACCGTTTTCGGCACGCCGTTGACGAGCGCCGCCACTGTCAGCCGCCGGATGTTCCCGAGGTTCTCGACGATGTGCTCGACGGTCTTGTTCACCTCGTAGTTCGTCACGGTGTTCGACCGCGTGGAGGGGGGGGCGGAGTCGCCCGTGGAGGATTTCTCCTCCGAGATCTGCTCGCTCCTGACCGCGGTGTTTTCCGGGTCGTACTGCTCGAGCGTGCGCTCCACCTGCCGGAAGTCCAGATCGGCGCTCACCTGCACGACCGCGTTGCCGTTGCCCACCACGCTCTCGAGGAGCGACTGGGCCTTGCGCGCCAGGTATGTCTCGACCTGCTGCTGCAGCTCGTACTGCGACGACGTCATCGCCGCGGCGGTGTTCCCCTTCGCGTTGTCCGAAATGAGGACGCCCCGCGAGTCAACGATCGAAACGTCGGCGGCGTCGAGCCCCTCGACGCTGCTCGACACCAGGTGCGCGATCCCCTGGACCGATTCCCTCCGCAGCGGCCTGGAGGACTTGAGCTTCAGGACCACGGAGGCCGTGGCGGGCTTCTCGTCCTCCTTGAACAGGGCCTTCTCCGGGATCGCCAGGTGGACGCGCACGGCCTCCACTTCGTCGATCTGGAGGATCGTGCGCGCCAGCTCTCCCTCGAGCGCCCGGCGATAATTGACCTTCTGGACGAAGTCCGAAACTCCGAGGTTTGTCCTGTCGAATATCTCGTAGCCGATCACGCTCGACTGGGGGAGCCCGTCGCTCGCCATCGAGAGCCGCAGCTCGTACACCTGCTCCTTCGGCACCTGGACCGTCTTTCCCCCGTCGTCGATCCGGTAGGGAACGGCCTTCTCCTTGAGCTTGTCGACGATCTTCGCGGCGTCCTGCGCGCTGAGGTTGTTGAAGAGCGTGGCATAGGTCGGCCGGTTGACGAGCGTGACCATCCCCACGATCGCGGCGATGACGGCGACCGTCACCCCCCCCAGGAGGATCTTCTGCGCGAGCGTGGTCCTGCGGAGCACGTTCACGATCTGCTGCTGCGCGCCAGACGGGTTGTCGGCCATGGGCTACACCTGCATCCGCATGAGTTCCTGGTAGGCGCTGACCGTCTTGTTCCTGATTTCCATCAGGAGCTCGAAGCTCGTCTTCGCCTTTTCAACGGCCACCATCACGTCGTGGAGGTCGACGGCCTCCCCCTTCACCAGGCTCTCGGCCGCCTTGCTTGCCTCCGACTGGAGGGAGTTCACGTCCGCGACGGCCTTCGCCAGCGTCTGGCCGAACGATGCGTTGGTCTCGCTGATCGATTGCTCCAGCGCCTTTGACTTGTCCGCCGCGCGCGGGACGAGCGTCAGCACCTGGTTGACGTTCATGACCTCACCCCTTCCTGTCGACGATCGAGCCCGTCGGGGCGGGGGTGTTCCCCTTCCCGCCGTACGTGTCGGCGGCCGTCGCGCCCGGGAAGAGCATCTCGAGATACCCCCGCTCCTCGTCGGTGAGGAGATCCCGCCCCTGCACGCGTGGCGCCGATGGCGCCACCT
>Ga0335080_10008618_pt1 | contig 10632 bp, 10 predicted proteins | sample Lox_Sample_34_FD_206720 | JGI IMG/M metagenome (GOLD analysis project Ga0335080, IMG submission 206720) | Soil microbial communities from Loxahatchee National Wildlife Refuge, Florida, United States - Lox_Sample_3.4 | ecosystem: Environmental > Terrestrial > Soil > Wetlands | place: USA...
AGCCTGTGCTGAGGTAGCATAACAAGGCACTACGGCAATGGAAGGGATGCTCATGCTTGGCGTTCAAGATCATTTCAAAATTTACCTGCCCTAAGTGCTTCAAATAAATAACGCGGCAATCAATTCAAGATTAGGTAATTGCTTGATTTGATGAATATAAGTTCACGCAATACATGCTATTGTTTGCTGCTGCATGAATGGTTCACAACTTGATGCAGAGGACAGATGTCCAACTCGAGGAAGGATGTGACGTAGGTCTTCTCATTAACAATATACTGGCAAAGCATTTTAAAATGCCTGCTGCTTATCTGCACAGTTATGGCATATCCATGATCATTATGTTCTCATAGTGTCTCTAGGCATATTTTTTATTCTGTCCTTCTCTTCAATACTTCCCTTGCAGCAACAACGCCCGAAATAGAGGCTTGGATAAGCCCCCGAGTCACGCCAGCGCCATCACCCACGGCAAAAAGATTCTTCACTTCTGTCTCAAGTGTCTGCGTAAGCTTCAGTTTCATGGAATAAAACTTAACCTCCACTCCGTAGAGAAGCGTGTCTCCGGAGTTAACTCCCGGAGCAACATTGTCCAGCGCTTCCAGCATTTCCGTGATATTTAAAAGATGTCTGTATGGCAGCACAAAACTCAAATCTCCTGGTGTGGCATCTTCGAGCGTAGGCCGCACTGATCCTTCTGCAATTCTTTCAGGCGTGGACCGTCTGCCCATTTTGAGATCGCCCAGCCGCTGTACGATGACACCTCCTCCCAAAAGATGTGCAAGGCCAGCAATGTATTTACCATAGGAAATAGGATCATTAAATGGCCTGGTGAAATCAGTACTTACGAGGAGCGCAAAGTTCGTGTTATTTGTCCGTTTGTTTTTGTAGCTATGGCCGTTCACACTGTAAATTCCCTCGCTGTATTCCTTCACCACTTCGCCGTAAGGGTTCATGCAGAATGTCCGCACTTTGTCGCGGAACCTCTTTGATGAGTAAATGAACTTGCCTTCATACGCAATATCCGTAATATCCTGCATGATATGAGCAGGAAGTTCTATTCGCACACCGATGTCCACTGGATTTTTCTGGACAGAGAGCCGTAGCCTCTTGGCTTCACTTGCAAGCCATGATGACCCCTCCCTACCGGCAGCTGCTATCACAATGGGCGATATGAACTGCATCCCATCCTGTGTTACGACCCCACTGACAAATTCGCCATCGAGTGTTATATGGTGCACAGGCATATTAAAGGTTATATCTATTCTGCTCTTAAGGTAACCTCTGATGTTACGTAAAACCTCCACACAAAGATCCGTGCCTATGTGCCTGATGCGGGCTGGAATAAGGTCGAGGTTATATCCAGCAGATTTTACTTTAAGTCGTGAGAGTGCCCCTTCGTCCTCGCCATGGATTGCCCCGAATACGCCGAAAGAGCAATAAATTGAATCCACATAATCGATGAGTATCGTGAGGTCGTCTTTCGATAAATAATCCCTTAGCCATCCGCCGAACTCTGACGTAAGCGTGAGCTTTCCATCACTGTATGCGCCGGCACCGCCCCAGCCGCAGAGAATACTGCACAAATCGCATTGAACGCAAGGGACGGCTGATATCGCCATGGGACAGGCTCTATCCTGGATGTCGCCACCTTTTTCGATCAAAAGTATTTTCAGGTTGGAATTTTTGACGAGTTCGAGTGCTGTGAAAATCCCTGCGGGCCCGGAACCAATTATGATTACATCATACATTTGTTTCATAATCGCAACTCAACTTGTGCTGTCCTATTAATGTTAACAGGATACCGGTACGTATTTAAACATAGTAATATTCTAACAGATTTTTTTGCTCACGCTGTTTTTATTTAGGCTTTTTTCTGCCAATCAACGTCTAATATATTGACAGCTCACTCCATCAATCAGTTTAGCTTAACATACGTCATATCGAGCGAACGTGCAAAACACCGCCGTTACATGGCAATCCGACATATGTCATAACCTCTCCGAACTTACGCATACAGATTTAGCACCGCGAAAGATCAAAATAGCATCGCAGCTGCGGTGTTGAAACAGAAGCAGGGGGTCAATAAAATCGTTTGCTCATTCTGCATTGACTACTTTTGCATGGCGCGTAACTCAAGAAACATGTCTGCCCTCACGAATGGAGACGCTGCTTCAGGTATGAATGGCCTGAATCCGAGCTTATCATACAAGGATAATGCCGGCTTCAAAGCTCTATTTGTTTCAATGATAATTCTCAATGCTCCGTGATCCCAGCAATAATTTATAACGTACCTGCACAGTAACTGTCCGATGCCTTTCCTTTGGTACCTATCGTCAACACCCAATTTCGCTAATTCCCATCCTGTAGCCGATAGTTTCTGCGCCGCACACGTGCCTACTATCATACCATCAATTTTCGCGAAATAAATCTGACCACCCGGGTCTATAATGCTTTCACGAGGATTTCTGAATATTTCCAGGTCTGTTGCCTCAACAATAAAAAATTTTTCTATCCAAGCGCGATTGAGCCGCTCAAACTCGCTTGCCAAACTCTCAGTATATGTGATTATTTGAATGTCGCCCATGACCTAACTCGTTTACTTGCTGAGGGTCTTTTTGATACATGACGTTCTTATTAAAATCTCAACTAGGCAGCAATACCAAAGATGCCCGTCCTACGATTCACATAACATTGTAGCAACTGTTTGAAGCCACCCATGACAGAAGGCTGATTCATGCTAAATATTTTTTACGTCGATGGAATGGCTAATCATTAATGCAGCATGTCCGCTTTTCGCTAACGCGTTATGTCGCTCGGAACTGGATGCTCGCGCCTATAACTCGTGAGTGTATTCTTGATCAATCCAGGAAATGCTCCTGAGTGTTGTCAACATCCGATATTGCCTGTCGGTTCTGGGAAAGATTTAGAAACATAAATGGAGGTTCCACAGGGCACCGTGTGGTAAAACAACAGCAACTGTCATTACCAATGCACGGACAGTCTGGCGGTTTTTTTTAAAAGACATCCCGTCCTAGGTTCCCTTGGCTAGCCGCTCTCCTCATCGCAAGCTTTGCATATAATCTGCAAGCTCGCTTAGCTGACCATCTGAAAGCGCAACCTTCGGCATGATAGAACCCGGTGATACGGCTTGCGGATTTTTGAAATGTCTGATAAGCCAATCTCTGTCCCTCGTGCTTCCCACGTGTGTAAGATCTGGGCCGATCTTACCCCCCTTCCCGTGAATGCTGTGGCAGGCAGTGCACCCGTTCTTATCATACAGAAGCCGTCCGGCAAGCACCGAAGGCGATGTCACCGTAGGAGTGTTTACGATTGGAGCTCTTGCTCCTATTATTGTCAGAATACTGACTGTCACAACAACAAATCCTGCCAAGGTCATCATGATCTTTCTTTTGTACGGGGAGCGTTCGGGATTGCGATCGAGGAATGGCAAAAGGACAAGCGAAATGACTGCGACCGTTGGAAGCACAAAAGTGCCGACAACCTCATATTTACCTTCGAAGATGCGCAACAGCTGAAAAACAAAGTAGAAGTACCATTCAGGCCGGGGATTATACGTACTGTCGGTAGGGTCTGCCTGTGGCTCAAGGGGAGCGGGAAAAAATACAGCAAGACAAATCAGCAAGAGAAAGATGAAAAAAATTATGATGGTATCCTTGAACATTTGATGCGGAAAGAGAGGTTCGGAATACACAGGTGTCTTTTCTGACCAGCTCCAGGCGCCTGCCGCACCTGCGCGTTCGAGAAGGAATACATGAAGACTGGCAAAAAGCACCAGACTCCAAGGTAATATATAAGTATGGATGTCAAAAAACCGACTGAGTGTGAGGTTTCCTAATTCGGCTCCTCCACGCACAATTTTCAATAGTATCCCGCCAACGACCGGAATGGTCCCCGCCACATTGGTTCCAACCACTGTTGCCCAATAGGCCTTTTGGTCCCACGGCAGAAGATAGCCTGTGAATGCAAATCCGCCCACAAACATTACCAGACCTACTCCAAGAAGCCAGACGATTTCACGCGGCTTCTTGTACGCGCCAAAGATGAAGACCTGCAGCATATGTAATGCAACAAGCACCATCATGAAGCTTGCCCCCCAATGATGCATACCGCGAACAAAACTGCCGAACGGTGCTTCAGTCTCGATGTACTTCACGCTCGCATATGCGTGATCCGGCGTCGGTGCATAATAGAGAGCGAGCAAAATGCCACTCAACATTTGGAGAATAAAAATGAAAACAAGCACAGATCCGAAGACATAAAACCAACTTGCACCACCAGGGATGGGATTATTTGCAAATTCGCTCCACAGTTTTCGGATTTGGATTCTCTCGTCGAACCAATCGATGAGTCTGGTGAACATCAGTCCTCCTCCTGCTCAATGTTTTTTTGTATCATGCATCCTGAGTCCGTTTTAAGGCACTCAAGCAACCAATTTCCGTGCAATCCCCAATTGGAACACTTCGTACTGGATCATTATCCGGCCATCTTCAACTCTGGTCTCAAGCGTATCAAGTGGACGAGGTGAAGGACCGGCAAGCACCTTCCCATTGATATCGAACACGCTGCCATGGCAAGGGCACTTGAATCGCTGGTCCTCCCGGAACCACCGGTATCCGCAGCCGAGGTGCGGGCAATTCGGTGAGTATGCCGTCAGACTGTTATCTTGTCTCCTCACAATCCAAACGGATCGTTCCTCCTTTTCCTCCATCCAGCCGCTCTTCACTATCTGCATAAATCTTCGCTCCTGCGGCTCGTTCACCACCATATCCTGAATTGTTCCCGCATCGCTCCAGCCCGCCTTATTCCCCCTAAGTGCGGGAAGGATTCCCAACCCACTGAAGGGCACTGCTAGAACCGCACCGATGAACGCCACAATCCCGACGATCGTACGAATCATGAATTTACGCCGTGAGACCTCCTGTTCGGCCATCAAACCCTCCTCGCTGCACAGTTTTTCACGAGACATAACACATAAATAATTTTAGCGTAAAACGGCTAATAGTCAAGCATGGGTTTATCTCTCCCTTCATTGCGATAATATACCCGTGGCAGATTGATTGATAGTAAAACTTCATTTGCGCCCCTCTCAATCTTAAGACCATAAAATCGAATGCGCTTATATAATGCTTTTTTGGATTAGCTCAGGCGGGTTTTTTCTGGGATACTGTATCAAAGTATGGCTTTAGATAACGAGAGGGTCGTGTGCTCCGTGCAAAAACCGTTGTGTAAGCAGAAGAAGCTTAAGATAGTAATTATCGATGCAGAATACAAAATCATCAGCTGAGACAGACAGAATTGAATTTGATGCTCCGCGGTTCTCATAGAAGAGGCATGGAGTCTGCAGTTCTTTCTGAGAAAAAAGTTTGATCCCTTCCTTCACACCCATCTCAATCACGCCGTCCAGCTCTTCCTGCTGCAGTGTGAGTGTGTGTGGCACGAGAGGCCGGAGGAGAAGAAAAACATCTTGAAACTCATGCTCAACTATACCACGGCGCTGACCATGCACAAATATTCTACGACCGATAGGATAGAGATCTTTAAACTTGATATCAAGGCCCAATTCCTCTTTGATCTCGCGCGGCCCTGCTGTCGCCGCATCTTCCCCCGAGGCATAATGGCCGCCCACGCTTACATCGAATTTCCCAGGTGCAATTTTTTTGCTCATTGACCGTTTTTGAAAGAGAACATAGCCCTGACCCTCTCGTTCATAGACAATCAGACAGTGGAAGGCACCATGCCAGGTACCGGTTCTGTGTGCCGCATATCGGGTAATAATCTCCCCGGTTTTGTTCGCTGCACAATCCAATACGTCAACATATTCCAACACTGTGATCTCCTATGCACTGAACCTTGCCTGCTGGAAATACTACATTGAAAATCAAAAAAGGAGATTAAAGGGCATTCTCTGCCCTAGAAGTCGTGGTATACCAGAAGCGGTTCGAGAGTCGTCTTAGCTCTTCTTGGTCAGAAAAAAAGCCACCAAGACATCTACCTGCGAACACGTTTACTGGATACACTGTGTTCACGCTGGAGCGCCCTCATGGCTCGTAAAAAAAAACCGTATTGTTCCGTCGAACAGTATTATCAGCCTTTGCCGTCAACCATTTCTCGCATCTCTTTGCCCGCCTTGAAGAACGGTACTTTTTTGGGTGGAACTGATACGGTCTCGCCGGTTTTAGGGTTTCTACCTTCCTTAGCCCGGCGATGGCGGATGCGAAAACTTCCAAAGCCACGTATCTCAACTTTGTCTTCCCGTGAGAGAGCATCTTTGATGCCATCGAGCACGGTATTGACAACAACCTCCACCTGCTTTCTCGTCAATTCTGGTTTTTTCTCAGCTATTTTGTCTACCAACTCCGCCTTTGTCATGCAATGTCCCCCCTCCGACAGATTGTTAGCGGTAAAGATACTGTAAGCTCACATTACTCCTACTAATGCCTTGTGCTAGAACATCCGATACCCACGTAGCCGTCTCTTCCCTCAAATATTCAAGGAATGGGATTTTTTTCTTCTTCTCAATCACGTGCGGCTTGCCTTTGATACCTGCCAAGGACCCTGCTATGCGGATGCTGTCACTAAGATCCCCAAGCTCATCGACAAGCCGAAGTTCGTATGCCTGTCGACCCGTAAAAATACGGCCATCTGCAATGGCCCTGACCTCTTCCTGCGATAGTTTGCGTCCCTCGGCGAGAGCTTCATTGCGGCCTTTTATGACTGCCTCAATAAACTGGTTGTGGACATCATCCATCACGTTCTGAAGGAGCTTCTTTTCCTGAGGAGTCATGTCGCGAAAGGGGGAACCCATGTCCTTGTATTCTCCCGCCTTAATGACCTGACCTTTCACGCCGATCTTGTCCAACAGCTTCTCGATAACGGTGAAATGCATTATGACCCCGATGCTGCCGGTAAGTGTACCCGGGTTTGCGACGATTCTATCGGCAGCCGCCGCAACATAATAACCGCCCGAAGCAGCAACTGTTCCCATGGAAACAACGATTTTTTTCCCTTCTTTTTTTGCGTTTTGCACTGCGTTGAATATTTCCTGAGAAACGACCACGCCACCGCCAGGACTGTCAATCCGAAGAATGATCGCCTTAATGGATGGGTCCTCTGCATAATTGCGTATCTCGTCCACGACGGGCGTGGAGGTCACAAGCACACCTTCAACCTTAACGAGCGCGACTTTGTCAGAACCCACTATAGGCAGCTTCTGAACTGTTCGTTTATTCCCAGCAAGAAGCGATGCAAGCGATACCACGATAAAAAAAAGCACACCGAGCACCGCCGCTGTCAAAAATACGATTAGGACAGGGTTTCTCTTCATGATGCATCAACTCCGTTCCTTCATCAGTGCACCTAGCGTTGTATCAGGCTTTGGCTGTTGGCTCATGTATTCACGAAGAGTAGTCCGGTCATGGCCTTTTAAATGCGCTTTGATTGACAGTGCGATTTTCCGCTCTCCCCTGTCTACCTTGATGATACGGGCGGTTACTTCTTCGCCTTCCTTCACGTCGCCACTGTCCTTGGGTATTTCCGACGCAGGGATAAGGCCTTCTATGCCGTGCTCAAGCTCAACAAACATGCCGAAATCCGCCTTCTTGGTCACTTTTACCTGCTCGTCCTGCCCAACTCTATATCGTTCAGGTACTGCTTTGTCCCAGGGATCAGGCATCAGCTGTTTGAGGCCCAATGATATACGTTCTTTTTGAGGATCGAGGGCAAGAACCACAGCCTTGGTCTTTTGTCCTTTTTTAAGCACCTCGGAAGGGTGTTTGAAATGCTTTGTCCATGAAAGGTCAGAGATGTGGATAAGTCCGTCAATCCCTTCTTCTACCCCGACAAATGCTCCGAAATCGGTAATAGTCCTGATTTTCCCTTCTATCACTGAACCGATAGGATAACGGTCTGTGATAGTATGCCACGGATTCGGATCAATCTGTTTCAACCCGAGAGAGATTCGCCGGCTTATAGGATCCACCGAAAGTATTTGTGATTCGATAATATCACCAATGGCCACGACTTTAGACGGATGCTTTACCTTTTGCGTCCATGACATCTCAGAAACATGCACAAGACCCTCAACCCCGTGTTCTAACTCAACAAAGGCCCCGTAATCCGTCAGGCTTACCACTTTACTCTTCACCCGGCTCCCAACCGGATATTTTTCTGCGACCACAAGCCATGGATTCTGCGTTTTCTGCTTCAGCCCTAGAGATACCTTTTGCTTTTCTCGGTCATATTTGAGCACAACCACCTCAATCGTGTCCCCTACCGAGAATATCTCGGATGGATGGTTGATCCTTCCCCAAGACATGTCCGTGATATGAAGTAGGCCATCGATACCGCCTAGGTCAACAAATGCACCATATTCCGTGATGTTCTTGACAACACCATTTACAATTTGCCCTTCGACCAGCGAAGAAAGTCTTTTTTCCTTCTGAGAGATCTGCTGCTCCTCAAGAAGGGCCCTGCGTGAAAGCACAATATTTCCCCGGCCAGAATTCATTTTAATGATTTTCATCTCCATGACCTGGCCAACCAGATGTTGAAAATTCTGAACAGGCTTGGTATCTATCTGGGATCCTGGGAGAAATGCCGTCACCCCGCCAATATCCACACTCAAACCACCTTTAATCGCGGAGAGCACTTTCCCCTTAATGGGTGAACCGGTCTGGTGCGCTCTGTTAATATCATCCCAAATTTGTAGTTTCTTCGCTTTTTCACGTGAAAGCAGTAGGTTTCCATTAGAATCCTCTGCAACCTCGAGCAGAACTTCAAGCTCATCTCCGGGTTTAAGATCCCTGAGCTCCTCTTCTGTAAACTGTTCTGCTGGAATAATGCCGTCCGATTTATATCCCAGATCCAGCATTACAACGCCTGATCTGATCTGAACCACTCGTCCACGTACGACCGTTCCCGATTTAAAACTCTTCAAAGACTGGTTGTATAGCGTTTCAAACTCGGTCTGATTGTTCTCGGCCTTGGGCGTGACAGGCTCTTCTTGCTCGAATTTTTCTAGTGAATCATGCATTACGACACTTACCTCCCCACATATATGCCGGACACGTATATGCTACGCGCCTATCTTCTTGCTCTTTAACTTTTCCAGAACGGCCTCTACAACCCAGTCCGGTGTAGACGCCCCTGCGGTAACCCCTACCTTGGTTACGCCTTCGAACCACTGCTGCTGAATCTCATCGGCCACTTCAATGTGGTAGGTATGCTTGCCTTCATTTTGGCACACCGACACTAGCCTGCTCGTATTGGCGCTATTGCGGCCGCCAACTACCAGCATGACATCCACTTTACCGGCAAGAACACGCGCCGCATCCTGACGCTCTTGTGTGGAATCGCAAATCGTGTTGAAAACCTTTAATTCTTTGGAAAGACGCAATAATTTTAACACAATTTTTGAAAAATTGCTATATGATTGCGTCGTCTGCGCAACAACACCCAGTCGGTTTTTAAAATGAATACCTTCTGCATCTTCTGCCGTTTCTACGACAACCGCATTGTCCCCGGCATAACCCAGGATACTCTGGACCTCGGGATGTTTTTTCTCACCAACAATCACAACTTGATATCCATCCCGGTGGAGAGCCTCAGCGTCGCGCTGAGCTTTACTCACGAACGGACAAGTAAGATCAATGATACGTAACCCTTTTTTACGAATATCCTCCAGCACGCCCGGCGGCACGCCATGTGAGCGAATTATCAGCGAATCCCCATGTTTGAGGGACGAAAAATCTTCGACCAGCTGCACGCCTGCCTGTCGCAGACGCTCGACCTCCTGAGGATTGTGAATCAAAGGTCCTAAACAATATACTTTGCCCTTTGCAGCAGCTTCAAATGCCGTGTTAATCGCCCGTTTCACGCCGAAGCAAAGCCCTGCCTTATCAGCCAAATAAACTTCCATAATATCATCACATCACTTTCTTAATCACGGCCAACATGCTGGCAATCGTTTCGCTGATGCTCAAGGATGTCGAGTCGATTAACAGTGCATCATTCGCCTTTTTCAGCGGCGCATGTTCCCTGCCACTGTCCTGTTTGTCACGGTCCTGGATTTCCTTGGTGATCTGTGTAAGGTCTACATCCATTCCCTGTGTTTTGAGTTCGATGTATCGGCGCTTCCCCCGTTCTTCTGGACTTGCCACTAAAAAAAATTTTACATCTGCATCCGGGAACACTACCGTTCCGATGTCCCTGCCATCCATTACAACGCTGCCGTTTCTTCCGAGTTCCCGCTGAACCATAAGCAACCGTGCCCTTACAGCAGGCGACTTTGAGACCGAGGACGCCATAAGTCCCATTTCTGGAGTGCGGATTTCTCCGGTCACCTCGATGCCATTTACGTAAATCCTGGAGTCGTGGTTGTCATTTTTTATCGTAATGACGGAATGCTCACACAAATCAGCCAGCTTATTCTCATCAGTCGGATCAATTCCTGCTCGTTTCACCTGCCAACCGATGGCGCGATACATCGCACCAGTATCGATATAGATATAGCCAAGGCTATCTGCAAGAAGCCGAGCAACTGTGCTTTTACCTGCACCCGACGGCCCATCAATGGCTATCACTAACCCTTTTTTTTCATGCACGGTGAATCCTCAT
>Ga0335080_10008619_pt1 | contig 10631 bp, 9 predicted proteins | sample Lox_Sample_34_FD_206720 | JGI IMG/M metagenome (GOLD analysis project Ga0335080, IMG submission 206720) | Soil microbial communities from Loxahatchee National Wildlife Refuge, Florida, United States - Lox_Sample_3.4 | ecosystem: Environmental > Terrestrial > Soil > Wetlands | place: USA: Florida...
GCTGCGGCTGGCGGCGCCGGAGCATCTGGTCGACCTCGGCCGCCTCGGGGAGCTGCGCGGCGTGCGCAGCGAGGGCGCCGACATCGTCATCGGCGCCATGACGACGCAGCACGAGCTGATCGCCGACGCTACGCTGGCGGCGAAGCTGCCGATCCTGCGCGAGACGTCGCTCCTCATCGCCGATCCGCAGGTACGCTATGTCGGCACGCTCGGCGGCAACGTCGCCAACGGCGATCCCGGCAACGACATGCCGGCTGTCATGCTGTGCCTCGGCGCCACCTACCACGTCGTCGGCAAGCGAGGCGAGCGGCGCATCGCGGCGCGCGACTTCTACGAAGGCGCGTATATGACCGCCCTCGAGCCGGGCGAGATCGTGACGGCGGTGCGCATCCCCGTGCCGCCGGCCGGGCACGGCGCCGCCTACGAGAAGCTGAAGCGGAAGGTGGGCGACTACGCGACGGCGGCGGCGGCCGTCATCCTGAGCATGAGCGGCGGGCGTGTCGCCACCTGCTCGATCGCCCTCACCAACCTAGCCGAGACGCCGCTGTGGGCGGAGGAGGCGGCGAAGATCGTCGCCGGCTCGGCGCTCGACGCGGCGACCATCAAGAAGGCGGCGGCAGCGGCCGAGGCGATCGCCTCGCCGGCCTCCGACAACCGCGGGCCGGCGGCCTATCGCAAGAAGATGGCGGGCGTGATGGTCACGCGGGCGCTCGCCCGCGCCAAGGCGCGCGCGGCTTGAAGGCAGGAGGAACCATGGCGAAGACTCAAATCGCGCTGACGGTGAACGGCACAGCGGTCGAGGCACTGGTCGAGCCGCGCACGCTGCTCATACACTTCCTGCGCGAGCAGCTGAACCTGACGGGACCGCATATCGGCTGCGACACCAGCCATTGCGGCGCCTGCACCGTCGATCTCGACGGCAAGTCGGTGAAGTCCTGCACCATGTTCGCCGTGCAGGCGGACGGCGCCGACGTGCTGACCATCGAGGGCATGGCGGCGCCGGACGGCACCCTGCACGCGCTGCAGGAAGGCTTCCGCGAGATGCACGGGCTGCAGTGCGGCTACTGCACGCCCGGCATGATCATGCGCGGCTACCGCCTGCTGAAGGAGAATCCGAACCCCAGCGAGGACGAGATCCGCTTCGGCATCTCCGGCAACCTCTGCCGCTGCACCGGTTATCAGAACATCGTGAAGGCCATTCAATTCGCCGCCGCGAAGCTGTCCGGCGCGTCCGTGAAGGAGGCTGCGGAATGAACGACATGACACCCGCGCAGGCGGAGCGCGCCGAAAAGCTCCAGGGCATGGGCTGCAAGCGCAAGCGCGTCGAGGACATCCGCTTCGTCCAGGGCAGGGGCAGCTACGTCGACGACCTGAAGCTGCCGGGCATGCTGTACGGCGACTTCGTGCGCTCGCCCTACGGCCACGCCCGTATCAAGAAGATCGATGCCTCGAAGGCGAAGGCGGTGCCGGGCGTGCTGGCGGTGCTGACGGCGGCCGACCTCAAGCCGCTCAGCCTGCACTACATGCCGACGCTCGCGGGCGACGTGCAGGCCGTGCTGGCCGAGGAGAAGGTGCTCTACCAGAACCAGGAGGTCGCCTTCATCATCGCCGAGGATCGTTACGTCGCGGCGGACGCCGTCGAACTGGTGACGGTCGAGTACGAGGAGCTGCCGGTCATCGTCGATCCCTTCAAGGCGATGGCGCCGGACGCGCCCGTGCTGCGCGAGGACATCAAGGACAAGACGGACGGTGCCCACGGCAAGCGCAAGCACTACAACCACATCTTCGCCTGGGAGATCGGCGACAAGGAGGCGACCGACCAGGCCTTCAAGAAGGCGGAAGTGACGATCAAGGAGCTGATCTCCTATCAGCGTGTGCATCCCTGTCCGCTCGAGACCTGCCAGTGCGTGGCGTCCTTTGACAAGATCAAGGGCGAGCTGACGGTATGGGGCACCTTCCAGGCGCCGCATGTCATCCGCACGGTCGCCTCGCTGATCTCGAAGATCCCCGAGCACAAGATCCATGTCATCGCCCCGGACATCGGCGGCGGCTTCGGCAACAAGGTCGGCGCCTATCCCGGCTACATCTGCGCCGTCGTCGCCTCGATCGTGACGGGGCGGCCGGTGAAGTGGGTCGAGGACCGGATCGAGAATCTCTCGACCACGTCCTTCGCGCGCGACTACCACATGACGACGGAGATCGCGGCGACCAAGGACGGGCGGGTGATGGGCCTGCGCGTGCATGTGCTGGCCGACCACGGCGCCTTCGATGCCTGCGCCGATCCGTCGAAGTGGCCGGCGGGATTCTTCAACATCGTCACGGGGTCCTACGATTTCCCGGTGGCGCACTGCGCCGTCGACGGTGTCTACAGCAACAAGGCGCCGGGCGGCGTGGCCTATCGCTGCTCGTTCCGCGTCACCGAGGCGGCGTATTGCATCGAGCGCGCCATGGACATCCTGGCGCAGAAGCTCGGCATGGACCCGGCCGACCTCAGGCTCAAGAACCTGATCAAGCGCGAGCAGTTCCCCTACCAGTCGGCGCTCGGCTGGGAATACGACTCCGGCGACTATCATGCGGCGATGAACAAGGCGATGGAGTCGGTCGGTTATCGCCAGCTGCGCGCGGAGCAGAAGGCGAAGCAGGAGGCCTTCAAGCGCGGCGACACGCGCGAACTGATGGGCATCGGCGTGATCTTCTTCACCGAGATCGTCGGCGCCGGCCCGTCGCGCAACTGCGACATACTCGGCATCGCCATGTTCGACTCGGCGGAGATCCGCATCCATCCGACCGGCGCCGTCATCGCGCGCATGGGCACGAAGTCGCAGGGGCAGGGACACGAGACGACCTACGCCCAGATCATCGCGACAGAACTCGGCCTGCCGGCTGACGACATCACCATCGAGGAGGGCAACACGGACACCGCGCCCTACGGCCTCGGCACCTATGGGTCACGCTCGACGCCGACGGCCGGAGCCGCGACGGCGATGGCCGCGCGCAAGATCAAGGCCAAGGCGCAGATGATCGCGGCCGATCTGCTGGAGGTCTCGGAATACGACCTCGAGTGGGACATCGACCGCTTCCGCGTGAAGGGCAACCCGGAGCGGTTCAAGACCATGAAGGAGCTGGCCTGGGCGGCCTACAACCGCGTGTCCAAGGGGCTGGAGCCGGGGCTGGAGGCGGTGAACTACTACGATCCGCCGAACATGACCTATCCGTTCGGCGCCTATATCTGCGTCGTCGATGTCGACGTCGACACCGGCGTGACCAAGGTGCGGCGCTTTTATGCCCTCGACGATTGCGGCACCCGCATCAATCCCATGATCATCGAGGGGCAGGTGCATGGCGGCCTCACCGAGGCGTACGGCATCGCCATGGGGCAGGAGATCCGCTACGACGAGGTCGGCAACGTCACGGGGCCGACCTTCATGGACTACTTCCTGCCGACGGCGGTCGAGACCCCGAGGTGGGAGACCGACTGGACGACGACGCCCTCGCCGCACCACCCGATCGGCGCCAAGGGCGTCGGCGAGAGCCCGAATGTCGGCGGAGTGCCCTGCTTCGCCAACGCCGTGAACGACGCCTTCAAGTTCCTGGGCTCGACCCACATCCCGATGCCGCACGACCACTGGCGCACCTGGACCGCGGCGGAGAAGCTGGGGTTGCATGGCTGAAATCTGTCGTTGTCATTCCCGCGAAAGCGGGAATCCAGGGCAACCGCTGTACCGCTTGCCCTGGACCCCCGCTTTCGCGGGGGTGACAACCATGTGGGATGTGCTGACGAAGCCCGTACCGGCCGCGACCGTCTGATGATCCCCGATCGTGACCGCATCGCCGAGCGCTTGGCCGTCGTCGGCTATGTCGCCGACCGCGATCTGGCGACGGCGCTGTGGCTCATGGACTATCTGAAGCGGCCGCTGCTGCTGGAAGGCGAGGCCGGCGTCGGCAAGACCGAGGTGGCGAAGGCGCTGGCGGCAGTGCACGGAGCCGAACTCATCCGGCTGCAATGCTACGAGGGTCTCGACCAGAACGCCGCGCTCTACGAATGGAACTACCAGCGCCAGCTGCTCGCCATCAAGGCGCGCGAAGGCGCCGGCGAGAAGGCAGACGCCATCGAAGAGCACATCTTCTCGGAGAAGTACCTGCTGGAACGGCCGCTGCTCGCCGCCATCCGGCGCGAGAAGCCGCCGGTGCTGCTGGTCGACGAGGTCGACCGCGCCGACGAGGAGTTCGAGGCCTTCCTGCTCGAGCTGCTGTCGGACTTCCAGGTCAGCATACCCGAATTGGGGACAGTGTCGGCGCGCACGATCCCGCGCGTCGTGCTCACCTCCAACGGCATGCGCGAGCTGTCGGACGCACTGCGCCGCCGCTGCCTCTACCACTATGTCGATTTTCCCGATATCGAGCGCGAGGCGCGCATCATCACGACGCGACTGCCGCACATCGATGCGGCGCTCGCGCAGCAGGTCGCGCGCATGGTGGCGGCGGTGCGCAAGGAAGATCTGCGCAAGGTGCCGGGCGTGGCGGAGACCCTCGACTGGGCCGCGACCCTGGCCGGGCTCGATGTCCACGATCTGAGGCACGAGCCGGAGGCCGTGCACGAGACCCTGATCTGCCTGCTCAAGACGCACGAGGACCGCTCGCGCCTGACCCGCGAGGTGAGCGACCGGCTGCTCGGCAAGGTCGCCTGATGCCGATCGGCGAAAGCATCGGCGTCACGCTGCGCCGACGGCTCGCCGGCTTCGTGCGGACGCTGCGCGACAACGGTTTCGCCATCGGGCTGGCGGAGACGCGGGATGCGCTGCAGATTCTTGCTTCGCCGGCCGCGGCGCATCCGGAGCAACTGGAACCGGCGTTCCGCGCCCTCTTCTGCGCGACGCGCGCCGACTGGGAGCGCTTCGGCGAGATCTTCGCGGCCTACTGGCTCGGGCGCGGCATGCGGCGCGTCCGGCCGGCAGCGGGCGCATCGGATCAGGGGCGGCCATCGATGCGCGGCGCGGCTGCGCCGGTCGCCCAAGGTTCTCCGGATCACGTCGAGGCCGGCGACGGACAGGGCGGTGACCGCAGTGCCGACCGACGCGAGCAGGCGACCGCCGCCTCCGCGGCCGAACGGCTGACGGTCGCGGATATGCGCCACATCGTCGATCCGGAGGAGATCGCCCAAACTCAAGCGCTGGCCGAGCGGCTTGCGCATCGGATGCGGGCGCGGCTGGTGCGCCGGGAGCAGGCGCGCCGGCGCGGGCGGCGGCTCGACCTTCGGCGCACCATCCACCGCAGCATCTCGCACGGGGGCACGCCCATCGACCTGGTCTGGCGGCGGCGCAAGCCGAAGCCGCTGCGGCTGGTGGTGCTGCTCGACGGCTCCGGCTCGATGGAGCTCTATACCGCGTTCTTCGTGCGCTTCCTGCATGGCGTCGTCGATGCCTTCCGCGAGTCCGAAGCCTTCGTGTTCCACACCCGGCTGGCGCATGTCTCGGCCTCGCTGCGCGACCGCGATGTGGCGCGCGCGGTCGACCGGCTCTCGCTGCTGGCGCAGGGGATCGGCGGCGGCACCCGCATCGGCGAATGCCTGGCCACGTTCAATCGCTGGCGTGCCAAGCGCGTGATCAATGCGCGCACGGCGGTGATGATCGTGTCCGACGGCTACGACACGGGCGAGCCGGAGCGGCTGGCCGAGGAGATGCGGCGGCTGCGGCGGCGCTGCCGACGCATCGTCTGGCTCAACCCGCTGCTCGGCTGGCGCGACTACGCGCCGGAGGCGCGCGGCATGCAGGCGGCGCTGCCCCATGTCGACCTGTTCGCGCCGGCGCACAGCCTCGCAAGCCTCGCCGCGCTTGAGCCCTATCTGGCAAGGATCTGACCGCCATGGACCACGCCCACGACGTCCTCGCCCTAATCGCCGACATGCAGGCAAAGGGGCAGCCTTTCGCCCTTGCCACCGTCGTGCGAACGGTGGCCGCCACCGCCGTCAAGGCCGGGGCGAAGGCGGTGATCCGTCCGGACGGCAGCTTGTCGGAGGGCTGGATCGGCGGCGGCTGCGCGCGCGCCGCCGTGCTGAAGGCTGCACAGGACGCGATCGCCGACGGGCAGCCGCGGCTGGTGTCGGTGCAGCCGCCGGACGTCCTGCAGGAGCAGGGAGTGCGTGCGGGCGAGGAGCGCGGCGGCGTGCGCTTCGCCAAGAACATGTGCCCGAGCCAGGGGACGATGGACGTCTTCGTCGAGCCCGTGCTGCCGCGGCCGCAGATCGTCGTCTGCGGGTCGAGCCCGGTGGCCGTCGCGATTGCCGACCTGGCGCGGCGCATCGGCTTCGCCATCACCGCCTGCGCGCCGGCGGACGACCAGGCCGCATTCGCCGAGGTCGACCGCCGCATCGAGGGCTATGCGCTGCCGGTGGGCGAGGCCGGCGCGCGGTTCGTCGTCGTCTCGACGCAGGGCCGCGGCGACGAGGCGGCGCTGCGGGCGGCGCTCGCCGTCGAGGCCGACTATGTCGCCTTCGTCGGCAGCCGGAAGAAGGCGGCGGCGCTGAAGGCCGCGCTGGCCGCCGACGGCATCGACGCGGCGCGGCTGGAGCAGATCAAGGCGCCCGCTGGCCTCGATCTCGGCGCCATCACGCCCGAGGAGATCGCGCTTTCCATCATCGCGGAGATCGTCGCGTTGCGGCGCGGTGGCCATCCGCGCGGCAGCGCCAACGCCTGAGGTCAAGCGGCGACGGGCGCGGCTTTCGCGTACTTGGCTTCGAGACTGCGCCGGAGGTTGTAGGCGAGCAGCTCGCCGAAGCGGGTGTTGCCGAGCGGCTCGCCGTGCGAGCGCTGCACGAGATCCAGATCGGGACCCTTGTTGCCCTCGACCAGCCGGGGGCCGTCGTCGAGGATGGCGACATCCCAGCCGATGAGGACGTGGTCCGCGAAGGCCGTCGCATGCGCCCGCCGCGCGAGGTCGAGCACCTCGCCCCAGAGGGGTAGCGTGCGCCCGAGGATCTGGCCGCCGGTGTCCGGATGGCGCTCGCACCAGCCGGTTCCCGGCCCGAGGGCCAGCGCGCCGTCGGTCGCCCGCCCCAGGATGCCGGTGCGGATGTCGACCTTGGCGAGGATGCCGCCGGCGTGGAAGTTGTCGACGACGGATGTTCCCTGCGCCATGCGGAAGGCGGCGTTGGTGACCTCGTAATCGCCGCGCTCGTTGCGGCAGGTCATGACGCGCACGGTGCTCAGCGAGCCGTTGCCGAGATCGGCGATATCGCGGTGGTTCGCCAGGCGGGGCTGCACGACGTAGCCCTTGCCGCAGGCGAGCGTCAGGCCCTTGAGCCGCTCCAGCAGCGCGGCTTCCGTGAGGACGGTACCGTGGGCGTCGCGATAGCGGTCGGCATCCAGATAGATCCAGCGCTCGGCCCCAAGGCCGCCGGTGCCGCGCACGCGCTTGGCGAAGAGATCCCGGCGCGGGAGCGTCGTTCCGTCGGGATCGGTGGAAACGACCCGCCCGTTCTCCAGGAGCATCACGATCGGCACCGCCGGCAACTGAAAGTCGCGGCAGCGCGCCGTGAACGCGACCTTGCTGCTGAGGCAGGCCGTGCTGCGCAGCGCTGGGACCAGCTGTCCGCCGTTGTAGCGGCGCAGGAAGGCATAGGCGAAGCGCTTCGTCTCGAAGCGGTTCAGATATTCGCCGGCGCGTCGCCGCCGCCCGTCGTCATGCAGCTCGAAGATGTAGTACCAGGGCGGCAGCAGCGAGCGCGTGAGCGCGAGCACCGTCTGCTCCCCCATCTGGCGGAGGATCGGCTTGCCGGTCCGCCGGCGGACGTCCGCGCCGTTGCGCCACGTGAAGAAGGCGACCAGCGCGGGTATGACGACGGGCCACGCGAGCAGGGCGGCCAGCAGCCCGACGCGCTTCGTCACGCCGCTTTCGCGCCACATCTCGCGCCGGCAGGCCCGGTGGATGAACGCCGCCGGCGTGCCATCGTCGCGCAGGAACGGCCACGTCACCGCCGCGCCGCTGCCGACCTTGACGATCTCCTCGGCGCGCATGCGACGCCCCTCAGGCGAGCTTGCGCGCCTGCAGCCGCTCGAGGACGCGCAGCGGCGAACGCGCGGGGTCGCGCATCGCCGCCACGTCGAGCCAGAAGGTCTGCTCGAAGGCGTACTGCCCCTTGAGGGCGCCGTGCAGCACGTTGTCGGTGAACAGCAGCCAGCTCGATCCGGTGGGGAATTCGACGACCTTGCGCGCGGTGTTCTGCTGATAGTCGCGGTCGATCTTGGTGATGTTGCGCAGCTGCCGCATGATGTGATCGTAGGGCGTGCGGCGGGCCTTGGTGACGCCGAGCGTCTTGAGCAGCCAGCCGGCGCCGGGCAGCTCGCGCCGCACTTGCGGCATCAGCCGGCGCGCGAACGGCTCGAAGGCCTCGTCGCCGAACTGCCAGACGCGCGGGCGTCCTTCGGGATCGATGTTGGTGAGCACGCGCAGGACGCGCCGTCCCTCGGTCGGGAAGAAGAAGAACGAATCGACGTGCAGGCGCTGCGGGCCGCTGCGCGGGCAGGGGCGGAACGTCGCCGGCCCTGGCTTGAGCCCGCCGGCATAGTCGGGCAGCAGGGAGAGGACGAGGTCCTTCGCCCAATCCGAAAAGCGGCCCATCATCGCCTGCAGTTCGTCGCGGTCGCCGCCGGTGAGCGTCGTCTTCAGCAGACGCTGTGCCGTCGGCAGATAGATGATGCGCGCGCGGCCCGAATGCACGCGCGGCTGCCGGACGATGCCAGGATCGAGGAAGCGGTGCTCCCGGTTGGTCATGGTGAAGCCGGTGCCGGGCATGTAGACCACCGCCCCGTCCTCGATCGCGCCGAGGACGCGGTCTGTACGCCGGGGGCCGGCGCCCGCGCCATCGAGCTCAACGATCTCGACCAATCCGGATCTCCTCAATCGCCGGGCACGGCCGGCGACCCGGCGAGGTCACGGCGTTGCCTGCGCCGTGTTCAACTGCCGGGCGCGGGCGAGGATGGCGTTCTGATAGCTGACGCCGTCGGTCGCCGCCGCCCTGGCATCCGACCAGTTGCCGTTCGGATCGCGCTGCTGTTTGTACACCGAGACGCGGACGCTGTCAGCGGCGAGGTCGCGGCCGAAGATGTAGACGTTGAGCTTGAAGCGTTCGTTCGGCGCGTTCGCCGCCGAATACCAGTCGGTGATGATGACGCCGCCGACCGGGTCTTCGGAGATCAGCGGCATGTAGGAGACCTGTTCCAGCGCGGCCCGCCACAGATAGGTGTTCACGCCGAGATGCGTATCCGTCGCGGCGTTGGCAGGCGGCGCGCTTGCCGTGCCGTTCGCATGAGTGCCGCCGAAAGCCGATGGCATCTCCACGTACCGCGGCGCCGTCTGCCCCTTGTAGCGCGCGCCGGGGTAGCTCGCCTCGCCGCCCGTCTGGCAGGCGGACAGGCTCAGGCAGGCGGCAAGCAGGAACCCTGCAGACAAGAAAACCGCCGGCCGGTCCGCGCTCCCGGACCGGTGATTGAGTGCTATCACCTCGACCAACCAGAATCTCCTTCATCGTTGCGTTGGGTCACCCCTCGGTGAGGCTTCCAGGGTGCGATGCGGATGCTGACAGCAGCCTGACGGTGGCGTCGAGGGCCCCAAGCTGTACGGCAGGCAAGCAAGAATGCATCGGACCAACAACCGAGGCCCCTGCGACAAGGATTCGCACCTGCTCCCCGTCTTGACCTATCCTCACGGCAACGGCTGCGGCCGTGGCCGCCGGGAGGACAGGGACGATGGAAACGCGACAGGCCGAGCAGGCGGCGGACATTCTGTGGGCGGCATGGCGGGAAGGCCGGCGGCTCGAGTCGCTCCCGGCCGCGTGCCGGCCCGGCACGGTCGAGGACGGGTATGCGGTGCAGGACGCGCTGGCCGCCCGGCATGGCGGCCGGAGGCTCGGCTGGAAGATCGCGGCGACGAGCAGCGACGGGCAGAAGCATATCGGCGTCAGCGAGCCCCTGGGCGGGCGGCTGTTCACGGCGTTCGCGCATGACGACGATGCGCGGCTGCCGGCCGGCGGGCTGCATATGCGCGTGACGGAGGCGGAGTTCGCCTTCCGCCTCGGCACGGGGCTGCCGCCGCGCGGCCGCCCCTATGGCACCGACGAGGTGATGGGCGCGGTGGACGCGCTTCACCTCGCCATCGAGGTGCCGGATTCGCGCTACCAGGATTTCGCCCGCATCGGCGCGCCCCAGCTGGTGGCCGACGATGCCTGCGCCGGCTTCTTCGTCCTCGGCGCCGAAGTCGCGGATTGGCGGTCGGTCGATCTTGCCTCCCATGCCGTCACGGCCTACCGGAACGGCGACGTCGCGGCGCGCGGCAGCGGCGCCAATGTGCTGGGCGACCCGCGCATCGCGCTCACCTGGCTCGCCAACGACCGGGCGAAGCGCGGCAGCGGGCTTGAGGCCGGGGACGTCGTGACCACCGGCACCTGCGTCAAGCCGGTCCCCATCGGCGCCGGCGATCACGTGGTGATGGATTTCGGCCCGTTCGGCCGCGTCCAGGTGCGGTTTCGCTGAGGGACGGGGAGGCTAGCACTACTTTGGCAGATTTCTAGGCTGGAATGTTCGTCGGCAGCGAGGGCACCGGAACGGCGGCGGCAGTGCGAGTGAGACGAGGATTGC
>Ga0335080_10008620_pt1 | contig 10630 bp, 5 predicted proteins | sample Lox_Sample_34_FD_206720 | JGI IMG/M metagenome (GOLD analysis project Ga0335080, IMG submission 206720) | Soil microbial communities from Loxahatchee National Wildlife Refuge, Florida, United States - Lox_Sample_3.4 | ecosystem: Environmental > Terrestrial > Soil > Wetlands | place: USA: Florida...
CCATCGTGGTGGTGGAAAACATCTCGCGCCACATCGAGGCCGGCATGTCGCGGCTCGAGGCGGCGCTGCAGGGCGCGCGCGAGGTCGGCTTCACGGTGTTGTCGATGAGCCTGTCGCTGGTCGCGGTGTTCATCCCGATCCTGCTGATCGGCGGCATCGTCGGCCGGCTGTTTCGCGAGTTCGCCATGACGCTGTCGGTGGCGATCCTGGTGTCGTTGGTGGTCTCGCTGACCACGACACCGATGATGTGCGCGATCCTGCTCGGGCGCGGGGCCGAGCGGCACGGCCGGCTCTACCGGCTCAGCGAGCGAATCTTCACAGCCATGCTGCATGCCTACGAGCGCTCGCTCGGCTGGGCGCTGCGGCATCCGCTTCTGATCGTGCTGACCCTGATCGCCACGCTCGGGCTCAACTGGCAGCTCTTCAAGATCGTGCCGCAGGGCTACTTCCCGCAACAGGACACCGGACGTCTGGTCGGCTTCATCCAGGCCGACCAGAGCATCTCGTTCCAGGCGATGCGGGAGAAGCTCACCCAGTTCCTCGACATCGTACGGAAGGACCCGGCGATCGAGAGTATCGCGGGCTTCACCGGCGGCTTCTCGACCAATTCGGGCTTCGCGTTCGCCTCGCTCAAGCCGCGCAGCGAGCGCAACGCCTCGGCCGACCAGGTCATCGCCCGGCTCGTGCCGCGCCTCGCGCAGGTGCCGGGGGCATCGATGTTCCTCTCGGCCGTGCAGGACATCCGGGTGGGCGGCCGGCAGACCGGCGCGCAGTGGGTGTATGCGATCCAGGCTGAGGACCTCGACGAGCTCTACAACTGGGGGCCGAAGATCCTCGCCGCCCTGCAGGCGCTGCCGGAGCTCAACTCGGTCAACTCCGACCAGCAGAACAAGGGGCTCCAGACCGACATCGTGATCGACCGGCCGACCGCCGCGCGGCTCGGCATCTCGGTGAGCCAAATCGACAACACGCTCTACGACGCGTTCGGCCAGCGCCAGGTCTCGACCATCTACAGCGCGCGCAACCAGTATCACGTCATCATGGAGGTGGCGCCGAAGTACTGGCAGAGCCCGGAGATCCTCAAGGACATCTGGATCAGCACCGCAGGCGGCACGATCCGCGGCACGCAGCAGACGCAGGCCGTCGCCGGCACCGTGACCAGCAGCAAGGTGAAGTCCACGCAAGCCGCGCTCGCCGCCGATACGGCGCGCAACGCCGCCAACAACGCGATCGCCAACTCCGGCCGCAGCTCCACCTCGACCGGCGCCGCGGTGAGCGTCGCGTCCGAGACCATGGTGCCGCTCTCCGCCGTCGCCCACTACGGGCCCGGCAACACGCCGCTCGCCGTCAATCACCAGGGCCCGTTCGTCGCCACCACCATCTCGTTCAACCTCGCGCCCGGCGTCGCCATCGGCGACGCCCAGGAGGCGGTCAACGCCGCCCTGCTGCGCATCGGCGTGCCGGCGACGATCCACGGCAGCTACCAGGGCACGGCGCGCGAGTTCGAGCGCTCGCAGAAGGACCGGCTGTTCCATATCCTGGCGGCGCTGATCGCAGTCTACATCGTGCTCGGCATGCTGTACGAGAGCTTCGTCCACCCGGTGACGATCCTCTCGACCTTGCCGTCGGCCGGCGTCGGGGCCGTGATGGCACTGATCCTGTTCAACACCGAGTTCAGCATCATCGCGATGATCGGCGTCATCCTGCTGATCGGCATCGTCAAGAAGAACGCGATCATGATGATCGACTTCGCGCTCGACGCCGAGCGCAATCGCCATCTGTCGACCCGCGACGCGATCTACGAGGCCTGCCTGCTGCGCTTCCGCCCGATCATGATGACCACCATGGCGGCCATGCTCGGCGCCGTGCCGCTCACCTTCAACGTCGGCGAGGGCGGCGAGCTGCGCCAGCCGCTCGGCATCGTCATCGTCGGCGGCCTGCTGATGAGCCAGGTGCTCACCCTGTACACCACGCCGGTGATCTACCTCTATTTCGACCGCTTCCGCCTGTGGTGCCAGCGGATCTGGCGGAGGACTCCACCGCCCACGCCCCGGCAGCTTCTCGACAGCCTCGATCGCGGCGCGCCGGCCGAGTGAGGCGGCGCAGCCAAGCGTCCCGGTTCGCGGCACCAGGGAAAAACACCCAGGGGAAATGGAGACTGTCGCCCAAACGTCACAGGGCAGATGCGAGGCGTGGGTGCGGGGGCGGAAATGCCTTGAGCGCGGGATGAACTCCTGCTTGAAATTGCATACGCGGGGCATGCGGGGGACGGGGGCGTCGTGAAGCAGGTTCGGCTCATCGCCGGCGTGGCGCTGGCGGCGCTCGCCGTCGGTGATGTCGCGCGCGCGGCCGATCAGCCGGCGATGCCGACCAAGGCGCCGGCGCGGCAGGCCTACGACTGGAATGGGTTCTATTTCGGCGGGCATTTTGGCTATTCGGGCGGCACCTCCGACTGGTCGGCGACCCAGGCGGGCGCCGCCGTGCCGACGCTCGCCGGCTCGCTCGACCTGTTTCACACCTTCGATGCCTTGAAGGGGACGGGCAGCTACTTCGCCGGCCTGCAGGCCGGCTACAATGTGCTGCTGCCGTCGCGCGTCCTGCTCGGCATCGAGGCCGACGTCTCTGCACCTGCCACCCCGGTCGGAATCACCGACAACCAGACCATTTCCTCTCCGGCGATCGGGATCGCCAATTACAGCGACACGGTGCTGCAGACCGGCACGGTGCGCGGCCGTTTCGGCTATCTGTTCGACAATTGGCTGGTCTATGCCACGGGCGGTTTCGCCTGGAGCTATGATCGCGTGGTGCGGACGCAGCTCGCCGGCACGCCGCTCGGCGGGAGCGCCGCGCCCGGCGACGACGAGAGCCTGTTTCTGTGGCGGCTCGGCTGGGCCGCGGGCGTCGGCATCGAGTTTCCGCTCGCGCCGAACTGGAGCGCGAAGGCCGAGTATCTGTTCAGCGATTTCGGCCGCGGCAGCGCCACCTTCTTCACCGGCGCGCAGCGTTTCGATTCCGATCTCTTGCTGCACTCGGTCCGCGTCGGGTTGAACTATCACATCAACGGCGACGCGGCGAAGGACTTCCTCACCAAGGGTCCGTCCGCCCTCGAGACCGACCGCTTCAATTTCCATGCCCAGACGACCTTCACCAGCCAATACGCATTTCCGTTCCATGCGCCGTATTTCGGCCCGAACAGCCTCAATTCAAACCAGGGCCGCGAGACCTGGGACTTCACGTTCTACGCGGGCCTTCGCCTGTGGGAAGGCGCCGAGCTGTGGATCAATCCGGAAATCGACCAGGGCTTCGGCCTGAGCAACACGCTCGGCGTAGCCGGTTTCACCAGCGGGGAAGCCTACAAGCTCGGCTTCCCCTACCCCTATGCACGCGTGCCGCGCGCCTTCATCCGGCAGACGATCGATCTCGGCGACGACAGCGACAAGATCGAGGCCGGCATCAATCAGTTTGCCGGATCGCAGACGAGCAATCGGCTGGTGCTCACGGTCGGCAAATTCTCCGTGGGCGACATCTTCGACACCAATCGCTATGCGCACGATCCGCGCGGCGATTTCCTCAACTGGGCGGTCATCGATACCGCGACGTTCGACTACGCGGCCGATGCCTGGGGCTACACCTACGGGGCCGCAGCCGAGTGGTACCAGGGCGCGTGGACGGTGCGCGGCGCCGTATTCGACCTGTCGATCGTCCCGAACAGCACCGAGCTCGATGCCAAATTCAGCCAGTTTCAGCTGGTCGGCGAGATCGAGCATCGCCACAAGCTGTTCGGGCAGGATGGCAAGGTCGCGCTGACTGGTTTCCTGACGCGCGGCCGCATGGGCAGCTTCAACGACGCGATCAATCTCGCGCTGGCGACCAGCGGGCCGGCCGATATCGCCGCGGTGCGCCAATATGCCAGCCGCGGCGGCGTCAGCGTCAACCTCGATCAGCAGATCTCCGACCAGCTGGGCGTCTTCGCGCGCGCCGGCTGGGCCGACGGCAACCGCGAGCCGTACGAGTTCACTGACGTCGATCGCACCGTCGCAGGCGGTCTTCAGCTCAAGGGCAAGGCCTGGGGCCGTCCCGACGACATGATCGGGTTTGCCGGCGTGGTCAACGGCATCTCCAGCGTGCACCGGGCCTTTCTCAACGCCGGCGGTCTCGGCATCTTGGTCGGGGACGGCATGCTGCCGCACTACGGGACCGAGCGCATCATCGAGGCCTACTACAGCCTGCCGCTCTTCAACTGGCGGATGACCTTGGATTACCAGTTCATCGAAAACCCGGCCTACAATCCCGACCGCGGACCGGTTTCGGTGATCGCGACGCGCCTGCGCACCCAATTCTGACGCTCTGCCGGCTGATGCTCCGACGCCATCGGGTGGACTGCCAAAATACACGGATCCGGGCGGCGGCCGCGACGGCGGCCCACGGGTTGCGGCGCCGCTTCGTGGCGCGATGGCGAACGGTGCTACGGTAAGAGCGCCCTTTGGAATGATTGGGCTTTTCGCTTAGGTTCTGCCAAGTCCTACATTGCGGGCGGACAATTCCGCGCAGCCTCGCGGCAGCCGCGACGGCGACCCACGGGTTGCGGCGCCGCCGCGGGGCGGCCGGGACATCCAGGGAATCGAATGCCTTTATGGCGGACTTTCGCCGCGACAGCGCGCGCCGCTCGTAGCGATCGAGCCGCATCAGGCGCGCCGTGATGTCGTCCTCGCCGAACCCCTCGGTCATGATCTGCAGGCGCACGCGGCGGATCCGCAGGACGTCGACCTGCGCCTCGGCGATGCGCAACGCCGCCGCGCGGCGCGGCTCGCGCGCGCCCTCCCCGGCGATCCGCTGCGCCAGCTCCGCGGCCTCGGCCGCGAGCGCGGAATCCGCCGGCACCGGCACGCTCAGCCCGTGGCGCAGCGCGTTGCGCGCCACCACGGCCTTGCCGGCGCGCGTGCGCGGGCCGGTGCTGCGCGCCGCGTTGGCGCGGTTGGCGGCGATGATCTTTTCAGCGACGCATGGCCCGGTCGCGGAAGCGGTGTCCCGCCCGCATCGCGGGCGGCGGAGGATCTTGCCGGAACATTCGCTCGCGCTCGCCATGACGCCTCGCTTCGAGGGGCGTTCGTGGCAGGTCGGCGGCAACGCTGTCGCCCCGCATTTCTATTGACCTGCCCCGGCGTCCGACGCAACGGGAAATCACGCTCCGTCGCTGCATTCGTGTATTAGAAATCAGTCGTGCTGAACGATTGGTCTGCCCATCGCTCAACGAACGGCCATGAACCGGCTTCGAGAACCAACCCAGCTTTTGATCCGCGGTAGGCCAGAACGTGAAGTCGAGGGCGAACGCCGCGCTCGTCTGCGCACCTTCCTGCGTGAACGATCATTCCGGTCGTTGGGGTTGGATCACATCGGAGCGGGAATAACGGGAGCAATTTCTTCTCCCGGACTCCAAACCGTCCGTAGCGAATCGCCAACTCGGCGCGCACATCGAAATGAGAGGCGGACACGTCGTTGAAATCGGCCCGCCATTCGGCTCTGATCCAAACGCGGCGCGGTCTGCCGGAGTCCTGGCGCACTTGACCGCCTGCGCATATTGGCAGATACGTCACGTTGGTTCGGCTATCTTCTGGGTGCGACCAGCCGGCATACTCGGGGGCGTCGCAGCAGATCGAGATGCGCGCACGACAACTGCGACTGCGAATTGCGGCGGCGGTTGGCCTTCTGGCCATGCTGCTGCAGCTCTGCGTGTCGCTCGGCCACATGCATGCGGGCGACCTCGCCCGCGCCGTGACCCTGCAGGCGAGCGGATGCGCCACGCCGGCCGACTGCGGCCGACACATTCCGCGGGGACTTCCGGACGACGCCTGCCCGATCTGCGCCGCCGTCCACATGGCGTCGACCGGCACGTCGCCGACAGTGCCGAGGATCGCCACCCCGGCAGAATTCATCACGCGTATTCACCGTCCTTTCGTTGTCGCATTTCATCGCGCCGACCGGCGCCACTCCCCGTTCCGGACCCGCGCGCCCCCGCTCGCCTGAACGCCTTCCGCGTCAATGAATGGCCGGCCGCCGACGTCTGCACGGCCGGCCGCAAGCTCATCCCGCCGTCGCCTGCACGTGTCTCGAATTCGCGCCCTCGCCGCGCAGCGATGCGGCCGAGGCGAGCGCAAAATCGACGCCCATCGAGGGAACTGCCGGTGTCCAACACGCCTGACCACAAGCCGAAGCGAGTGCTGCGCGCCGTATTGATCGCCGCGAGCCTCGCCGCCGCATTCGGGGCGATCGTTCTGTATTTTCATCTCGCGTCCGAGGCGAGGCCGGTCCGCGCCGCGACGACCGCATCACGGCCGGCGATCCCGGTGCGGGTCGCGACGGTCGTGCGCCGCGATATGCCGGTCTATGTCACCGGCCTCGGCAGCGTGCAGGCCTCGTTCACGATTGCGATCCATTCGCAGGTCGACGGCATCATGCAGGAGGTGATGTTCACCGAGGGCACCAAGGTGAGGAAGGGCGACGTGCTGGCGCGGATCGATCCGCGGCTCTACCAGGCAGCGCTCGACCAGGCCAAGGCGAAGCGCATGCAGGATGCGGCGCTGCTCGTCTCCGCCGTGAAGGACCTCCAGCGCTCGACCGAGCTGGTCGCGCGCGACGTCGCCACCCGCCAGCTCGTCGACCAGCAGCAGGCGCGCGTCGACCAGCTCAAGGCCGCCATCGCGGCCGACGAGGCGGCGATCGAGACGGCGCAGACCCAGCTCGACTATACGGCCATCCGCGCGCCGAGCGACGGCCGCGTCGGCGTGCGCCAGGTCGACCCCGGCAACCTCGTGCATGCGAGCGACGCCCGGCCGATCGCCACCCTGGTGCTGGCCCAACCCGCCGCCGTGATTTTCACGCTGCCGATGCAGCATCTCTACGACGTGCGCGACGCCATTGCCCGCGGTCCCGTCGAGGTGACCGCCCTCGACCAGCACAATGCGCGCACGCTCAGCACAGGCACGCTCCTGCTCATCGACAACATCATCGATCAGGCGACCGCCACCATCCGCCTCAAGGCGATGTTTCCCAACACGGACGACAACCTGTGGCCGGGCCAGTTCGTCAACGCGCGCGTGCGCGTCGAGACGCGCGCGAACGCGCTGGTGATGCCGACCACGGCCGTGCAGCGCGGCGCGCAAGGCCTGTTCGCCTGGGTGGTGAGCGAGACCAACACGGCGCTCGCACGCCCGGTCAAGCTCGGGCCGGCGTCCGGCGACCAGACGATCGTGACCCAGGGCCTCGACCCCGGCGACCGCGTCGTGACGGATGGGCAGTACAAGCTTCAGCTCGATGCGCCGGTCGTGATCGGCACATCGACCGCGGAGTCCGGCGAATGAGCATCTCGGAGCCGTTCATCTGCCGTCCGGTCGCAACCGCGCTGATCATGTCGGCGCTGGCCCTGCTCGGGCTCGCCGCATTCCCGTTCCTGCCGGTGGCGCCGCTACCGCAGGTCGACTTTCCGACCGTGCAGGTGACCGCGACGCTCGCGGGCGCAAGCGCCGAGACCATGGCGTCGTCGGTCGCGGCGCCGCTCGAGCGGCAGTTCACCCAGATCGCCGGCGTCGCCCAGATGACGTCGCTCAGCGCGCTCGGCGTCACCCAAGTCGTGGTGCAGTTCGACCTCGCCCGCAACATCGACCTCGCATCCCAGGACATCCAGGCGGCAATCACGGCAGCGAGCAAATTCCTGCCGCAGGCGATGACGCAGCCGCCCAACTACAAGAAGGTCAACCCGGCGGACGCACCCGTCATCATGCTGTGGGCCCACTCCGACACGCTGCCGCTCACCGAGGTGCACGACTATCTCGACAATTTCTTCATTCCGGCCCTGTCGCAGCTGCCCGGCGTCGCGCAGGCCTCGATCATCGGCGACCAGAAGCCGTCGCTGCGCATCCAGGTCGATCCGGCCAAGCTCGCCTCCCTGGGACTCACGCTCGAGGACGTGCGGACGCGCCTCGTCAGCGCGACCAGCAACGCCGCCAAGGGCACGATCTTCACGCCCAAGGTCGGCTACACGATCGCCGACAACGACCAGATCACCGAGCCCGGTCCGTTCAACGACGTGATCCTCGCCTATCGCGACGGCGCTGCACTGCGCGTGCGCGACGTGGGCCAGACCGTCGTCGCGGCCACGAGCCGCTACGTCGCGGGCTTCCCCAACAACAAGCCCGGCATCCTGCTGAGCATCAAGAAGCTGCCGGGCGCCAACGTGATCGACACGGTCGAGCTGATCAAGGCGCAGCTGCCGAAACTCATGGCAAACATTCCGCCCGCCATGAAGGTCGAGACCCTGCTCGACCGCACCGTCACGATCCGCGCCTCGGTCCGCGACGTCGAGTTCACCCTGGTGCTGACCATCTGCCTCGTCGTGATGGTCGTACTGCTCTTCCTGCGCAGCTTCTGGGCGACGTTCATCCCGGGCGTCACGGTACCGCTTGCCCTGCTCGGCACGTTCGCCGCGATGTACGCGCTCAACTTCAGCCTCGACAACATCTCGCTGATGGCGCTCACGATCGCGGTCGGCTTCGTGGTCGACGACGCGATCGTCGTGGTCGAGAACATCTATCGCCACGTCGAGCACGGCATGGCGCCGCTCGAGGCGGCGCTCAAGGGCTCGCGCGAGATCGCCTTCACGGTCGTCTCGATCAGCGTTTCGTTGGTCGCCGTCTTCATTCCGCTGCTGCTGATGGGGGGAATCATCGGCCGCGTGTTTCGCGAGTTCGCGCTGACCGTGACTGCCGCGGTCGCGGTCTCGGCGCTGGTCTCGCTCACGCTCGCGCCGATGCTGTGCGCGCGCTTCATGCGGCCGCCGGCGCGGGCGCATGGATGGCTCTATCGCGCCGTCGAGGCCGGTTTCGATTGCATGCTCGCGGCCTATCGGCGCACGCTCGACGTGGCGTTGCGCCACCAGGCGATCACGCTGGTCGTCTTTCTCGCCACGCTCGCGATCACGATCGTGATGGCATATCAGATCCCGAAGGGCTTCTTCCCGATCCAGGACACCGGCCTGATCACCGGCGTCTCGGAAGCCTCGCAGGAGGTCTCGCCGCAGGAGATGATGCGGCTGCAGCGCCGGCTGGGCGCCATCATCCTGCGCGATCCCGACGTGCAGGCGATCGGCTCGCAGACCGGCTCGACCGACAGCCCGGTTGCGGCCAATACCGGCGGCTTCACCATCGTGCTCAAGCCGCGCGACCAGCGCAGTGCGACGGCCCGGCAGGTCGTCGACCGGCTGCGGCCGCAGTTTGCCCAGGTGCCGGGCGCCAACGTCTTCCTGCAGCCGACGCAGGACCTCAATGTCGGCGCCCGGCCCGGCCGCGGCAGCTACCAGTACACGCTGCAGGACCCCAACATCGACGAGCTGGTCGACTGGTCGCAGAAGATGCTGCGGGCGATGCGCACGCTGCCGCAGCTCGCCGACGTGACCAGCGATCTCCTCGCCAACGCGCCGCAGCTCCGCCTCACCATCGACCGCGACCAGGCCTCGCGCTTCGGCATCTCTCCCCAGCTCATCGACGACACGCTCAACGACGCCTACGGGCAGCGCCAGATCACGCAGTACTTCACCCAGCTCAACACCTATTTCGTAATCCTGGAGATCCTGCCCGAACTGCAGGCCGACCTCGGCTCGCTCGACCGCCTCTACGTCAAGTCGCCGCTCACCGGCGGCATCGTTCCGCTCTCGGCCCTGGTCGATGCGGACTCGAGCAGAGCGGGCCCACTGTCGGTGAACCACCAGGGGCAATTTCCCTCGGTCACCCTGACCTTCAACCTGAAGCGCGACGTGGCGCTCGGCGACGCGGTCGACGCCGTCAACAAGGCCGCCGAGGAGCTCGGCATGCCGCCGCAGATCATCTCCTCGTTCCAGGGCGACGCCCAGGCGTTCCAGGCGTCGCTGAAGAGCACGCCGGCGCTCATCCTGGCCGCCCTGGTGGTCGTCTATATCATTCTCGGAATTCTCTACGAGAGCTTCATCCACCCGCTGACGATTCTCTCGACCCTGCCGTCGGCCGCGATCGGCGCCCTGCTCGCGCTGCGCTTCGGCGGGATGGACCTCGGCGTGATCGGCATCATCGGGATCATCCTGCTGATCGGCATCGTCAAGAAGAACGGCATCGTGCTGGTCGATTTCGCGATCACCGCCGAGCGTGACGGCATGGCGCCGGTCGACGCGATCCGTCAGGCCTGCCTGCTGCGCTTCCGGCCGATCATGATGACCACGGCCGCAGCCATGCTCGCCGGCGTCCCGCTCGCGCTCGGTGACGGCATCGGCTCGGAGCTGCGCCAGCCGCTCGGCTACGCCATGGTCGGCGGCCTCGCGCTGAGCCAGCTCCTCACGCTCTATACGACTCCCGTGGTCTATCTCTATCTCGACCGACTGCGCGGCGCGCTGCTGCGCCTCCGACGCGACGTCGAGGAAGCGCCCATGACTGCCGTCGCGGCCGAGTGAACGAGTGCATTTCGCGGCGGCTCGTCACGACATCGCAAAACGCCAAGCGGCGACGTGCGGAGGCGTGACGGAAAGCCGGACTGACTCCGCTGTCTACGACGCGACCACGTCCAGTGGTCCGTGATCATCGCAATGGTTGCCGTGTGGATGGTGCAGGCG
>Ga0335080_10008621_pt1 | contig 10630 bp, 5 predicted proteins | sample Lox_Sample_34_FD_206720 | JGI IMG/M metagenome (GOLD analysis project Ga0335080, IMG submission 206720) | Soil microbial communities from Loxahatchee National Wildlife Refuge, Florida, United States - Lox_Sample_3.4 | ecosystem: Environmental > Terrestrial > Soil > Wetlands | place: USA: Florida...
TCCAAGACCCCCGGCGGGGTTCGGGTCCTGGCCGATTCCGGCCGTTTCGTGGTCAGTTGGGTGGGAGTGCCGGAATATGCAGACTACGGCATTGGAGCACGGCAGACCTTCCAGGCGGCTCTTTACCCCGACGGGCGCATCGAGTTCTCCTACGCCGGCGCCGCGCCCTCCTCCGCGGTGGTCGGTATCGCGCCGGGCAACCTGCAGGGCACCACTTCTCTGGTATCCTTCCGCTACGACCCCAGCGGCGACTATGCCGGCCCGGTCGCCGAACGGTTCGGCGACACCCTTTCGGTAGACATGATTTCGGCGGCGCAAAAGTTTTACCAGACGCACGAGGACGCCTACGACTACCTGGTGGTCTACAACAACATGGACATCGGCGCCAGCGCCACCGCGGTAGCTTACGAGAACACCGTCCGCAACCTGAACGGCTCCGGCTACGGCGATGCCATCGTGGATTTCGGCCACGAGTACGGGTCCCGTTCGCGCCTCCAGGCCGTGCTCAACCTCGGCCCGCTCAGCCAGTATCCGCGCGACCCCGCCGGCCTCGTGCCGGCGCGCCGCGCCGCTGGGGATACACCGCTCAGCATCATCGCCCACGAAACCGGCCACCTGTTCCTCGCCTTCGCCAGCGTGCGCGACCCCAACGATCCCAACGCGCGGCCCATGCTCGGCGCGCAGATGGCGCACTGGAGCTTCCTGTTCAATTCCGAGGCCTCGCTGCTCGAAGGCGAGCGCATCCGCGACGACGGACCGGACGCCAACCCGCGTTTCACCACCACCGACACGGTCCAGGCATACGCGCCGCTCGACCAGTACCTGATGGGCTTCCGCACGTCCGCCGAGGTGCCGCCGTCGTTCTATGTTACGGGTCCGGCGTACCTGGCTCAGCTGCATCCGCTGCGCGGCTACAGCTTCAACGGCGACCGCGTGGATGTCACGGTGGACCAGGTGATCGCCGCCGTCGGCACCCGCATCCCCGATTCCACGGTGGCCCAGCGGCATTTCCGCTTCGCCTTCCTCCTGGTGGTGCCGAAGGGCACGGACCCGAGGCCGGATGAACTGGCCCAGCTGGAGACATACCGGTCGCAGTTCGAGGCGTTCTATGCGGCGGCGGCGTCGAACCGCGCCGGCGCCGACGCCACCCTGAAACACAGCCTCAAGCTCTCGCTGTTCCCCGCCGCCGGGGTTCTGGCCGGCGGCGCCGGCACCGCCGCGCTGGTCGTCGAGACCGCGCCGGTATCCGATCTCACCGTCAACCTGCAGGCGCCGAACGGAATCGCCGGCGTGCCGTCGAGTGTGGCCATTCCCGCCGGAACGAAATCCGTAACCTTCACTGTCACTGGTGTGCGTCCCGGGGTCGAGGAAGTGACTGCGGTTCCCTCCGACAGTTCCTACGAGACGGCTTATGCCCGCGTACAGGTATCCGCGCCGTCCGCGCTGCTCCTGGTTACTGTGTCCGGTGACCGGCAGACTGCCTCCGCCGCCGGTCCGCTGCCCGACCCCATCGTCGTCCGCCTGGCCGATGCCAACCGCTTGCCCTATCCCGGTATCAGGCTGCGGGCCATGCCTTCAGGGGATGGCACCGTCGACACCCCGACCGCGGTCACCGACGCTTCCGGCCAGGCCCGCTTTCGCTGGGCCCCAGGTTCCGCGTCTGGCGGTCAACTGCGTATTGCCGTAGATGGAATGCCCGCACCTGGCCTGATCGTAAAAGCAAATGTGGCAGTGCCTGCGGCCGCGGCAGTGAACGGCGCATCGCACGCGTCAGGACCGGCGCGCGGGGCGATAGACGCCGTCGCGCATCCGGAGGGCGGCATTATCGCCGAGGCCGTGCCCGTACCAGGCTTGACTGTTGCCGCCAGCGCCGCCGCGCCGGCGCCGGCCGCGGTGGTGAACGAAGAGTCGCACGCGTCAGGACCTACGGGCGGGACAGTGGGCGCCGTTACCGTCGCGCATCCAGGCGGCGGCATTACCGCCCATGCCGCTCCGGACCGCTCCTCCACGCCGCATGCCTCCGGCAGCCGCAACGGCCGGGGCGACCTGATGGTTCGCTAATGCTCTCCTGGCTCTTTTCCGATCCGCTGGCGCCCGGAACCAAGGCGCCCGACTTTACCTTGCCCGACGAAACCGGCAAGACTGTGTCGCTCTCCACTCTGCGCGGCAGGAACGTGGTGCTGGTCTTTTACCCCGGCGACGACACCCCGGTCTGCCGCAAGCAGCTGTGCGAGTTCCGCGACCACTGGCAGGACGCGATGAGCCGCAACGTCGAAGTATTCGGCGTTAACCCGCAGGCTCCCGCCAGCCACCAGGACTTCCGCCGGAAGTACCAGTTTCCGTTCCCCCTGCTGGTGGACGCGGGCCAGAAGGTCGCCGCCGCATACCATGCCAACGGTCTGCTGGTGAAGCGCACCGTCTACCTGATCGGCCCCGACGGCACCATCCGGTACGCGCGCCGCGGCAAGCCGGCACCCGGGGAAGTGCTGGCCGCGGCGCGATAGGAGCCGGTTCCAGCGGGGAAAATAAAAGACCCGAAATGTACGTCGCGGCCCTACACTGGTAGGGAATGAACCTGCTCGTACCGAACCTGGGATCGACGTCGCTGAAGTATCAGATTCTGGAGATGCCCGCGGAGCGGGTGATCGCCAGGGGGAAACTGGAGCGCGTGCGCGATTACCGCGAGGCCATCGCGCAGATCCGAACCGCGGACACGCCGATCGACGCGGTGGCGCTCAAGGCCGTCCTCGCCGGCCCGGATTATCGCGGCACGTTCGTAGTGGACGATGCCGTGCTGGCGGCGATGCGGCAGTTCCTGCCGGCCGCCCCGGCGCACAACGCCATCTACCTGACCGCCATCGAAGCCTTCCGCGAGGCCATGCCGGGCGTGCCCCTGGTGGCGGCGTTCGAACCGGAGTTTCACCGCACCATGCCGGATTGCGCCCGGCTGTACGGCGTGCCGGCTAAGTGGCGGGAAGACGGTGTGGTGAAATACGGCTACCACGGCGCTTCGCACCAGTACGTTGCAGAACGCGCGCGCCAGATGCTCGGCCGCGAGGGCAGGCTGGTGAGCTGCCACCTCGGCGGCAGTTCCTCGATGTGCGCCATTGAGGGCGGCCGGTCGGTGGATACGACCATGGGATTCTCGCCGCAATCCGGCCTCGAGAACGCCACGCGCCACGGCGAACTGGACGCCTTCGCGGTGCTCTACATGATGGAGCGCCACGGATGGACCACCGCGGAAGTCTGCAAGCAACTGGCAACCACCGGCGGCCTGGCGGGACTCTCCGGCGTGGAAGGCGGCGACATGCGCGACGTGGAAGCCGCGGCGGCCGCCGGCGACGAACGCGCGGACATGGCCAAACGCGTCTTCGCCTACCAGGTGAAAAAGACGATCGGCGCCTTCGCCGCGGCCATGGGCGGGCTGGATGCGATCGCCTTCACCGGCGGGATCGGCGAAAATTCGCCTTCGCTGCGGACCGCCGTGTGCGACGGCCTGGAGTTCCTTGGGGTCGCGCTGGACGAGGCGGCCAACGAGCGGGGCACGGGCGACCGCCTGGTTTCCGCCGCCGCCTCGCGGGTGTCCGTGGTCGTGCTGACCACCAACGAGGAACTGATCGTGGCACGGCGCGCGTATCGCAGGCTGGCGGGAGCAGGCGGGAGCGGCGATTGACCTCGAAATCCACGCTCGCTCCTGCCGCCGGCAGAAGCGATGCGTCGATGCGATCGCTGGTCATCGCGCTCCTCTTTTTCGCCACCGTCATCAACTACGTGGACCGCCAGACGCTGTCGGTGCTCGCACCCGTGCTGCGCGACCGCTTCCACATGAGTAACAGCGATTACTCCCACGTGGTCACCGTGTTTCTGCTGGCCTACATGATCATGCAGAGCGGGTCGGGCCGCATCCTGGACCGGCTCGGAACGCGGCGGGGCATGTCGCTGACCATCGCGTGGTGGTCGGCGGCAGCCATGCTGCACGCCGCCGCCGGCTCCGTATTCTCCTTCGGTGCGTGCCGGTTTCTGCTCGGCCTGGGCGAGGCGGGTAACTGGCCGGGCGGTGTGAAGGCCGTCTCGGAGTGGTTTCCGCCCAATCAGCGCGCCTTCGGAATCGGCTTCTTCAATGCCGGCTCTACCGTCGGGGCGATGCTCTCCCCACCGCTGATCGCGTGGCTGGCCCTGCGCTTCGGATGGCAGAGCGCCTTCCTGGCGACCGGCGTACTCGGCTTCGTGTGGCTGGCATTCTGGCTGGCCCTGTACCGCGCGCCACGAGTGCCGTTCGGCGATGCCGGCGACGGCGCGCCCGTCCGCTGGCTCGCACTTTTTCGCTACCGCCCCGTCTGGGGACTGGTGCTCGCTCGCACCCTGGCCGACCCGGTCTGGTGGTTCTACGTTTTCTGGCTGCCCGAATATCTGAAGCGCGAGCGCAACTTCAGCCTGGCCATGATCGGATATTTTGCCTCGATCCCGTTCCTGGCGGCGGGCATCGGCAACCTGACGGGCGGGGCGATGTCGGGATGGCTGGTGCGGCGCGGCCGCGCGGTGCTCTGGTCGCGCAAGGCCGTGATGGCGGTGAGCGCCCTGCTCATGGCTTCCGGCATCCCCGCGGTCCTGGTGGGCGACGCGCGTGCCTCCCTGGCCCTGATCAGCGTGGCGACGTTCGCCTATTCCGCCTGGGCGGCCAACGTGTTGACCCTGCCGGCCGACTTGTTCCCGCCGCGCGTTGTCGCCTCCGTCAGCGGTGTACCGCTTCTCCTACCTGCCGGTGTTCGTGGCCGCGGGGCTGATGCCGGTAGGCGCGGCGGCATTCATCCTGGGTTTCGTCCGGCCCATCGAACGATAGAAGCCCTTTAGGCGGGGCGAATCCATTGACATCGCCCGCCGCTTAACGCACAATAACCTCACGATCGCTTTGCCAAGGGGGAGAAGATGAGTGCAAGAACTGCCTTTGCGTCGCTGTTCCTCTTAACCTCGATATCCTACGCCCAAACCGTTACCGGAACGATTACCGGCACCGTCAGCGACGCCACTGGCGCTGCTGCACCAAATGTCACGGTCACGGCGATCCAACTCGCCACCAACCTCCGCTACACCACCCATACGACCGAGGCGGGAGTTTACACTTTGAACTTCCTGCCTGTCGGGGATTACACCATTACCGCCGAAGCCAGCGGCTTCAAGACCTCCACGCTTGGTCCGTTCCGGCTGGATGTGAATCAGACCGTGCGCCAGGACGTCCAGCTGGAGATTGGCCAGATCACGGAGAAAGTGGAAGTCACCGCGACCGCGGCCATCCTGCAAACCGAGAACGCCCAGACCGGGGATGTCATCTCCGGACAGCAGGCAACGGAACTCCCGCTCAACGGGCGGAATTTCGTTTCCCTGACTCTGCTGGTGCCCGGCTCCATCAATCCGAATCCGGCTAACATCCAGACGGCCCAGCGCAATACCACCGGCGGCCGTCCCTACGTGAACGGCAATCGCGAGCAGTCCAATAACTTCCTGCTGGACGGCATCGACATCAACGAGCCGGTTGGCGACTTGATCGGTTACACACCGAGTGTGGACGCGCTGCAGGAGATTCAGGTGCTCACCGGCAATGCCAACGCCGAGTTCGGCAATGGCAACGGCGCCGTGGTGAATATGACCACCAAGAGCGGCACCAACCAGTTCCGCGGCAGCCTGTTCGAGTTCCTCCAGAACGACAAGCTGAATGCCAACAGTTTCTTCAACAACCGCAGCGGCGCCAAGAAGCAGGCGCTGCGCCAGAACATGTTCGGCGGAACCCTGGGCGGACCTATCCGGAAGGACCGGCTGTTCTTCTTCATCGACTACCAGGGCACGCGGATCGCCACGAACGGTCCCTCGACTGCCGCTGTCGTGCCGGCCGCCATGCGCGCCGGCGATCTCTCGCGATACGCCCAGGTGATCCGGGATCCTCTCACCGGAAATCCGTTTGCGGGCAATCTCATTCCGGTCAGCCGCTACGGCCCCACGGCCACGGCCTTGTTCGCCAACGCAAAGTTGTACCCGCTCCCCAACGCACCCGGCTCCGGGCCGATCGGGGTCGTCGGCAATTTCGCCGGGGTTCTGGCAACGAGCACGCAGAACGACCAGGCGGACGCCAAGATCGACTACCGGATCCGGGACAAGGACAGCATCTTCGGGCGGTTCACCATCGACCGCTACTACTCCAGCCCGGCGACCGAGCCGCTGCCGATCACGATTGCCCAGGCCTATGACGCACCTACTACCGGCGCGGTGATCAACTGGACCCACACCCTCTCGCCGACTACCGTCAACGAGGCGCGCTTCGGCTACACCCGCGTCAAGATCGTCACGCATACGATCGATCCGAACGGCGTCCTGGGAGCGAACGGCAACCAGTCGCTCGGCATCCCCGGCGGTCAGCCGATCGCGGGAGCCAGCAGTATCACGCTGGGGGGCGATTTCACCAATATCGGTTCGGCCGCCAGCGACCGCAACACGACCGACAACGACTTCCACTACTCGGACAACCTGAACAGGATCGTGGGCCGCCACTCCCTGAAGATGGGGGCCAACTTCCTCCGCTATCGCGAAAACAATTTTTACGCGGGCAACAACGGCCTGCTCGGCGTCTTCACCTACGACGGCACCTACACCGGGAACGGGTTCGCGGATTTCCTTCTGGATCAACTGCACACCAAGGGACGCGGCACCCAGACCGGCCTGTGGGGGCACCGCCAGTGGCGCGACGGCATCTTTTTCCAGGACGATTTCAAGATCCGCCGCAATCTCACGTTGAACCTGGGCCTCCGTTGGGAATACACCCAGCCGCTCTATGAAGTCGCCGACCGGCAGACCAATCTGAACCTGCAAACCGGCCAGGAGGAACTGGCGGGCAAGAACGGCAACAGCCGGGCGCTCTACAATGCCTACTACAAACAGTTCATGCCCCGGTTTGGCTTCGCCTACACGCCGGCCTTTTTGAACAACCGGTTCGTTGTGCGCGGGGGCTACGGCATCACCAGCTTCCTGGAAGGCACCGGAGCCAACCTCCGCCTGCCGTTGAATCCGCCCTACTACTTCGAATCCAATATCACTTACGACAAGAATACGCCGGGGCACATCACCACCGGGTTCACCGACGTGCAACCGCTGAACTATCTTTCCGGGCAGGTGCGCTATTGGAATCCCGCCTTAAGGCCGGCGTTCATTCAGCAGTGGAACCTGACCACCGAGTACCTGTTCACACAGAACCTTTCGCTGACGGCTGCCTACATCGGCCAATACGGCACGCACCTGGTGAACGCGCGCGAGTACAACCAGCCGCTTCCCGGCACGGGCCCCGTCGCCGGCTGGCTGCCGCTGGCGCAGCGCTATCCGCTGTACGCGGTGGCTCCCCTGATCACCAACGTCAGCGGCACCGATTCCAGCTCTGTCATGCGCTACAACTCCCTGCAGGTGACCGGCAGCAAGCGGATGAGCCATGGCATCCAGTTCACCAGCGCGTACACTTACAGCAAAACTCTGGCCGACAGCCTGGGCTATTACGGATCGACCGGAGTGGCGGCACAGAATGCATATTGGCAGAACGCGTACAACCGCCACGGGGATTACGGGCCGGCGTTCTTCGATGCGCGGCACATCTTCTCGTTCGGGTCCACGTGGGAGATCCCGGTCGGGCAGGGCCGTGCGTTCGGACGCGGGATGAACCGCGCGGCGGATCTGATTATCGGCGGCTGGAAGATGGACGCCATCGTCAGCGTGCATTCCGGATTCCCGATCACGATTCTCTCGGTCGATCAGACCAACCAGTCGATCCGCGGCAGTTCCACGCGGCCCAATTTCTATCAGCCCATGGTGCTCCAGAACCAATCGATCGATCACTGGTTCGGCACGACGAACACCTACTGCCTCACACCGGGTGTGAACACCGGGTCGTGCGCGTACGGTGTGGCGGCTCCGGGTGTCTTTGGAAACGCCGGCGTCGGGACCCAGCGCGCGCCGGACTTCCGGAACCTGGACCTTTCGTTCGGCAAAAAGTTCAATGTGACCGAGCGCCACTACCTGGATTTCCGCGCCGACTTTTTCAATATCGCCAATCATGCCAATTTCGGCCCGCCGGGCGCGACCGTAAGTTCGCCCGGCAGCTTCGGCGTGATCTCCACGCAAATCGGTGGGTCGCGGGTAATTCAGATGGTCCTGAAATACTATTTCTGACCGCCGAAGAATGGTGGGCGGCAGCTTGCAGTACGCTCGAAGATCTGAGCAGTTTCTTTGCTGATCGGGTGATGACAGATGCGACGACATACTTCAGCTTTTACCCTTGCGCTGCTGGCGGGCTGGCTCCTGGTCGGGCCCGCCCATGCCGAGTCGCGGCTTTCCGCGGAGAGCTTCGATTCCGGGTTTGCCAAGGCGCATGCCACGTTCAACGGCATGCTGGCTGCGAGCGACGGGAAGATCTATTACGTGCTGTGCTCGGAATCCATCGACACCGGTGCTCAGATGTACTCTTATGATCCCGCTACGAAGGAGATCCGCCACATCGCGGATCTTACCGAAGCGGCAGGTGAGAAAGGAATGCGTGCGATCCCGCAGGGCAAGAGCCACGTCAATTTTGTCGAGTGGCAGGGGAAACTGTACTTCTCCACCCACGTCGGCTACTACACCATGGTGAACGGCCGCGAGACCATGGGAGTGCCGCCGGCCGGTTACAAACCGTACCCGGGCGGACACTTCATGGTGTATGACATGGCCTCGGGCAAGGTTCAGAAGCTGGCAAGCGCCGCGGCGGAACAGGGCATCATCGATTTCAACATGGACGGCAAGCGCGGCCGGCTTTACGGCCTCACCTGGCCTTCGGGCTATTTCCTGCGCTACGACATGGCGTCGAAAGAACTGAAGAACCTGGGAGCCACGTCGAAGGAAGGCGAAGCCGGGACAGGACCGAACTACCGCATCCTGTGCCGGTCCCTGGCTGTCGATCCCGACGACGGCTCCGTCTACTTCACGACCGCGGATGGCGACATCAAGCGCTACCGCTACGACCGCGATACGATCGAGACGCTCGACGGCGCAAACATGCGCAAGGATTACTTTGGTACCTTCGACCTGGATAAGAAGCCCGGCATGGGCTATAACTGGCGGCAAACGTTCTGGTACGCGCCGGAAAAGGCGATCTACGGGCTGCACGGAACTTCGGGTTACCTGTTTCGGTTCGATCCGCGCGCGCCCAAAGTCGAGATGATCGAGCGCATCAGTTCGGAACCCTCCCGGCGAAACGGCATGAACGATTCGTTTGCCTACGGGTATCTCAGCTTCGCATTGGGTCCGGACGGCCGGACCGTCTATTACCTGACCACTGGCCCGATCGAGGGCCAGGCGCGAAGCAGGGCGCAGGAAGACCTTCGGCTGGTGACGTACGACATCCCCGCTGCGAAGTACCAGGATCACGGCGCGGTATTGCTGGCGGACGGCCAGCGGCCGGCGGGTGTACAGTCGATTGCGGTTGCGAAGGACGGCTCCGTCTATTCGCTGGCGACCTTCTCCCGGACCGGCCACCGGACCAGCGACCTGATTCATATCCGCCTGCCGTAACGCAGGCCCCGACGGCAAGCAAAGCCGGAGAAACAGGCTTTCACATGTTAAACTCCAGGTGAATTCGGATTCAGCCTGGAGGTGTCGTGCTGCACAGGATCCTGTATTCCGCCGGCCTGCTGGCGCTGGCCGGAGCCGTGAGCCGGGCCGAGACCACCGTCGTGGATCAGGCAGGCGGGCCGATGGCAGCGTTCGGCGCCAATTCTCTCCGCGATGCCGCCCGCGGCGCGACGCTTGGCCGCGTGGTGCTTTCGGTTGCCGGCGATCTGCGGCCGGAGGCGTTCCGCATCCGCAAGGCCGCGGAGGGCTACTCCATCTCCGGAGGCGACGCCCGCGGCGCCATGTACGGCGCCCTGGATGCCGCCGAGCAACTGGAACTCACCGGCTCGGTGCGCGAGCGCGAGATTCGTCCCTCGCTCGCCCTCCGCGCGCTCAAGTTCAACATTCCGCTGCCGGGCACCGGGTATCTCTCCGAGGAAGATCTGGCCCACAACCAGTGGTTCTGGGATCTGGATTACTGGCGCAGGTTCCTCGACATGGCGGCGCGGAACCGCTACAACGCCCTGACCTTCTGGAGCGCCCATCCCTTCGGCCGCATGGTGCGGATGGCGAAGTTCCCGGAAGCAGCCGAGGTGCCGGACGCGGAACTGGAGCGGAACATCGCCTTCTTCCGCACGCTTTTCCGCATGGCCGCCGAGCGCGGTCTCGACACCTACCTGGTCACCTGGAACATCCACGTCTCCCGCACATTCGCCGAACGCCACCAGGTGCCGGCGGCCGGTTTCGATTCGCCCCTGGTGCGCGAATACCAGCGCGAGTGCATCAAGGCGCTGTTCGCCACCTACCCCGCGCTCACCGGCATCGGCACCGCGGCCGGAGAGCGGATGGGCTCGATGACGGTAGCGCAAAAAATGGACTGGGTGGCCGACACCTACTTCCGCGCCATCCGCGAAGCCGGTCGAGCCGTGCCCTTCATCCTGCGCTACTGGCAGGCGGAGCCGGATGCGCTCCTCGCCATGCTCGAAAAGGCGATGCCCGCCGGCCCGGTGTA
>Ga0335080_10008622_pt1 | contig 10629 bp, 11 predicted proteins | sample Lox_Sample_34_FD_206720 | JGI IMG/M metagenome (GOLD analysis project Ga0335080, IMG submission 206720) | Soil microbial communities from Loxahatchee National Wildlife Refuge, Florida, United States - Lox_Sample_3.4 | ecosystem: Environmental > Terrestrial > Soil > Wetlands | place: USA...
ATCGATCGGCGCTGACCGCGTTTTTGATTATACGCGCGAGGATTTAACGAAGAGCGGCGAGCGGTGGGACGTGATTCTGGATTGCGTGTCGAACCATTCGCCGGGGGAGTACACGCGCTGCATGAGCAAGGAAGGGCGATATGTCCGCGCGGGGCGAGTGGATGGCGGCGGGCGATGGATGATGGGCGCGATGAAGGATGGGTTAGTGGGATCGGCGGCTTCGATGTTGGGCTCGCGGAAATTTTTGTCGATCTTCGCAAGGGCAAACCAGAAGGACCTGGAAACCTTGGGAGAGTTGTTAAAAGCGGAGAAGGTGAAACCGGTGATCGACCGCTGTTACGGATTGCAGGAGGTTCCCGAGGCGATTCGCTATGTGGAACAGCTTCATGTACGCGGAAAAGTGGTGGTTCGCATTTAACTAGCACGCATTTTTTCAGTGTTGGCCACAGGAATCCGTCCAATGCCGGCCAAAATCGGTTATGCACAGCTTTGGGAGCTCGCCCGATCGACCTTGAATGGGATTCAACGTCATCTGTCCTGTGCCGTCAGTCTGAAGCTGAACATCGCCTATTAACCCATAGTTACAGCATCGCCACTTTGGCAAATCGAATTTCGCGTCCCATATACTCCACGTGCGGGCCCCGTCAACAGTCACCGCATACATCCATCCCATGAACGTGTACGCAATGTTCTGCGCGACAAAACGTGTGTTCTCTCGCGGAATCGGTACTGGATCGTCATGGCGAAAAGTCATGAACTCGTGCCATTGATTCGCTCCTCGACCTTTCGCAGAGAAAACGCAATATGCGCCGCCAACAACTCCACTGAATCTCTCTACGTGCGCAACGACTCGAATCTGGAACGACGGATTGTTAGTTTCCCAAGATTCAAGCACGCGCCCTTGCGGGCTGCAGCCTGGTAGAAAGAAACACAGGGCAACTAGAAGGAAAAGCAGCTGAGGTTTGCGTTGGAATCCCAAATGCACGCCAAGGATTCTACCCTAGCTACATTTCGTCAGCGCCGGAGAACTGGCTGAAGGCGTCGGGGGCGGCTTCCTCGAAGCGGGTAAGGCGGCTGCGGAAAACGAATTTGACCTTGTCGGTGGGGCCGTTGCGCTGCTTGGCGATTTGGATTTCGGCCATGTCGCGCTCTTCGGGGGTCATGTCGAGCTTAAAGAAGTTGGGGCGGTAGATGAACATGACCACGTCGGCATCCTGCTCGATGGCGCCAGATTCGCGAAGATCGGAAAGCTGGGGACCGCGTTCGTCTCGTTCAGGAGCGCGTGTGAGCTGGCTAAGGACGACCACAGGAATTTTCAGTTCCTTGGCCAGGCCTTTAAGGCCGCGGGAAATGCTGGCGACTTCTTCCTGGCGGGAATTGAACCGGCCGCGACCGGAAATGAGCTGGAGATAGTCGACGACTAGCAGCTCGAGACCTTTGTCGCGTTTGAGGCGGCGCGCCTTGGCGCCGATTTCGAGAACGGTTGTGCCGCCAGCGTCGTCGACCCAGAGCGGCGCGCTGGAAATGGTGCTGAGCGCGTCGGTCATGCGGCGCCAGTCTTCACGATTGAGGTGGCCGCTGCGAAATTTGTGGGCGTCGACCTGTGCGACGGAAGCGACCAGGCGTTGCAGCAAGGACTCCTTGGACATTTCCAGGCTGAAGATTGCGACCGGCTGGCCGCCGCGAATAGCAATATTCTCCGCGAAGTTCAGCGCCAGCGCCGTTTTGCCTTGCGAAGGACGCGCGGCAAGGATGATGAGCTCCGAGGGCTGAAAGCCGGACAGCAGCTTATCCAATTCGCTGTAGCCGCTGGAAATACCGGTAATGCTCTTCCCTTCGCGGAAGATTTTTTCCAAGCGGTCAAAACTTTGCTGGACGATTTCCTTGATGGGGACGAGACCGGCTTTGACGCGATCCTCGGCGAGAGCGAAGATGCTGGACTCGGCGCCATCGAGGATCATGTCCGCGCCTTCTTCGGCGTCGAAGGCGCGTTGCTGAATATTGTGTGTGGCGTGAATCAGATTGCGCAGCATCGCCTTTTCCTTGACGATGCGGGCGTAGTGCTCGATGTTGCTGACGCGGGGAACACCGTCGGCGAGCGAGGCGAGATAAGGGGCGCCGCCGGAGGATTCGAGTTCGCCGCGACGGTGGAGTTCCTCGGTGAGCGTGACGAGATCGATGGCGTGCTGCGCTTCTCCGAGCGCAATCATCTGATTGAACACCTGGCGGTGCTGCGGGAGGAAGAAGTCGTCGGCCTTGAGAGCCTCGATGGCGGTGTTCAGCGCGCTGTTGTCGAGCAGAATGGCGCCAAGGATGGAACGTTCGGCGTCGAGGTTACTCGGGAGGGGACGTTCGAGAGTAGAATCCGTAGCCATAACATGCGCAATTCGAGCGAGGAAATACTTCGCTTTCTATTCGCTATACCTGCCTATAAATAGCACTTTGCCGGGTTTATGACAAGGGCAACAGTCATGCCTCGTTGTGGGGCTGTCCGGTGCTGGTGTGCGTGAAGCGATTGTCGATGGAATGTGAACGCGCGTCAATCGGGGTTGGTGTGAATCGCTGTGAATCGCGATGGAAAAAAGTGAAAAAGTTGTTCGGATAGAAAATGTGACAAGATGCTGCGGATATCTCGAGAGTTTTGGCGACGACGCACAACGTGAAAGACAAAACCGGAGAGAAGACCCACCCTTCGCAAAAAGACGCGAAGGATGGGCACCCTTTCAGGAGTGAACCGATGAGAATTAAAGATAGTTTTGGCCGGTCGGCGCGAGGCATCGCTTGTCTGGCGGTTGTGTCGATGGCAGGTGCAGCGCTCGCGATGGCGCAAACGGCCGGTCCTCAGGCCCTCCTGCAGGGCCATAGAGAGCGGACCGCCTCGGAAGGCGGTCCCTACAAAACCGGCGTCGAGGGAGGCCAGCCTTATACAGCCGGGCGGGAGAATGCGGACAAGCAGGGGAAGGAATGGATCGCGAAGGGGGATCCGGGGCTGGCGCTGGCAGTGGCGATCGATGGCAAGCTGGTGTACTCAGAAGGATTTGGCTACGCGGACCTGGAAGAGCGCGTGCCTGTGTGGCCTACGACGAAGTTCCGCATCGGAAGCATCTCGAAGCCACTGACTGCCGTTGGTTTGATGAGGCTAGTGGAGGCGGGGAAGGTGGATCTCGATGCGCCGGTGCAGAAGTATGTGCCGTCGTTTCCGGATAAGGGCGCGACGATTACGGTGCGGATGGTCGCGGGGCACCTGGGTGGGATTCGGCATTACAAGGATGACGAGTTCACTATTCAGAAGCATTACGCGAACGTGCGGGATGGATTGAGGATTTTTGAAGATGATCCGCTGGTGGCGCCACCAGGAACGAAGTTCAATTATTCGAGTTACGGGTTCAATTTGTTGAGCGCGGTGATGGAGTCGGCAGCGGGCGAGAGTTTTCTGCCGTATATGCAGGGGCAAGTGTTCGGACCTCTCGGGTTGGTGCACACGATGGCGGATCAGAACACACAGATTGTGGAGCAAAGGTCGCGCTTCTACGAGATTCCCAAAGACGGGCCGGTGGAGAACGCGCCATATGTGGACAACAGCTACAAGTGGGCGGGCGGAGGATTTCTGTCCACGGCGGAGGATCTGGTGCGGTTCGGGTCGGCGCTTCTGCAGCCGGGCTTTTTGAAGGCGGAGTCGTTGAATACGATGTTCACTTCTCAAAAAACTGCGAGCGGCGAGGAGACAGGATACGGAATTGGGTGGGGCGTCGCGAAATCGAAGTCGGGGAAGGTGATTTATGAGCACTCGGGTGGATCGGTGGGCGGGACGTCGCAGTTGATCGTTTATCCAGAAACGCATGTGGTGGTAGCGCTGGTGACGAATTTGTCGGATCGCCGGTGGACGCGGGAAGAAGTGGAAGCGGTGGCGGAGGGATTCGAAGCCGAGAAGAAATGATGGCGCGAGCAGAGTTCCCGCACTCCAGGAAGGAAAAAGCGGCGACAAGTCGCCGCACTCCAAAAGGGGGCGGCATAAAGCCGCCCCTACAAAACCAGAGCAGGAAGAATGCCGGCTGGAAGCCGGCGCTACCAAGCCGACTTACGATTCTTTGGAGATGTGAACCTGAATCTGGGCGGTGACGTCGCGGAAGACTTTGACGGTGACGGGAAAGTCGCCAAGCGTCTTGAGCGGCTCGGGGATCTGGATCTGGCGCTTGTCGATCTCGAAGCCTTCTTTTTTGAGGCCATCAGCGATGTCGCCCGTGGTGACGGAACCGAACATCTGGTCGTTCTCGCCGGTTTTGCGGGAGAACTTCAGCGCCACGAGACCAAGCAGCTCCGCTTGCTTCTTAGCAGCGTCCAGCTCGGTGGCGGTTTTCTTGGCCAACGCCCCGCGAATGCGCTCGAGGGCTTTCATGTTGCCGGGCGTCGCTTCAACCGCGAGCTTATTCGGCAAAAGAAAATTGCGGGCGTACCCGGGCTTGACAGTGACCACGTCGCCGCGGTTACCGAGTTTTTCGACGTCTTCCTGAAGAATGATCTGCATGACGATCTCCTAAATCCTTTCGAGATGCTTGCCGGGCGAAAGAGAAGAGAGGTTCCTCGCTTCGCTCGGAATGACGGTCTTTGTTGACCGTTATTCGAACGGGCCTAAAGGCCCGCCGCTACAAACCCAAGAGCGGTCCGCCTCAGAAGGCGGACCCGACAACCCAAGATGGCGGCGTAAAACCGCCGCTACAAGACCTTTGTCCCAGACAGGCTAAAGCCTATGCTACGCGCCGGTCTAAAGAGCGGCCTATGCCTGCGGCTTCGGCGCTTCGACGGCGCGGGGCGCTTGCGCACCAGCGGCGCTGCCGGCAAAGGGCAGCAGGGCGATGTTGCGCGCGCGTTTGATCGCGACGCCGAGCCAGCGCTGATGACGCGAACAGACGCCGGTCATGCGGCGAGGAAGAATCTTGCCGCGCTCCTGAACGAACTGCGCCAGGATGTCGGCGCGCTTGTAGTCGATGAAGTCCATCTTCTCGACGCAGAACTTGCAGACTTTCTTTTTGCGGAAATATTGGCGCTTTCCGCGGGGACGGCCACCCGGACCGCCTGGCCCGCCGGGACCACCCTCGCGGCGGCCACCGCCCGGGCCACCTTCACGGCGCGGCCCACCGTGGCCACCTTCGCGGCGAGGGCCGCTCTGGCCTTGAGGCGCACCTTCGCCTTCACGACGCGGGCTGCCCTGTCCGCCCCCTTCGCTCGCGGAGGGAGCTGGAGCGGCGGCTGGAGCCTGCGGTTGTTTCTGTTCCTCTGACATGCCTTCCTACCTTTCCGATGTCGCCCACGCTGTTCGCAGCGGAGCGATAAAACTAGAACCATTTCCACAGGAGCTGAAGCCCAGATCAAGCTCGGGCCTTCAGGAACCCCAAGCGCGGACCGCTTCAGAAAGCGGTCCCTACAAAACAGACTACTCGGCGCTTTGCTCGGCGACAGCGGGCGGCTGGGGCGCGGGAGCAGTGCGGCGCGGACGGCGAGCGGCGCGCACCTCGCGCTTGTGCGAGAGCTTCTTCTGGCGCTTCAAGTCTTCGTCGAGACGAACGGTCTGATACTTGATGACCGCGTCCAGCACGCCGAGACGGCGCTCGAGCTCGTGAACGAGTTCGCCATGCGTGGTGCGCACCTGCTGGTAGAGATAGATCCCTTCGCGATGCTTCATAACCTTGTACGCGAGCTTGCGGGTACCCCAGTGCTCGGTCTTCTCAATCTTCGCGCCCTTTTCGGCACAAGCGTGCTCAAGCGAGGAGAGAACCTTCTTGATTTCCTCTTCCGGCGTGGCCGGACGAACGATGAAAACCAAATCGTACAAACGCTCTTCCATGATGACCTCGTTTCTTCCTGTTCCGGGCGCGAGGCCCGGGAAAACTTGTTGCCGCACCATCGATCGAAGAGAGATTTCTCGCTTCGCTCGAAATGACGGTGCTTTTGCGCCGTCGCTCGTGCGGGTCTAAAGACCCACCGCTACAACTACAACGCCGGATCGGTCCGCCTCAGAAGGCGGACCCCACAAAACCGCCGGCCTACTGCGGCACAAGCTAAAGCCTACGCCACGGTTCGCCGCAAACCCGAGATGGCGGCGTAAAGCCGCCACTACAAATTCGCTACTCCTGCGGAGGGACGCGACGGTTGAACTTGTTCATCGCCGCCGCAACTCCCTGCTGCAAAATCAACTCAACCGCGTCGCCTGCCATACCCACCATTTCGGCGGCGACCTCGAGCTGGGCCTTTTTCATCGGCCGCAAAACATAGTCGGCCAAATCGCCCACCGGATGATCCGGCCCACAACCCAGGCGGAGCCGCGGAAATTCCGGCGTTCCTACGGCGGCGGTCACGGACTTTGCACCATTGTGCGTGCCGGGACTGCCGCGCTCGCCGATGCGAATCATGCCCCAGGGCAGATCGCGTTCGTCGAACATGACCAACAACTCGCCAGGTTCAACTTCGTACCTGGCCATCAAGCGGCGAACAGAATTGCCGCTGAGGTTCATGTACGTTTGCGGCTTGGCAAGAATCATGTCTTGCCCGGCCACTTTGCCTAAGCCCACGAGCGCCTGATCTTCGGGACGCTCGACGCGGATGGAGTTGCGATTCGCAATTTCATCCACCGCGAGAAAGCCCAGGTTATGCGGCGTCCACTGATATTCCGGGCCCGGATTGCCAAGGCCAACGATGAGCCGCATAAAGTTGAGCAGGCGCGGGAAGAAGAGTTACTTCTTCTTTTCCGGCTTGTCTTGCTTCTCCGCGGCCGGTTCGGCGCCTTCCTCGCCTTCGACTTCCTTCTTGCCCTTCTTGATGACTTCGGGTTCGGCTGGAGCAGCACCCGGAGCAGCGGCTTCGGCCGGCTTCTCTTCTTCGACGCGCAGCGCGACAACGTGCGCAAGCACGGCCTGAGCATCGGTGATCAGCTTGATCTTGGCCTTGTCGACCGGCAGTTCGCCAGCACGGAGGCTCTGGTTGAGCATCAAGCCGCTGACATCGACCTTGAACTCGGTCGGAATGTCGGCGGGCAAGCATTCGACTTCGACCTCGCGGGCCACAACTTCGTAGACGCCACCCTGAACTTTCACACCGGCAGGATCGCCGAAGGTGTGCACCGGGACCTTGACCTTCATGCGGACGTCCATGGCGATGCGAAGGAGATCGACATGAATCAAACGGCCGGTGACGGGATCGACTTGCCAATCCTTGACGATGGCGGGTTCCTGCTTGCCGCCGAGGTCGACCTGGAACAGCGTGTTGTGGCCGGTCTCGGACCGCAGAATCGCGGTGACCTGCTTGGCATTCACGGAAAGAGTGAGGGCTTCACCCTTGCCGCCGTAAAGAACCGCCGGAACACTTCCGGTTACGCGCAAACGGCGCGCCTCGTTTTTGCCTCGTTGAGAGCGAGGCGCTCCTTGAACCACGATCTGAGCCATAGCTTCTTTCCCTTCCTGAAAATTCCCGCGGCGTTCACGACCGCCGGACAAATTCAAATAAACAGTTCGCTAATCGAAGTCTCTTCGTGAATGGAACGAATTCCACGCGCAAGCAGACTCGCCACACTCAAAATAATGAGCTTCTTCAAGGCCTTGGCAGCGTCGGGCACCGGAACCGAATCGGTGGCCACGACTTCGGTGATTTTCGAATTCTCGATGCGTTCGACAGCAGGGCCGGAGAGAATCGCGTGCGTGCAAGCCGCATAGACAGCGGTAGCGCCTTCGCGAACGAGGGCGTCGGCGGTTTTGACGAGCGTGCCGGCGGTATCGATTATGTCGTCGACAATCAAGGTGGTGCGTCCTTTAACGTCGCCGATGAGGTTCATGACTTCGGTGACATCGAGATCGACGCGGCGCTTATCGACGATGGCGAGCGGCGCATCCAGTTTCTTTGCAAATGCACGGGCGCGTTCGACACCGCCGGCGTCGGGCGAGACGACAGTAAGATTTGGCAGCTTCTTATGCCGGAAGTAGTCGACGAGCACCGGCGAACCGTAAAGATGGTCGACCGGCACGTCGAAGTAGCCCTGAATCTGCGGGGCGTGAAGGTCGAGAGTGAGCGCGCGGCTGGCACCGGCGGTTTCGAGCAGGTCGGCGACGAGCTTCGCGGATATGGGAACGCGAGGCTTGTCTTTGCGATCCTGGCGGGCGTAGCAGTAATAGGGAAGAACGGCGGTGATGCGCCATGCGGAGGCGCGCTTGAAGGCGTCGATCATGAGAAGCAGTTCGAGAAGATGGTTGTCGACAGGGTAAGAGCAGGGCTGGACGACAAATACATCGGCGCCGCGAACATTTTCGAGAATCTGGAAATAGATTTCGCCGTCGCTAAAGCGACCAAGCAAAGCCTGACCGAGAGGCACATTGAGATGCTTGCAGATCGCCTGGGCCAGGGTTGGGTTGGCGGTCCCGCTAAAAATTTTGAAACGCTCGTCGTTCACAAAGCACTCGCAGTTCAGTTAGTAGCCGGCAGCCAGAAGTTCTTGACTGACGACCCATTGCACACACAAAGAAATGAGCGATGTAAGCTGAAACTCTTGCGGAGAGACGTTGGAAGGTCAGACAACCACCGACGCGATATTCATGACTCGCGCATACCTGGGCCGCGAAATCGATTCGCAGACAAAGGTCTGGTCGTGCGGAAACCCGACAACGGCTCGGCGCGCCTTTGCTGGGCTCGGGAAAATACCAAACACCGCCGAACCGCTACCAGCCAGCAAGGCTTCTGACGCCCCTCCCTGGAGTAACACCCGACGGATACGAGCAAGTCGGGGGTGCTGCCGGAAAACCGCCGGTTCGAAATCGTTCGAAAGGGCCGCTCCCTGCGCACTCCAGCATAGAGCACAGAACTGAAATAGTTTACGGGCAGCTTCGGATTTTGTCAACGAAGCGAGATCCGGGGCGTGCAGCCAACGGTAGGCATCCGGAGTGGGAACGTGAATGTCTTTGGGCGAAACGACGACGAGCGAGTGCTTGGGAATGTCAGGCAACGGATAAATTTCATCGCCTTTGCCGATGCCGAGGGCGCGCCCCCCAAAAAGGAAAAATGGCACATCCGCGCCAAGGGCAGAGGCAATCTGTAAAAGACGCTCGGAAGCCAGCTTTTTACGGGCGAATTGAAGATAGCCAAGGAGCGCGGCAGCGGCGTCGCTGGAGCCACCGCCCATGCCTCGCCCAGCGGGAATTCTCTTGGCGAGCTGGATTTCCACGCCGCTTTTGATTTTAAGTTCGCTACGCAAGGAATCTACGGCGCGATAGACGAGATTCTTGTCCAGCGCTTCGCGGGAGAGCAGCTCGTTGCCGAGGATGCTCAGTTGAATGCCTGGATTTCGGCTGCCGCGAAAGCGCAAGGTGTCGTGCAGCGAGATGGTCTGAAAAATGGTGCGAAGTTCGTGGTAACCGTCGGGACGTTTGCCGAGAACATCGAGACGCAGGTTTACTTTGGCGAAAGCTGGGATTCGGATTTCACGCATCGAAAAGGATTAAGGCTTGTCTTCCGCGGCCGGAACTTTCTGGGCGACGCGGTGCTTGACCTGACTGAGCTTCTTCTCCACTTCGGCGACTTTATCGCTTTCAAGGTCTGCGGGCAAGGAGCGGCGCCATTCGGACAAGGATTTCTCCCATTCGGTGGCCGCTTGATCGTTATGACCCTGTTTGGCGTAGACGTCACCGAGGTGTGAGCGAATGGTGGGATCGTGAGGCTCGCGCTCAACGGCTTTGCGCAGAGTGGTCTCCGCGTCCTCCAGCTTGTTCTGCTTGAAATAAACCCAGCCAAGACTGTCGAGATACGCGCCATTGTGCGGCTCGAGCAAAACGGCGCGTTGAATGAGTCCGTGGGCTTCGTCTAGGCGAATGCCCCGGTCGGCGAGCATGTAGCCGTAGTAGTTCAGGACTTGCGCGTTGCGCGGATTGACGTCGAGAGCTTTCTTGAACTCGTCTTCCGCCTTGTCGAACTGTTTCTGGCGCTCGTAGACGGCGCCGAGGAGCAGCCAAGCCACTTCGTTGTCGTGCGGATCGGAGGAGTAGGACTCCGCCTTGCGCGCGGCCTGTTCGGCGTCTGCATAGCGGCGCCCGCGCTCGTAAACCTGCGAGAGATTCAGATAAGTTTCACGATCGGCGGCGTTGCCCTTGAGATCGGCGGTCAGGATCTTCACGGCTTCGTCAGTCTGCTGATTTTCCCCAAGAAGGAGAGCATACGTGGAGCGAATCGAGGCATCGTTGGGATACTTGGCTATCGCTTCTTTGCCGGCGGCGAGGGCCTTGGGCATGTCTTTTGCCAGGCGGTAGGTGTCCATGATCAGGGGACGTGAGCGCCGATCTTCTTCCTCTCCAAGATGGGCGAGTTCCTGGAAGGTGTAGATGGCGGCCTGGAAATTCTGGACGTCGCGGTAGAGCATGCCGAGTTGCTGGTAAAGAATCGCTAGCGAGCGACGGCGAGAAGGGAGAACGTTCGATTGCGACTTCACTCCGGTGACGGCGTCGGTCAGAACGCGAATCGCTTCGTCATAACGGCCCTGCGATTCGTAAATCATGGCCTCGTTATAGAGAATCTCGAGGCTGCCGGGATTGTATTGCCGGGCTTTTAGAAGATTTTCTTCGGCTTTGTCGAGTTGATGCAGCTCGCGGTAGACCTGGG
>Ga0335080_10008623_pt1 | contig 10627 bp, 7 predicted proteins | sample Lox_Sample_34_FD_206720 | JGI IMG/M metagenome (GOLD analysis project Ga0335080, IMG submission 206720) | Soil microbial communities from Loxahatchee National Wildlife Refuge, Florida, United States - Lox_Sample_3.4 | ecosystem: Environmental > Terrestrial > Soil > Wetlands | place: USA: Florida...
ATCTCAGGGTGCGTTCTCGCCGCGGCTATGTCGAATTTCCGGTGCATCACGTCCGCGGCGGGACGTCGACGGGGCTCGTCATCTGGGAGCGGCACGCGCCGCAGGATCGCGCGCTGCGCGAGGAGCTGTTGCGGCATTTGATGGGCCTGCCGCTGTCGGGCACCAGGCGCGGCAACAAGCAGATCACCGGCCTCGGCCGGATCGTGACGACCGGCAACAAGGTGTTTTTCGCCGATCTCGAGACCGAGCCTTCGGGAAAGGTCCGGATCCACAACACCTTCGCGCAGCTCGCAGCCGACAAATCCGACGTCGACTGGAGTGTGAATTGCGGCAACATGACCGCCGCCCTCGCGTTCTGGGCGCTCGACACCGGTCTCGTGCCGTGGCCGGCGGCCGACGCCGACCGGTTCGAGATCGACATCTACAACAGCAACACGCGCGTGGTGACGACCGCGCGCCTCCGGCTGAAGGACGGTGTCATCCCCTCGGACACCGAGATTCCCGGCGTCGACGGCGCGTGGCCCGGTGTCGACCTGTTCATCAACGATCCCGCCGGCTCGCATTGCGGAAAGCTGCTGCCGACCGGCCGGCCGGTCGAGGAGATCGACGGAACTCCGGTGTCCTGCGTCGACGTCGCCATGCCGCTGGTGATCGTACGCGCCGCGGATCTCGGCAAGACGGCGCACGAGCCGGTCGAGGCCCTCGATGCCGACGCGGCGCTCAAAGCGAAGCTGCGCAGCTTGTGGGTCGAAGCGGGCTTGCGCATGGGCATCAAGGACCGCAGCGGGCGACCGCTGACCGCGGCCGAGCTCGCCGAAAGCGAGACCGTGCCCAAGATCTGCATCGTGGGTGCACCCGAGGAGCGGGGCCACATCGCGGTCCGCTACTTCACCCCGCAGCAGTGCCATCGCTCGATGGCGGTCACCGGCGGGTGCTGCCTCGCCGCCGCTGCCCTCGTGCCGGGCTCGGTGGCGCAGCAAGTGGTGCGCGGCGTCGGCACCGCCGGCCGCGAGTTCGCCGAGTTCCAGGTCGACATCGAAAATCCGGCCGGCATCCTCGCCTCGGCGGTCGAGGCGCGCGTCGCAGGCGGCGCGCTCGAGGTGCGGCGCGCCGCCTACAAGCGCAGCGCGCAGGTCCTGCTGCGCGGACTGGTGCCGATCCACCGGCCATCGGCGGCGCTGAGCGCCGCACTTCGCGGCTGAGCCGGACGGCCGCGCTTCCCGCCGACATTCGTCAGCTCTATGATGGCGCCCTTCGTCATACGAAGGAGATATGGGTGGAGCTGCGCCATCTCCGCTACTTCGTGGCCGTGGCCGAAGAAGGCCACATCACGCGCGCGGCCGAGCGGCTGGGCATCCAGCAGCCGCCGCTCAGCCAGCAGATCAAGGCGCTCGAGACCGAACTCGACGTCCAGCTGCTGCGCCGGAAGGCGCGCGGGGTGGAGCTGACGGAGGCCGGCCGGGCGCTGCTCGCCGACGCGCGCGCGGTGCTCGCCCACGTCGATCAGGCCGTGGCGACGACCCGGCGCACGGCACGCGGCGAAGAGGGACGTATCGTCGTCGGGTTCACGAGCTCGGCTTCGTTCCACCCCCTGGTCGTGCGCGCGATCCGGCGCTATCGCGACGCCTACCCGTTGGTGTCTCTGGTGCTTGAAGAAGGCGGCACCGCCGAGCTGGTGGATGCGGTGCGGCGCGAGCAGCTCGATGCCGCCTTCATCCGCACGCCGGTGGGCGACGCGTCCGAACTCGTCATAGTCCCGCTCCTGAACGAGGAGATGATCGCGGCCCTTCCCAGCGGCCACAAGCTGGCAGCCCACCCGGCGCGCGGCGCGCCGGTGCCGCTCAAGGCGTTCACCGGGGAGACGTTCATCCTCTACCGGCGACGGCTCGGCCCCGGCCTCTATGATGCCATCATCGCCGCCTGCCACGGCGCCGGCTTCAGCCCGCGCGTCGGCCAGGAGGCGCCGCGCATGTTCTCGACGCTCAACCTGGTCGCGGCCGGGCTCGGGGTGTCGATCATCCCCGCCTCGATGCAGAGCCTGCACATGGATGGCGTGGTCTATCGCCGGCTCAAGGGGGCGCCCGTGACGGCACCGCTGCAGCTCGCGTACCGCCGCGGCGACTCGGCACCGGCGACGGGCCGCTTCGTCGAGCTCGCCCAACGCATCGTCGCGGATGGCCGCAACCGCCGCTGGCCCTCGACCCGGGCGGTCTCTAAGATGGTGAGATAACCGCACCGAGGCCATGCCGGACCCTGCCGCACCCGCGCCGCCCATGCCCCGCACGCTGGCGGAGCTCGAGAGTGCGCGCCTCACGCTGGCCCTGAACGAGCTTCAGGCGGCTTTGCCGTACACGCTTTATCCGTATTTCGGCCAGAGCCTGGCCGCCTCGACCGGCCGGCTCGCGCCCGAGCTCGCGGGCGCCAAGGTCGACGTCTACAACGCCAATGTGCACCTTCTGCGCACGCACGGCATCGCCCATCTCGGCCGCGTCTTCGATTCGGGCCAGATGGCGGAGATCCGCCGGCATCTGGACGGCTGTCCATGCTTTGCCGCCCATGTCGCGACCAAGAGCGACGGCGTGGAGCGCACCGTCGCCGAATGCGCGACACTCGGCTCCCAGGGCTCGTACCGGCTGGCCGATCTCGTGCAGGCGCCACATCTCATCGAGTTCGCCAACCGCGACGACGTCCTGTCGCTCATGGAAACCTATCTCGGCTGTGTGCCGTCGATCTATTCGATGAACGCGTTCTGGACCTTTCCCGATCGGCCGGCGCTCATCCCGGGCCTGCAGACCTACCATCGCGACTACGACGATTTCCGCTTCTGCACGATGTTCATCTTTCTCACCGACACGGCTCCCGGCGACGGCGCGCATTTCTATGCCCGGGCCACGCACCGCGCGGAGCTGGTCGAGCGCCGGCTCAAGGCGAAGGCGCCCGACTCCGCAGCCGCGCATCTCGATGCGCTGTTCGCGAAGCTGGCCGTCGTCGACGACACCGCATTCGAGGCCCTGGCGCCGCAGGTCGAGACGGTGAGCGGCCCGGCGGGCACGGTCGTGCTCGAGGATACATTCGGGCTGCACAAGGGGGAGGTGCCGAAGGCGCCGCGTCTCCTCGCCTGGGTCCGCTACGGCCTCTACAAGAACATCGCGAACCTGACCGACAAAATCACGCCGGTTCCGCGCCGTCTCGTGGCCGGCCGCATTCCCGACACACCGCGCCACCGCTACATCAACCGCCTGATCATCGAACCGTGAGGCGGCCCACGATTGCCGCGCGGGAGCGAACCCGCTAACGTCACGCGGGCCTACATCGCGGGAGGATCGTCCCCGGGAGGATTTGGCCGATGTCCCTGTGGAAAACCGAAGCCGAGCTGCGCGCCGAGAAGGCCAAATCCGCCGCGGCTGCGGCGCCGGCCAAGCTTGATTCGGCGCGCAAGAATGAGCTCGACGGGCTGCTCAAGCGCCTTGCGGGCATCGCCGCCGTGTTCCAGATGCGGGCGGACGCGGTGCCCGTGCCGGCGTTCCGGCGCATCCGTGAGCTCATGGACATCTATATCGCGGGTGGCATCCGGGCGATCAGCGACGGCAAGGACTTCCTCGATCACGGAGTGCACCTCTCTGATCAGGAGATCGCCGACGTCCACAAGCTGATGCGCGACATCTTCCATCTGGATGTCGCCGGCACCGACGCCGGCAAGCCCCCGCCGAAATAGCGCCTCACGGTGGTGCTGCGATGAGCGCCTGGCGGCGGGCGCGCAGCTTGTCGAGCTCGGGCAGGGCCGCCGGCCCCACCGCCCCGGCATACTGGTCCTTGGGCACAAGGCCGGCTTCGACGTGCAACGTGCGCACGCCGCTGATCGTGGCGCCAAACACCCGCGCCGCGGTGCGCAGCGCAGCCTCGAAGCGTCCGTCGTCGAGACCGCTCGCCGGCCGGCCATCGGCGCCGCGCAGATTGATGAACAGAAGCGCGTTGTCGCGTGCCGTGAAGCCGCTCGCGAGGCCGCGATCGACCCCGATGGCGGTGCGAAAGAAGAAATCGGCCAAGGTGGGCGTCAGCGACTGGAACGCGACCTCGACGGCGAGATCGGGTCCTGTGTCGGAATCGCGCCACTCAAGCACGCTTTGCTGCTCGAACACGATGCCGCAGGCGGACGCGAGCCGGCCCGCACCCGCCACGTCGGTGTCGATATCCATCACCGCCGACGGGCTCATGCGGCCCTGATAGCCGCCGGCCACGACCTCGGCATCGAACGAGGTAGGATCGAATCCCACCGCAGCGAGAAGCGGCGGACCGAGCTCGGAGATCACCGCCGCGGTCTGGGCCGCCTGTTTCGTGTACACCGCGTCGGCGCGGTCGGGAACCGCCTGGAAGGCGATCCGCCATTCGGCCGCCTGCGTGCGGCCGGCGAACAGGAGCAGCGCCGCCGCAACCGCAAGAAGCCTTCGGCGTGTGACCTTCATCAGGTCACGAGTAGGCGCAATCCTACCGCTGCGCAACCCCGCGCATTGCGCGGCCCCGCGCTCTGGTGCGCGTCAGCCCGCCTGCAGGTGCCGCTGGCGCATCGGGCGTAGCACGGCGATCGCAAGCACGGCCGTCAGCGCATCGAGGCACGCGACCAGCACGAACACCGCGGTCCAGCTGCCGGTCGACTGCTTGAGGAACGCGGCCGCCGGCCCGCCCAGGATCGAGCCCACGCCCTGGGCGATGTAGAGGAAGCCGTAATTGGTGGCGGCGAATTTCGACCCGAACGTGTCGGTCAAGGTCGACGGGAAGAGCGAGAAGATCTCGCCCCAGCCGAAGAACACGAGGCCGGTCAGCACGACGAACATCGCCGGGTTGTCGAGGAACAGGAACAGCACGACGATCGCGACCGCCTCGAGCGCGAAGGCGAGCGCCATGGTCTGCTCGCGCCCGATATGGTCGGATACCCAGCCGAAGAACGGGCGCGTGAGGCCGTTGGTGGCCCGCGACAGGGTCAAGGACAGCGGCAGCGCCGCCATACCCAGAACGAGGACCTGCGCCACTTTGTATTCGTTGGCGAACGGCCCAACGTTGGACACGACCATGAGGCCGCTGGTCGACATCATCGTCATCATGATGAAGAGCAGATAGAAGATCGGGTTCTGCAGCATCTCGACCGGCGTGTAGCTGCGCCGGGATTGCAGCTCGATCTTCACCGTCTCGGGGTTGAAGCCCGCCGGCACGTAGCCTTCGGGCGGCGTGCGCAGGCCGAGAGCCGCGGCGACGCCGATCGCACCCTGGATCAGGCCCCACACGAGCAAGGCGTGCTGGTAGCCGGACGACTTGATCATGCTGTCGATGGGAAAGCTGGTGAAGATGGCACCGAACCCATAACCAGCCGCGGCGAGGCCGGTGGCAAGACCGCGCCGGTCGGGGAACCAGCGCACCATGAGGCCGATGATGCCGACATAGATGATGCCGGTGCCGAACCCGCCGATGACGCCGTAGGTGACGTAGAGCGCGCCCAGGCTCCCGACCATCGACGACAGGACCCAGCTGCCGCCGGCCAGGATGGCGCCCGCCGAGATGAGAAGGCGCGGACCGAAGCGGTCGACCAGATAGGCCTGAAACGGCGAGAAGAAGGTCTGCAGGATGATCAGCAGCGAGAACGTCCACTGCAGCTCGGCCAGGGTGGTGCCCAGCTTCTGGTTGAGCGGCCCGGTGAACAGGGTCCACACATATTGCGGGCTCGAGATCGCCATCATGGCGATCAGGCCGAGCAGCAGCTGGAACCACCGATTGCCGATTCGCGTGTCGATCGACGGCTGAGCCGCCGGTGAAATCGTCGCCATGTCATCCCCCGTTGCGAATTGCGCTACTGGACCGGCGATACTGCAAATCCGGCGCCAACTCGGGCCAGACGCCGTTAACGAACAGAACAAATCGCGGGGAGGATGATACGGAACGGCGGGGCTAGAGTCTCACGTAGTCGTAGTCGGCGGGCTTGCCGTCGACCCCGCGCTCGGGCGGGGCGATCCAGCCGGCAACCTTGCCGTGCTCGGTCACGCGCTGCATGAGGCTGCGCACGAAGCTCCTATCGCTTTCGCTCGGCAGCCAGCCGTTGCGCCGCTGCATCCACACGTCCTCGCCGACGAAATTGCCCGCCGGATCGAAGCGGTGACCGGACCACCAGCCGACCGTGCGGTTGAAGCGCGGGCTGGGCAAGCGGACCTCGCTCTTGAACCCTGCTTTCGCGATGGTGCGGTTCCAGATGCGCAAGCCCACCTCGCAGTCGCGCAAATACGCCTCGCGCACCGCCTCGTTGATCGCGTTGCGCAGCGGGACCTCTTCGCGTTTGACCCCGCCGCGCCCATCCGGCTGCTCCAAGGCGACGGTCGCGTTGCGGCCGTCATGGTCGGTATAGGCGGTGTTTTCGTCCGGGCGCCCCTTGATGCCGTTGGCGAAGGTCGTCGCGGCGTTGCTGGAGACCTCGGATCCGAACAGGTCGAGCGAGGACGAGCACCAGAAATTGAGATAGCGCTGCAACGTCGGCAGATCGACCGCCCCGGCCCGGCGTACCGCCGCGGGATCCTCGCTGCCGATCTCCTTCATCACCTGGACCGTGCGTTTGATCACGCGGCCGACGCCCAGCATGCCGACCGACATGTGATAGGCCTCTTCGGTCAGCATGAAGCGGCAGGTGCGCGCCAGCGGGTCGAAGCCGCTCTCAGCCAGGCATTTGAGCTGATACTTGCCGTCCCGGTCGGTGAAGTAGGTGAACATGAACAGGCTGAGCCAGTCCTCGACCGGTTCGTTGAAGGTATTCAGGATGCGAGGATTGTCGCGATTGCCCGAATGCCGCTCGAGCAGCGCCTCCGCCTCCTCGCGGCCGTCGCGGCCGAAATAGGCATGCAGGAGATAGACCATCGCCCATAGGTGACGGCCTTCCTCGACGTTGATCTGGAACAGCGAGCGCAGGTCGTAGATCGACGGGCAGACATGGCCGAGAAGGCGCTGCTGCTCGACCGAGGCGGGCTCGGTGTCGCCCTGCGTCACGATCAGCCGGCGCAAGGTCGAGCGGTGCTCGCCCGGCACCTGCTCCCACGCCGGCTGCCCGTAGAGATCGCCGAAGCCGATGCGGCGGTCGGGGATTTTGTCGGCCAGGAAGATGCCCCAGCGATAGTCCGGCATCTTGAGGCTGCCGTAGGTTGCCCAGCCTTGCGCATCCACGCTCGTCGCCGTGCGCAGATAACATTCGGCGGCGTTGAAGTCGGTCGGCCCCATCTCGCGCCACCAGTCGAGGAATTTCGGCTGCCACTGCTCGAGGGCACGCTGCAGCACCTTATTGTCCGACAGGCCGACATTGTTCGGGATGCGCTCGGCGTAGTTGATCGACATCACACCCTCTCCCAGTCAAAGCGCGCCTTGCTGCCGGTGCCGAACAGCTTCAAGGCACCCTTCTCGCCGACCGCGTTCGGCCGGTTGAAGATCCAGTTCTGCCAGGCCGACAGACGGCCGAAGATGCGGCTCGCCATGGTCTCGGCGCCGCCGAAGCGCAAGGAGGCTTCGAGCCCGGACAGCGCATCCGGCGACAGCGAGGCGCGCTCCTCGAGCGCCAGACGGATCTCCTCGTCCCAGTCGAGCTCGTCGGGGGCGAAGGTAACGAGGCCCAGCTTTTCAGCTTCCGGGGCCGACAGCGCCTGCCCCAGGCGCGCGCGACACGCGGCGATCGCAGCTTCATCATCCTGGAACCGCATCGCAAGGCGCGTGCGCGCGGCGGGTGTTGCGAGCAGGCCGTTGAAGCTGAACTCGTCGAGCACGAGGGCCGGCGCGTCCGCGTCTGCGGAGTCGAGCATGTAGCTGCGGTCGGCCGCGAAGGCAAGCTCGGCCAGAAGCCCCGCGAAGCACGAGCCGCGGTCGAGGACCGCGAACAGGCTGCGCGCCGAGACATCGAGGCGCTGCAACGTGCGCCGCCACAGCCCGATCGTCTCGCGCACCAGCCAGTGCGCACGATGGCGCAGCAGGACGCTGCCGGCCTCCAGCACCTGGTCGGCCGGGCCCGATGTCTTCAGCACCCACAGGCCGATCTGCGGCTCGTTGACTCGTAGGGAGAGGATCGCGTCGTCGAGCTCGCGCATGACGCGCAGCGGCCACCACGCGGCCCCCTGGCCGACGATGCCGTCGACGTCATGCGGCAGATCGCCCGCGGGTGCATTCACCGTCACGGTGGCGATGCGCGCGGCACGATCGAGCGCCACCTCGACCGAGCCGTAGCGCCAGCCGCTCGCGGTCGCAGTCTTGCCGAGGGGAGCGAGCGCGATGCCTTTGGCGCTCGCCGGCCGGTCGCTCGTGGCGGCGAGGGCGGTGGCCCGGGCCTTGACCGCGGCGGCGAACTCGGCGGGCCTGGCGATATGGTCGACGAGCTTCCAGTCCCGTGCGCGCTCGGCGCGCACGCCGTCGGCCGATGTACAGAACACATCGGCCAGATCACGTCGCATCTTGCGCTTGTCGGTCAGGCGCGTGAGGCCGCCGGTGCCGGGCAAGACGCCCAGGAGCGGCACTTCCGGCAAGCTCACGGTGGTCGAACGATCGTCCACCATCACGATCTCGTCGCAGGCAAGCGCGATCTCGTACCCGCCGCCGGCGCAGGCGCCGTTGATCGCGCACAGGAACTTGAGACCCGAGTCGGCGCTCGAATCCTCGAGCCCGTTGCGGGTCTCGTTCGTGAACTTGCAGAAATTCACCTTCCACCCGTGGCTCGACGTGCCGAGCATGTAGATGTTGGCGCCGGCGCAGAACATGCGCTCCCTGGCGCTCGTGATCACGACGGTGCGCACCTCGGGATGCTCGAAGCGGATGCGCTGCACCGCGTCGTGGAACTCGATGTCGACACCGAGGTCGTAGGAGTTGAGCTTGAGCTTGTAGCCGTCGCGGATGCCCCCGTCCTCCTGGACGTCGAGGGCGAGGGTGGCGACCGGCCCGTCGAAGCCAAGCTTCCAATGCCGGTAGCGGCCGGGCTCGGTTTCGAACTCGACCCGCGGGGCGTCTCCCCCATCTTTCCCGGAGCCGTCTGTCATGAGCGTTCCATCCTGTTCCGTTCGCCGAGCTTACATGCATTATAATGCATGCTCAAGGCCCGCGCCCTGGCCTTTTGGCTTGGTCGCACCCTAAGGCAAGCCCATCGCCCATGCAATATTGTGCCGGTCCGCCTTCTCGGCTAAAGTCCGCGCAACAAATGGACGGGGAGAGCGCCCATGGCCCGCAGCCGGACGGCGAAAAAGAAATCAGCGGCGAGCCTCAAAACCAGCAGCCGCACGACGGTGGCCAAGGCGAAGCCGCGCCTGACGGCGGGCTATTCGAGCGCCGACCACACGAGCTCGCCGCCGCGGCTCGAGTTCCCGCGGCTCTATAACGCCGCCGCCGACCTGATCGATCCGAACCTGGCGGCGGGGCGCGGCAAGCGCATCGCCGTCATCGACGATCGCGGCTCGTACACCTACGCAGCGCTGGCGCGGCACGTGAACCGCTGCGGCAACGCGCTGGCCGGACTCGGCCTGGGCATGGAACAGCGCGCGATGCTGATCATGCTCGACACGATCGATTTCCCCGGCGTGTTCCTGGGTGCCATGAAGCTCGGTGCGGTGCCGGTTCCGGTGAACACGTTGCTCACCGCCGACGACTACGCCTTCATGCTGCGCGATTCACGTGCGCGTGTTCTCGTCGTCTCGGCGGCGTTGTTCGACAAGGTGAAGCCGGCACTCGCCGATCAGCCGTGGCTCGAAGCGGTGGTGATCTCAGGCGGCGAGGTGCCGGGCCACAAGTCGCTGGCGCGGCTGGTGGCCAAGGCGTCCGACCGCCTCGACCCGGCCGCCACCACCGGCGACGACGTCGCGTTCTGGCTTTACTCGTCGGGCTCGACCGGCACGCCCAAGGGGGCCGTCCACGTCCATTCGAGCCTCGTCACCACGGCCGAGCTCTATGCGCGGCCGATCTTGGGGCTCACCGAAAGCGACGTGGTGTTCTCGGCAGCCAAGCTGTTCTTCGCCTACGGCCTGGGCAACGCGCTGACGTTCCCGTTCCGCGCCGGGGGAACGGCGGTGCTGATGGCCGAGCGCCCGACCCCGCAATCGGTGTGCCGGATCCTGAAGCAGCATCGGCCGACCGTGTTCTACGGTGTTCCGACCCTGTACGCGAGCCTGCTTGCCTCGGGTGAATTGCCGCGCCGTGGGGAGCACGCCTTGCGCGCCTGCGTCTCCGCCGGCGAGGCGCTGCCGGAGGAGCTCGGTCAACGCTGGGCAGACACGGTCGGCGTCGATATTTACGACGGCATCGGCTCGACCGAGATGCTGCACATCTTCTTGTCGAACGGGCCGCGGGCGCTCCGCTACGGCACGACGGGCAAAGCGGTCCCGGGCTACGAACTGAAGCTCGTCGACGAGACGGGCCAGCCGGTGAAACCGGGCGAGGTGGGCGAGCTCCTGGTGAACGGCCCGTCGAGCGCGGTCGTGTACTGGAACAACCGGCTACGCACGCGCGGCACCTTCCAAGGCGAATGGACGCGCACTGGGGACAAATACCTGATGAGCGAGGATGGCTTCTACACGTACTGCGGCCGCACCGACGACATGCTGAAGGTGGGCGGCATCTACGTGTCGCCGTTCGA
>Ga0335080_10008624_pt1 | contig 10627 bp, 11 predicted proteins | sample Lox_Sample_34_FD_206720 | JGI IMG/M metagenome (GOLD analysis project Ga0335080, IMG submission 206720) | Soil microbial communities from Loxahatchee National Wildlife Refuge, Florida, United States - Lox_Sample_3.4 | ecosystem: Environmental > Terrestrial > Soil > Wetlands | place: USA...
GGCCCGCGTCGCCGGCGAGCCGTACGCCGTGCTCGATCGCCCGCACCACCCCGCCGCGATCGAACGGCAGCAACTTCTCCTCGGCGGCGATGGTGGCGATCAGGCGCGCATACAGCGCCTCGTTTGCGTCGTCGCGCACCATGCTGTCCTCGAAATCGGCGGCGACCTTGAACAGCTCGCGGAAGTCCGGGTCGAGCCGGTACAGCAGGTAATAGAGCGAGCGGTCGCCGAACAGCACCACCTTGACGTCGAGCGGGATCGACTGCGGTTTCAGCGACACCGTGCTGATCAGCGACCAGGCCTCGCCCGGCGAGCCGATCTCGAGCGCGTGCGCGGAGATCGCGCGCTTGAGCGCCTCCCACGCGAACGGCTGCGCCAGCAACTCGAGCGCGTCGAGCATCAGGTAGCCGCCGTTGGCGCGATGCAGCGCGCCGGCCTTGATCAGCGAGAAGTCGGTCAGCAGCGCGCCGAACTGGGCGAAGTGCTCGACGCGGCCGATCAGGTTCTGGAACGTCGGATGATTCTCGAACACGATCGGCGCGCCGCGCGTCGCACCGTTGTCGACGGCGAGATTGACGTGGTAGCGCTTGACCGGCGGCTGGCGCTCTACCGGCCCGGCCTGCGCCTCCGCCTGCCCCTCCGCATGCCGGCGGAACTCGTCGGCGCTGTCGATCACGTCGGCGCGCACCGCCTCGAGATATTCGAGCACTTGCGGCAGGTCGCCGTAACGCTCGCGCAGCTCGTGGATCGCCTGCCCGACCGCGTAGGTGATGAACTCGCGGTTGAGCTGCTTCAGGCGCTCGCGCCGCTCGCGGCCCCACTGCGGCACCTGGTGGATGATCTTGTGCAGCCGCTCGCGCAACGCGTCGATCTTCGCCCCGACGCGGTCGCGCTCCGGCTGCGGCAGTTTGTCGTATTCGTCGGGGTTGATGACCTCGCCGTTGGCCATCGGCGCGAGCGCGAATCCGGCCGGTGTGCGCAGCAGCGCGATGTTCTCCTTGCCCGCCTCCTCGCCCAGCTCGCGCAGCGCCTTGCCCTCACGCTCGCCGAATTCCTCGTTGATCTCTTCCAGCCGCGTGCGGTACTCGTCGCTCTCGAACGTGGCATCGATCGCGCCGGCCAGCTCGCCGGCGAACGCCTCCATGTCCGCGCGCAGCTGCGCGCCGCGCCCCGGGGGCAGCTCGAGCGCGCGCGGGCGGTCGGGCTGCTCGAAGTTGTAGATGTAACACCAGTCGGAGGGCGTCGAGGCTGGCGCCGCTTCGCGTTCGAGAAAGCGCCGCACCAGCGTGTGTTTGCCCATTCCGGCGGGACCGAGCACGAACAGGTTGTAACCGTCGCGCCGCATGCCGATGCCGAAGCGCACGGCGTCGACTGCGCGCTGCTGGCCGATCAGATCGGACAGCCGCTCCAGATCGGCGGTAGTGGAGAAGTCGAGCCCGCTCAGGGCGACGCTGCTGCGCAGCGCCTCGGGAGCCAGCGCGGCATTGCGTGTGTTGGAATCGGCCATCGGTGTCCGCCTCGCGGTCGAAAGCGCGTACGCGCGTCAGAAGATCGAGAACCTGCGGTAGCTCATCGCCCGGCGCACCCGCCGCGTCGCCAGATCGAGCGCGGCTGCGCGCGGCGCGACGCGCCGCGCCGCGGCTTCGGCGAGCACAGCCGCGGTGTTGGCGCGGATCTTCTCCTCGATCGCACGAAACGCGTCGGCCTGTGTCGCGCCGCGGTATTCCATCGCGGCGCAGATCACGCCGCCGGCGTTGGCGACGAAATCGGGAATCACCAGCACGCCCTTCTCGTGCAGCGTCTGCTCCGCCGCAGCGGTGAACGGAATGTTGGCGCCCTGCAGCACCAGTCTCGTGCGCAACTGCCCGACGTTGTCCTCGCGGATCACGTCCGGCCGCGCCGCCGGAATCCAGATGTCGCACTCGACGTCGATCACCGCGTCGCGCCCGAGCTTGTCGCCGCGGGCATAATCGCACACGCTGCCGCCGGATTGCTTGATGCGGCCCAGGCCGGCGACGTCGATGCCGGCACGGTCGACCAGCGTGCCGTGCGTGTCCGACGCCGCGATCAGCAGCGCGCCCCTGTCGGCGAGAAACCGCGCGGCATGCCGGCCGACCGCGCCGAAACCCTGCACCACGACGCGCGCGCCGGAAAGCGCGAGCTTGCAATGCTCCGCGGCGACCGCGGCGGCGTGGGAAAGCCCCCAGCCGGTGGCGCCGACCTCGTCGAGCGGAATGCCGCCGATTTCCGCGGGCAATCCGACCGCGCGCCCGATCTCGTCGCGCACCCACGCCATGCAGGTTTCGTCGGTGCCCATGTCCGGACCGAAGATGTAGTCGTGCTCGTTGCGCAGGGCATGTGCGAAAGCCCGGATCAGCCGCTCCTTGTCCGCCCGCGGCATGCGCGGATCGCCGCGCAGCACCGACTTGCCGCCGCCGTGCGAGAGACCCGCCGCCGCATTTTTCAGCGTCATCGCCCGCGCCAGCCGGAAACACTCCTCGGCGCCGACGTCCGCCGCCATGCGCAAGCCGCCGATCGACGGGCCGCAGGCGACGTTGTCGACGACCAGCACGCCGTGCAGCGCAAGCGCAGGCTCGTAGACCTGGATCAACTTCGCCGGTCCCAGCTCGTCGCCGAATTGCAGCTGGCGTTCTTCCATGGTGCGTCTCCGCCGTGGGTCGTTTCGTGTTTCGTAATGGGTCGTCTCGTATTGAATTTCACCATCGCCCGGCCGGCGCCCGCTTGACTCAGGTCAAGCGGCAATGCCCGGCGCGATGATCCTCGCGGGCCCGGCAGCCGGTTTGATCTACGTCAACAGCAGCGCACCTCGCTGCCGCTAGCATCATTGCAGTGCAGCGCCATACGGAGACGATCATGATTTCGACACCTCTCAAGCCCGCGCCAGCAGTGGCGCCGGCTTCGCCGCTCGACCTGGTCCTGCTCGGCGGCCCGGGGTCGGGCAAGGGCACGCAGGCGGATGCCTTGAGCCGGCAGCTCGAATTGCCGCACATCGCCACCGGTGACCTGTTCCGCGACAACCTGAACCGGGCCACCGAGCTCGGCAGGCTCGCCAAGACGTACATGAATCGCGGCGAGCTGGTGCCCGACGACGTGACCGACGCCATGGTCGAGGAACGCCTGACCCGCCAGGACGCGCGCGGCGGCTTCGTCCTCGACGGCTTCCCGCGCACCCTGCCGCAGGCACAGGCGCTGACGCAGATGCTGGCGCGCCTGCAGCGGCGACTCGCGGGCGTGCTGCTGATCAAGGTCTCGGACGAGGCGATCGTCAGCCGGCTGTCCGGACGCCTGATCTGCCACGACTGCCAGGCGCCGTATCACGAACTGTACAAGGCGCCGCGCCGTGCCGGCGTATGCGATACCTGCGGCGGCGCGCTGTACCGGCGCGAGGACGACAATCCGGACACGGTGCGTGCCCGGCTCGCGACGTATCACCGGCAGACCGAGCCGTTGATCGACTACTACGCGAAAGCCGGCCTGCTCTGCGAGATCAGCGGCGAAGGCGGTGTCGCCGAAGTGACCGAGCGCACCCTGCGCGTTGCGCATCGGCTGGCGCACGCGACGCCGCAACGCTGATCGCCGCGGGCGCGACGCCCGCGCGGCGTACGCCTCAGTTTGGGGGGAATACCTGCCCGCGCTCGTCCGCGCGCCGGCACTGCCTCGCCGTCGCGATCGCGATGCGGATCGCCGCCCCCTCGTCGAAGCCTTCGCGCAGCAGCGCGTTGGCGATCTCGATCGCCTTGGCGCGCGTCGCGTCGTCCAGATTGCGCATCGCCGGCGGGTAGCGCTCCGGGGTCCAGGGCATGCTGCTGCCTCCGCGCCTACTTCACCGCCGCGCGTGCACGTCCCGGCGCATCGCGAAACCAGTACACGCGCAAAAGGTCTTCGCCGGCGTTGTAGTGAAAGTCGAGCTTGCCGCGGTAGGCGTGCCGCAGCGCCTCGCCCAGCCGCCGCGCCAGGTGGATGCCCGTGGTGGTCACGCGCAGGCCGTCGCCCTGCGCTTCGATGTCGATGATGCGCTGGAGCGGGTGCTGCCGGCCCTCCGCGTCGGCCTGGTGCTTCAGCAGCTTCATGATCTCGGCGCGGTGCGCAGCGGCGAATTCGCCGCCGATGTCGATGAATCCGGCCACCAGCCCCTCCTCGATGCGCTTGCAAGCGGGGCACACGCGGCCGCGCGCCTGCGCCGGCTTCGGCAACCACTGCCAGCGGGCGTCGTGGTACACCGCGCCGCAGCGCGGACAGAGCGTCGGTTCGGCCAGCTTGCCCTTGGTCCGGTACGGCTCACCGACACGCTCCTGATACAGCCCGCTCACCCGCTTTTGCTTGCGCTCCGGGCGCGGAGTCGGTGCCTTGCGCGTCGCGTTCATGTCGTTCTCCTGTAGTCGGGAATCTATTCCGGCCGGTAGTCGAGCGGCCAATGCCGGCCGAGGTGGTCGATGACTTTCCACTCGAGACCGTGCGACCGATACGTCCACACCACGCCGCTCCTGTCCAGCTTGTTCAGCTGCCGCGCACGGATGTTCACCGGTTGCACCGCCAGCTCGAGCTCGCCATAGGCGCGAGTCTCGGCCGCGCTGTCCGGCCCGCCTTCGAAATGCAGCCATTCGCGGGTGAACACGTCCTGCGCACGGTCGAGCTCGTGGCACACGTCGTCCGGCGGCGCGCTCGGGCGATCGATGATCGCCTTCGGCGGGGAGTACACGTGGCGCCAGCCGCGGTACAGATCGGAGCCCTCGGTGGCGAAGAACCGCGTCTCGCGCGTGGTGAAGAAATTCTCCAGCTCGAAGAACGCGGTGAGGTAGTCGGAGTTGCGCGCGCCGATCCACCAGCCGAATACGTCGTCGCCGCGCTCCAGGTAGAGCACGGCGCAGTTCAGGCCCACGCCCCGGGGGGTATACGCGATGTAGACTTGTGGAGTGGTCATGTGGATTTGCGTCCGGCGCCCATATCGCTACCATGCCGCAAGGCCTGCGCGCGCAGCTTGACCTAGGTCAAGCATGGCGCCGGGGCTCGCGGCCGGGCACGGACCCGACCGTCGGTCGGATTGACCCAGATCAAAACGCCGCGGCGCGCGCTGCCCTAGCATCTGCCGGCAACAACCGGAAACCCGCCGACAAGTCGTGCCGCTGCTCGAGATCCGCAATGTCACGCGCCGCTTCGGCGACTTCGCCGCGCTCGAGGGCGTGAGCCTCGACATCGAGGCCGGCGAGTTCTTCACCCTGCTCGGACCGTCCGGCTGCGGCAAGACCACGCTGCTGCGCCTGATCGCCGGCTTCGACGAGCCGGACGAAGGCGAGCTGCTGCTCGACGGCAAGCCGCTCGCCGGCATCGCGCCCGAGCGCAGGCCGGTGCACACCGTGTTCCAGAGCTACGCGCTGTTCCCGCACATGACCGTGGCGCGCAACGTCGCGTTCCCGTTGCTGATGGCGGGCAAACCGAAGCACGAGACCAGCGCCCGGGTCCACGCGGTGCTCGACGCGGTTCGCCTCACCGACAAGGCGCACGCCTATCCGCACGAGCTGTCCGGCGGCCAGAAGCAGCGCGTCGCGCTCGCGCGCGGGCTGGTGAACCGGCCGCGCGTGCTGTTGCTCGACGAGCCGCTCGGCGCGCTCGACGCCAAGCTGCGCATCGAGATGCAGATCGACCTGATCAAGCTGCAGAAGGAGGTCGGCATCACCTTCGTCTTCGTCACCCACGCCCAGCACGAGGCGCTCGCGCTGTCGCATCGCATCGCGGTGATGAACGCCGGCCGCATCGAGCAGGTCGACGAGCCGGATCACCTCTACGGCGCGCCGAAGAACCGCTTCGTCGCCGATTTCATCGGCAGCATCAACCTGTTCGCCTGCGAGGTGCTGGAAGCCGGCGCCGCGCGGCTGCGGCTCAGGACCGAGCTCGGCGAGATCGTCGCCCCGGGGCCGGACCACGTCGCCGCCGGAGCGAAGGGCGCTTTCGCGCTGCGGCCCGAGCAGGCGCGCATCGTCGCCCCGCACGAATCGCTCGGTCTCGACAACCGCCTCGGCGGCCGGGTGTACGACTTTCTCTACACCGGCGACGTCACCACCTACCTGATCGACCTCGACGGCGGCGCCCGCTTCAAGGCGCTGCTGGCGAACTCGGCGCCCGGCCGCGCCAAGTTCTTCGACGTCGGTGACGCCGTGGCGGTGGAATGGAGCGCCGCGGCCGGCCTGTTCCTCGCCGAATGATGGACGCGGCGCGCGGCACCGCCCAGCAGCGCCTGACCCGATGGACGGTCACCGGTCCGCCGTTCGCGTTCCTGCTGGCGTTCTTCGCCGCGCCGTCCCTGATCATGGTGCTGGCGTCGTTCCGTTACCCCGGCGAGTACGGCGGCCTTGCGCCGCTGGTCGCCGCACCGGGCGCAGCGGTGCAGGACGGCGGCCTCACCCTGGAAAACTACCGCTTCTTCTTCAGCGACCTCATCTACTGCGAGATCTTCGTGCGCTCGCTCGCGATCGCGTTCGCCTCGACGCTGATCTGCCTCGCGCTCGCCTACCCGCTCGCCCTGCTGATCGCACGCAGCCCGAAGAAGCGCCGCGACTTCATGGTGCTGATGGTGATCCTGCCGTTCGCCAGCAACTTCCTGATCCGGGTCTATGCCTGGATGATCATCCTCGGCCCGGAATCGGGGCTGTCCGCGGTGCTGAACCAGGCGCTGGCGCTCATCGGCGTGGCCCCGGTCAGGCTGCTGTTCTCGAGCTTCGCGGTGCTGGTCGGCATGGTTTACGTGCACCTGCCGTTCATGGTGCTGCCGCTCTACACCAACCTGGAAAAGCACGATCCGGCGCTGCTGGAGGCGGCACAGGACCTCGGCGCCGGGGCATGGACGCGTTTCTGGCGCATCACCTTTCCGCTCAGCCTGCCGGGCATCTTCTCCGGCGCGGCGCTGGTGTTCATCCCGGTGCTCGGCATGTTCGCGATCCCGGACATTCTCGGCGGCACCGGCGACATCCTGGTCGGCAACCTGATCAAGGAGCAGTTCCTCGGTACCCGCGACTGGCCGTTCGGCTCGACGCTGTCGATCATGCTGACGCTGGTCGTGCTCGCCTGCGCGGCCGGAGCGGCAGCGGTTGCGCGCCGCGGCGCGCACAGCGACTATGCCTAGACGATCGCGACGGCGCCGGCCGGCCGCGCTCGTGCAGTGGGCAGCCGCGGCGGCGGTGTACGCCTTCCTCTACCTGCCGCTGACGATCGTGGTGGCGTATTCGTTCAACGACTCGCGCCTCAACGCGGAGTGGGTCGGATTCACGCTCGACTGGTACCGCGTGCTGCTGGCCGACAGCGACATGCGCCGCGCCGCGGCCAACTCGCTGTTCATCGCCAGCGCCGCGTCGCTCGTCGCCACCGTGCTCGGCACCATGGCCGGCATCGCGATGCACCGCTACCGGCCGCGACTGCTGCCGCTGCTCGTGATCACGCCGGTGGCGATGCCCGAGGTCCTGCTCGGCGTGTCGCTGCTGCTGTTCTTCGTGCAGGTGCTGAACCTCACGCTCGGCCTCGTCTCGGTCCTGCTCGCCCACGTCACTTTCAGCATCGGCTTCGTCGCCATCGTCGTGCGCGCGCGGCTGGCCGGCATGGACGAGAGCATCTTCGAGGCGGCGCGCGATCTCGGCGCCACCCCGTGGCAGGGCTTCCGCCTGGTCACCTTTCCGCTGATCCTGCCGGCGGTGCTCGCCGGCGCGCTGATGGCGTTCACGCTGTCGATCGACGATTTCGTCATCACCTTCTTCACCGCCGGCGTCGGCGTCGCCACGCTGCCGCTGCAGATCTACTCGATGATCAAGATCGCGGTGACGCCCGAGGTGAACGCGGTGTCCACGCTGCTGATGCTGCTCACGCTGACGCTGATCCTGCTCGCGTCCCGGCTCGCCCCCGACGCGCTGAAGCTCGATGCCTGACGCGCGGCACTGCCGCCTGGCGCTGTGCGCGCTGCTCTGCCTGGCGCTGTCCGCGCGCGCCGCCGACGTGCTGCACCTGTACATCTGGAACAACTACATCTCGGCCTCGACCGTGGCGCGCTTCGAGGCGCAGTGCCGCTGCCGGCTCGCGCAGGACTACTACTCCGACAACGAGGAGATGCTCGCCAAGCTCGCCGCAGGCGCGGCCGGCTACGATCTGATCGTGCCCACCGGCAACGCGGTCGCGACGCTGATCCGGCAGGGCGCGCTGCGCCCCCTCGACAAATCGCGGCTGCCGCACCTCGCCAACCTCCGCCCGGAGTACCTGGACACCGAATTCGACCCCGGCAACCGCTTCTCGGTCCCCTACGCCTTCTCGATCACGCTGCTCGGCTACAACGAGGAGAAGATGCGCGAGCTCGGCGTGCCGGTCGACACCTGGGCGGCGCTGTTCGAGCCCGCTTACCTGAAACGGCTGAACGGCCGGGTGACGGTGCTCGATTCGCAGCGCGAGCTGCTCGCCGCCGCGCTCCGCTACCTCGGCTACCCGGTCAACGATACCGACGAGCGCCACTGGCAGGAGGCGAAGGCCGTGATCCTCCGCGCCAAGCCGTACTGGGCGGCGTTCAACGCGTCGAGCTACATCAAGGAGCTCACGGTCGGCAACATCTGGCTCGCCCACGGCTACTCCAACGACATGTTCCAGGCGGCGCAGGACGCGCGCAAGGCGCGCCGGCCGTTCCGCATCGGCTACGCGACGCCGCGCGAAGGCGCGGTGCTGGCGCTCGATTCGATGGTCATCCACCGCTCCGGCAAGCGCCCCGACCTGGCGCACGCTTTCATCGACTTCATGCTCGACGGGCGCAATTCGGCCGACCTCACCAACCTGATCGGTTCCGGCAATCCGAATCTCGCGGCGCTGCCTTTCATCGCCGAGGACATCCGCCGCAACGCAGCGGTATTTCCCGGTGCGCGCGCGCTCGGGGAGCTCGCCATGCTGCGCGACCTCGACCACCGCCAGCGGCGCGTGCTGTCGCGCATCTGGACCGAGATCAAGGTGCGTTGAAGCACCCGTTCTTGACCTGGATCAATCCGGCGCGCGGGCGCAGCGCTAATTTGCGCTGAGGGGCGTCGCAATCATGAATCCGAGCGAATCTGCCGTCCGGCTGCAGGCCGCGCCGGGGACGCGCGTACTCGTGCACGTACCGAGCGGCCCGGTCCGGCTCGAGGGCATGCTGGTGCTGCCGCCCGCGACCCGCAGCATCGTCCTGTTCGCGCACGGCAGCGGCAGCAGCCGATTGAGCCCGCGCAACGGCTTCGTGGCCGAGGTGCTGCACCGTCACGGCATCGGCAGCCTGCTGATCGATCTGCTCACGCGTGACGAGGACGGCGATTTTGCCGCGCGCTTCGACATCGAGCTGCTGACCGGGCGCCTGCTCGACGCCACGCGCTGGCTGCGCGGCGAGCCGCGCACGGCGGCGCTCGCGCTCGGTTACTTCGGCGCCAGCACCGGCGCCGCCGCGGCGCTGCAGGCCGCGGCCCGGCTCGGCCATCGGATCGGCGCGGTGGTGTCGCGCGGAGGGCGTCCCGATCTCGCGGACGCGCAAGCGCTGGCGCAAGTGGTGGCGCCGACGCTGCTGATCGTCGGCGGCGACGACCGTGCGGTGATCGATCTCAACCGGCAGGCGTACCGGCGACTCGACTGTGTCAAGGAGATCAGAATCGTCTCCGGCGCGAGCCACCTGTTCGAGGAAGCCGGCACGCTGGAGCAGGCCGCGCAGCTCGCCGCTAGCTGGTTCCAGCGCTACCTGGATCCGCCGCGCGCGGACGGCGGCCCAGAATCGCGATGACCTCGTCGTCGTCCACCTGCGGAAAATCGCGGTAAAACTGGCCGACCGCGTAGAAATCCTGCGGCGTGCGCAAGCAGACCACCCGGTCTGCGAACCGCGCCACCTTGGCGAGGGTCTCCTCGGGCGCGACCGGCACCGCGCACACCAGTTCTTCCGGCCCGCGCGCGCGCAGCGCGTGCAGCGCGGCGATCATGGTCGATCCGGTGGCGAGTCCATCGTCGACCACGATCACGACGCGCCCGCCCGGATCGATCGGCGGCCGCGACGCGGAGTACAGCGCGCGGCGCCGGCGCATCAGCGCAAGCTGCGCGGCCTTTTCCGCCTCGAGATAGCGCTCGCTCGCCCCCGCCGCCGCCGCATGCTCGCCAAGGTAGCACCACCCGGTCTCGTCGATCGCGCCGATGGCGTACTCGGGATTGCCGGGCGCGGGCAGCTTGCGCACCAGCACGACGTCGAATTCGCCGTCGAGCGCGGCGGCGATCGCCTGCGCCATCGGCACCGCCCCGCGCGGAATCGCGAGCACGAGCGGCCGGCGCCCGCGGTACGCGGAGAGCGCGCGCGCGAGCTGGACGGCGGCATCTTTGCGATCGGCGAACATTCCCGTGTGCGATCGTATGGCGCCGCGGCTCATCCCCGGCGCGCGCGCGCCGCGCCGCCGGCTCGCCCTGCGAGCGCTTGGTCCATCAGGCCCCCGGGGAAGCCGCCGTGCCGAGCTTGAGCTTGAGAAACTCGCCGACCAGTATCGCCGCGGGATAGAGCACCTGGTCCTCCATCTGCGCATGGTTGATCAGGCGATAGGCGAATTCGGCGTACTCCACCCTGTCGTCGGCCTTGGCGGCCTCGATC
>Ga0335080_10008626_pt1 | contig 10626 bp, 11 predicted proteins | sample Lox_Sample_34_FD_206720 | JGI IMG/M metagenome (GOLD analysis project Ga0335080, IMG submission 206720) | Soil microbial communities from Loxahatchee National Wildlife Refuge, Florida, United States - Lox_Sample_3.4 | ecosystem: Environmental > Terrestrial > Soil > Wetlands | place: USA...
ACATCAGCGTGGGCGCGCACTACGCCGTGTTTCCGTGGATCGGGTGCGGGGAATGCGCCGCCTGCAAGCGCAATGAGGAAAATCTCTGCACCGGCCGGGCGCGCAATCTCGGCTGCTCGGCCGGAATGCCGGGTGGGTTCGCCACCCATGTTCTCGTGCCGGACGCGAAGTACCTGCTCGACTACGGCAAGACTCCGGCCACGCTGGCCGCGGCGTACATGTGCTCAGGGCTGACGGCGTTCGGCGCCATGAAGAAGGTCGGTAAGCTGGGTCCGGACGACCAAGTGGTGGTGCTTGGCTGCGGCGGCGTCGGCATGATGGGCATCGAGTTCGCCCGCGCATTGTTCGGCAAGGGACCGATCGCGGCCGACATCGATGACGGCCGCCTCGACGCCGCGGCGAAAGGCGGCGCGTCGGCGACCTACAACACGAAGGCCGAGGGCATCGCCAAGAAGCTGATGGCCGACACCAAGGGCGGCGCCTATGCGGTTGTCGATTTCGTGGGCTCGGAGGCGAGCTTTGCCTTCGCCAATTCCATCGTGCGGCGCGGCGGCAAGATCATCGTCGTCGGACTATTCGGCGGACAGATGGCCATGCCGCTACCGATGTTTCCGCTGCGCGCCCTCACCATCATGGGATCGTTCGTCGGCTCGCTGCCCGAGGCGCAGGAAATGATGGCGCTGGTGCGGGGCGGCAAGGTCGATCCGATTCCGGTGCAGACGCGGCCGCTATCGGACGCCAATCGCTCGCTCGAGGATTTGCGCCAGGGCAAGATCACCGGCCGCGTGGTGCTGACGCCGTGATCGAGGACATCCTCGAACCCGATTTGCCGATCATCGATCCGCATCACCATCTGTGGGATCGGCCGAAGGACGTCCTGCGCAATCTGCCGCCCATCGAGCACGGATTCATGGACATCATTCGCGAGGTCCCGCGCTATTTGCTCGACGAATTGCTCGCCGATCTGAAAAGCGGCCACAACATCCGCGGCACCGTCTATATGGAATGCGGCGCCATGTATCGCGCCGACGGACCGGAGCCGCTGCGCCCCGTCGGCGAGACCGAATTCGTCAACGGCGTCGCGGCCATGACCGCGAGCGGCCTCTATGGCGATGTCCGGGCTTGCGCCGGGATCATCGGCCATACCGACCTGCGGCAAGATCCGGGCGTGGTCGAGGACGTGCTGCGCTCCCATATCGCGGCCGGCCACGGACGCTTCCGCGGCATCCGCCAGAGTGCTTCCTTCGACGAAGATCCGATGGTGCTCGGACCCTTGCATGGCCGCGTACCGGCGGGACTTTATCGCGACAGCAAGTTTCGCGCGGGCTTCGCCGTGCTTCACAGATTGGGACTTTCGTTCGATGCGTGGCTGCTGGAGCCGCAACTGCCCGATCTCATCGATCTGGCCCGCGCCTTCCCGGACACCGTGATCGTGCTCGATCACGTCGGCACGCCGCTCGGCATCGCGCGCTATGAAGGCAAGCGCGAAGCGCGCTTCGAGGAATGGCGCAACAACATCCGGGCGCTCGCGAAGTGCGAGAACGTCGTCGTGAAGCTCGGCGGATTGCCGATGCCGTTCGCCGGCTGGCGCAAGCGCTGGCATGAGCCGGAAGTCTCGTCGGAGCAGCTCGCGCGCGAATGGAAGCCGTATATCGAGACCTGCGTCGAGGCGTTCGGCGTGCGGCGCGGCATGTTCGAAAGCAACTTCCCGGTGGACCGCTTCGGCGCGACCTATGTGAACCTTTGGAACGCGTTCAAACGTCTCTCCACCGGCTTCTCACCCGACGAAAAGACCGCGCTTTTCAGCGGCACCGCCAGCCGCGTGTATCGCATCGCACTGAACTAGAACGGATTTTCCCTTACCCCAAACAATCCGTCATCACCCGGTCGCGAGCATTTCTCGCGAGCGATCCGGGTGATCCATTTTTCGATTTGATCAGAAGGCAAAATGGGTCGCCCGGATCGCGCAAGAAGGGCGCGACCGGGCGATGACGATTGTTTTTGTCTGCAGGAAAATCACGCCCGAGTAGAAGCTAGGTCAAACTCGCCACGAATTCACCGACACCCACGAGCCGGGTGCGCCGCGTGCGTTCGGCCTCCAGGATGGCGCGGACCTGCTCCACAGCGCGGCCGAGTTCATTGTTGACGATCACATAATCGTACTCCGGCCAGTGGCTGATCTCGCTCGCGGCCTTCGCCATGCGCTTGGCGACGACAGCGTCGGAATCCTCCGCCCGCTCGCGCAGGCGCCGTTCCAGTTCGTCATGGGTCGGCGGCAGGATGAAGATGCTGACGAGGTCCTCTCGCGCCTTCTCTTTCAATTGCTGCGCGCCCTGCCAGTCGATGTCGAACAGCACGTCACGGCCGCGGCCGAGCGCGCTGAGAACCGGTTGTCTGGGCGTGCCGTAGCGGTGATCGAACACGGTTGCGTGCTCGAGAAACTCGCCGACCGAAACCATCTGCTCGAATTTGTCCGGCGCGACGAACAAGTAGTCGCGGCCCTCGACTTCGTTGGGACGGCGTGCGCGCGTGGTGGCCGACACCGACATACTGACACTGGAATCGGATTCGAGAAGCTTCCGCGTGAGCGTGGTCTTGCCTGCGCCGGACGGCGAGGACAGAACCAGCATCAGGCCCCTTCGACGGATATCACTCATTCCACGTTCTGCGCCTGCTCGCGGAACTGTTCGATGGCCGATTTGAGCGCAAGGCCGGTGCGCGTCAGCTGGATGTCCGCCGACTTCGAACACAGCGTGTTGGCTTCGCGGTTGAACTCCTGCGCCAGGAAATCGAGCTTGCGCCCGATGGCGTCGCCCGAATCGATCAAGGCGCGCGCCTCGTGCACATGCGCCGCCAGGCGATCGAGTTCCTCGCGCACATCGGCGCGGCCGGCAAGGAGCGCAACCTCCTGCGCGAGGCGCTCCTCCGAGATCGAGGTGCTCTCGAGCAGCTCCCTCATTTGCGCAACGAGGCGGTCGCGCAGGGCAGCGGGTTGCGTTGCCGCCAGGCTTGCCGCTTCCCGCGTCAACCGTTCGATTTCCGCGATCATGCCGTTCAGCAGTGCCGTCAGTTTGGCGCCCTCGTTGCGCCGCGCCCGCCGCAAGGCATCGAACGCCGTTGCCAGCGTCTCCAGCAGCGCTGCGTCACGGGCGGCGCGTTCGGCGGGTCCCGAGGGAACCACATCGTCCTGGATCAGGATGCCCTTGAGCCCGAGCAAGCCGTCGACACGCGCGGGCGCCAGGCCGGTCTCGGCGGAAACCTGCCGCGCGATCTTCACGGCTGCCGCCAGCGCCTCGGGATCGACGCGAAATCCCCGCGCCCCTTCCTGCGGCTCGATCGTCAGATTTGCCTGGATGTTGCCACGGCGGAAACGCTCGCCGGCCAGCGTGCGCGCCGGTATGTCGATGCTGTCGAAGCCCGGCGGCATCCGGAGGCGCAGATCGAGCCCGCGGCCGTTGACGCTCTTCACCTCCCAGCGCCAGCGCACCGATTCGTGCGCGCCGTGGGTTTCGGCGAATCCGGTCATGCTGACGACAGACATGTTTCCACGACTCCGATGACCACCGAACTTAGCGCCCGCGGACCGGAATCAGAAGCGGGATCGCCGATGGTGCCGGAGATGCCTGTGGCGGGCGGGTTTCGACGACGCCGAGGCAACCTCAACCTTCGGCAATTCGGATTGCACCTCGGCAGTGATCGGCGCCGTCTCGATCGGCTTCTCCGTGTCGCTGGTGCCGCGCAGCGTCAGACCGGGCGTTGCGGGAGCTGCGGCCGGCTGTTGCGGCAACTGATGCTCAACCTGCCGCCATTTGGCGACGTTCTTCTCGTGCTCGGCGATGGTGGCGGCAAACACATGGCCACCTTTGCCGTTGGCCACGAAGTACAGATCCTTCGTGTCTTCGGGTTGCAGCACGGCGGCAATCGCGTCCTTGCCGGGATTGGCGATGGGCGTCGGCGGAAGGCCGGTGATGGCATAAGTGTTGTACGGCGTGGCGCGATTGAGTTCGCTCTGGCGGATGCCGCGGCCAAGCGGATAGCCTTTGGTGATGCCGTAGATGATGGTCGGATCGGATTGCAGCTTCATGCCGAGCCGCAGCCGGTTGACGAAGACCGATGCGATGTGCCGGCGCTCCTCGGGGATGGCCGTCTCCTTCTCGACAATCGAGGCAAGGATCACCGCCTGACCCTTGGTCTTCACCGGAAGGTTTGACGCGCGCGCCGGCCACAGCTTCGCGATCAGCTTCTCCTGTTTCATCTTCATCAGCATCAGCATGTGCGCGCGCGTCATGCCGCGCGTGAAGAGATACGTTTCCGGCAGCAAAGTGCCCTCCGCCGGTTCGGGGCCCGCATCGCCCGTCAGCACCGGATTCTTTGCGACGATCTTGTAGATCATGTCGCTGGTCAGGCCTTCGGCAGCGGTGATCTTGTGCTGGATTGATTTACCCGCGATCAGGATGCCCATGATGTCGGCCATGCTGGCGTGCGAAGGAATCGCGAACTCGCCGGCCTTCAGCGCCGACTGCTCGCGCCGCACGCGCACGCCCAAGCGGAACAGATCGGCGTTCTCGACAACGCCGGCTTTCTGCAGCTTCTCGGCAATGGTCGCGGAGTGATCGCCCGGACTGATCAGCACGACGGTTGCTTGCCCGTGCTGCGCCGCCGGCCCCGGGCGCAGGAAATTCCACTGCTCGGCATAGAAAGCACCCGCGCCGAGAAGCGCGACCACAACGAGGAATAGCAGCAGCTTGCGCATTATCGGATGTTAAGAGACCGCGCCCTCAAGTCAATTTTGAGGCAATCCGCTAACCAACAATGCCGCGCAAGCGTGGCGCTATTGCACCGCTGTGAAGATCAGCGATGCGTTGGTGCCGCCGAAGCCGAATGAATTCGACAGCGCGGACTTCACTTCCCGCTTCTTGGCCTTGTGCGGCACAAGATCAAGCTGTGTGTCGACCGATGGATTGTCGAGGTTGAGTGTCGGCGGAACGATCTGATCGCGGATCGCCAGCACCGAGAATATCGCTTCCACCGCGCCCGCCGCGCCGAGCAGATGCCCGATGGAGGATTTTGTCGACGACATCGACATTTCGCCCGCGGCGTTGCCGAACAACCGCTCCACCGCACGCAGCTCGATCTCGTCGCCAAGCGGCGTCGATGTGCCATGTGCATTCACATAGTCGATATCGGACGGCGACAGGTCGGCACGTTTCAGCGCCATCTTCATCGCGCGATAGCCGCCGTCGCCATCTTCGGATGGCGCGGTGATATGATAGGCGTCGCCGGACAGTCCATAGCCCTTCACTTCGGCGTAGATCTTCGCACCGCGCGCCCTGGCATGCTCGTATTCCTCGAGCATCACCGCGCCGGCGCCCTCGCCCATCACGAAGCCATCGCGATCCTTGTCGTAAGGCCGCGACGCCTTTTCCGGCGAATCGTTGAAGTTCGTCGACAACGCACGGCAGGCATTGAATCCCACGATCCCTATGCGGCAGACGGCGGCTTCCGCGCCGCCAGCCAGCATCACATCGGCATCGCCAAGCGCAATCAGCCGCGCCGCATCGCCGATGGCATGGGCACCCGTGGCACAAGCCGTCACCACCGCATGGTTCGGCCCTTTGAAGCCGAAGCGGATCGACGCGTAGCCGGACACGAGATTGATCAGCCGTCCGGTGATGAAGAATGGCGAAATCTTGCGCGGGCCCTTCTCGTGCAGAATCACGGCGGCTTCGGCGATGCCGTTCAGACCGCCGATGCCTGAGCCGATCAGGACCCCGGTGTTGTCACGATCCTCTTCCGTCTCGGGCTTCCAGCCGGAATCGTCGACCGCCTGCTGGGCGGCCGCCAGCCCGTAAGTGATGAAATTGTCGACGCGCCGCTGCTCCTTCGAATCCAGCCACTGATCGGCATTGAACGTGCCGTTCGTGCCGTCGCCGACCGGAACGGTGCAGGCGATCTTGGTGGCGAGATCGTCGGTCCGAAAGGTCGTGATGGGGCGAGCGCCCGATTGCCCGGCAAGCAGGCGCGCCCAAGTCTCCTCGACCCCGCACGCCAGCGGCGTGACGAGGCCGAGTCCTGTAATCACAACCCTACGCATGGATCAGGCGTTCGTGCCTCAAGCCGCTTGTGTCTTGTCGATGTACTTCACCGCATCGCCGACCGTGACGATGGACTCGGCGGCGTCGTCGGGGATTTCGATGCCGAATTCTTCCTCGAACGCCATGACCAGCTCGACGGTGTCGAGGCTGTCGGCGCCCAAATCTTCAATGAAGGAGGCGTTGTCGGTGACCTTGTCGGCATCCACGTTGAGATGCTCGACGACGATCTTCTTCACGCGCTCGGCCGTATCGCTCATTGGTGTTTGAAACCTCTCCTTGTTTCCCGTCGCCGCGATTTCAGGAAGGCGCGCGGCGTGGCCCCTCCCGCTGCACGGCCAAGGGCTGGAGTTTACCTAACATAAGGCCCCGGAGCGCGCCACAGCGGACTAAGTTCTTGATTCTGTGATCAAATCATTGCCATTCCGCCGTTGATGTGCAGGGTCTGGCCGGTGATGTAGCCGGCCTCTTCGCTCGCCAAGTAAACGACAGCCGCGCCGATATCGTTCGCTTCGCCCATGCGTCCGGCGGGGATTCGGCCAAGCAAAGCCGTCTTCTGGTCGGGGGTCAGGACGTCCGTCATTGGGGTGGCGATGAAGCCCGGGGCGATGCAGTTGACCGTGATGTTGCGGCTGGCCACTTCGGCGGCCAAGGCCTTGCTCATGCCGATGATGCCGGCCTTGGCGGCGGCGTAGTTGCCCTGGCCGGGATTGCCGGTGACGCCGACGACGGATGTTATCTGGATGATCCGGCCCCAGCGCTTCTTCATCATGCTGCGCAGGACGGCACGGGACAGACGGAAAGCGGCGGTGAGATCGACCGCGATCACCTGATCCCATTCTTCATCTTTCATCCGCATGAACAGGTTGTCACGCGTGACGCCGGCATTGTTCACGAGAATATCGATCGGCGCGCCGGCGGCGGCTTCCGCAGTCTTTGCCAGCGCCTCGACGGATGCCGTGTCGGAGAGATTGCAGGTGGCGACGTGCGCGCGCCCGCCCAGTTCGGCCTTCGCGGCTTCGAGCACTTCGGCGCGTGTGCCGGAGAGCACCACCGTCGCGCCCTGCTTGTGCAGCATGGTGGCGATGGATTTTCCAATTCCGCCTGAGGCGCCGGTGACGAGTGCGGTTTTGCCAGAAAGATCGAACATCAGAGTGCCTTCGCGAAGGCCTCGATATCGGCAGGCGTATCGAGGCTGATGGTTTCCAGATCGCGATCGATGCGCTTGACCATTCCGGTCAGTACCTTGTTGCCGCCGCATTCGACCGTGGTGCCAATGCCAAAGTGGCGGAACGACAGCACGCTTTCACGCCAGCGCACGCGTGCCGTGATCTGCTCGATCAACAGGCGGCGGATGGTTTCCGGCTCGCTGACTTCCGCGGCCGTTACATTCGCGACGACCGGTGCAGCCGGGGGCCGGATGGTCACGTTCGCCAGCGCTTCGCGCATCTTGTCGGCGGCAGGCTGCATGAGCGGCGAATGGAACGGCGCCGACACGTTCAGCGCCATCGCGCGCTTGATGCCGGCGGCCTTCGCCAATTCCGGCGCCTTGTCGATGGCGGATTTGCTCCCAGAGATCACGACCTGTCCCGGCGCATTGTCGTTGGCGACGACGCAAACGCCGCCGCCCGCCGCCGCGCACTCCTTCGCCAGCGCCTCTGCCTGATCGATCTCCGCACCGAGCAAGGCACTCATCCCGCCTTCGCCGACAGGGACAGCCTCCTGCATCGCGCGGCCGCGCGCCTTGAGAAGCCGCGCCGCATCGCCGAGCGTAAACGCGCCCGCCGCGCAAAGGGCCGAATATTCGCCGAGCGAATGCCCGGCCACCACGCGCGCGTGCCTGGCCATATCGAGACCGCCTTCGCGCGCCAGCACGCGAACGATTGCCATGCTCGCCGCCATGATGGCCGGCTGGGCATTTTCGGTGAGCGTGAGGTCGGCCTCGGGCCCATCCCACATCACCCGCGACAGCCTCTGGCCGAGGGCATCGTCGATTTCCTCGAAGACCTCACGGGCCGGGGCAAAAGCCTCGGCGAGCGCCTTGCCCATGCCGATGGCCTGGCTACCCTGGCCGGGAAAGATGAACGCGCGCGTCATGGGGCGCGAGACAAATCAGGCGGCGGCTGGCTAGTCAAGGCAAACCAGGCCCTCGCCGCCGCTTTGGACGCGGGGTCGAACCTGCTATGAGTTAACCACGAGTCCAGAGGGGAGTTATCAAATGAAGACTGTTGTGGCCGCGACGTTGGCGGCCCTGATTGGTACTGCGTCGATCGTCGCCATTCCGGCCATGCCGGCTTCGGCGGCCGCAGTTGTTGTCCACGTCGGGGGCGGCGGCTGGATGTGGCACGGACGCCGGTGGCATCACCGCCACTGGGATTGCCGCTGGCACCGTCATCGCAGGGCCTGCTACTGGCGCTACTGGTGATCGGCTGAACGATCGCAAATTGGAGAGCCCCGAGCGATCGGGGCTCTTTTTTTGGACCATGCCGTTGGCGCGACATCGCATTTTGTCCGATCTCGAACAGCCACCCGTGTTCCGAAGCAGATGCGAAGTTCCATCGCGTGCGCGATGCCTGTCCATTCGCTGCAACGCAAGATGCAATTCGTGATCCGCGCGCGAATTGACTCTGTTCTTTGCACGGCGGGATAGTTTCCACGCCCAGCCGATCAGGCGAAGGGCGCAAGAACGGGCCCGCCCGCCGGGCCGGTTGGCCTGGATGGCAAAGTCCTCCAATGGCCGTGACGTCGAGGGCGCCGCGAGATAGCGGCGCCCTTCGCCATTTCAGGCTTCCGCAACGGGAGAAGCTCTAAGGCTGTGCGGCAGGCACCACCGCTGTCGCGCCTGCAGGAAGATGATGCAGCGCCGCTGCGACGGCATCTTCGGCTTCCGTCTCGCGATCCATCGCCGTCTGCAAATCGACATGGATGCTGTCGTCGGTATCGGCAACGGGAACAATCGGGCTGGCGCGCAATTGTGCACCGGCCTGCTTGTTCGTGCTCACCAGCGGAACGGTCTTCGGCTTCAGCGAAAGAACCGCCTGTGTGCCGGGATCAAGCGTCGATGTCACCGGAGGCTTGTTGTGCGCCATGCTGCTGCGCTCGGCTTGATCGTCCCACGCCTCGCGCGAGCGATCCATCACGGCCTGGAGATCGGCATTCGCATCGCGTGTCGCCTGCATCAGCAGCAGGAAGCTCACGACATCCACGTCGGCGCCGAAATCCTTCTGGGCACGAATGGCAACGGCGCGCGCATGACCTTCGGAAATCATCCCGGCCGAGACGGCGCTGCGTGCCTCTTCCCGTATCCAGGACTGAAGATCATCTCCGACGGTGCCGAGCAGGACCCGCTCGCGCGCTTCCGAACCGCGGGGAAAATCGGGAGAAGCCAAAGCTGGGGACATCAGTCCCGCCAGCACTCCAAAAGCCCAAATCCCGGCAATTCGCCGACCGGCATGCATCGTTCAACCCACATCTTGCCCGGAAATAGCTTGGGCCATTCAGGGCGTTATGTCGATTCCCCACCTCTCTTGTCCGGAAGGTCCCTCTCCCCTATAAGCCCCGCCTTCACGAAGCGGCTGCGGTCGCGGGAGGCCCGGATTTCCGGGCTCATGCCGGATGGTCCGGCGTCCCGGCGAGCCAAGGCGAAGCGTCGGATCCCTCCGCGCCTCGTCCCGCAAGCCCGGAAAGGGACGATATGGCTCTCTACGAGCATCTCCTGATCGCACGCCAGGATATCAGCGCGCAGCAGGTGGACGCGCTGGCGACCCACCTCAAGACGATCCTCGAAGGCGAAGGCGGCAAGGTCGAGAAGCAGGAATATTGGGGCCTGCGCGGACTTGCCTATCGCATCAAGAAGAACCGCAAGGGCCACTACGTGCTCCTCAACATCAATGCGCCGGCGAAGGCCGTGCAGGAGCTCGAGCGGCAGCTCAAGATCAACGAAGACGTGCTGCGCTACATGACCGTGAAGGTCGAGAAGTTCGAGCAGTCGTCGAACAAGAACAAGCGCGAGCGCGAAGAAGGCAAGACTGAAGGCGCTCCGGCCGAGGAGACGATGCAATGAGCTACGGCGGCGAACGAGGTGACCGCGGAGATCGTGGAGATCGCGGCGACCGTGGAGATCGCGGCGAGCGCGGCGGTGGCGGCGGCGCACGGCGTCCTTTCTTCCGGCGCAAGAAGACCTGCCCGTTCTCCGGCGCCAACGCGCCGAAGATCGACTACAAGGATGTGAAGCTGCTGCAGCGTTTCATCTCCGAGCGCGGCAAGATCGTGCCGAGCCGAATTACCGCCGTATCGGCGAGCAAGCAGCGTCTGCTCGCCCAAGCCATCAAGCGGGCGCGCTACATGGCGCTGCTCCCTTACGTCGTGAAGTAGGAGAACGGCCATGCAAGTGATCCTGCTCGAACGCGTCGAGAAGCTCGGCCAGATGGGCGACGAGGTGAAGGTGAAGAACGGCTTCGCCCGCAACTTCCTCTTGCCCAAGAAGAAGGCGCTGCGCGCCACCAAGGCGAACCGCGAATACTTCCAGACCCAG
>Ga0335080_10008629_pt1 | contig 10624 bp, 11 predicted proteins | sample Lox_Sample_34_FD_206720 | JGI IMG/M metagenome (GOLD analysis project Ga0335080, IMG submission 206720) | Soil microbial communities from Loxahatchee National Wildlife Refuge, Florida, United States - Lox_Sample_3.4 | ecosystem: Environmental > Terrestrial > Soil > Wetlands | place: USA...
TTTGCCGGTTGAATGGGTAAGTGTGGGAGAGAGTTTGCTTGCGCGCGAAGAGTACACGTGTGACGAAAGCGGAATTCTTCGAGTGAAGATATCGACGCTTCCATCAGGCAGATCACGCGAGTTTGAGATTGGTCGATTAGGTTCACGGTGAATGGTCGCAGACGGATAGGGGCGAGAATGTTCGAAAGAGTGCTAATTTCATCGAACTAAGTATCCTTTCAGAAAGTAAGTTCATCATAGTAAGTGGGTCCCAAAGAGACTCTGGCATGCGCTTGCGATCCCAGCAGGGCTTTTGTGTAGTTACTTCTCTTGCCCGGTCTATTAAGTGACGCGTAAGGAATGTTTTCCTCAGGTCATCGCTTTATGAATTCTCATGCTCGTGTGCTGGTTGTTAGTCGTGACGAGATGCTGCTGAGAACGAGAGAGATGATACTAGGCGCATTTTTCGACGTGCGGGGCGCCGGCCGATTTTCGGAAGCGCGAACTCTGTTAGCGAACGATATTTTTGATCTGATCGTTCTATGTCATTCTCTGACCGATGACGAATGTCAACGACTGGCCGGAATCGCCCATGCACAGACACCTCGACCATTGATTCTCGGGATGAGCGCATCTTCTCGTGGAGCCCTCAAACCGTGGGCAGACAAGCAGCTGGGAGTGGATGCCGGCCCATACGGTTTAGTCAAGAGGTGTGCAGAGATGCTTGGCTTTGTCCTCAAGAGCAAGGCAAGGGCGGCGCACGCTTAGTTTAGCGCTCCTAGCCCAGATAGACCCAGATAGAACGGCAGCCAAGTGTGGCAGGTTTCGCTGTTCGAGCCGAATGATAGCCTCGAAGTAGATGGTACCGGCTGATTCGATCGACTATCTTGTGATGGGCGCGGGTGTAGCAGGGCTTCGCGCAGCCGTCGAACTCGCCGAACACGGCGATGTTCTTGTCATTACAAAAGAATCTCTGGGTGAGTCGAATACTCACTACGCGCAGGGCGGCATCGCCGTCGCTTCGGCTGACAGCGAGGATATCCCGCTTCACTTGAACGACACCGTTGTTGCAGGGGACGGCCTGGTCTATCGGCGGGCTGCGGAGGTGCTTGTCTCTGAAGGACCGCAGCGCGTGACCGAACTTATCGAGTGGGGGACGCGTTTCGATCGCGATGCGGGCGGATTACTCAGGACAAGAGAAGGAGCGCACTCGCGCCCTCGCATTCTTCACGCAAACGGAGACGCTACCGGTGCGGAGATTAGCCGGTCCCTGGTCGAGCATGCGCGGGCGCACTGTCGGATCAGGTTTGCCGAATGGACGATGGTTACGCGCTTGCTGACTGAAGATGGCAGGGTTGTGGGTGCGGAACTGGCGCCGGCTGGCGGCGAGGGTGGTGCAGTTCGACCCTATCGTATCTCGGCTCGCGGAGTCCTTATTGCGTCGGGCGGGGCCGGCCAGGTGTACAGCGACACAACCAACCCGGCAGTGGCGACCGGAGATGGCCTCGCTGTGGCGCTGGAAGCCGGCGCAGAACTTGCGGACATGGAGTTTTACCAGTTCCACCCGACGGCGTTTTCGCTGCCCGGAGCGCCGCGATTTCTTGTTTCCGAGGCTCTGCGCGGCGAGGGCGCGTATCTCCGGAACGATCGCGGGGAACGCTTCATGGAGCGCTACCATCCCCTGCTTGAACTGGCGCCGCGGGACGTGGTCGCTCGTGCGATTACACGAGAAGGGAAGGACGAGAAAACAGGAGAGACTCGCACGGTGTCTCTTGACATACGCCATGTTCAGGACGTGGATCTGCACCGGCGATTTCCCGGCATCAGCGCATTTTTGTCCCGGTACTCGCTCGATCTCTCGCGCGATCTAATCCCGGTGCGTCCGGCGGCGCATTACCTGATGGGCGGAATTCGCACCGATCTGATGGGACGAACAACCATACGGGGACTCTACGCTGCAGGCGAAGTTTCCTGCACAGGCGTTCACGGTGCAAATCGCCTGGCTTCAAACTCGTTGCTCGAAGGGCTGGTATTCGGGGCGCGCGCTCCGCAGGCGATGTTGGACGACAATCTGGCTCCGGTGCCCGTGGAAGAATGCACAACATCCAAGATGGCTATGGATCGGGGTGATGTCGCCCTGGCTGAAGCTTACGTAACAGCTTTGCGGAGTGCCATGTGGGTAGATGGTGGACTGCAGCGTTCGAAATCGTCGATGCAGGATGCGCTTCGAAAACAGGCTGAGTGTGAGACCGGTCTGGAGTTCTTCAAGCAACAGGGAAAGGACAGCCGCCGTCTTGTCGAGGCGTTCTCTCTCTGCCGGGTCGCGCGCGTGATCCTGGTCTCTGGGCTGGCGCGCGAAGAGAGCCGTGGTGCGCATTTTCGTAATGATTTCCCGCAGCACGATAATGAGAGGTTCCTGAAGCACTCAATCTATTCGCCCGATGGCCGTGTGAAGTTTGAGGCGTGGTAGCGCTATCACGCGGACTCCTCTTTGCGTGCACCGGGCTTCTGCGACTTCCTTTCGGCAATCCACGATGCGACGGCGCAGATAGCCAGAATTACTCCCATAATGGCGAGCGAGAGCGTGATCGGAATATCGATCCAATGTGAAGCGAGCATTTTGAATGCGACGAAAGCCAGCATGACACCCAGGCCATAGTGGAGGTACCGGAGGTGGTCGAGCAGCGCGGCCAAGGCGAAATACAGGGAACGGAGACCTAGAATCGCGGCGATGTTGGATGTGTACACCACAAACGGGTTTCGCGAGATCGCCAGTACAGCCGGAATGGAGTCGATGGCGAAGAGGACGTCAGTCATCTCGACGGCAAGGATCACCGGCAGCAGCGAGCCCTCTTTAGGGTGGATATTGCGGACCCAACGGGGGATGACATCCTTCGTCGAGTGTTGGCTCACCAGCCGCCATGCTGCATACAGCAGGAGGGCGCCAAAGAGATAGGTGATCCATTCGAAATGGTCAATGAGGGTGACGCCAACAGCGATAAACAGCGCGCGCATAACGATGGCACCGCCCACGCCCCACGCAAGGGCTTTGTGCTGCTGGCTACCGTTGAGCCTGAATCCCTGGAAGATGACGAGAAACACAAAGAGGTTGTCGACGCTGAGAGAGGTCTCAATTGTGTAGCCGGCGATGAACTCCATCGCCGTGACGCGGCCCTGTTCGATGGCGATGAAGCCTGCAAACCCGAATGCAAGCAGCGCCAGCACCGCAGTCCAGAGCCATGCAGTTTTGGGTGAGGGGCCTGATTCTTTTTTGTGGCTCGGAAGGAGGAGATCGACGAGCAGCAGCGCGCCGGTTACAACGTGGAAGCCGATCCACCACGACCAGGTCGCGCCACCAATCATGCGTGAATGTTACTAGACGGCAGCGGGCAACAGCCAGTAAGGATGGAAGGCAAGTCGGTTATCGCCGGTCGATGAGACGGATGGTCTCCATGATTACATCGCCATCGATGGCGAGGCTGCGAGCGCTGACCTTGTCCATGGTGTCCTTTACGGTGTGGTGATAGCTATTGTTCGGGCCATAGTCGAGATCGATCAGGTCGATCGAGGGGACGCCGCGCTGAACGAAAGGCAGGTGGTCGTCATCAACCGGCTCTTCAGACTGAAAGAAGTAGCGCTCATAGCCATATTTTTTTGCTGCCTGCCGTACGAGATCAATCAGCCAGCCGGTTGAGCGGCTCTCGTGCTGGATATCGAGGTCCTTGTCGCCGATCATGTCGGTGAGGATGAAGGACTTGATGCGGCTAAGCGCGCCGCTGCCTCCCCACTTTGCGGCAAGGTGACGGCTCCCATAGGTGGAATCTGACGCAGACCAGCTTTGGATGGCTTCTTCGCCGTCGAAGAAGACGAGCCACACGGAGTAGCCGTCGAGTGTTTTGCCGCGCAGCTCATCGGCGATCGCCATCAACAGACCCGTTGTGGCGGCACCGTCATTTGCGCCTACGAAGTTGACGTTGCGCAGCGGATAGTTGGTCTCATAATGCGTGCCGAGAACGATGATGCCATCCTTTTTGCCGGGAAAGCGCACGATGAAGTTGTGCATCGTGACGGCGCCGATGGGAGTATTCGCAACGAAGGTGTCCTCTTCAAACTGATCATGTTTGAAATGATTGCGAATAAACTCTTCGGCTTTTACATGACCGGGGCCGGTGGGCCAGCGCGGACCAATCGCGGCAAATTCGCGGGCATATTCGTACGCTTTGCCGCCGTTGAAATGGGGCTGGGCGAGGGAAGGCAGTGCTAAAGCAAGGAGCAACACGAAGGCAACCACGGCAAAGGAATGACGTGCGAAGCGACGGATCATCCTGCGGCCTCCTTGGTCTTCTTGCGTGAGGGATGCACCCACCATGCCACAGCGATGCCTACTCCATAGAGGGCGAGCATGGGAATCGCATAGATGCACATCGTCCACGGATCGGGACTGGGGCAGATGATAGCCGCAACCAGAAAGACGGCGAGAATGGCGTAGCGAATGTTCTTCCACAGGAATCGTGGGCTCACGATTCCGAACATGGCCAGGAAAAAGATGAGAATCGGCAACTCGAAGCTGATTCCCAGGCCGAGGATGATCGACAGGAAGAAGCTGCTGTAATCCTCGATGGTGATCATCGGGGTGAAGTCATGGCCGAAACCGACTACCAGGATCCTGATGGCACCGGGTAAAACATAGAAGTAGCCGAAACAGGCACCTGCCAGGAACAGTCCTACCGTGGCTGCCATGAAGGGAACGACGAAGCGTTTTTCTTTCTGATAGAGGCCGGGAGCAATGAACAGCCAGACCTGGTAGAGAATGAACGGGCTGGCGATGATCGCTCCAGCGAGCAACGCAACCTGCAGATTCAGGTTCAGGGCATCCATTGGATGCGTAAAGACCAGTGACTTGCCGATCTTGAGGAGCGGCGACTGGAGGAAGTTGAGCAGCCAATTTCGGAAGAGCCAGGCGACGACGAAGCCGCAGGCAAGGTAGGCAGCCGAGTGGATGATGCGACGGCGCAATTCGTCGAGATGCTCCATCAGGCTCATGCCCGGGAGTTCCGCGCGTTCTGCAACCGCCTCTCTTGCCTTTTCGATTGCTTCCGCGGCGTCAACCATGCTGGTTCAATGCCTCCGCGGTCTGAGAGGGGTCGGGTGGCGTGTGCTCTGTCGAAGTTGCGGGCTGGGTGGGATCGTGCAGATCAACGCCGGATTCCGGCGTGTTTGTTTCGTTGGTGGGAGTTTCCACTTGGGACGGTGTGGCTCGTGAAGCGCGTGGCACGGTTTCGCCAATGGCCGGAGGCTGGATGCGGGGAACGGATTCGGCCGCCGTTTCGTCACCAGCTTGCGTCTCGGAGGGGTACTCTGGCGGGTATTTAGTTTCAACCGGATTTGGAGACTCGATCGCGTTTACCGGCGGTTGGGGATCAGCCGAAACGGAGGCCTGCTCCGAAGCCGCCAGGGCCGCGAGCGAGCGATGACGCTCCTCCTCCTTCTTGCGGCGGTCGGCTTCCTCGGCGTTGCGTAACTCTTCTTCCATCTGGAACTTGAAATCGTTTGAGGCTTTACGGAACTCGTACATTAGCTTGCCGATTTGCCGGCCGATCTGGGGGAGACGACGGGGCCCAAACACGACCAGCGCCAACACCATCAGGATGAGGGAGTCGGTCATTCCCAATGTGCCGAGCAGGATTGGCGGGTGCCCCATGAAGGCTAATGATAACTGCCTGCGCGCCGCACTCACAAACGCCCAAGTCGCTGGGCATGTCGCATCTAAGCCGGTGTCTGGATGCGGCGGTTTGATAAAATTGATCCGTGGAGACGCGGAACGGGATTCGATTCCTGAGTCCCTGATTGATGGAGCGTATCCACTGGTTAGGTTGCAACATCCCCGTGGGTGGGGTCGCGGCGGAAGGCGGATACCTGGTACGCAACGCCGAAGCGACAGTGCACCTGCTGCAGCCGCTCGAGTGCTTTCAGCATCCCCGTCCGCCGGTTCAGAACCGTGGCGGACTGAAGGCGGAAAAGGTGAATCTTCTTATTGACGATGCTACGGCGATCGTGCCGGAGAAAGAAACTTCCTGCAGCCTTGAGAACTACCTTTCGCTTCCTGACCACAGTATGGACGAGCGCATCGCGGCAGCGCGGGAAAGACTTGGCCGAACGACTATTTTGCTGGGTCATCACTACCAGCGCGATGAGGTGATCCGCTTCGCCGACTTCACGGGCGACAGCTACAAGCTCTCCAAGGCGGCGGCGGAGACTGAGGCGCAATACATTGTTTTTTGCGGCGTGCACTTCATGGCAGAGAGCGCGGATGTGCTCGGCCGCGAGGACCAGAAGGTGATCCTGCCTGACCTGAATGCCGGCTGCTCGATGGCCGATATGGCGGAGATCTCGCAAGTGGAGGCCTGTTGGGAGGAGCTGGAACGGCTGGGGCTGGCCTCGGAGACAATTCCCCTGACTTACATGAACTCGACCGCGGCGATCAAGGCATTCTGCGGCGAGCGGGAAGGACTGGTTTGCACATCATCCAATGCGCGCGCGGCGTTTGAGTGGGCGTTTGCACGCGGCAGGCGCATTCTATTTCTACCGGACCAGCATCTGGGACGCAACACAGGGTTTGCGATGGGGATTCCCATAGGCGAGATGCAGGTGTGGGATCCGTGGGCGTTGCAAGGCGGCCAGACCGGCTCCGCTTTTGCGGCCAGCCGAGTTCTCTTGTGGAAGGGGCATTGTTCGGTTCATCAACGCTTTTTGCCCAGTCACGTGGACGAGGTGCGCGCCAAATACCCAGATGCCCAGGTCATTGTGCATCCCGAGTGCCGGCGGGAGGTGTGCCAGAAGGCTGATGCATTGGGTTCGACTGAACGGATCATCAAGCTAGTGGAGGAGTCGTCGGCCGGAACCACTTTTGCGATTGGCACCGAGATTCACCTCGTTAATCGGCTTGCGCGGCAATTTGCACCGCAAGGCAAGCGCATTATCAGTCTTGAGAGCAATGGGTGTCTTTGTACGACCATGTATCGCATTAGTCCGCAGCATCTGGCATGGGCGCTCGAGAACCTGGTTGAAGGACGCGTTGTCAACCGGATCAAGGTGCGCAGCAACGTGAAGCGGTGGGCGCGCGTGGCGCTCGACCGAATGCTCGAAGTGGGGTGAGCGGACGAGTGCAGGGCGTGATTTCGTACTAGCAAAACGAGTTGAAGCGAGGTACCTAAGTTTCTGTTCGATCGCCCGCATCCGTCGTATGCTAGAGCAAATCCGGATTAGCGTTTCATGTTGGCTCGTTCAAAGGTCGCCGCTTCCCGGCGGTCGCGTGGCTTGAATGAGGCGCTTTCGGAACAGATCTATCCTGATATCGCTGTAGTCGCAGGTATGCCGCATGAAGACGTTCACGCTTGAAGAGGCTCAATCGTTGCTTCCGCTGCTGGAGTCTCTTCTGAAGCGAGCTATCGAGAGCAAGCAGGCAGCTGAAGAGATTGAATCACGCGTTGCCGAGTTGGGCCGTCGAATATACCTTGCCGGCGGCATGCGTGTGAACGTCGCAGATGCGGGCAAACAGCACGCCGAACTGCAAGCGCACATGGAGCGCGTTCGCGAGAGCCTCGCTGAAATCGACGCAATTGGGGTGCAGGTGAAGGATATTGAAACAGGCCTGCTCGATTTCCCGTGCCGGGTTGACGACCAAGTGGTGCTCCTCTGCTGGCGCCTGGGTGAGACGGCGATTGAACACTGGCACACGGTGGAAGACGGCTTTCAAGGCCGCCGCCCCGTGGATGAGCGTTTCCGACGCCGGTCGAATTCGAATAACCGTCCCAACTGACGAATCCGCATTGGCCCCTGTACACTGACAGCCTCCATGTACATTTCCGAGCAAGAGGTTCGATCTGTTCTCACCTATGAAGCGCTCATCCCGGCGATTCGCCAAGCCCTGATCGATTTCTCTGCCGGCCGAGTGAACCAGCCGGCGCGCATGATCCTCCGTGCCGGAAATGAAGACGATCATCGCAATGGCTGGTTTGCGGTGATGCCTGCGATTGCAGGAGATGTGATGGGAGTAAAGACGGTAACGTGGTACCCGGGCAACGATGTGCTCGGCCTGCACACACACATGGCAACGATCGAATTGCTGAACCGCGCGACCGGTGAGCCGTTGGCGGTAATGGATGGCAGGCTGATTACGGAAATGCGTACCGCGGCGGTATCCGCTGTGGCGTTTGCCGCGCTCGCGCCACTGCATTTCGAGTCCCCTCCCAGCAGCTTAGGAATTCTTGGTTCAGGCGTGCAGGCTCGCGCACATATCGCGGCGCTCAGACACGTGTGGCCGGAGATGGGGGAGATCCGCATATGGAGCCGCAATCCTGCCAATGCCAAACGGCTTGCCGACGAGACGATTAACGCGCGCGCTGTCGCGATCGAAGACGCCACTGCCGCGGATGTAGTGGTTACCGCGACCTCGACACAGACACCCGTGCTAAAGGGCGCTTACCTCAGATCGAATGCACTCGTGTTTGCTGTTGGGGCGACAGGTGCGAGTTTGCGCGAACTTGATGATGAGGCCATGCTCTCGAGCTATGTGATCGCGGAGGCAAGGTCCTGCGTGGAGCGGGAATCGGGCGACGTGATGCTCTCGGGCGCGAAGGTGCAGGCGGAACTGGGCGAAATTCTCGCTGAGCCCTCGGCGGCAATGATCCCGCGTGATCGAACGATCATCTCGAAGTCTGTCGGAATGGCGATTGAAGACATCGCGGCAGCGCGCCTGGTGTGGCGATCCCTGTTGCAAAGCTCATCCGCTCACCAGGGGATGCTCATACCTTAAAAGTTTCACGTATCAATCCGTGGGCGACATGCGCTGTAAGACTCGTGATCAGTGTCGGATATAGCAATCGAAAGGGATGCAATCGCTGTTTTCGCGACATGAAGTCGCTATTGACGCAAACCGGAAAACCGCCTAAGTTCGGAGGCCGTCTAAATATGATGTATGGCGCCTCGCGGATATTTTGCGAAGAGGCGTAAATAAATAATCCCTGGGGGTATTTGATGATCAATAAGGTCAATTTTTCGCTCGCTATTGCAGCGTCCTTGTTGCTGGGGTTGCCCGGAGCAGCCTACAGTCAAAGTGAGAACTCAACGAGTTCACAGAATTCCGGCGTTACCAGCTCTGCAACTGCATCGTCAACTCAGTCAGGAAAGGCGGAAGCGTCAGAGATGGTCCCGGCGCGGGCTTACCTCGTAAGAAAACTGGATGCGAAAGACGACAAGATCGGTAGCCAGTTTACGGCAAAGCTGGCGGACACTGTTCATCTGAAGAACGGAACCGAACTGCCGCGCGGAACCGAATTGATTGGCGATATCGCCACCGACGAAATGCAGATGGAAGGGAACTCGAAACTGGCTTTGCTTATTAACGAGGCTCGCTTGAAGGATGGCAAGACGATTCCTGTAAAGGCGACGATCGTCGGAGTCTATGGACCCGAGAGCGAGTCGATGAATGGTTACTACGTAGCGCCGGGCCAGGAAGAGGCGAACAACTGGACCAACCACATTGTAAGTATCGATCAGTTGAATGCGATTCCCGGAGTGGAGTTGCACAGCAGGATTGCGGGAAACAACTCCGGGGTGTTCGTTGCCAAGAAGAAAAATGACGTTAAGCTTGCCGGTGGAAGCGAGCTTGCGATTGCGATCGCAGCGACGGGCAGCGCAAGCAGCTAGTGAAGAAAGGTCGATGATCAGCAAGGAGTATTTCTAACCGACGTTTCAGCACTGTGGCCGGGGTCGTAGACCCCGGTTGTATTTTTTGGGGTCTGAATAGATTGCGAGAAGCCTTCAGCCCGGGCGGAATAGCCCATTCGTGAGCGCATCTTTAACTCGCCACGTCCTTGTCGTAGGTGGGAGAATAAGGAAACCCCTGTCCAGAGATCCCGGGACAGAAACACCTGGGTTGGAAGGAGCGGCCATGAGGACTCGTTCTTGGGCATGCTTGGCGATCGCGGTCTTGTGCCTTGCGGGATGCAAGGGATTCTGGGATGCTCCGAGCAGCGGCGGCGGTGGCGGCAGTACGACATTGACGAGCGGCGATTTCTACGTGCTGAACGTTGCCACGAGCGAAGTGGTGGGCCTCTACGTGAACCAAGGCACCGTGACAGCATTGACGGGTAGTCCCTATACGCTTGCCGCTGCTCCGATCGCGATTGCTGTTGCGCCGAATAATGCGTTTCTCTACGTCAGCACAGTGGGCGGTATTTTCCTGTACAACGTGAACACCTCGACGGGGCAGCTGACGATTGGGAATTCCGGCCAGCCGATCTCTTCAGATCCTGCTACGAGCATGCAAGTCGACACTACGAATTCCTGGGTGGTAGAAGGGTTTTCAGGGACGCCGAATCTCTTCGCCATACATGTGAATCCCACGACCGGACAACTGGTTTCGAATCAGGAGCAGACCGTGGTACTGCCGTCCGCAGCGTTTCAACAGGTCGCCATCTCACCAGACAACGCTTCTGTGCTGGCGGCCATGGGAACAGGTGGAACGGCAACGATTCCATTCGCCTCGGGGAACACGAATCCGTTCGGGGCGGTTGGAAACATCGGAGTAAAGAACGCTTCGGGTGCAGCGCTCTCCGTGGCGTTTGATCCCATACCATCTGGC
>Ga0335080_10008630_pt1 | contig 10623 bp, 4 predicted proteins | sample Lox_Sample_34_FD_206720 | JGI IMG/M metagenome (GOLD analysis project Ga0335080, IMG submission 206720) | Soil microbial communities from Loxahatchee National Wildlife Refuge, Florida, United States - Lox_Sample_3.4 | ecosystem: Environmental > Terrestrial > Soil > Wetlands | place: USA: Florida...
CCGCCTGCCTGTGCCTGGGATTCATCTTTACCAATCTCGAGGGCACGTCTTCCCTCTGCACCGGAATTCTTTCCGCCGACCTGCGCTCGCGCTCGGTGCTTCCCGGGTCCATCCTGAGCACGCTGGGCGTGCTCGCCATGATTGTGCTGGTCGTGCATTTCAAACTGTCTGTCTTGGCGCTGCTCGCCGGCCTGGCAGTGAAGTCAGTGGTGGTTCTGGTGTTCCGGCTGAGCCAGCTCAGGGATTACTGGCCCACATCGATCTCCTATTTCCTGCCCGCGGAGTTCAGCCTGCTTGTCAAAAAATCCTGGTCATATTTCTCTTACTCCCTGACGCAAATGGGATACGAGAAAGTCACGATCGTCGCCTTCGGCCTGGTAGCCACGCATGAGCAGGTAGGTCTGCTGGCCGCCGCGTTGACCATTGCCTACATTTTCCCATCATTCACCTACGCTGCCTCAGATGCGCTTCTCCCGGTGATGACCAGGCTCTACGAAGCAGGTCGGGTTGCGGACTTGCTGGAATTGCGGCAACGGCTGATGAATCTTCTGCTTTTCTTGTGCGTGCCCGTGGGAATCATATTGGCCGTCTTCGCCCCGGAAATCTGCCGGCTTCTCGGCAGCCGGTTTGTCGCGAGTGCTCCAATTCTGCGCATCACCGCCAGCCGGTCCGTGCTCTCCGTCCTCGACAACTTTCTGGGACAGGCCGGCCTGACAGCCGTTTCTAAGGTGGCAGAACGCCGGAATTCACAAGCCGCCGGCCTGGCGGTGTGCGCCGTGCTGACCATCATTTTCGGATTTTATTGGGGGGCGGTGGGAGCCGCCGTCGCGACCTTCATTGCCGACGGCCTGATTCTCGTGCGTTACCTGAAAATTTATTCTCGAGCCGGCCTTCCGGTGGAGTCTCCCGCGGTATGGACGACAGTGCCGGCCGGAGCTGCAATGCTCTTGGCATGCTTCGCACTGCCCGCAGTGTGGTGGCCACTGCGAGCGGGAATCTCACTGGCGTGCTTCGTAATTGTTGTTACCCTCATCGCACCGCGGCGCATGGCGGAGACCGCCAGCACTTTCAGGCAATGTTTTATCTGGGTGTAAGCGGTCGACCTTGGCTCACCGGTAAGCGAACGCGCCCCTCTCCCAACTTCCCAGCGAGTTCTGGTCCACGGCCGGATACGGAAACACAGCGCCGTTCGGATCCAGAATCATATTGTACGGACTACCGAGATTTGTGCCCGTCCCAATCGCGGGCGAGCCGGACTGCAGTTTGAAATCGTTGCTGGTCGCTGGTGCGCTCGAAGCAAACGAGGGATTGGAAGTGGTGGTATGCGATCCGGCATGGATATTCGTAGAACGCAGGGTCGGAACCTGGTTGATGATGTTGTAGTCCTCAGTCACCGACACTCCAGAGTCGGCCGAAATGCCTACGGCGCTCAGTTGGATGATGTTGTTCTCCACTTCGGCGGAGCCGTTGGTGTAGAGCGCGATGCCTGCGGTCGTGTTCTTATAAATCGTGTTGTTGCTGAACACGTTGTTCGTCGAATTGAGCGTGAACTGAATTCCGTAGTGCGTACAATTCATCACGATATTGCCGTAGACCTTGCTGTTCACCGCATACCACCCGCCGATGCCATCCCAGGTATAAGCGCCACCCTGAATGTAGTTGCGGTAAACCGTGGCAGACGCGGTGTAGGGCGGGGTTCCGCGGATCTTGATGCTTTCGCCGTCCACCAGACGCTGATCGCTGGCAAAAATGGCATTGTCATGGAATGATGCGCCGCTTACGGTTCGTGTAGTGGCCGCGGTTTCAATGCCGCCACCGCTGCCGGTCATGACATTTCCGTAAGCCTGGGCATTGTTGACGTCGTTGAACATGATCACAACGTATCCCCCAGTGTTTCCAATCACGTTGTTCGAAACAATCGGGTTGTCTGCGGTCGTGGAACTCACCAGAACGAAGTCACGCGCCCCGATATAGCCGGAATCGACGATGAACGTGCACTTGTCGACCACCAGATAGGGACTGGCGGCGGTCGCATACACGCCGACCCATGCGTTCTTCAACGCCGAATTTTGCACGGTGATATGGGCGGCGTTGTAGGGAGCCACCAGGCTCGAGGTGCTGTTCTTCATCGAAAGACCGTCAATCGTAATGTAGGAGCGCGAAATAATGTCGATCGCCCGGGAGCGGCGGTCCGCCTCGACCGCATGGCCGGACGGGTTGGCATTTCCCGGAGCCCAGATGTAGAGACTTCCCGAAGCGTAATACCACATCGACGCTGACGACACTCCGCTGAGACTTGAAGCTTTGGTGAGAACAGCGCCGTTATACCAGACGTGGGACGGCGTCCAGGAAATCGATGCGCGATAAATGAAGCCGGAGTAGCCGCTCCACCCTGAGACCAGATCAGCCCCGTTGATCAGGGGAGGGCTGCCGCTGCCGTAGGCGCCAATAGTGATCGGCTTGCCCGATGCCCCCGACGATGGCACCGACATTTGCTCGCGCCAGGTGCTGCCCTTCTTGAGCAGAATCTGATCCCCGGCGGCGTAGGAATGGGAACTCACGTGGGCGAGGGTCTTCCAGGGCGCACTCGTCGAAGTTCCATTGTTCGAGTCGCTGCCGGCGGCGGAATCTACATAATAGACCGTGGCAACAGAAGAAACTGAAATCAACACCGTGAACACTCCCACGGCAGAGAGGACGCGAAGAATTCCCCTGAACATAAATCCCCACTTCTAAATTGTTTTGGGCGTGCGCTTACTAAAGGGCTTGCATTTCAGGTAGATACCTGGTTCGGAGACTTTTTCCGGGACGGCGAATACCTGTTGGATGGACATTATTGCACATCGTCGTCGCATTCCAAAAGAACACAGAAGTACATCCGGTTCGCAGGTTGCAGCAGCAAGACTGCCAACCCGTTTTGTATCCACGGTTTCCGCGCTTAGACCTAATTCCGCATCTAATTTAATGGTGAAGCGATGAAGCGGCCTGCGGCGAGAAGCCTCCCTTGCACCCGGTTGGGAATGCTTGCGGTGTGCGCGGTGTGCACATTGCTGTCCGCCTATGCATCCGCTGCCGTCTACCACGTGGATTCGACGTCAGGAGACGATTCGGCGCCCGGCACCTCCGAAGCCCGGCCGTGGAAGAGCCTAGGCAAAGTCAGCAGCTCGCATTTTCAGCCGGGAGATCGGATTCTGCTGGCCCGAGGAAGGGTTTGGCAGGAGCAGCTAACGATTCCTTCCTCCGGCACGGCGACGGGGCCAATCACGGTCGGCAGCTACGGCACCGGCCCGGCGCCGCTGATCGACGCAGAGGGCGTTCGCAATCGGGGGATCAGCGTCGTTGGCAAGTCTTATGTTGTTCTGGATGGCGTCGCGATTCAGAACAGCACATCATTCTCGATCGAAGTATTCAACAGCGGGAACATCACCGTTTCCAACTGCTCGATAAGGAATTCCGGAAGAACTGCGATCAGCGTCACAGGACTGAGCCCGGCTGCACGTGTAGACGGCTGCCATTATTCTCAAGATCCAGGGTTTTCGATCAACGGAGGATTCGTAAACATCTTCTCGCCGGTGGAAGGCGCGACCGTCAGCAACAACACCGTGACTGGCTTTACCGGGCGAATGGCAATCTCATTCTTTGATGTAAACAACGCTCAGGCTTATGGCAACGCGATCGATGGCGGCGGGATCGGGATTGCCATTAACGCCTGCAGCCGTGATTTGACCGGCGGCCAAATTCACGACAACACAATCTCAAATGTTAGCAGTGGGCCGGGTGACGATGGGGAGGCCATCGAACTGACCGGCCATGTGGGGGCGCCGAATTCGCATTGCGACCAGGATAAGAGCCATCCGTTCCCTGTGTTTACGGTCAGCGCCGAGGTTTACAACAACAAGATTTACGGTGGCACCTCGACCTTTGGGGGTATTGACGGATGGCATGCTATGCACTGTCGGATACATGACAATGAAATTGCGCACATGAGAAAATACGGTATGCAGTGGACCGCGGGATCGGATGACAATGAGTTCTTTCGCAATACCATCCGCGACAGCGGTGAGGCGGCCATCGCAATCTACGCCGGTTCTACGACGGGCTCGGCGCGAATTCACAACAACGTGATCGAAGGCGCCTCTGTGGGCATCTCCGCCGACTCATCCGCCGTCGTTGATGAAGATTACAACACCGCCGGGCAGGTAAGGAATGTGCGGTCCGTTTCCGTCAGAGCCGGCCTGCACACCAAAGCGATGGCAAACCATTAGAGGGCCTGGATTTTGAGCAGTTTTCCGATTACACGGCGTAAATTTCTGGCGGGTTCGATCCTCGCGGGGGCGACCGGCGCTTATGGGCTGGCGAACTACAGCCGCCACATCGAGCCGCACGAACTATCGATTGAGCAGGTTGAGTTATCTTTGCCACGGCTTGCGCCGCAGTTAGACGGTTTTAAAATCGCGCTGCTGAGCGATTTTCATTACGGCGCATACATCGAAGATCTCATTAAGGATGCCGTTGCCTCCGCCAATCAGGCCAATGTTGATGTAGCCTTTCTGACCGGGGACTTCGTCAGTTGGCGCCACGATCACGGGGCCCGCGGCGAGCAGGATGCAGACGCTTGCGCCGCCATTCTTTCGGGTTTGAATGCCCGGCTCGGCAAGATTGCCGTGTTGGGAAATCATGACTATGCTCCGCGGGCACAGATCGTGACTGAGCCACTCAAGGCTCACGGCATCCATGTGCTCAGAAATGCGGCTGTTCCGATTGAAAAGAACAACTCTCGAATCTGGATCGCCGGAATTGACGACGCGCTTGAAGGGCGCCCGGACCTCGCTGCAGCGTTGAAGGATGTGCCCAAGGCGGAGCCGGCGATTCTTCTTGCCCACGAACCCGACTTCGCGGACGTAGTGCGCCGCTACCCGGTGGATTTGCAGCTCTCCGGCCATTCTCACGGCGGGCAAGTGCGATTGCCGTTTGTGGGCGCGCCGATTCTGCCGGAGATGGGGCAGAGATATCCCATGGGCTCTTACAATTTCGGAAACCTGCGGCTGTACACCAACCGCGGCCTGGGGATGATCAGTCCCCGCATTCGGTTCAATTGCGCTCCCGAGCTGACTTTGCTGACACTGCGAAGCCCGCGGGCTGCGGCTGCGACTGCGGCTTCGGCATACTGATTTCGAGGTACGGGATAAGATTCCCTTTCCTACAGTATTCTCCCTATTTTCGTTTTTCACCTGAACCTTCAAACTATTCTCAATTACCGACGCGAAGCTAGGGCAGGCACAGCGATCCACCACCGCTGGCCTGCCTTCTTTTTTGCGATTGTGGGCAGGTGACGGGCAAACCGGAAGTTATGATTGGGATAATAGTCGCCGGAGAGAAGCCGTGACTAGCGGGAAGCATTCCTGTATCCGCCCCCGGGTGTTATTGAGGCCTTAAGGCCCTCATAGGCTCGATCGATGCCGCATGGCGAGCCGGAACCACCGAGGCGACAAAGGCTGCAAGACTCAGGGTCCCGGTGCTAAGCCGCAGAATATTAGGTCGTAGGGCTTCATTCCTTAGAATGGCGAGGTAATCGCACCGAGGAGCGCGCCTTCGCTACGAAGTTGACCTGCCTGTCCCGGTTTTCGCAATCACCTTGGCGAATCCTTCCACTAGACCGCCACTCCATGGAATTCTGGGTGGACGGAGTAGTTCCAATGCACTATGGCAAATTGGTGCACCAGCATCTTGCCCCCAGTGACGCAAGAAAGTAGAGTCACGCGCGGTGATCGCGATACATTTCGCGTCAGACAAGCAAAGCTGTTCGCGTGGACTGAATGGCCGCACCCAGGCTGAATCATGATCAGATCCACGGTGGGGAGGCAGCATGACCCGTCACAGGACATCAAAGCTCAGCATTTTCAGGGGTAAGGCATTTCGCCTCGCGATCTGCTGGACGCTGATCTTCGGCAGCGTTTTCTCGCCGAGGATAACGCGAGCCCAGGACATCGCCGGAAGGCTGATCGGACGGGTTCAGGACAGCTCGGGCGCCGTGGTCGTGGGTGCCAAGGTGACGGCCCGCAATACCGAAAGCGGTATTGTCAGCGTCGCCGCGACGGAACCGGACGGAACTTATACCTTCGGGTCTCTGCATGTAGGGAACTATCTGATCTCCGTGGAAGCGGCCGGCTTTCGGAAATTCGAGTCGCCGGACAATCCGATCATAGCCGAGAAAACCGCCACCCTGATTATCACGCTAACCCCCGGGTCCACAACGGAGCGGGTTGAAGTAAGCGCCGCTGCCACGCAGGTGGATACGGCGACAGCTACGATTCAAGCCAGCCTCGGCGAAAAGGCGCTCACGGCCCTGCCGGTCATTGGACGCGATGCCCGCGTGAACGTCGAACTCACGCAGCCGGGGGCTGTCATTGCCGAAAACGGAAATAATGGCTCGCGGGTTCGGGTCAACGGTTCACGTGGGGATAGCAACAATTATCAGATCGATGGAACCGAGGCCAACGAGTATTTAACCGGGAATGCAGCGGTTCTTCCGGCGATCGAAAACCTGCAGGAATTTTCGAACATCACCAGCACCTCGGGCGCCGAATACGGCACCTCGGCCGGCAGCCAGTTAAGCGCGGTGATCAAGTCTGGCACGAACCGGTTGCATGGCATGGCGTGGACGTACTTCCAGAATTCCGCCTGGAACGCAAACTCCTGGGAAGGGAATCGCGCGAACATCGCGAAGCCCAGCGGACAGCAGCGGTGGTACGGCGGCAACCTGGGCGGCCCAGTGTTCATTCCGAAGTTGTATGACGGCCGCGACAAAACGTTCTGGTTCGTATCATTTGAATACACGAATCCGGCGCAACAGTTTCTGCAGCAGTTGCGAATTCCCACCAACGCGGAACGCGCGGGGGACTTCTCGAACTCCAGCTTCGGAGTGCCCGTGATCAACGGGGTGGCAACGCCGCAACTCGATCCAAACCAGTTTTCGCCGATGGCGAAGGCCTTTCTGGCGGACACGTCGCTTCTGCCCACCACCAGTGATCCCAACGGACGATATTCCTGGCTGGGATCTCAGACCGACAACGTCAAAGCAACGGTAATCAAGCTGGATCACCAGTTCTCCGATAAACATCGCGCCTTCTTTTCGATGTTCCGCCGCATCGACAACCAGGTTCGCGATCCGCTGCTTGGTATTCAGTTTGGCAGCCCAACCCCGCCGGGAGAAGGCACCAGCGCCTATCAGCACAGCGACGCCATCTACACTTTCAACGACACCTACACCTTCAACAGCCATGTGCTCAACAATCTGATTGTGGGGATCACTCACCTGAACGCCGGGCCGATCCGCTCGGCGGTAAATGAAAAACTCAACTGGCAGAATCTGGGCGTGAACATCGTCCCCGATGCCGGCGTCCCGGCCACCGAAGTGGGCATTTTCATCAACGGATGGGGCAGCGACGGAACCTCCATCTGGGGGAACTACAACAACCCCAATCCCACTCACCAGATTTCCATTGCCGATAACTTCACCTGGATCAAGGGCCGCCACACCGTTAAAGTTGGGTACTACCAGCGCATTTTCCGCGAACACACCTTCCAGGACTTCTGCGCGGCCGGCTGCTTTAACTTTGCCTCCTACCAGGTTGGCACCACCGGGAACCCATTTGCGGACTTCCTGCTCGGCCAAGGCGCCGGCTTCAGCGAGAGCTCAACCGAAGACTTGACATGGAACTACCCCGCGCGCGAGTTCTACGGCCAGGATCAAATCAAGATCACCCGCAGGCTGAACGCCACTGTGGGTCTGCGCTGGGCGCCGTTCTTCGGCTACGAGGAAGTGAAGGGGGCCATCGCGGCCTTCCGGCCGGGTCAACAATCTCAGGTGTTTCCGAACGCGCCGGTGGGTTTGGTAGTCGCTGGAGACCCAGGCATCAACAATGCATCCTTTCCCCACAAGTGGGCCAATTTCGCACCCAACATCGGCTTCGCCTATGATCTGACCGGCACCGGGAAGATGGTCATTCGAGCGGGCGCAGGAGTCCATTTTGACTACTTCAATCTTTCGCAGGCCGGCAATCTCGGAACCGTCGCTCCCTACGGTTACACCTACGCGCCTGCCGGCGTTGCTGTCAGCGTGACCGATCCCTATATGGGGCAACCTTCTCCGTTTCCTTATGTCAAGCCGACTGTGGGCTCGGACGCGGCCAAGACATACATCTTCACCGGCACTCCGATTATTCTTGGATACACTTCCGACTTCAATGCCGGAACCACGTACCAGTTGAACGGCACGTTCGAATGGGAACCGAAACAGAGTTGGCTGGTTCGCGCCGGCTACATCGGATCCCGCGGCACACATCTCAACACTTCCTACGATCATAATGCCCCCGTCTTTCTTGCGGGCACTGACAGCAGCGGAAATCCGCTCAGCACCAACGCAAACCAGCAATCGCGGCGCCCGTACAACGCCTTCCAGCAGATATCGCTGACGACTCCGGATGCGACCTCGTGGTATAACGCCATGCAGATCGCGTTGGATAAGCGCTTCTCGCACGGTTTCTCGCTGATTGCGAACTACACTTTGAGCAGGAGTACCGACAGCGGCGACAGTGTAGGATCCTATTTCTCTTCCGGGCCGAATCGCGACCCCTACAACCGAAAGATTGACTACGGTCTCGATGGCTATGACCAGCCTCAGGTCTTCAACTTTATTTACCGGTGGGAGCTTCCTTTCTTCGCGCAGTCTTCGTTCCTGGCCCGCGAGATCCTCCATGGCTGGACAATCGGTGGAACTTTGAGCGCCATCTCCGGAGACGCTCTCACCATCTACAGCCCGGCGGGGTTCAACAATAGCTCTTCGAACGGCACCGTCTGGGCAAACTATGTTGGCGGCTCCGTCTACGGAGACCATTCGAGTCGGGTCTCGGCTGCTGACCACTGGATCAACAAGGCCGCATTCTGTCCTGCGAACTTTACCGGCGCGGGCTGCAGCACGCAGGATCTGGAGGCCGGTATCACCCATCTCGATCTGGGGAACTCGCGGCGCGGAATGGTGCGCGGTCCGGGCAAGTTCTATGACGACATGACCCTGACAAAGGTCTTGCCGATTTCCGAGAAGCTGGGCGCTCTTACCTACACCCTCACTGCGCAGAATGTTTTCAATCATCCGGTGCTTGCCGATCCGGACACCAACATTGCGGACGGCGGCTTCGGACAGATTTTCTCAACCCGTCACCCCGGCTATCTTGCGCCAGCTTACGGTCGAGTGATCCAGATGTCCTTGCACTATCAGTTCTGAAACGGGGCCAGACAAGTGAGCGCAGTGCTGAAATCCGTGAAATGCGGGCTGGCGTGCCTCTGTCTGGCCATCGGTGCGACCTCCTTCGCTCAAAACGCAGCCCGGCCAACTGGAGAGAAAACTGGCGACGTCGGCGCGAAAGCCCAGGCGATTGAGCTGAATCGGGAGGCGGAGCAGGACATCCAGGCGAAGAGGCTTGGGGAAGCTAAAGCTTTGCTGAAGCGTGCAATTCAGCTGAATCCGCGCATGGCCGATGCGCACGAGAATCTGGCGCTGCTTCTCTTGCTGCAGGGCGACGACGCAGCTGCGGAAACGACCGCCCTCGAGGTTTTGGCGCTTGAGCCGGATAACTACAACGGAAGGCTCGTCGCGGGTGTGGCGGCAATCAACCGTAGCCGGTTCGCGCGAAGCGCGAGCTACCTTGGGCCGCTGGCCGCGGCGGACGCGTCAGATCCGCTCGCCACCGCTGCGTGCGCTCTCGCGTTGCAGGAAGCTGGGAGGAAGACCGAAGCGGCAAAACTACGCGCCGATCTTTCCCGTGCTCCGGTGGAAGTTCGTGACGCTCTTCTGGCCGCCCAAATATTCCGCGAAAAGCGGCTCAGGCTGCAGGCTGAGAAGTGGCTCGAAGCAATCATCAAGAGTGACAGCGGACCGGCAAGTCCTGAAGTGCTGTACATGCTGGCCGGAATGTATACAGAACAACGCCGGCTGGCAGAGGCATCGGCGCTGTACACGCGCGTCCTGGAGGCGAGCCCCGATAACTTCGATGCGCTGGTCGACTTATCCGAGGTAGAACGCGAACTGGGAGAGCCGGAAAAGTCCGCAGCTCACCTTTACGCTGCGAAGAAGCTGGCTGCGGGCAGCACGGTTTCGCTGCTGCATTTCAGCCAGGTCTGCGCGCACAGGCATATGTATGTTGATGCCCGGGATGCTCTGCAGAAGGTCATTGCCGAAGATTCTCGCAACCGCGAGGCATGGTATCAGCTCGGGCTTGCGCAGTTCAGGATCGGCGAACCGCAGGCGGCAGAGGAAGATTTCAGGACTGCGCTTCGCTTGAGTGAGCACGATGAATGGTCCCGTGTGGGCTTGGGCGCGGTACTGATGAGCAGTGGGCGCCAGGCTGAGGCCGCAGCGGAGTTTCACCGTGTTCTTGAAGAAAATTCGAAGTGTGCCGCGGCGCACTACTATCTGGGAGAAATTGATCGCGAAAAAGGAGAGTTAAACTCGGCCGTGCACGAACTGGAGCAGGCAGTGAACTATGCGAGACGGGATGCACGGCCCTGGGCGGCTCTTGGTCGATTACAACTCGCCCAGCATCATCTTGAACCGGCCCGGCTTTC
>Ga0335080_10008631_pt1 | contig 10623 bp, 10 predicted proteins | sample Lox_Sample_34_FD_206720 | JGI IMG/M metagenome (GOLD analysis project Ga0335080, IMG submission 206720) | Soil microbial communities from Loxahatchee National Wildlife Refuge, Florida, United States - Lox_Sample_3.4 | ecosystem: Environmental > Terrestrial > Soil > Wetlands | place: USA...
GCTGTTCTGGAGTGCGCTCTTGGAGCGCGACTGGTAGGATTACGCGCGTCGCGGCGCTCGTCTCGTCGCTCGTGAAGGAGTGGGAGCGGTTTCCCACGAGGCATGCAACATCGACTATAGGAGGAGCTCACATGGCAAAGATCAACAAAATGATGGTCGGCGAGTCGCTGGTCGGAGATGGCAACGAGGTTGCTCATATCGACCTCATTATCGGGCCGCGCGGCAGCGCCGCCGAAACGGCGTTCGCCACTTCCCTGACCAATAACAAGGATGGATTCACGGCGCTGCTGGCCGTGATCGCGCCCAACCTGCCGGCCAAGCCGCACACGGTGATGTTCAACAAGGTCACGATCAAGGGGGCGAAGCAGGCGGTGCAGATGTTCGGTCCGGCGCAAGCCGCGGTGGCGAGGGCCATCGCCGACTGCGTCGCCGAAGGTACGATCCCGGCTGACGAAGCCAACGACGTGTTCTGCTGCGTAGGCGTGTTCATCCACTGGGAAGCCGCCGACGACCAGAAGATCTACGACTACAACTACAAGGCGGTCAAGGAGTCGGTCGAGCGCGCCGTTCGCGGCGACCCGCAGCCGGCAGAGGTGGTGGCAAAGCGCAACTCGGTCAAGCATCCGTTCTCGCCGAAGTGAGGGCAAGGTTTCCGGTCCGGCTGTGATCCGGCCGGACGGGAGACTTGCCGGTCCGGCTCAGCCGGACGCGTAGCGAGCTAGAGTCGCGCGCTTCAGCGTCCCGTCGTGGATCGCGCTCGCGACCAGTACCGCGTGGACGCCCATGGCCCCGAGCGCTTCGAGGTCGTGGGTATCACGTATGCCACCTGCTGCGATCACCTGTTTGCCGGGAGCTTTCGCTACTGTGTCGCGCAGGCGGTTGAGCGCAGGACCGCGGCCGGCGCCGACGCGATCCAGCGTCATGACGATCACGCGCAGCGGCCACTGCTCAGGCTGGTCGAACAGCGCCGGCGGGCCGAGGGGTTGATCGTCGCGAGTGTCCAGCGAGAGCACCGCGGCGGGTGCCGCTGTCAGCATGCCGGCGAGCGCTTCCCCCGACGTTAGGCTCTCCGAGCCGATCACCGGTACGATCCGGCCGGAGCCTAACCACGGCAGCATATCGGCAGCTTCGCCGAACCCTGCATCTGCCCAGATCGTGAGTGAAACAAATCGCTGCTCGATTCGCTGGATGAGCTCGCGGTGGTCGCCCCGGCGAAGGATCGCATCGAGATCGGCTGCGTAAAGCACGGGAAACGGCGCAGCCTCCAGCAGCGCGACGACCACATCCATCGCATCGCTCGAAGCCGTGAGCGTCGAACGCAGCGGTCGATAGTTGGAGCGGTCGCCGCGCCGCGCATGGACCACTCGGCCGCCCATCAGATCGATGACAGGAATGACCAGCATGAGCGACCCGTGAGGATATTCGCGTACGAGCATATCACGGGTGGCGGCTGCGTCGACGCTCCGCTCCCGCAGGCGCTGCTGCCCGAAGCGAGGCTGATGTTGCGCTCGCTGGTCTCGGATCTGGCCGGCCAGCCGGGCACCGAGGTGGTCACGCAATGCGACCGCCGGGTCGCTCTCGGGCTGGCGGATGTCGAGCGCCATGTGGTGGCGAGCCGGAGGCAGTGGGAGACCCGGTTCGACGAGCTCGTCGCCACCAGCGATGCCGTGTGGGTGATCGCGCCGGAGACCGGTGGCGTGCTGGAGTCGCTCTCCCGGCGCGTGGTCGATGCGGGCGCTCGTCTGCTGGGCAGCTCACCCGATGCCATCGGCGTGGCGGCGAGCAAGCATGCGACGGCGTGCGCACTCGAGCGCACCGGTGTCCCCGCGATCCCCGCGTTCCGGCTGCACGAGGCGCGGCAGAGCGCCCCTCACCCCTGGGTCGCCAAGCCGGACGACGGTTGCGGCTGCGAAACCACGCGAGTGTTTCCGACCCTCCAAGCGGCCTCGGCATGGGTCGCCGAGCGCCCGAATCCGCATCGTTTCGTCCTGCAGCCTTACGTGCAGGGGGAGGCGGCGAGTCTGTCCGCACTCGCTCGCGATCGACGCGCCTGGCTGCTGAGCGTCAATCGGCAACGCATCGAACTCGAGGACGGCGCGCTGCGCTTTGCTGGGAGCGTCGTGAACGCGATCGCGGATTCGGACGGAGTGTTCCAGCGCCTTGCGGAGCGGGTTACGCAGGCCATCCCCGGCCTGTGGGGCTATTTTGGTGTGGATTTGATCCTCGCCGACTCGGGTCCGATCGTGGTCGAAGTAAACCCTCGCCTGACGACCTCTTATGCCGGCTTACGCGCCGCATTGGGCGTGAGCGTGGCGGCGATGGTGGTGAGGCTTCTCGATCGCGATGACTTCGACATGATTCGACCGCACCCGGGTCGCCCCGTCGCGGTCGGGGTCGCGGGAAAATGATCTTTGGGTGGGACCTGGGCGGGGCGCATGTCAAGCTGGCGGTTCTGGACGCGCACGGCCAGCTGGATCGGGTCGAGCAGGTGCCCTGCGAGCTGTGGAAGGGGCTGGAGCGCCTGGAGTCGGCGCTGCACGAGCTGACGTGCGAGCCTGTGCACGGCGCGGTGCATGCCATCACCATGACCGGAGAGCTCGTCGATCTGTTCCCCGACCGCGCTTCGGGCGTGGCTGCGATCGTCGAAGCGTTCCTGCGCGTCGTGCCCGCGCGCGACACCACGGTGTTCGCGGGATCCCGCTTCGTGAGCGCGCGGGAAGCGGCGCCGCACTGGCGTGAGGTCGCATCGGCAAACTGGCGTGCCACGGCCGAACTGGTGGCCCAGCTGCTGCCGCAGGCGTTGATCCTCGACATCGGCAGTACGACGGCCGATCTCGTGCTCGTCTCAGATGGCAGAGTGCGGGCGCAGGCGGTCGATGACCACGGGCGCCTCGCACGCGAGGAATTGCTGTACACCGGGGTGGTGAGAACACCGCTCATGGCGGTAGCGGCACGCGTGCCTTTTGACGGCGAATGGGTGAGCGTGATTGCCGAGCACTTCGCCACCGCCGCAGATGTGTATCGACTCACAGGCGAGCTCGATCCGGCGTTCGACCAGGCCGCAACCGCCGACGGGCGCGGCCGCTCGAAGCTCGAGAGCAGGCGACGGCTCGCGCGCATGATCGGATTGGACCTCGAGCAGGCGCCCGAGCACGCGTGGGACCGTCTCGCAACCTGGCTTGCGCGCGCGCAGCAACAGCGGGTGCGTCTCGCATGCGACCGCCATCTCTCCCGCGGACTGCTCGATGTGCAAGCGCCTCTCGTCGGCCTGGGTGTGGGAGCTTTTCTCGCCGTGCGCGTCGCGAAGGAGCTGGGCCGCCCCTATGTGGACTTCGCGACCTTGGCCGGCGCGGGGGACGAGCAGGCGGCGGCGGTGGACGTCTGCGGTCCTGCGTTCGCAGTGGCTTCCCTGCGGGCCATGGCGTCTGAGGCGCCGCCGCGGTGACGGCGCCGACGCGCCCGTTTGCTCCCGGCACCGGGGGTGCCGTCACGGTGCTCAAGATCGGAGGCAGCCTGACCGCGTCCGACGCGGCGCTGCGGCTCATGCGCGGCCTCGCGGATCGGCCTCCGTCTGGACTGCTGATCGTGCCCGGAGGCGGCGCCTTTGCCGATCGCGTGCGCGCCGCGCAAGCCGAGCATAAGCTCACCGAGCGGGCCGCGCATCACATGGCGCTACTTGCCATGCACATCGTCGCGGTGCTGCTGGCTGATCTCGCGCCCGGCTTCGTCGTAGCGGAGGGCCCCCGCCAGTTCCAATCGGCTTGGACCGAAGGCCTCACGCCCATCTGGCTGCCCGCGTCCATGGTGATGCCTGCGGCGGATATCCCAGCGTCGTGGGACGTCACCTCCGATAGCCTCGCGGCATGGATCGCCGAACGCATAGGCGCAACGCGCCTGGTGCTGGTCAAGTCGTGCACGCTGCCCGTTCAGCGCCGCGACGCCCAGGCGCTCGCTGCGGCGGGCGTCGTCGACGCCTGCTTTCCACGGTTCGTGGCGGGCCGTGCTTTTTCGTGGGAAGTGATATCCGGCTGGGAGCCCGCGCTCGGCCTCGTGGCCGCGGGCTAGAGCTTGAAGCGAGCGACCGTACTCTGGAGCGCGGCGCCGAGCTGAGCGACCTGGTTCGCGGTCCGGTCGGCCTGCTGGATCGCGGTGTCGTTCTGTTCTGCCATCCGCGCGATGTTCTCGACGTGGCGTGCGATCTCGCCGGCCGCGCTGCTTTGTTCCTCCAGCGCCGATGAGATGTCCGCGACCGCCGTGACCACCTGCGCCGAGCTGCTCTTGATCTGGTCGATAGAAACGCCGGCCTGATGGGCGAGAGACACGCCCGCGCTGACCTTGGCCACTCCTTCGCTCATGCTGGCCACGGCGTTTTGGGTGCCGGTGCGGATGTTGGATACGATGTCCGCGATCTGTTTGGTGGATTGGCTCGTGCGCTCGGCGAGCTTGCGCACCTCGTCGGCGACCACCGCGAAGCCGCGGCCCTGCTCGCCCGCCCGCGCCGCTTCGATGGCCGCGTTGAGCGCCAGCAGGTTCGTCTGCTCGGCGATGTCGGTGATCACCTTCACGATCGACTGGATCTCGGCGGAATGCTTGTCCAGTCCCCGGATCACCTCGGAGGAGCGCCCGACCGACTCGGAGATGGCATTCATGTCGGCGACAACGCGATGAATCACCTCGCCGCCTCGCGACGAGAGCTCACCCGACTGGCCCGACAGAGCGCGCACCTGCTTCGCGTGGTCGGACACCTGGCTCATGCTCACTGTCACTTGTTGGACGGCGGCCGCCGTGGCGCCGGCGGCGTCGCTCTGCTGGCGCGAGCTGGAGGCGAGCTGGCTCGAGGCGGCGGAGAGCTGAGCCGCGGACTGTGCTACATCTCGGATGTGCGCGGTAAGCCCTCCGATCCGCTCCACGACGGCCTTGCGCGCGCGATCGAATTCGTAGGCGATCCACGCGAACTCGTCTCTGCCATCGAGCTTCAGCTTCTGGCTGAGGTCGCCTGCCGCCATCAGGGCTAGCGCGCCGACGATCTTTTCCCCGCGACGCCCGAAGTAGACGCCGGCGTACCAAGCCAGCAGGACGATGATCGATGCATGGGCAGCCGCCAACCCGGTGAGCGGCCCCCAGAGTGTGGCCGAATTGGCAATAGCCCCGGTGCCGATGAACAGCCAGGCGGCGAGTAGATCGAGGCCGACCGCGGTGCCTGCACACACCAACAACGCGTGTCGGATGCTCAGTCGTTCCAAGGAGATCTCCAGCGAGTTGGAACGGCACGCGGCGCGGAAACTTTAGGCCGAACGTCGTTCCCGCGCACAGCGCGATCCAGGCCGTTCAAGCACTGCGGAAAGCGAAGGTGGACGGCCTTCGAAGGTTCGCGCTGCGTCAAGCGCGGGGCGTCGCGGCCGGGCTAATGTCGAGCCGGCCTACCGTACTCGAGATCCGAAGCCAGACCGGCCTGCACGCGGACGCTACTCGCGTCCAGCTTCGCGCGCACGCGCTGTACGCGCTCGAGCGACAGCGTCGAGGCGCGAGCCCCGGCGTGGCACAGCGCGCCCCTGAACCCCAGCAACCCGGGGCTCATGCGCGCGAGCGGCGCGATATCCGCCAGATCCAGCGAACCGGAGAGTCCGGTCAGCAGCCCGAGGTTTCGGCTCTCCTCGACAAATGCGCGCAGACGGTTGTCACTGAGATGCTGCCGAAGCCCGCCGCCGCGCTTGTCGAACGTGTCCACCATCGCGCCGGCAAAACCGGCCGCGCTCACCTGGTTCAGCGCGCCTGCAGGCACGCCGCGATCGGCGAAGAACACCGCGACGATGCGGTACCGCAGCGCGAGCGGCGCCAGCGCCTCGACGCAAGCCTCGAGCGCTGCGCCGGGCAGCATGCCCAACTTGACGTAGTCCACGCCCGTTTCGCCCGTTCGCTGCACGGCTTCGATGAGGACCGCCGGCTGTAGCGGCCAATCCCCGGCGGTGGCGCTGGTGAGCGCGCGTCCGGCGAGGCGCCGCAGCCCGCTCGCGATCACGTCAGGGGCGAGCGCGCCGAGCGCTCCCTGCGCGGGATTCTTGAAGTCGATGAGGTCGGCGCCGCCGTCCAGTGCAAGCTGCGCCTCGCTCTCGTCCTTCACGCTGGCCAGCAGGCGAATCACGCCGTGCTCCGCGCCTGGCTGCGGTATGTGCGGATGCGCTCAGTCAGCCAGGACCAAGCCTCGCGCTCGACCGGACCGGCCGTCTTGTCTACCGCAATCGCGAGGTAGCGCATCTCGTCGTCGATCTTCTGGGCCGGGAGGCGGTCCAGGCGACTCACCAGGATTGCCGCTTCGATCACCGCGGCCTGCGCGCGATTGAAACCGCGAAACGGCCGATGTGTCTGCTCGAGCACGACGTCGAAGGAGAGGCGGGGCCGCAGTTCGTCGTCTTCGATGTGCGCCAGCTTCAGCTCGCGATGCGCGAGTGCGGCCCCGAGGCGGACGCAATCGATCTGCTGGCAAGCAGTCGTGGGCCAATCGCGCCTGTCGGTGAGGCAGCCAGCGAACACTCGCACATCATCGGTGAGATTCACCACCGCACAACGCGTGGCGAGGATGTTGTCCAGTGTGGCAGAGGGCCGGAACGGCGCGAGGACGACCCGGCCGCCGGCCTCGCGCACGCCCATCGGTGCGATGTGCACCCGGCCCGCGGCGGAAACGCTCGTGACGACCGTTTCCCAGATCATCGAGTCTCCTGCTTCGCCGCGATCCGGTGGCGGTGCGTGAGCGTGGTGCCCGCAGACGCTTGCTCGAGCAGGTCCTCCGACGTGGGCGGAGTCGCCGCGCCCCATTTGAGCTCCTCATCCTGCGCGTAGCGCTTGCCCAGCTGCCAGGCGATCTGTGCGCGTGCGAGCTCCACGCCCAGGTAGAACGCGTGAGCGGCATCCTGCTCGAGTCCAAGCGAAGGCCAGAATGCAAACGGGTCGGTGCCGCGATGGTGACCGGCGCGGTTGAAGACATGGATTCCGTCCGCCCCCACCATCACGCGGAAATTGGGGTCGCGTACGGCCGCGGCCAGCTCGGAGATCTCGTCCGGGGTGTGCGTATAAGGGCGCTTCTCATGCAACGCCAGCATCGCATCCGAGATGTCCTTGGGCAATGCGTTATCGGCGCGGGCGGCGAACATGATGCGCCGTGCAATGTCGGCCTCCCGGACCACCGAACGCGCATGCTCGCTCACCTGGACCACGAGCACCGCGGCGACCTGCAACTCCGAGGCGATGCCGAAGAGCAGCGCACTCATCCCCATGGTGTCTGCGTGTGTGAGTTCGGTGACGTTGCCGATCCCCATCATGATCGGCGCGTGCGGCCGTGAACGACGCAGCGCGTGGTAGCGTGCGATCGCGTCGGTAAAGCCGAACTGAATCGGATCCAGCACGGGATCGGCGAGGTAGGCCCGGTGGCGGCGTTCCAGCGCGTCGATCGCGCGTTCCAGCGAGGCGAGATCGCCGGGCTCGCCAGGGATCAGCACGGGCGTCGCATCCACCTCGTCGGCCACCCATAGGGTGTCTTCCCGCAGGCTCAACAGGTAATCCGCGCCCGCCTTGCCCCCTCTCAGCAGCTCGTCGGGTTCGAGCGAGTCCACGCTGACCCGGAAGCCGCACGACTTCAGGTGCGCGACGGCTTCCCCAAGGTGAGGGAACGGAGTTGCGGGCAGGCAGCCCAAGTCGATCACGTCGGTACCGGTGGCGGCCAGGTCGCGGGCGCGCGCCTCGATCGCCTGGATGGAGAGCTCGGGCGCGTCCACGATTTCGGCGAACACCAGCGTGTCGTATTGAGACAGGTCTCGGGCCGCCGCGGTGCGGCCCAGGAAGCGGGGCAGGTCGACCAGATCGTCCGGGCCGCGCTCTACCGGCACCCCGAGATGCGCGCTGAGCCGCTCCAGGTCCCCTCGGCAGCGTCCCGGCACCATGATGCGATCGGCTCCCATCCTGCCGGGCAGCCTGCGCTGGATCATGTCGGCGGTCATGAGCGCGGCCACGCTCAGCCCGAGCTGATGGACGGTCCAGGTAAAGGGCGCAGGCGCGATCGACTCGAGCACGCGCGTGAGGCTCCTGTGTGCGAGCTTGCCGGTGAGAAACAGCACGTGCTCGCGCTTCTGCGTCGTCATTGCATGCAGAGCCGCGCGGTTACCTAACCGCTTCTTTCGAAGGCGTCGCGCCGATCTCGGCCAGACGCGCCGTCAAGGCGGCGCGCAGCGCGTCCAGGCTCTCCACCACGCTCACCAGCGGGAAGGCCTTCAGCCGCTGCGTATTTTCGAGGTCGATCGGCCGCGGATAGACCATGACCCAGTCGCGCGGTGCCTCGGTTTGCATCTGCGGGGCGGTGTCACAGGCGAAGACGATCGATGGCACGCGGCATTTGCCCGCCTGCGCGAAGATGTTGCTGACCAGCGTATCGGAGATACCCCCGATGCACTTGGCAACCGTGTTGGAGGTGGCCGGCGCGACGACCACGGTGTGGTAGTGCCCGTAGTAGAACAGGCCCACCGGAGCGGCGCTGGCGGTGTTGTCGCGAAACACCCGGAAGCGCTGCCGCAGGCCGGCGAGATCATGGCCGTACATGTGCAGGACCTCCTCCGCGGCTGCGGTCAGGAACAGATCGACATCCGGGAGCTCGCGGGCAAGCTCGAGACATTCCCGCAGGAAATGACCGGAGCCGGTCAGTCCCCAGGCAAGTCGCGGGCGAGCGGGTGTGTCCATGCGCTCCAGAATACACCACCTGTCTCGCGGGCAGCGCACTGCGCGTCGCTTGTTCGGGCCTGCGGCGCGGCCGCACGAAAAAAAACTGGCACCCCGGAGAACCCGGGATGCCAGTGTTGACTCGCCGAGGGCTTACTGACCCAGCGTGAAGACCGTGAGCGTCCCGCCGAGGTCGGTGTAGTCGCGCAGCTCCTTGTAGCCGCCTACCGCACCCAGCCCGTCGGTATCCTTCTCCAACCCAGCGGCCATGCCGATGCCGGCCCAGCCGCCGATCCCTGAGAACACCCCCACGTACTGCTTGCCCTGGAATTCGTACGTGAACACGTTGCCGATGATCCCCGACGGCGTCTTGAACTTCCACAGTTCCTTACCGTTCAGGTCCACCGCTTTGAGATACCCTTCCAACGTGCCGTAGAACACGACGTCACCGGCAGTGGACAGCGCTCCGCTCCACACGGAGAACTTCTCCGGCTTCGACCACACGATCCTGCCGGTGGAAGGATCCCACGCGATGAAGTTGCCCATGTTGGTGCCGCCCGGGGCCGGGAACATGGACAAGGTGGCGCCCACATACGGCTGGCCCGCTACGTACTCGACCTGGAACGGCTCGTAGTCCATGCACACGTGGTTGGTGGGCACGTAGAACAGCTTGGTCTTGGGGTTGTAACTGGACGGCTGTTGGTCTTTGGAGCCGAGCGCGGCTGGGCAGATGCCTTTGGTGTTCACGTCCGGTCCGCCGTGTGCCGTGCTGTACTGGGCCACCACCTGCGGACGCCCGGTGTTCATATCGACATTCGTGGCCCAGTTCACGGCCGGATCGAATTTCTGCGCCACCAGCAGCGCCCCCGTGACACGGTCTAGCGTGTAGCCGAACCCATTGCGATCGAAGTGCACCAGCGCTTTGGTGGGCTTGCCGTTGACGTTGATGTCGGCCAGGACCATTTCGTTGATGCCGTCGAAGTCCCATTCGTCGTAGGGGGTCATCTGGTAGACCCACTTGACCTTGCCGGTGTCCACATCGCGCGCCCAGACGCTCATCGACCACTTGTTGTCGCCGGGACGCTGCGCCGGGTTCCACGTGCTCGGGTTGCCGCTGCCGTAGTACATCAGGTTCAACTGCGGGTCATAGCTGTACCAGCCCCAGGTGGCGCCCCCGCCGATCTTCCACTGATCCCCCTGCCAGGTCTTCAGGCTGGAGTCCTGTCCCACCGGCGCCATCTGCCCGTTGGTCCAGGTCATGGTGGTGTTCGGGTCGATCAGCATCTCATTGTCCGGGCCGGTGCTGTAGCCGCGCCACACCAGCTGCCCGGTGTTGATGTTGTACGCCGAGATGTAGCCGCGCACCCCCCATTCCCCGCCGCTGATGCCAGTGATCACCTTGTCCTTGAACACGTGCGGAGCGTTGGTGTTGACCGCGCCTACGCTAGGATCGCCGTTCTTGACGCTCCAAATCACGTTGCCGGACTTGGCATCGAGGGCGACCAACATGCTGTCGGCCTGCTGCAGGAAGATCTTGCCTTCCGCATAGGCCAGCCCGCGGTTGACCGTGTCGCAGCACATCTGCGGGATCACGGCCGGGTTCTGCTTGGGCGCGTACTTCCACTTGATCTTCTGCGTACCCAGGTCCAGCGCGAAGACGTTGTTGGGGAAAGGCGTCACCAGATACATGGTGTCGCCGATCACCAGCGGCGAGCCTTCATGCCCGCGCAGCACGCCGGTGGAGAACATCCACGCAACTTGCAGCTTCTTCACGTTGCCGGCGTTGATCTGACTCAGCGCGCTGTAGCGATGATTGGCGAAATTCCCCGCCTGCATCGCCCAGTTGGCTGGGTTCGCGATCTGTTGTGCTAGATCCTGGTTGGCCGAGGCGGACCCGGATGCGGCCACCAGCCCCAGGGA
>Ga0335080_10008632_pt1 | contig 10623 bp, 7 predicted proteins | sample Lox_Sample_34_FD_206720 | JGI IMG/M metagenome (GOLD analysis project Ga0335080, IMG submission 206720) | Soil microbial communities from Loxahatchee National Wildlife Refuge, Florida, United States - Lox_Sample_3.4 | ecosystem: Environmental > Terrestrial > Soil > Wetlands | place: USA: Florida...
CTCTCGGTGGGCGCGTTCATCTGGTACAACATGAAGACAATGCAGGAGATCCTGGCCTATATTTCCCGCGAGCTTTCCTTCACGGAGAAGTTCCATTTCGAGAAGAGCCGGGAGCTGGCGCGGGACAAGATAGCGTTCACCCGGTCGGCCATCGACCAGTTCTCCAAAGAGCTGCACCTGTAGGCCCCCATGCCCCCCGCCGCCGTGCCCGCGCCGTCTGCCACGCCCGCTGCCCCTCTGGCGCGCCGGTTCCTGGCGGAAGGACACCTGATCGACTCCGGCCTTCTGACGCGGATGCTGAACGTCATCGTGGACGAGGGGGCGGACTACCGCGTCATAGATTTCAGCATGGGCCGCGTGCGCACCGACGCCTCGCGGCTGGAGCTCGAGGTCCTCTGCGGAAGCCCGGCAAAACTGGAGGCCGTGACAGGCCACCTGGTGAACCAGGGCTGCTGGGAAAAGGATGCGCAGGAGGCGCTGGTGCGCGCGGCGCCCGGGGATTCCTGCGCACCGGATGACTTCTACGCCACCACCAATCGCCGCACCCAGGTCTTCCGCCGGGGCCAGTGGCGGGACGTGGCGGACATGCGCATGGACGGCGTGGTGGTGGAACGCGGCGAGCAGCTCTCCTGCCGCCTCATCCGTGACGTGAAGGCTGGTGACGGCGTGGTGTGCACCAGCCGGTCGGTGCGGGTATTCCCGCTGTTCCGGGAGCAGGGCGCAGAAGAGTTCGGGTTCATGTCCAGCGACGTTTCCTCCGAGCGCAGCGTGGACGTGGCCATCTCCCGGGTGGCAGAGGAACTGGAGCGCCAGAAGGCCGCGGGCGGCCGGGTGCTCGTGGTGGCCGGACCCGTGGTCATCCATACCGGGGGGGATGGCGCCCTGGCGTGGCTGATCCGCCGCGGCTACGTATCGGGCCTCCTGGCGGGAAACGCGCTTGCGGTCCATGACGTTGAGAACGCCCTTTTCGGCACGTCGCTTGGCATCTCGCTGGCGGACGGGCACCCCGTGTTCGAAGGCCACCGGAATCACCTCCGGGCCATCAACACCATCTTCTCCCACGGGTCCATAGAGGCCGCGGTCATTGCCGGCGCCGTGCAGACAGGCATCATGTACGAGTGCGTGAAGGCGGGCGTGCCGTACGTCCTGGCCGGTTCCCTGCGGGACGATGGGCCGCTTCCGGAGACGGAGATGGACATGCTCGCCGCACAGGCCGCGTACTCCGGCATGGTGAGAGACGCGGACGCCGTTATCATGCTCTCCAGCATGCTGCACTCCATTGCCACGGGGAACATGATCCCCGCGGCCTGCCGCACGATCTGCGTTGACATCAACCCCGCCGTCGTGACAAAACTTTCCGACAGAGGCTCCGGGCAGACCATCGGCATCATCACCGACGTGGGGTTGTTCCTGAGAGCGCTCGTGGAAAAGCTCAAGAGGTAGCGCGCGCCCTATGGACCAGTCCCCCGAACCCGCCGCGTCGGCCGCGACGCGGGAGCTTCATCCCCTGGAAGTGAAAGTCCTCCTGCACTACGGGCAGGGTGCCGAGCTGAGCGTGGCCCGGCTTGGATCCGACCTGGGCTACGGTACGGGTCAGGCCAACCAGGCGTTGAGCTGGCTGGCGGCCAAGGGGTTTGTCTCCGAAACCGGTCGCACCGCGCGCGTGTTCTACGAGATCACGGACTTCGGCCGAGAGTGCCTGCAAAAAGGCACCTACGAGCAGCGCATCGTGGACGCGGTGGCCGCGGACGGCGCGCTCACGCTGCCGCAGATCGCCGCGCGGCTGGGAATCGAGCAGAAGGATGTCGGTTCGGCGTTCGGCGGACTTTCCAGGGACAAGGTGCTGGTCATGGACGCGGAAAAGCGCGCCGCGCTGGCCCCGGGCGGAAGAGAAGCCCTGGCGCCGCGGCAGGCTGGGCTTCGCACGCTTCTCATGCGCGCGTCGGCCGCGCCCCTGGAAGACTCCACGCTGAGCGCTGCGGAAAAAGAGCTTGCCGCCTCCCAGGCACGGAAGCGGGGCGCGGCCGGAAGCCTCTTCCGGCTGGCGGAACGGGAGGAAGTTTCCTTTGCCGTGACCCCCGCCGGCACATCGGCAGCGGCGGCCTTGAAGAAGTCCGGCGCCACGGGAGAAGAGACGGGCGCCCTCACGCCCGAGATGCTGAAAAGCGGCGCGTGGAAGACCGCGCAGTTTCGCCGCTACAACATCGACGTCCCGCCTGCCCGCGTTCCGCTGGGCCGCGGAAACCCTTACTGCGGCTTCCTGGCCCGGCTGAAGGACAAGCTCTCCTCCCTGGGGTTCGAGGAGTTCGACGGGCCGCTGGTGGAAACGGAGTTCTGGAACGGAGACGCGCTGTTCATGCCCCAGTTCCACTCCGCTCGGGACATTCACGATGTGTACTATGTCAAAGAGCCTACGCATGCAAAGAGCATCGAGAAGCCGTGGCTGGACCAGGTGGCTGCCACCCACCAGGACGGCTGGAAGACCGGAAGCCGCGGGTGGAACTACAAGTTCGACCACGACTTCACCCGTCGGCTCATCCTGCGCAGCCAGGGAACGGTGCTCTCCGCGAAGCAGCTCACCCGTGCGAAGGTCCCCGGCAAGTACTTCGGCGTGGTGCGCTGCTTCCGCTACGACCGGGTGGACGCCACGCACCTGGCGGACTTCTACCAGACGGAAGGTATCGTCCTTGGGGAAGAGGTGAACCTCCGCACCCTGCTGGGTCTACTCAAGATGTTCGCGGAAGAAGTAGCCATGGCCAAAGAGGTGAAGTACGTGCCGGGCTTCTTCCCGTTCACGGAGCCCTCAGTAGAAGTGCACATCCGCCATCCCTCGCTGGGCTGGTTCGAGCTGGGCGGTTCGGGCATCTTCCGACCAGAGGTGACCGAGCCGCTGGGGATCAAGGTGCCGGTCCTGGCCTGGGGCCTGGGGATAGACCGCATGGCCCTCATCTCGATGGGGCTGCACGACATCCGCGACCTTTTCACCACCTCGATAGAGGACGTGCGATCCCGGAGGATCAGCTAGTCATGATAATGCCTGACGCGAAGGTCCGTTGACCATGCCGAAGATCGACGTCAACGAGGAGCTGTTCTTCCGCACGATCGGCCGCCGCTGCAACGCCGATGATCTCAAGGCCCTCCTGGTCACGGCCAAGGCCGAGCTGGACGACTGGCCTGCCGGCGAAGGCGTGCTCAGGATCGAGCTGAACGACACCAATCGGCCCGACCTGTGGTCCACGCTCGGGCTGGCGCGTCAGCTCTCCATTTACCTGACGGGCAAGGTCCCCGCCTACCCGTTCTTTTCCCGGGCGGGAGCCGCGCAGAAGGCGGCAGACCGCCGCGTGGTGGTGGACAAGGGGCTTCGCGAAATCCGGCCGTTCATCGGCAGCTTCGTTGCCGAGGGCCGGGAAGTCACGGACGCGCTGCTTCGGGAGATCATCCAGTCCCAGGAGAAGCTCTGCGGCAACTTCGGCCGTAAGCGGAAGACCATCGCCATGGGCGTGTCCCGCGCGGACCTCATCTCCTGGCCCGTCTCCTACTCCGCCGCGGACCCGGACAAGACGAAGTTCGTGCCGCTGGACTACGAGAAGCCGCTTTCCATGCGCCAGATCCTCTCCGAGCACCCCAAGGGGAAGGAGTACGGGCACATCGTGGCCGGCTTCCCCCGGTTCCCGCTCCTTTCGGACGGCAAGGGAGAGGTCCTCACGTTCCCTCCCGTGATCAACTCCGCGATGATCGGCGGGGTGAAGCCGGGAGACACGCGCCTGTTCGTTGACCTCACGGGGCCGGACCTTGACACCATCCTCACCGCGTGCGCCATCACGGCCTGCGACTTCTCGGACATGGGGTTCCGCATCCTGCCGGTCGCGGTGGAGTATCCCTTTGATACGCCGTACGGCCGCACCATCGTGACTCCCTACTACTTCCAGAAAGACACCGTGCTTGAGGTCGCCGAGGCCTCCAGGCGCCTGGGGGAGGATCTCACCGCCGAGCAGGCCGCCGCCAGCATTCGAAAGATGGGAAGCGGAGCGCGGGTGGATGGGAAGCGGGTGGTCGTGACCCCGCCGGAATACAGAAACGACTTCCTCCATCCCGTGGACGCGGTGGAAGAGATCATGATCGGCCGCGGCATGGATTCCTTCACGCCGGTCATGCCGCGGGACTTCACGGTGGGCCGCATCTCGGAAGCGGAGGAGTACGCGCGGCGCGTGCGGGAGACCATGATCGGCCTGGGCTACCAGGAGATGATCTACGGTTACCTCGGCTCGCGGCGGGACCTGGTGGAGCGCATGGGCACGGACGGCTCGGATGCCGTGGAGATTGCCAACCCGATGACGGAGAGCTTCAACATGGTCCGGAACTCCATCCTGCCCAACCTGCTGCAATCGGAGGCGGCCTCCGCGCATGCCACCTATCCCCACCGGATCTTCGAGGTGGGAAAGACCGCGGTGAAAGACTCCTCGGACAACTCGGGCACTCGCACCGACAACACGCTGGGCTTCCTGCTGGCTGACCGCGAGGCGGGATTCAACGAAGTGGACGGCCACGCGCTCGCCCTGTTCTACTACCTCTCGCTGGAGCCCAGGCTTTCTCCGCTGGATGACCCTCGGTTTCTCCCGGGCCGGGCCGCGTCCATCAGCGTTGGCGGCCGGCGGGTGGGAGTCATCGGGGAGATCCACCCCCGGGTGCTGGAAGCGTGGGGCATCGAGATGCCTTGTGCCGCGGTGGAGCTGAACCTGGATGCGATGAGAGAGCGCGGATAGCGCCGCGCGCACGGAAGGGGGCACATGATGGAAGCCGCGGTCAGCGTGGTTCCGCTGTCCTGGAAGGACGGTGCGAACATGGTCATCGGCCAGTCCCACTTCATCAAGACGGTGGAAGACATCGCAGAGATCATCGCCGGCACCGTGCCCGGGGCAAAGTACGGTCTGGCCTTCTGCGAGGCATCAGGGCCGTGCCTCGTGCGAACGGAGGGCAACGACCCCGCGCTGGTGGCAGACGCGGCGCGCTGCGCTCAGGCCGTGGGCGCGGGCCACAGCTTCTTCCTGGTGCTGGAGAACGCCTACCCCATCAACGTGCTCAACCAGATCAAGGCGTGCCCCGAGGTGTGCCGCATCTTCTGCGCCACCGCCAATCCGCTGCAGGTGCTGGTGGGCGGCAGCGCGCAGGGCAAGGGGATCCTGGGCGTGATAGACGGTGCCTCTCCAAGGGGCGTGGAAGGCCCCGCGGACAAGGCAGACCGAAAGGCGACGCTTCGGAAGTTCGGCTACAAGTTCTGAGAGCGGTTCTTGTGCTTCAGCGCTTCAGCCAACGGAGGCGCTGGCCATCCTGCCGTCCAGATGGACGCCGTTCTGTTTCCACAGCTCAGTGGCTCGGGCAAACTGCTCCCGCAGCAGGCCGACGGCGGTCGAGGGATCCCGCTCCAGGCAGTCCACGATCTTGGCATGCATCTCGGGCCACTGGTCTTCCAGCGCGTGGTAGGTCTTCTCGTGCATGAGCGTCATGTTGACGTGCAGGCTGAGCTGCCGGGAGAACGAGTTCAGAAGCTCGTTGCCGGCAAGGGCCACGATCTCCGTGTGGAACAGGCGGTCCAGCTCGATGGCACGCTGCTCGCGGGCATCCGCCGACGGCTCGTCCGAGAGACGCCGCATCCGGTCCACGATCCCGCGCAGCCGCGTCAGTGCTGCCGCGTCCGCAGGACGCTGGTGCGTGACCGCGAAACCCTCCAGGGCTTCCCGAAGCTGGTATACCTCCAGGATCATCTGCCGTGATGGCACGCGCACGCGGCAGGCGCTTCGAGGCTTGATGGTCACCACGCCCTCGAACTCCAGCCTCTTCACGGCCTCCCGTACCGGCATGGAGCTCACCGAGAGCTCTGCCGCGACCTTCTTAATACTGATGGTATCTCCGTAGCGGACGGCACCGCTGATGATCTTTTCCAGCAGGTGGTTGTAGACGCGGTCTACCAGGCTTCGGCTCTCGATGGGTTCTGCTGTAGAGTCCTTCACTGTTTTACTCCTGTGCGGAAGGTTAATTCTACCACCTTTGGAACCTCATTAGTCAACTGGTAAGATCACAGACGGGAAAATCCTTACGCAAGTAGCAGAGATGTTGGTGATTTCACACAAAACCGGCGGCTGGACAGAGCTGGCAGATGTGGCAGAGGGCGGAATGGATTGGGCAAAAAAAAAGCCCGCCCCGATGAACAGACAAGAGCTGCCGAACAGTGGGGCAGGCAAGAGCGCCTATGGAATCAGGGTTGATTGCCTGAGATATCAGTATCACCAACGGCGGGAAGTGTCAAGCGGGTCTCAAAAAGGTCGCGTAACGGGCGCTGCGGACGGGGATGGGTCCAAAGGGTCGTAGTCATGCAAAAGACGGCGGGTACGACAGACTGGCTTCAGCGGCCCGCAGCGGCTACTGCGTGGCCGCTTCCCCGGGGCTCTCCAGTACCGTCCTCAGGGCTCTCAACAGGTCCGCAGAGGAGAACGGCTTCTGGATCAAGACCCGATCCGGCTCGGGCAACGACTGGGCGCCGGAGACGATCTCCGCGTAGCCGGACATGAACACAACGCGGACGCTGGGCAGCCGGCGCAGCACCTCCTGCGCGAGCACCCTGCCGTCCATACCGGGCATGATCACGTCGGTGAGGAGCAGGTCCGGCCCGGGAGCGTCTTTCAGCATCTCGAGTGCGGCGTAGCCGGACTCCGCGGCAGCCACGGTATACCCGGCGGATTCCAGGATCGATCTCACGTAGCGGCGCACCGCGTCATCGTCTTCCACCAGAAGGATACGCTCGGTCCCCTGCGGGAGAAGGCGCTTCGACGCGTCCGCCGGCTCCGCTTCCTGTTCCCCTTCCAGGACGCGCGGCAGGTACACCGTGAACTGTGTGCCCTTTCCCAGCTCGCTCTTGCACGTGATGTGGCCGCTGCTCTGACGGACAATGCCATAGACCGTGGCGAGCCCAAGGCCGGTCCCTTTACCGGTGTCCTTGGTGGTGAAGAACGGCTCGAACAGCCGGCGCAGAGTAGCCTCTTCCATCCCCTGACCGTTGTCGATGACCGAGAGGCTCACAAACTCCCCGGGCGCAACCTCGGGATGGCCCGCCAGCTCTTCCGCGGTGAGACAGGCCCCGGCGGTGCGGATGGTGAGCTGACCTCCCCCGGGCATCGCGTCTCGCGCGTTCACGGAAAGGTTCATCACCACCTGCTCGATCCGTCCGGGGTCCGCATTGACCAGGAGCGAGGGACCGCCACGGGACGTGACCAGGCGCACGTCTTCCCCCAGGAGGCGGCGCAGCATCCCGTCCATCCCCTCCACCAGGCCGGCCAGGTCGAAGACCCGCGGGAGGAGGATCTGCCGCCGGCTGAAGGCCAGGAGCTGCGAGATGAGCGATGCGGACCGCCTGGCGGCGCGCTTGATCTGCTCCAGGGTTTCGAGCAGGGCGCCGTTGCCCCGGGCCTCCTCAAGCGCCATCTCGCAGTAGCCGGTGATCACGGTGAGCATGTTGTTGAAGTCATGCGCAATTCCGCCGGCCAGGCGCCCCACGGCTTCCATTTTCTGGGACTGCTGCAGCTGCTCCTGCAGCTTCTCCCGTTCCTGCTCCGCCCGGCGAAGGTCCGTGACGTCACGGCTGATGCCGACCAGGCCGGTCACCTCCCCCTCCGAGTCGAACAACGGCACCTTGGTGGTGAAGACCCATCCGGACCTCCCGGCGGCTCCCTCGGATGGCTCCTCGATGTTCACCACGGGCATGCGGGACCGAATGACCTGGAGGTCCACTTCGCGGTATCGCGCGGCGAGCTCCGCGGAAATGAAGTCAGCGTCCGTCCTGCCGACCAGCTCCGAGGGTTCCCGTGCCCCCACCAGCAGCGCCTGCGCCTTGTTGGTCAGGATGAAACGGCTTTCGCGGTCCTTCAGGTAGACGTAATCCGGGAGGCTGTCGATGAGGGCGAGCAGCAGTGTCCGTTCCTGTTCCAGCCGGCCCCGCAGGCGTCGGAACTCGGTCACATCACGGAAGATGCCCAGAGTGCCCACCACTTCTCCCTCGGGACCCCGCCGGGGCGTGGCGATGAGCTCGATCTGCCGGTTCTCGCCGTCGGGCCGGCGGATCACCGTCTCGTAGGTGCTGCTTTCTCCGCGTCGGCGCCTCACAGTTTCGTGCGCGGCCCGCGCGTACTCCTGCGGGCCCATGAACTCCGACAGGTTCCTCCCCACCAGTCCGCCGCGGGAGACGCCGAAGAGCGCTTCCGCGGCGGGGTTGGCAAAAGTGAAGCTCTCCGAGAGGTCCACGATTGCCACACCTTCCGCCAGGGTAGTCACCAGCGTGCGGTAGCGTTCCTCGTTGTCCCTCGCCTCCTCGTACAACCGCGCCTTGGAAAGGGCGATGCTCACGTGCTCGCCAAGGATCGTCATCAGGCGGAGGTCCTCGGGTCCCATGGCCACGCCCCCGATGCTCTCCACGTTGAGAACTCCCACGGGCGCTCCCAGGTCGAACAACGGGATACACACCTCGGAGGTCACACCCTCCATGGCACCGACGTAGTCGGGGTCGGTGCGCACGTCCTGCACGAGAACCGGCGTCCCGGTGCGGTACACCCGCCCGGTGATCCCGCGGTCCACCGGGATGCGTTCCAGGATGGACTGGTAGCCCACCTGGTGGCGAAGCGCGAGCTCTCCGTCCAGGAGAATGAAGAGGCTCACCTGTGTGTAGCCAAAGACGCGCGCAATCCCCTCTACCACCGTGCGGATCACCTCGTGCAGGTCCAGCTCCGAGGCCAGTGAGGTGCGCACCTCGTCCAGCAGGGCGTGCTCCTTGGCCTGGCGCTGGGCAGCCTGCAGGAGGATCCTGAGGTCGCGCTCGCGCTCCTGGGAGGCTTCTTCCGCGCGCCGCCTTCTGGTGACGTCCCGCAGGGATACCATGCGTCCCAGGCGGTCGCCGCGGCGCGAGTACAGGAAATGCACCGCCAGCTCGAACGAGCGGTTGTCCCGGGGCAGGATGAGGCCGGTGCCGCTCTCCCCGCGCCCGATCACTGCCGTTGCAAGCTCGGGCCACGCTCCAAGCGCCGCGGCGAACGGAGCCCCCAGCGCGGCGGCCCCGGTGCCCAGCAGCGCGAGCGCCCGCGGGTTGGCATCCGCCAGTCTCCCTCGTGCGTCCTCAACCAGGTGGCCGTCCGGCATTGCCGCCAGGAGCTGCTCCCGGGCAACGGGACTCAGCGCGAGGATCCTCCCGCGGGTGATTCCCCAGACCACGAGCAGCCCGGAAATCGCAAAGGAAGCTGCGGGAAGGTCAAAGCCGGGCACGGGGTTTCCCGGCACCACGTAGATCAGGAACCCGGCCCACACCACGGCCACGGCGGCAACCATGGCCGCGGACTGCCGGGCGTACACCGGCGGGGCGCGCACCGCCGCCCCCAGGAGGAGCGTGGTGGCCGCGAGCACCAGGACCAGGTCGTATCCGGAGGAGATCCACCAGACCGGCCCGTGCGCGTAGACGACTGCCGCGCCCCCGGAGGAAAGCGCGGGCGTGACAGAGGTCCAGACCAGCCGGTGAAGATCGTTGGTTGCCGCCAGCGCGACTGTCACTGCGGGTATGATCCACAACAGCCCGGCAGCGGCCGGGACCTTCCACTCTCCGCGGTGATAGGCCACCGCGAACAACAGGAAAAGCGGGGCCACGTTTACCACGCCCACGAGCTGGATCTTGGAGAAAAGGATCTTGAGCGGCAGCTCCAATGCGCAGGCTTCCAGGGTGGCCGCGGTGGTCCAGACCGCCACCGCGGTGGCCATGAGCGCGAACAGGAGTCCGCCGTTTGCGTGGCGCTTTCTCCACGCAACCACCATCGCGAGGAAGGAGATCAGGGAGCTTGCGGCTTGGGCGGCCATGTAGGCCGTGATTTCGAACTGCATGGGATCCGTCGCGTAGGTCAGCCCGATCGTACCCCAAAATCGGCTTCTGGACAGTCGTCCCCGCCTGCGGGCTGGCTCCACAGGGTCCAGCGGTCGTCTGGAAGGCGCCCCGCGGCCGCGGCCCCGGGGCGCTCACCTCCTTCCGCTACAGACCTGCCCGTTCCAGCGGGAACGCCGGCAGTGCGATGGGACGCATGGCGAGGGACAGCAGCAGCAGCTCGCTGTCGTCGCCTGAGATCCGGTTCATGCGCAGCGTTCCGCATTTCGTACACCGGTGGATGATGGCCCATTCCCCTTTCTGCCGGGCACAGACGGCGATGGGCTCCATGGGAGCCCGGCACGCCGAGCGTCGGTCCCCGTCCTGGTGGTCCGCGTGCACGCTCCACAGGCATTTCGGACAGTGGTTGCGCTGCTCGGTGCCGGCCGTCACCGGGACTACGAGCTCACCGCACCTTGTACAATGGAAGAACGCCGGATCCTCACGGCTGTTCTGTGAGATCTGCGACAATGGTTGATTCCTCCGAATGAAAGAGACACCGCGCTCACGGAGGAACCGGCCGAACGGGTGGAGAGGTCAGGCGCCGCCAGGCAGCGCCGAAAGGTTCGGGGCGGAGGTTCCCGCGAGCGCCCTACAACCGCGAGCTTTCATTCGAGGAGAGCACAAGCTCTGACATGACCGCCTCCTTCTTGATCAGACCCTAAAGGAGTATCCAG
>Ga0335080_10008634_pt1 | contig 10622 bp, 7 predicted proteins | sample Lox_Sample_34_FD_206720 | JGI IMG/M metagenome (GOLD analysis project Ga0335080, IMG submission 206720) | Soil microbial communities from Loxahatchee National Wildlife Refuge, Florida, United States - Lox_Sample_3.4 | ecosystem: Environmental > Terrestrial > Soil > Wetlands | place: USA: Florida...
CGGGGTTCTCGACCTTCCACAACGCGACGAACCTCGGCAACTACTACCTCTGGGAGCTCCTCTACCTGCCCGACCGGGCCGGCCCGGTCATCGTGGCCGCGGCGGTCGTGGCCATGGCCGCGGCCTGCTTCGTCTTCGCCGACAGGATCGAGCGGCTCCTCTCCGACCGTGCCGATCCCCTGGCCCAGGGCACTCCCGGGGGCCGCTCCCGGCGGGTCGTTCTCGCCGGGTTCGCCGCGGTCGGCCTGGGGAGCCTCGCCGCGCTCCTCTTGCCCTCGGGATCGGAGGCCCGGGCGGTCGAGACGACGCGCCTCTCACCCGCGGAGCTGGCCGAGCGCGTCTTCGACGCTCCCTGGACGATCCGCATCGTGGACGTCCGGTCCCTGGCCGATTGCACCGCTCGGCGCGTGCCCGGCGCGGAATGCGTTCCGGAGGAGGACCTGCAGAAGCTGCGGCTCTCCGAGGCGGAGCCGGCGCGCCAGCTCGTCATCGTGGGAACGGAAGAGGGGATCCCCAAGGAAGCAGAGGCCTATCGCGGCACGCTCGCCGTGCTGCGGGGGGGCTTCGGGGCCTGGGAGGGCTATGCGTTCACGCCCCCCAAGCCTCCCGCCCCGGGGGCGCCGCCGGCGGAGGTCGAGGCCTACCGCATCCAGGCCGGGATCCAGTCGGCCCTGACAGGCATGAAGGCCGCTCCGCCGCCGCCTCCGCCCTCGGCCGCCCCGGCGGGCGGACCGCGCAAGGAGGGCGGCGGCTGCAGCGGGTGATCCTAATTCGCCAATGGTGACACCATGACCGAGCTCGACGTCGCACGTCACAGCCGACTCATCGACCCCCAACTGGCCATCTGGGGCTGGGAGATCCCGGTCTACCTCTTCCTGGGCGGCATGGCCGCGGGCCTCATGATCGTCACTGCCGCGCTCTGGATGCGGCGCGAGGAGCGGTCGGCGGCGCTGCGACTCATGGCCTTCGCCGCCCCGGCTCTGGTCACGCTGGGGATGGTTGCCCTGTTCCTGGACCTGGCCCAGAAGGCTCACGTCTGGCGGTTCTACCTCGCCTTCCGCCTCTCCTCCCCCATGAGCTGGGGCGCTTGGATCCTCGTCCTCGTTTACCCCGTGTCGCTCCTCGCCGCCCTCTGCGGGCTCAACGGGGCACAGGCGGAGCGGCTCGCCGCCACCGCCGACAAGGTCCGACTCGGCTGGCTCATACGAGCGGCTCGCGCCTACGGCGCCGCTCGGGCTGCAGGACTGAGACGGGCGAACATCGCGACCGGCGTGGCGCTGGGCGTCTACACCGGGGTCCTGCTCTCCACCTTCGCAGCCCGCGCGCTCTGGAACTCGGCCCTCCTCGGCCCGCTGTTCCTCGTCTCGGGCGTCTCCACCGGCGCGGCGTTGCTCCTGCTCGTCCGGATCTCGGACGAGGAGCGGCATGCGATCGCAGGCTGGGACCGATGGGCCATCGGCCTGGAGCTCGTGGTCCTCGCCCTCTACCTCATCGGCCTCATGACGAGCGGCGCGCGAGGCAGCGCGGCGGCGGGTGAGCTCCTCGGCGGACCGTTCACGGCGCCCTTCTTTGCCCTGGTGGTGGCGGGGGGCCTGCTCGTCCCGCTCCTGCTCGAAGCCCTGGAGGCTCGACTGGGGCTACGGGCTCCGGTGGCCGCTCCCGCCCTGGTGCTGTGCGGCGGACTGGCCTTGCGCTTCATCCTGGTGGCTGCCGGGCAGGCGGCCTAACCCGCCTGCACGGGGGCCCGGCGCCGCCTCGGATCCGATACCTCTCCTCCACGGGAACGCCACGTGCCTCCGTTAGGTGGCAGCCATGTTCCACGGTCTGCGCGTGCTGATCGCATTGGCCGTCCTCTCCTGGGTCTCCCTCGGGGCGCTGGTCGCCGTGTTCCTCAAGATCGCCCTCCGTCCCGACGCCGGTTTCGGGGCGGTGGGGCAAGGGGCGTTGCGGCGCAAGCTTCCCCCCCGGCTGGCATGCCGCCCGTCGCCATCCCGCCCAGGCACGTCTCCCGGTGGTCTGCGGCCGCACGCCCTCAGGGAAACGAGAGCGGCAGCTGGTGTTCGCGCGGGTCGATCCCGGCGAGCACGGCCGCTCCGTATGCCCCGGAGCGATCGCAAGCGTCGCGCACGGAGAGGCCGGCTGCGAGGTAGAACGTGAGGGCCGCGGCGAAGCTGTCGCCCGCACCGTAGGACCCGACCCGCCTTTCCACCTTGGGAGGCGGTGCGAAGCGGGTCACTCCGGTCGCCGTCTCGATCGTTCCCCCTCCCGCTCCCTCGGTGAGCACGAGGGCGGACGGGGGCGGGTCGTAGTCTGTGAGCCGGCTCACCTCGCGGCCGTCGGCGGCGCTGCCGAGGGCGACGTCGAGCCGGACGCTGGAGCGAGCGATGGCCTCCCGGCGCCTCGAGGTGGCGACGAGGACCCGCGCGGCGCGCGCGGCGCGCAGGGCCTCCGGATCCTGGGCGGTGAAGTAGGCCGCGTCGCAAGAGGAGAGAAGCTCCCATGGGAGCGGGTCCGAGCGGCGAGGATGCTGCGGCTCGCCCAGGACGAGGATGGTGCGCTCTCCCCCGGGGGTGACCATGACCACGTTTCGGGTGTGCGGCTCGCGCCGGCGTGCCGCGTGAACGTGCGCTCCGGTGCGGCCGAGCTCGGCCTCGATCTCTCTCGCCGCCTCGTCGTCGCCCAGGGCGGTGAAGAAGTGGACCTCGGTCGGGCCCTTTAGGAGCTGCCAGAAGGGGACACCGCAGCCGCCTCCCGGGAGCCAGCGCAAGGCGGAGAGATGCACGATCTCTCCGGAGCGGGGGAGAGCGGGGACGAGTCCCAAGGTGACGTGCTCGACGTGCCCGACGAGCGCGATGCGGAGCCGGCGCCTTGGGTCGGGGGGGGAGGGCACGAGGGGAGTCTAGCCTGGTTCGTGGGGGTGGGCAGCCCGAGTAGAGCGGCCGCCCGGGCGTCCGTGCTATCCAGGTGACGAAGGGGAGGTGGTCATGGCCTCGGTAAGAACCGCTCGCGCCGCATGGGTCCCGACCCTCGCCCTGGTCCTCTCCGCGGCTTCTCCCCGGGGGACTCTTGCCCACGAGGCCGCGAGGGACCTCCCCTCCGGAGAGCGGTGGAAGGAGCACCTCGAGAAGGATCTCTTGCCCTTCTGGACGGTGCCGGACGCCTTGGGGACGCCGCGGGGCAACTTCCCCACCTACCGGTGCAACGACGGGCGGCTCATCGATCCCGAGAGGCCCTGCCCGGAGGCGCGCGACCCTCGGGGCCTCATGAAGGAGGGCCTCGACGAACAGTACGTCCGGATGATGAGCCGGCAGGCCTACTTCTACGGGGTCGCCTACCATCTCCTCGGGGATCCCGCCCTGCTCGAGCTCGCGAGGGACGGCGTCGACTACCTGCGGCGGCACGCGCTCGAGCCCGGGACGGGAAGCGCGGCCACGCGGCTTCGGGACGGCGAGCCCGCCGGGCCGCCGGACCTGGAGCGGACCGCCCAGGACCTCGCCTACGCCCAGGTCGGGATGGCCATGTACTACTACCTCACCCGGGATCCGGAGGTTCTTCGGGACATCGTGAGGCTCAAGCACCACATCTTCGAAGACTACTGGGACGAGGGCTTCGGGATGATGCGCTGGACCGTCCGCGGGGAGGACCGAGAGCGCAAGGAACTCGTGGCCCAGCTCGACCAGGTGAACGCCTACCTGCTCCTCCTCACCCCCATCCTCCCCGAGCCGGAACGCGGGCAGTGGAAGGCGGACCTCGTGCGGATCGCCGGGGTGTTGAGGCGGAGGTTCTTCTCCCCCAAGGAGCACCTCTTCTTTGGAACGCTGGACACCCCGGTCAGCGAACAGCCTGGGGCGCGCCACAACGACTTCGGGCACACCGCCAAGGCGCTGTGGATGACCGAGCGGATCGGTCGGCTCGTCGGGGATCCGGACCTCGTGGCCTTCGCCACTCGCGAGGCGGACCTCTTGCTCCGCCGGGCGGAGCTCAAGGACGGGAGCTGGGGGTCCCGTCCCTTGGCCTCTGGCTCGATCGACCCCGGAAAGGAGTGGTGGATCTACGCCGAGCTGGACCAGCTCTCTGCGACGCGAGCGCTCACCGACAGGGAGAAGGCGCGCCCGCTTGCGAAGACCTATCCCTTCTGGCTCAAGAACATGGTCGACCACGAGGGCCACGAGGTCTGGGGCTTCGTCGCGGGGGATGGAACCCCGAAGCGCGGGCTCAAGATCCACCTCTGGAAGAGCGGCTACCATTCGGCCGAGCACGCCCTCGTGTCCTACCTCACGACAAAGGCGCTCGCCGATGAGCCGGCCACCCTTTACTACGCGTTCTCCTCCCTTCCGGACGAGGTGAGGCCCTACTACTTCGCGGGGAAGATGAGGGCGGCGGTGACATCGCCGTTGCCGGGTTTCGAGGGCAGGCAGCGCTTCGAGGTGACGTTTTCCGGATTACGTTGAACCGGAGCGGGGGTCGCCCTTTCGGCCTCGAGTGGTGGATGACCCTCCGCTGCGACGGGACGAGGGCTCTTTGCCCGGGTAAAGGCCTGGACCGGAGCGGGCCCACCCCCCTTAAGGGCGGCCGGGCTGGCCTTCGTTGCAGAACGCTCGCCCGAATCGCCTTGACGTCCTCGGGAGTGACGACAGGATCGCACAGTGCTTCGGTTTCCCCGTTCCCTCTTCGCGAGCGCCTTCTTCGGCCTCCTCGCTTTCCCGCCCAGGGTCCTCGGCGAGGAACCCTCGGAGGAAGAGGCCGCGCCGGAGCGGGCCGCGGTCCACTACCAGGCCACGGTGGCGACCCAGTGGCATCCCACATTCTCGGCGCTCTACTCCGGTCAAAACAGCCTGCAGCCCAAGCAGGAGTCAGCGACCTCCATCGTCATGGACCTCTTCCTCGGGGCTCGTCTCTGGAGCGGGGCCGACGTCGAGTTCCAGCCGGAGCTCGCCGGGGGGAGGGGGCTGAGCTCGACCCTGGGGGTGGCGGCGTTTCCGAGCGGAGAGGTCTACCGGGTGGGCAACCCGGAGCCCGCGGTGATCGTGGGCCGGCTCTTCTTACGGCAGGTGATCGGCCTCGGCGGCGGGACGATCCCGGTCGACTCCGGCCCGAACCAGCTGGCCGGCGAGCGGGACCGGGACGCGCTCACCCTCACGGTCGGAAAGGTCGCGACGACCGACTTCGTGGACAGTAACCCGGTCTCCAACGATCCCCACACCGGGTTCATGAGCTGGGGCCTGTGGGCCTCGGCAGCGTACGACTACCCCGCGGACACCCGCGGGTACACCTACGGGCTCGCCGCCGATCTCACCCGGGACTTCTGGTCGATCCGGGCGGGGGTGTTCTGCGAGCCCAAAGTGGCGAACGGGATGGAGATGGAGCTCGATCTCACGAAGGCTCGGGGGGTCGTGGCCGAGGGCGAGGCGCGCTACCAGCTGGGCGAGCTCCCCGGTGCCGTGCGCGCCCTTGTGTTCCGCAACACGGCCGACATGGGGAGCTACGAGGAGGCGCTTGCGGAGTCCCCCACGAGTCCCGACGTGACCGCGACGCGCGCTCAAGGCCGGACCAAGACCGGCTTTGCGGCGAGTACCAACCAGGACCTGAGCGGCGGCCTCGCCGCCTTTCTCAGGGTGAGTTACGACGATGGCAGGACCGAGAGCTGGGCTTTCACCGAGATCGATCGCTCCGTGGCCGGGGGACTCGTCCTCTCGGGTTCGCGGTGGGGCCGGGCCGACGACAGGGTCGGGCTCGGCCTCGTGGTAAGTGGGCTGTCGAATCCCCACCGAAGCTACCTGGCCGCCGGGGGCTACGGGTTCATCATCGGAGACGGCCGGCTCAACTACGCTCCGGAGGTCTTGGCCGAGGCGTACTACCTCGTCGCCGTCACCCGCGAGGTCTTTGCCGGGGTGAACTACCAGCCCATCTTCAACCCCGCGTACAACCGGGATCGCGGCCCGGTGCAGGTGCTGACCGGCCGGGTGCACGTCGCGTTTTAGGGGGCGCAGGGCCGGATGCGCGGGGCCCGCCTCCTTTGGCCCCGCCCGGGCGTGCGCCCCACGGCCCTTCACGGCTACCATGGTCCCGATGCCGGCCCTTCGTCCCGGTGCGCTGCTTCTCGCCTTGTCCGTCTTCGGGGGCGGTGGTGGTGGCGATCACCGGCTCCCTCCTGCTCTGGAGCCACCGGCGGGCGACGCTCGCGGCGGCGGCCGAGCGCGAGGAGGTGGCCCTCTCCACCCGGGCGCACGATCTCTCCGACGAGCTGGCGGCGCTGCTCGAGGAGGTCGATCGCCTCTCGCACCTCGCCGATGTGGATCTCGCGGACGGGAACATGGAGCCGGAGAAGAACGTCCTGCGGCTGGCGCGGCGCGACAGCGGCGTGTTCTCGGTGGGGATCGCGATCCTGGGCGCCGACGGGGAGGTGCTCTGGGCCGAGCCGCGGGACGCCCACCCCTCCGGTTCCGGGGCCGAGCTGGTAGAGGCGGCGAAGGGAGCGGTGGGCGCCCAGTGGTCCGGTACGCGGCCTGGGAGCTCGACGTCGCCTCCGCGGTCAAGGGCCAGGGGGCGATGGTGGCGGTGGTGGACGGTCGCCGGGGCCGCGACCTCTTCGGCCCCGATCCGGGGGCGCGACCTGGGCTCGGTGATCGGCGAGGCCGAGCGTGCGGTGGGTCGGTCCGTGCCACTCGCCCCCGGTATGCACCTCGAGTGGTCGGGACAGATCGACGAGCTTCGCGAGGCCATGGCTCGCCTCGCCATCGTGATCCCCGTGACCCTGCTCCTCATCGCCCTGCTCGTCTACGCCGCCGTCCGGACCTGGCTCGACACCTTCATCGTCCTCGTCTCCATCCCGGTGGCATGCCTGGGCGGGATCGTGGCGCTCCTCCTCACCGGGGAGGCCTTCTCGGCCTCCTCGGCGATGGGCTTCGTCTCCATCTTCGGCATCGCCATCCAGGACGCGATCCTCGTCGTCACGTACGCGCAGCGGCAATGGGCCAACGGGCGGAGCCTCGAGGAAGGGGCCCGGGCTGCGGCGGAGCAGCAGTTTCGGCCCGGGCTCATGGCCACCCTCACCGCGATGTTCGGGCTTCTTCCGGCGGCGCTCTCGCACGCCATAGGGGCGCAGGCGCAGCGCCCCCTCGCCATCGTGGTGATCGGCGGGTCCTTGGCCCTGGCCGGCCTGACCCGCGTGGTCCAGCCCCCCATGCTGGTCGTCGTTCACGGGATGGCCGACCGGGTCCGGGCGCGCCGGCTCGGGAGGGCCGGCAACGAGGCCGTCTCCTAGCGAGCGAGCCCCCCGCTTCGGGACGGCGGCAGCGGGACCCCGTTCCGTGATAGGGAGGGGCGGTCATGATGTTAGAAACCGTAAGCCCGGATGGGCGTGCGATCGGGGACGGGGAGCTCCGCTCCGCCCTCCGGGCGGCGTTCGAGGCCCTCGGCGAGCGGAGGCGCATCGTCGTCGTCCCGCCCGACATCACCCGCCGCCACTCCTTTGCGGGCCGAATCACCGAGCTCACGGTCGAGCACTACCGGGATCGGATCGCCGACGTTCTCCCCGCCCTCGGGACCCACACCGCCATGACGGGCAAGGAGCTAACGCTCATGTTCGGCCGGGTGCCGCAGGAGCTCTTCCGCGTCCACCGGTGGAAGGACGACGTCGAGACCCTGGGGCGAATCCCCGCGGAGTTCGTCCACGAGCGATCGGAGGGCCGGCTGTCCTTCGACTGGCCGGCGCAGGTGAACCGGCTCCTCCTTCACGGCGGTCACGATCTCATTCTCTCTATCGGCCAGGTCGTCCCGCACGAGGTGGTGGGCATGGCCGGGTACACAAAGACCCTCTTCGTGGGCACGGGCGGGCGCGAGGCGATCAACAAGAGCCACTACCTCGGTGCGGTGTACGGGATGGAGCGGATCATGGGGCGCGCCGAGACCCCGGTCCGCGACCTGCTCGACTACGCGACCCGGCGACTCGCCGCCCACCTACCCGTCGTCCACCTGCTCACGGTAGTCGGCTGGGGGACCCGGGGCGAACCTATCCTCAGAGGACTCTTCATCGGCGACGACCGGGAAGCGTTCGAGCGGGCGGCGGAACTCTCCTTGGAGGTGAATCTCACCGTGCTCGAGGAGCCGCTCGAGAAGGTCGTGGTCTACCTCGATCCCGCGACGTTCAAGAGCACCTGGATCGGGAACAAGGCCATCTACCGGTCCCGGATGGCCATCGCCGACGGCGGTGAGCTCATCGTGGTCGCCCCCGGGGTGCAAAGGTTCGGCGAGGATCCGGACATCGACCGCATCATCCGGGCGCACGGATACTTCACCACCGGGGAGGTGCTCGAGCGGGTCCAAAAGAACCGCGAGCTCGCCGAGAACCTCGCCGCCGCCGCCCACCTCATCCACGGTTCCTCGGAGGGGCGATTCACGATCACCTACGCCCCCGGTGGACTCGACCGTTCCGAGGTGGAGCGGGCCAACTACCGCTATCTCAGCCTTGCAAGGGCTCTGGAACGGTACCCGCCGGAAGAGCTCAGGGACGGCTTCAACGAGCTCAGGGGCGGCGAGAGGGTCTACTACATCCCCAACCCGGCGATGGGGCTCTGGGCGAGCCGAGCGCGCTTCGGGGGGGACAAACCCTCGGGCTTCGGGGTCGCCCGCCGGCCGGGGCCCGAGGGCCCCGCTCGCCCCTGAAGCCGGGTTGCGGGACGAGCACCTTCAGCCAAGAGAAGACTCGCTTTCCCCTGGGGTCCGGTCACGGGATTCTGCATCTCCGTGGAAAGCGGGCGAGGTCGTCGACGAGCCTCGTGAGATCCCGGTGACCCGGGGCTTCTGCATTGCGCCGTTCTTTCGGTGCTGGTTCAATGCGAAGCGATGAAGAGCTTCGAAGAGCTGGCCGGGCTGATCCGAGGCTCGGAGATCGGCCGGTCCGCCCCCATCGGCACGCCCTACGGGCTCCGGCGGATCCTCTATGCCGACCTGACGGCCTCTGGGCGGTCCCTGTCGTTCGTGGAGGCCCGGATCGCCGAGCTGTTGCCGCTCTACGGAAACGTCCACAGCCCTCGCTCCGCGACCGGCCGGGCCATGAGCCTCGCCCGGGAGGGGGCGCGCCGCGCCGTGGCCCGGGGCGTCAATGCCGGTCCCGACGACGTGGTGGTCTTCGTGGGCAGCGGTGCGACGGCGGCCGTCAACAAGCTCGTGGGGGTCCTGGGCCTGCGCGTGCCCGAGCCGCTCGAGCGGGAGTTCCACCTGTCGCATGCCATCCCGGCTGAGCGCCGACCGGTGGTGCTGGCCGGTCCCTACGAGCACCATTCCAACGAGCTGCCGTGGCTCGAGTCCATCGCGGAGCTCGTCGAGGTCGAGCTCGGGGCGGACGGCGCGCTCGACCTCGATGACCTTCGCCTGAAGGCCCACGCCTACCGGGACCGACCGCTCCGCATCGGAGCGGTCTCGGCGGCGTCCAACGTCACGGGAGTCCTCACCGACGTCCCGGCCGTGTGCAAGATCCTCCACGGCGAGGGAGCGATCGCCTGCATCGACTACGCCGCGGCGGGCCCGTACGTACCGATCGACATGCACCCGTCCGATCCCCGGGAGCGGATCGACGCGGTGTTCCTGTCCACCCACAAGCTCATGGGGGGCCCGGGCGCCTCGGGGGTGTTGGTGGCGAACCGGAGCCTCTTCCGCTCGAGGGTGCCGGAGCGGCCCGGTGGCGGGACGGTCGAGTACGTGGGCCCCCAGAAGTCCCCCTGCTCCTCCTGCGGGAGCGCGCCCTTGCGCGTCGACTACACCTCGGCGCTCGTGGAGCGAGAGGAGGGGGGGACGCCGAATATCCTCGGCGACATCCGCGCCGGCCTGGTCTTCGAACTTCGGACGCTGCTCGGACCAGCCCGGATCCTCGAGCACGATCTCAAGCTCGCGCGGTGGGCGCTCGCGCGGCTCGCCTCGAACCCGCGGATCCGGCTCCTGGGGCCGTCGACCGGCCCGCGGCTCCCCATCCTCTCCTTCAACGTCGACGGGCTGCATCACGAGCTCGTGTCCACCCTCCTCGATCACCTGTTCGGGGTCCAGGCCCGGGCCGGGTGCTCGTGTGCAGGGCCCTACGGCCACCGCCTGCTCGGGATCGACGCGGCTCGGTCCGAGAGGTACCGGCGACTCATTCATGAGGGCCTGCTCGGGGCGAAGCCAGGCTGGACCCGGATCTCCATCCCCTACTACGCCTCGAGCGACGACGCGGCGTTCTTGCTGTCCGCGGTCGAGGCCGTCGCCGATCATGGCGAGGCGTTCGTTCCGCTGTACCGGCTGTCGTGGCGGGATGGTGCTTGGCACCAGCTCTGGTGCGCACAGCCCGGACCGGTCGGGATCCTCGAGGATGGATCCTGCCTTCTCTCGGAGAAGCCGGCTGCGCGTCTCGAGACCCCCCAAAGCGACGAGGACCTCGCCCGCGAGCGGCGGGGTGCCTTGGAGGAGGCCGCCCTGAGGGCCGCGGCGCTCCGGGCGGCGTGGCAGCGATCGCCACCGGAGTGGAACCGACCGACCGGTCATCGGGAGGTCGACGACCTGACCTGGTTCAGGTACGTCGAGACCGAAGGCCTCACCGCCGGCGGGTGACCGATAAAGGGCGGCAACGCGAACGAGGTGCCTGGGGCAAG
>Ga0335080_10008635_pt1 | contig 10621 bp, 9 predicted proteins | sample Lox_Sample_34_FD_206720 | JGI IMG/M metagenome (GOLD analysis project Ga0335080, IMG submission 206720) | Soil microbial communities from Loxahatchee National Wildlife Refuge, Florida, United States - Lox_Sample_3.4 | ecosystem: Environmental > Terrestrial > Soil > Wetlands | place: USA: Florida...
CCACCTTGCTCTCTACCGGCTCAACGGAGAGCCGAATGAGAAGGTCAATCGGAACCGCCGACCGCACTTCCGCGGCCACCGAACGAGAGGCGAAGCCGCTATGCCGCACCTGCACCCGGTACAGTCCGAAAGGCAAAGCCTGCACCACCAAACCGCCGGAGTGGCTGGTCTCGTAATTCTGCCGGAACTGGTTCGCCTCGCACACCAGTTCCACGGAGCTTTGCAGGCCCAGTCCGGAGGCATCCACCACCTTCAAGCGCAGCTCCCCAGCGTCATTCTGTGCGGCCAGGGTAAGGGGCGAGCACAGCAAAACCAGGGTGAGTAGAGAAACTCGCATGGTGCGGACCGGCGGCCAGATCATCGTACACCGCAGAATGCAGCAGTCCCATTTCCCGGTCGGAATAACCGAGAACCGGAACTGAAGACTCGAGACAGAAGGCCCGCGGGGCGCGCTGCTTTAACGAAAGCAGCAGAGTCAGAAAAGAATCTGGCCCGCAGGCACGCCCTTCCGCGCTGAGCTTTGCCTCAGCCAAAGAAACTCCGCGATTCGTCCTTCGCCCATCGCCTGCGAACCTGATAACATCGCTCTCCCCAGGAGTGCACCGTGAGCGAAAGCAATCCTCGATCCGCCGAGCGTTGGCCCTGGCCCGATTCGCTCGACGCCCTGGCCGCGGCGCCCAGGCATCATGAATTGCTCCTCGAAAACGACCGGGTGCGCGTCCTGTATACGCGAATTCCCGCCGGAGACCTGGTCCCTTTGCACACTCACCGCTGGCAGGGAGTCGTGCATCTGCTGAGCTGGAGTCATTTCGTTCGCCGCGACCAGCACGGCAAGGTTCTTCTCGATAGCCGCCAGATGCCCAGCCCGCCTCAAGCGCCCAGCGTGCAATGGCTGGATCCGCTGCCCCCGCACACCGTCGAAAACGTGGGCGAATCTGAAATTCTGCTTTTTATCGTGGAGCTCAAACCGGCGGAGAGAAGCCGGTAGGCGTCAGCGCAGCTCCCGCAACTGCGGCACCGCCCCCATCTCAGAAAGGAAGCGGAAGGTATCCAGCACCTGCCAGACCTCGATGCACTTGCCGTTCTCGAACAGATGAATATGCACTCCCGGCGCGCTGATCGCCTTCGCCGTCGGCGCCACTCCGAGAAATTCGCCTTTATGGGTGCCGTGAAACGAAAAACGATGCACCACCTTTTCGCCGTCGGCGATGATATCGAGAATATCCACCCGCATATCGGGAAAGCCCTTCAGCAGATTGTTGTAGTGCTCGCGCAGGCCGGTGAGGCCGGGACGGATGCGGCTGGAAAATCCATGATGGATCACCGCGCTGCTGTAAAGTTCAAGGTGGCCGTCCAGGTCGCGCGCGCGAAAGCGGTCGGCGGCGCGCTTAACCGCCTCGACATTCTCTTGCTTTGCCATGATCGCCCCTGCTCACGCTCTTCCCGAATTATTCCGCAAATCGCAGGCCCAAAAAAGATTGCGCCTGGCCGATACACGTTACCGCGGTACCCTGGCCGGGATCACGGAAGAAATCGCGGGCCGGCTGGAGCCGGGCATCCCCTTGCCGGCATGACAATTTCGCGCGGTTTTGACAATATGCTCCATTGCCTATGCAGGAGGTGTAATGGCAGGCAGCTCGAAAATATCGTCCCAGATTGTCTGTGTTGAGGATTTTCGCCCCATCGCCCAAAGGCGCTTGCCGCGCGCCGTATTCGACTATCTGGATGGCGGCGCCGGCGGCGAGGTCACCCTGCGCGAGAACCGGCGGGTTTTCGAGGATGTCACCTTCCGCCCGCGGCATGCCGTCAGCGTTCAACAGTGCAATCTGGGCGTGCGCGTATTGGGCTTCGACCTCTCGCTGCCCATTCTTCTCGCGCCTGTGGGCTACAGCCGCCTGATGCATCCCGGCGGCGAGGTTGCGGCCGCCCGCGCCGCGGGAAAAGCCGGCACGGCCTACATACTTTCCACTATCTCCGGCTATCGCCTGGAAGACGTTCGCGCCGCTACCACCGGTCCGGCCTTCTTTCAGCTTTATCTCCTCGGCGGGCGTGAGGCCGCAGAGGGCTCCATCGAACGCGCGCGCCAGGCCGGATTCTCCGCGCTGGTGGTGACCATTGATACCGCGGTCTCAGGCCAGCGCGAGCGCGACATCCGCAACGGGGTAAAAGAGCTGGTCAGCGGCAGCCTGCTGGCCAAGGCGCCCTATCTGCCCCAGGTCCTCTCGCGGCCGCGCTGGCTGGCCAAGTTCTTGCTCGATGGCGGCCTGCCTGACCTCTATAACGTCGTCATCCCGGGCCAGGGACCCATGCCGCTGGTGGATGTCAGCGTGGCCCTCGCCAAGGCCGCAGTCACCTGGGCCGATCTCCGCTGGATTCGTGAGATCTGGCAAGGGCCGCTGGTGGTGAAAGGCGTACTCACCGGAGACGATGCCCGGCGCGCCATGGATGAGGGCGCCGCCGCCGTGGTTGTTTCCAACCACGGAGGCCGCCAGCTCGATTGCGTCCCCGCTACCCTGCGCGTGTTGCCGGAAGTTGCCGCTGCCGTGAACGGACAGATCGAAGTGCTCATGGATGGCGGTATTCGCCGCGGCACCGATGTGGTGAAGGCCCTCTGCCTGGGCGCGCGCGCAGTGCTCTGCGGCCGCGCCTACGCCTATGGCCTGGCGGCGGCCGGCGAAGCCGGCGTCTCCCATGCCATTGAGATCTTGCGCACCGACGTCGACCACACCCTCAGGCTCCTCGGCTGCTCATCGGTGGGGGAACTGGACCATTCTTACGTCAATATTCCGCACGCCTGGCTGCCTGGATAGAGGGCCGCCTGGATAGGGAAAAGCTATGTGTGGACAGCCCGCCCCCACCCGCCCGGGGCGAAGCCGAAGAGCTTGTCCGGCGCGGCGCAGCTTCGCAGCCGCTCACCCCGTCAGCTCTTCCGGCCGGATCGGCAGCTTTCGAATGCGCTTACCGGTCGCCGCAAAAATTGCATTGCACACCGCCGGCGCAATGGGGGGCACGCCCGGCTCCCCGCAGCCGGTGGGTGCTTCTTCGCTGGGCACGATGTGCACCTCGACCGCCGGCATCTCGTTGATCCTCAGCATCTGGTAATCGTCGAAATTTCCCTGCTGCACCCGGCCATGGTCCAATGTAATTTCACCCTTCAAAGCCGCGGTCAGGCCATAAACAATCCCGCCCTGCATCTGCGCTTCAATGGTCAGCGGGTTCACCACCTTCCCGCAATCGATCGCGCACACCACGCGATGCACGGTGACGGTGCCATCCTTGTGGTCGAGTGAAATTTCCGCCACCTCGGCCACGTAGGTGTCAAAGGCCTTCACCATGGCGATGCCACGATATCTGCCCTTGGGCAGCGGCTTGCCCCATCCCGCCTTTTCCGCCGCCATCTCCAGCACGGCCAGATGCCGCGGCGCCTTGGCCAGCAGCTTGCGGCGGAATTCGTAGGGATCTTTCTTGCCCGCCGCCGCCACTTCATCCACAAACGATTCGCTGAAGAATCCGTTCTGCGAAGCCCCCACCGAGCGCCAGAAGCCGACCGGAACCCCGGGGTCGGTCAACTGATAATCCACCAGAATATTGGGAACGGCATAAGCCATGTCGCTCGCGCCTTCCACGCTGGAAGAATCCAGCCCATTGGTGATCGAGCCGGGAAAGAACACCGCCATGATGGAAGGGCTGGCAATGCGCACCGTCCACGCCACCGGCCAGCCCTCGGCGTCCAGCCCGGCGGCGAAGCGCGCGTAGGAAGCCGGCCGGTAGAAATCATGCTGCGTGTCATCTTCCCGCGACCAGGTGACCTGCACCGGCGCACCCACGGCCTTGGAGGTCTCGACCGCCTCCACCACGAAATCCTGTTCGGCGCGGCGCCCGAATCCACCTCCCAGATAGGTGGTGTGAATGTGCACCTGTTCCGGCTTCAGGCCGGTGATTTTGGCGGCGGTTCCCAGGTTGATGGTCTGAAACTGCGTGGGCGCCCACACGTCGCAGCGCTCCGCCTGCACATGCGCGGTGCAGTTCATCGGCTCCATGGTTGAGTGCGCCAGGTACGGCGCCTCGTACACGGCTTCCACTTTCTTCGCCGCCCCTGCCATGGCCGTCTCGGCGTCGCCTTCCTTGCGTGCCACCACTCCCGGCTTCTCGGCCCGCTCGGCGAACATTTTGCTGATCCCGGCGCTATCCAGACCGGCCAGCGCACCCTCATCCCATTTGATCTCCAGCGCCTGCCGGCCCTGCATCGCGTTCCACGTATTGTCTGCCACCACGGCGATTCCAGTCGAAATCTGGACCACATCTTTCACGCCTGGCACCGCTTTCGCCTTGGCCGCATCGAAACTGCCAACTTTTCCGCCGAAAACCGGGCAGCGCGCCACGACCGCGTGCAGCATGTTGGGCTCGCGCACATCAATGCCGAACCCGGCGCGGCCATTGGTCTTGACCGCCGCATCCAGCCGCTTGGTGGGCTTGCCCACCAGCCAGTAGCTTTTGGAATCTTTCAGGGCAACATCGGCCGGCACCGGCAACGCCCCCGCCGCCGATGCCAGACTTCCGTAGCTGGCCCGCTTGCCCGTTTTCTTGTGGAGGACCGCGCTATCCTGCGCGCGGCAATCCGATTTTTCCACGCCCCACTTTTGCGCCGCCGCCGCGATCAGCATCTCGCGCGCCGAGGCTCCCGCCTTCAACATCGGCTCCCAGCCGCCGCGCGTGCTCATGCTGCCGCCGGTGCCCTGCATCTTGAAAATCGGATTGAAGTACGCCGGGTCGGCCGGAGCAAACTCCCATGCGATCTTCTTCCAGTCGCACTCCAGCTCCTCGGCAATCAGCATCGAGATCGAAGTGATTACTCCCTGCCCCATCTCCGACCGGTCAATCACCATCGTGATGGTGTCGTCGGGCAGAATGCGGATCCATGCATTCGGCGCAAACCCGCCCTCCGGTACCGGCGCCAGTTCCGCCAGCGCTCTGGAAGCTCCCGAAAAGTAAAAGCCCACGACCAGGCCGGCCGCGCCCGTTGCCCCCGTCTTCAAAAAATCGCGCCGGTTGAATTTCAGTGCAGTGGCGCTCATTCCGCACCTCCCGCCACGCCCGCGCCGAGACCGCCGTCCTCGCCTGCCCTCAGCCCAGCCGCGGCCATCGCCACTTCATTCTCATCCTCAGTAGTCGTCGCGGGCCGCTCTCCCGCCCCGGCGCGCATCTTGGCCGCCTGATGGATGGCCTCGCGAATCCTCTGGTAGGTGCCGCAGCGGCAGATGTTGCCGCTCATGGCTTCATCAATCTGCGCGTCGCTGGGATGCGGGTTCTTCGCCAGCAGATCGGCTGCCTGCATGATCTGGCCCGACTGGCAGTAGCCGCATTGCGGCACATCCAGCGCAATCCAGGCCTGCTGCACCGGATGATTGCCCTCTGCCGAGAGCCCTTCGATGGTCGTCACTTTTTTCCCTGCCACCGAAGAAACCGGCGTCACGCACGACCGCGTGGCCTCGCCGTTAATGTGCACCGTACAGGCCCCGCACAGCGCCATGCCGCAGCCAAACTTGGTGCCGGTCAGGTTAAGGGTGTCGCGCAAAACCCAGAGCAGTGGCATCTGCGGGTTGACGTCCACAGTCTGCGGTTTGCCATTCAAAACGAAGCTGACGGCCATCTCTGCCTCCTGGCGGACCGAGCATGCCGCTCCGTCCCATGAGAACTGCTTGGTAGGGTTGACCGTCCATTTTAGGGCTGAGGTGGGAGACCGGTCTAGTAGTCAATATCTGGGAGCCCGCTTGTCCGTCACACGCCGCCGCCCCACCGGCTTTCCTTCGTGAGCCTTCGTGCCCTTTGTGGTTCGCGGTTTTGCCGTGCCGTATTCAGCGCCCTGCCGCCAATGCCGAGTCCACCGCCTCCCGCAGGAACCGGTCGCAGCGGGCGTTGGCTTCATCCGCCAGTGCCAAGGGGAACGCGTTGAAGGCATGCGCCCCGCCCGAATACACGGCCAGCTCCGCCTGATTTCCCGCCGCCACCCAGCGCGCATACATGAACAGCGAATCATCGAGCATAGGGTCAAGCGTTCCCACGCTGAACAGCGCTGGGGGAAGGTTCGCCAAATCGGCATGAAGCGGAGAAATGTCGGGATCTCGCCGATTGCTCACGCCCTGCATATACGCCCCGGAAAATTTCTCGATGTCCATCGTCCGCACCAATAGCCCTTTAGCGCCGAGCTGCTTCTGGCTGGGAGTCATGGAAGAGTCGTAAACGCCGTATAGAAGATTGGCCGCGCGAAAGCCGGCCAAGCCGTGCCGGTCGCGCAGGCGAATCAGAGTAGCGGCCGAAAGCGTGGCCCCGGCCGATTCGCCGCCGAGGGTCAGAACCTCCGTGCCGAACTCAGCCTTTGCATTCTTTGCCAGCCAGAGCGCGGCCGTTTCGCAGTCGTCCCATGCCGCGGGATACGGATGTTCCGGCGCCAGCCGGTACTCCACGCTGAGGCAGGCCATGCCGGTATGGCGCACAATCCTCTCCAGCAACGGGTCCTGCTGGTCGGCCCCGCCCAGCACCATGCCTCCGCCGTGAATATGCAGATAGACGCCTTTGGGTTGATCGGGGGCAATCATCCTCAGCCCAACCGCATGGCCGCCTCGTCCGGGGATAGTGCGGGTGAGCGCCCGGTCTGATTTCGGCGCGACCCCGAACATTCCTTCGCCCCGCGCACGCGCCGCGCGTGCCGCCGGCGCCCCTACCTCCCACCAGTTCGGCCGGCTGCCGGTTGCCTGCACCAGCTTTTCGTTGAAGGCCCGCGTCTCAGCCGAGATGGCCGAGGGCCTGAAGCGCTCGGGATTGAATGGATTGCTGTTATCCATGCTCAACTGCGCCCCGGCTCACCCGTAGTTCGGCGGGTTTACCGAAGCATCCATGCCAAATGCCGTTCCCCCGCTCGGCTGGATGCTCACACTCACCAGGCAGGGCGCATCGAGTGCCAGCGCCCGCGCCAGCGCCGCTTTCAACTCTTCCGGCTGGTCCACGTGCCAGGCTTCCATGCCGTAACCCTGCGCGATTTTTACCGCGTCAATTCCCGCAATCTCAATGCCCGGCACATTCGGCCCCACGTTGGTAAAGTCGCGAAAGCCGCGCAGCGCAGAATAATCATTGTTGCGGATCACCAGGAATACCACCGGCGCCTTCTGCTGTACCGCCGTCCACAGGGCCTGGATGGAATATTGCGCCGAGCCATCTCCCACCGGGCAGATCACCCGCCGCTTGGGATTCGCCATCTGCAGCCCCACCGCCGCCGGCAGGCCAAATCCCAGAATTCCGGAACGCACCGAATAGAACGATCCCGGCTCTTCCAGCCTGATATGCCGGTCAAGAGCGCCTTTCGAAGATGGGCACTCCTCGGCCATCACCGCGTCGGCCGGAAGCAGCGCGTTCAAGGCGCTGAACAGATAATCTGCGCTCATGGGAGATTCCGACTCCGCCTCCGGGGGCTTGGGCCGCGCCGGCCTCGAGAGCCTGGCTTTCGCGTTCACGCGGCTGCCGATGTATTCCGCGGCTGCAGCAATATTTCCGACAATGCTGGTGCCAGTCAGAGCCGAAGCTGCGTCGAACGGCGAGTTGGTGATCTGAAATAGTCTTGTTCCCGGCGCGATGGCCTCACCCGGAACATAGGCATAGTAAAGAAAAACCGGCGCTCCCAGCACCACCACGCAGTCGTAAGCTTTCAGTTGGTCGGCCAGCGGCTTCTGCGCCGGAAACAGCCCGCCGCAAAATTGTGGATGGCTGCGCGGAAACGTCCAGCGCGCGGCAATCGGGTCCTGGTAAACATCGGCGTCCAGTCGCTCCGCCAGCGCGATCGCCTGTCCCCAGGCGCCGTCTTCTTCAATCTGCGGCCCGGCCACCAGGGCCGGCTTGCGGCAGGCATCGAGTGCCCGCACCACTTCCTCCAGCGCGGCGGGTTCGGGCAACACCGTTCCGTTCACTTTTCGCGGCGCAACCGGCTCGCCGGGCCGGTTCCAGTCATCCATCGGGATGGAAATGAAAACCGGCCCCTGCGGCGGCTGCACCGCGGTATAGACGCCGCGTGCGATGGCGGCCGGAACATCTTCCGCACGAAGCGGTTCGCAGGCCCACTTCACGTAAGGCTTTACCACTTCCACCGCCCGGCTGATGAGAAACGGCTCCGCCAGCACCTGCCGCCGGTCCTGCTGGCCCGTGGTGATCACAAGTGGAACATGGCAGTAATAGGCGTCAATGATCGCCGAAAGCCCATTGCCCACGCTGGCCACCGAGTGCAGGTTCACGAAGGCCGGGCTGCGGCTGCCCAGTGAATATCCCAGCGCAATGCCCGCCGCCGAGCGCTCGTGCAGGGCCAGCACATACTGAAAATCAGGCGGCAGGTCTTTGAGAAAGGGCAGTTCGCTTGAGCCCGGGTTGCCGAAGATGATCTTCATCCCCAGGCCGCGCAGCACTTCGTAGGTTGCTTCCCGCACCGTGGTCATGGCGCCTGAATCGCCTCGCTGGGCAGGGCCTGCAAGACTCCGCCTAAATGGGGTGTCGTGGCAAAGCTCAACGCCAGAATGCCAATCGCCGCCAGCAGCATGTTCAGGTCGAAGGCCCAGTTATAGCTGCCGAATTTATCGAAGATCAGTCCGCCGGCGTATCCCGCGGGCGCGCAAGCGATCCCGGTCAGCAGCATCATCATTCCGTTGAGCTTGGGAAAGACCGCAGGGCCATAATAGTTCGCGGTGATGGTATTCAGGCAGACGAAGGTCCAGCCAAACGAAATGCCGTAGAGGGCGGCGGAACTGAAGGCAACCGGCAAAGGATCGAGCGGCACTTCCATGGCCAGCACTGAGCCGGCAAAGTAGCAGCACAGGCCGATCATGAAAGCGAAGCGCGCCGTCATTTTATCCATCAGCCAGCCGCCGATCAGCCGCCCAACGATTCCGCCCAAAGTGAGCAGGCCCAGCGCCCACGCCGCCGTGGCGGCGCCGATGTGAAAGCTGCGCAGGTGCAGGATGCAATGGGCGACAAAGAAAAAATAAGGAAACTCGCAGGCCACCCCGCCAACGAAAATCATCCAGTAGGCGCGGGTGCGGTAGGCTTCGCCCGCAGTCCAGGATTTTTCCGCTGTAGCCGCCATTTGCGCCCTGCTCGCCTCTTGGGGAGCCCCATCCACGACCTGCCCCATATCTTCCGGCCGCTCGCGCACAAAAAGAAACCCAATGATGCCTGAGAGCACGGCGATTCCGGCCACCAATTCCCACGCCTGCCGCCAGTTGCCGCCGTTGGCGGTAAGAATCTTATTCAGCAGCGGCGCGCCCACGAAACCCGCAAAACCTGAGGCGCTCAAAGGGATGGCCATGGCCCGCCCGCGGTAGCGCTTGAACCAGCGCGCCACCAGCGTAGTGGCCGGAATGATGGTGCTGAAGCAGGTGCCGGTGGCCATCACCACCCCGTAGGCAACCAGATAGTGCCACGGCCTGGAGGCCAGGAAGGCCATCCAGATGGTTCCACAAAAAACCAGGCCCGAGCCGGCCACGATGGTTGCTTTGGCGCCCCATTTCACGATTGAGGCCGCCACCGCCACCGAGGCCACCCCTACCAGCAGGTTGAACAGGGTGAAACCCAGCCCGTAGGTGCTGCGCGCCATGGGAATCTGCTTCAGCATGTAGGTATTGATCACCGTCCCGCCGAAGTAGGGAAATCCCATGTTCAGGAAGTCGAGTGCGAAAAGCGCCGCCACCAGCTTCCAGCCGTAGAATGAAGGTCTGCTCGTCATGCAAGGATGCAGCACTTGGCACTTAGCATTTAGCACTTGGCCAAGCGCTACCTGCTGAGCCCTCAACACCTATCCCAGGGGCCAACTGCCAAGTGCCAAGTGCCAAATGCAAAGGCTGACTGCTGAATGCTGAATGCTGCCTGCTGACTCGCCACTCTTATATCAAAGCGCGACCTCATTTGCCGCTACAATATCGAAGAGAGGAAGTAAACTGCCGCTGCCTGTGCCGCCTTCTTCGCGGCGGCCGCGGCAGTTCTTGAAGGGAGTGCTTCGTGAAGCGTCAAATTTTCATTCTGGCGGCTGCCGCCGTGGCTGTTGCTGTCATTCTGGTGCTGGGCGTCCGCAGAGTGCACCAGGCTCCCGCCCCCAAAGTGGTAAGCGCCTCCGGAGAGAAGATGGCGCCTGACTTTACCCTGCAATCGCTCGACGGCAAGACCGTGCGCCTCTCCGACTTCCACGGCAAGGCGGTTCTGCTCAACTTCTGGGCTACCTGGTGCGAGCCCTGCAAGGTCGAGATGCCCTGGTTCGTGGAGCTGCAAAAACAATACGGGCCGCAGGGCTTGCAGATCGTAGGCGTCTCCATGGATACCGACGACGTGCCCGAAGGCGTAGCCAAATTCGCCAAAACCATGGGTGTGGACTATCCCATTCTGGTGGGCAAGGAACCCGCCACCGATGCCGTGGCCAGCCTTTACGGCGGCGTGCAGTTTCTGCCCGTCAGCTTCTACATTGACCGCCAGGGCAAGATCGTGGACAAGGTCTTCGGGCTGAAGGGCCGCGGCGAGATCGAAGACTTGATCAAGAAAACGCTGGGGCCGGGAACCGCAGTCGCAAAGTCGGGGGAATAGGCCTGGGACTTAA
>Ga0335080_10008638_pt1 | contig 10619 bp, 6 predicted proteins | sample Lox_Sample_34_FD_206720 | JGI IMG/M metagenome (GOLD analysis project Ga0335080, IMG submission 206720) | Soil microbial communities from Loxahatchee National Wildlife Refuge, Florida, United States - Lox_Sample_3.4 | ecosystem: Environmental > Terrestrial > Soil > Wetlands | place: USA: Florida...
GCTCTGGCTTACTTCAAGCTTATAGACGCCGAACGGCAGGTTCGGAAAGCTATATACTCCGGTATCGAGGGTTGTGGCCTTGCGCACCACGTTGGTGGCCTCGTCCGTCAATTCCAGGTTGGCGCCGGGCACCACGGCGCCGGACGGGTCCGCGACGCTGACGGTCAGCGACCCGGTGGTTCCGGTCTGCGCCCAGGCAAGCGCCGGCAGAAGCAGAACTGGCGTAGCGATAGCGAACAGAAGATGTTTCGGTATCATTGGAGCCCCCCTGATCGCAAGTAGTGTAAGCGCTACCAGCAAGCGGTGTCAAGCCGAACCAAGGGCCGGCCAAGGCCATTCTTGTAAAATCCGCGCAAGGGGAAACCGAGGCGGCTACGCGCGCAGATTGGCTCTTGTGCGGCCGATCAGCTCGCGCAACTCCCGGGTCTGAATGACGGGCCAGGGGTCGCAGGCGTCGAGGCCGCGCCATGGGTCGGGGAGGTTTGCGAGCGACTCCGTGGCGCGCTGCCGGGATTGCTCCAGCGTGGGAAGGGGCTCGATCAGGTTGCCGCCGAGGATGACCGGGCGCAGCAGCGCTTCGCCCGCGCCGCATTCGCCGGACCGAGCCAGGACGTCGCGGGCTTTTTCGCGGAAGATCTGCTTGGCGCCAGGGAGGGAGATCTTCTCGTCGCTGTACTTCGCGGTGAAACGCTTGATGCCGCAGACCTCGACCTCGACGAGCTTGTAGATAGCGCCCATGTTCGGGGCGTCGGCGCTGACGGCGAGCTGGGTGCCGACTCCGAAGACGTCGATGGGCGCGCCGGCGGCGACAAGATCGCGGATCTTGTACTCGTCCAGGTCGCCGCTGACCATGATCCTGGCGTCGCGCAGGCCGGCTCCGTCGAGGATGCCGCGGACTTCGCGGCTCAGAGACGGGAAATCGCCGCTATCGAGGCGGACGCCCCATAGCGGAGCTCCCAGCGACGCGGCGCGCCGTGCGCCTTCCAGGGTGTCGTAGGTATCGAGCAGTTGCACCGTGTGCGCGCCCAGCACGCGCTGCAGCTTGCGGAAGGCGTCCATCTCGCACCCGAAGCTCATGACCCACGAGTGCGCGGCAGTGCCCATGACGGGGACGCCGAAGCGGAGACCGGCCAGCGTGTTGCTGGTGCCCGAGCATCCACCGATGTAGGCGGCGCGGGCGCCGGTGACGCCGGCTTCGGGCGTGTGGGCGCGACGGGTTCCGAACTCCATGATGGCGCGGCCCTGCGCCGCTTCGACGCAGCGCGCGGCTTTGCTCGCGATCAAGGTCGGGAAAGTGACTGCGGAGAGCAGGTAGGTTTCGGGGATCTGCGCCTCGATGATAGGGGCGCGAATGGTGAGCATCGGCTCGCCGGCGAAGAGGGGCGTGCCTTCGGGGACCGCGAACAGGTCGCCGGTAAAGCGGAACGCCCGCAGGTATTCGAAAAACGCGGGGGAGACCGAGGCGAATTGAGGCAGGCCGCGGAGGTAGTCGATTTCTTCGGAGGTGAAACGCAGGTTCAACAGGTAGTCAACCGCCTGCTGGAGGCCGGCTGCGATTACATAGTTGCGGTGGGCAGGCAGGCGGCGGATGGCGAGCTCGAAGGTGGCCTTTTGCCCGGCTCGGCCGGATTCGAAGAACCCGGCCGCCATGGTCAGCTCGTAAAGATCGGTAAGGAGAGCGTTCATGGCGTCACGCGGGCGGGGAGGCGCGCGCTACTTTTTCTTAGCGGGAGCGGGCGGAGCTGCTTCTTTGACATCGGCGGCGGCTTTGGTCAGGTCGTCGACGGCCTTGCCGTCCAGTTCATAGATGCTCGGCTCGCCTTCACGTTGCGCGAAATACTTGTCGGCCTGTTTGGAAATCGCGATTTTTTCGACGCGTTTGCCGCTGTTGGAGGTCACGGTGGCCTCGAATACAGGGTCGCCGCCGCCCTTTTCGGCGAATTTCGTGGCCGTCAGGTCGCGCAACTTGTCGATCAGGGTCTGGACGGACGTGTTGTCCATGATCTTGGAGCCGGACTTCCACTTGTCGCCATCCTTGGCATAGCTGACGCCTTTCAGGTCGATTTTGCTGGGGTCGCTGAAACCGAAATCGAAGAGCTTTTTGTTACGGAAGTCGTCCAGGCCCTTGTCCATGGCGTCGGCCAGGTCCGCGTTGACTTTGAAGACGCCTTCCACCGCAGAACTCTTGGCGTAGACGTTCTTGTCTTTGTCGCGGTGCACCTCGATGGTCTGCGTGCCGGCCGCGTCGGTCAGCGAGGCCGTAGCGACTTTGGGCGCGGCCGCGTATTTCCTGGCGGCGTCCGTCTCGGTGAGATCCATCTTGGCGTCCTTGAGCTTGGTGATCAGGCTATCGACCGCGGAGCCGTCGGCGCGCAGGGCACGGGGCTTCACGATCGCCCACTCGCTCTGCGCGTTCTTGCCAAATTCGACGGGCCCGCCCTTGGCGTTGAGCTCGACGCGAGCCAGCTTGTCGGAATCGAAGGTGAGGAGGCGCTTGTCGCGCAAATCGTCGGGGCGCTTGTCGAGGCTGGTTTTGGTGAACGAGCTGATGGTGACCACCTTGGGATCGTTGGCGAGCTTGGCGTAGGCACCGCTGCCGGTGAGCGTATCGTCGCCGATCAACAGGTGATCGGTCTTACCGTCCTTGCGGGTGACCTGCACGTCCAGCGTTGGGTTGGCGAGTCCGTACTGCTGAGGATCGCCGCCCTTTTCATCGATCACCTTGTCGGCCGTGAGACTGCCGAGGGAACTGGTCATCGAGCTGACGGAGTCCTGGTCCGCGGGCAGGTCCTTGGGCTCGGTCATCCGCCACTTGCCGTTTTCCTTCTTGAGCGTGATGGTTTCGCCCGTCAGCTTCTTTATTTGGATCTGCTGGAACTGATCGTCCGGAATGGTGAGGAGCTTGGTGCTGGTGTCGGCAGGCGCCTTTTCCTTGGCGGCCTGGCTCTTGTTGCTCCAGAAAACCACTCCGCCGAGAACCGCCAGCAAGGCGACGCCGATGAGCAGGCCCTTGGGTTTCACGGCTACCTCCGCTTCCACCACGTCGCGAGGCCGAATCCCACCACGGCCAGCGGGAAGATAATGACACTCAGCCAGAAGGCGGTATTCAGCTTCTGCGCGGTCATCTGGAGCGGGCGGTCTTCGGTGGACTTCGGGCGGATGCTGATAAGGTCTTCGTCGGCGGTGAGCCAGTTGATCATGTTCATGAACAGGTCGCGGTTGCCCAGAGTGCGCGAGCTCATGGCGCGGTTCTCGGCCCAGCCGGACGTGCCCACGACTACGATGCGACCCGCGGGACTTCCGGAGATCGTGGCCGCCGCGCCGAGCGTGAACGGTCCTTTCTTTCCCTTCTTGGGATCGATCGCGCCTCCCGGCCCGATCTTGTCCACGGAGATGCTGTCTTCGGTAGTGCCGAAAAGCTTCTCGGAGGTCCCCTTACCCGCGGACTTCACGTCCAACGAGCGGGGAACCGGAAAGGCAGTGGGAACGCGCTGGAGCGGGCGCACGATGGCGTGGGATTCGTACTGCAACACGATCGGAATCTCGGGGCCGGCGCCGAACATGCCGCCGATGCCGCTGAGATCGAGCACCAGGTCCTTGTTCGGGGTGATTCCCCAGCCGGTCAGCACATCCACCAGTTCCTTGTTCTCGGATGCGGCCTGCTCGCGGCCCAGCCGGAGCGGGGTATCCAGCATGAACAGCGCATGTCCGCCGCCCTCGACATATTTCTGGATGGCATCGACCACCGGCTTGGGATAGTCGGCCTGCGGGCCGCCTGCCACCAGGCACAGGCAATCCTTGGGAACTTCCACCGCGCCCGTGGCCGGCGCCTGTCCGATGGTGACCTGCTTGCCGGCTTCAGGGGCTGCGGCGGGTTTGAGGCTGACGGACTTCGCCTTGTAGTTGTCGCGCTCCAGAAGCTGCTTCTGCGCCGAAAAGCCGGAGGTCTGCTCGTCGTCCAGCGAGTGCTCACCCGCGCCGGTGAGATAGCAGACGTTGCGCTCGCCCGATTTCTGGGAGCGGATGAGCGCGCCGGTGACTTCCTCTTCGGTGAGGCTCTTGGCCTCTTCCTGGCGCCCGTTGCTGCTCACCAGCACGGTCACGTCGCGGCGATATCCGGCGGCCTGGGCCTGCTGCTTTTTGCGCACGGGATCGATGTACTGCACGTGAATCTTCGGAGACAGCGCCGAGTAGCGGTCGAGCAGGTCGTGCCCGTTGGGGAAGCGCGACTGGTCGTCGAAGTAATAAATGTTGACGTCGTTTTTCAGGTTCCTGGCGATTTTGTCCGTCTGGTCGGAAAGACTGAACTGCTTATTCGACGTGGAGTCGTAAGACTTGTCGTAGCGGTTGGCCAGGAAATTGACTGCACCCAGCACACCCAGAATCACCAGGATGTAGGCGCCCATGTAGGCGCCGTATCTGGTCTGGCGGGATTGAAAGAAGTTCGGCATGTTACGCCCTCCACCGCAGCGATTCCATCGCCCGTGCGGTGATGAACAGAGAGAAGAAAATCATGGAAATGTAGAAGACCACGTCCTTGATGGACAGCAATCCCTTGGCGAAGTTCTCGAAGTGGGTGACGATCGAGAGGTAGTTGATCACCTGCGAAAACCCGCCCGAATCGAAGGCGGTGAACCAGCTCAACAGCCACAGGAGCAGGCACACGAAGAAGGTGACGCCCCCGGCGACGATCTGATTCCTGGTCGTGGTCGAGATGAACGTTCCGATGGCCAGCAGGCAGGCGCCCTGCAGGATCAGCCCGAGATAGGCCACCAGCACCGGCTTCAGGTCCGGCTTGCCCCACATAAAGAGCATGGCGACATTCACGATGCTCATGAACAGCACGCAGAGATACAGGAGCAGGGAACCGATCCACTTGCCGAGGATGATCTGGAGGTCCGTGACCGGCGAGGTGAGGAGCAATTCGATGGTGCCCGAGCGCTTCTCCTCGGCGAACAGGCGCATGGCGATCATGGGGATCAGGAATAACGCGACTGTCGAGGCAAAGCCCAGCAGGGGCCGGATGATCTGCTCGTTGACGTTCATGGGCTGCATCTGGCCCATCATCTGGGCCTGGAAGCTGAATTTCACGAAGTCGCGGGTGGCGGTGTAGAAACCGAATCCGAAAATCAGCGCGAACAGCGCCATCACGCAGTAAGCGATCGGGGAAGCGAAGTAGCTCTTGAGTTCTTTCTTGCAGATGAGAATGACGTTTCTCACTTGGTGCCTCCGTCTTGCTTGGCGGAATCCTTCTTTTCGGCGGCGGTTAGCTGGAGGAAGATATCCTCCAGGCTAAGGCCGACCGGGCGCAACTCGTTCAAATTCCAACCTGCGTTGACCACGCTCCGCGCCAGGTCGGCGCGGATATGGCGGCCCTGCAGGCTTTCGCACTCAAAGACCAATTGTCCGTCGCGAGGATCCTTGGCCACGACGCGGCTGACGCCGGACACCTGTTCCAGCCGCCGCTGCACCTCGGTCGAGTTGGGTCCGGCTTCGACTTCGAGGCAAACCGCTTCGCTCCCGCGCAGGCGGTTCGTCAGGTTGGCGACCGAATCCTGCGCCACGAGCTTGCCCTGGCTGATGATGATGACGCGCTCGCAGGAATGTTCGACCTCGCTCAGGATGTGCGTGCTGAGGACGATGGTGTGCTCGCCGGAGAGGTGCTTGAGCAGCTCGCGGATTTCGATGATCTGCTTGGGATCGAGGCCGCTGGTGGGCTCGTCCAGGATGAGCACGTCGGGGTTATGAATGATGGCCTGCGCAAGACCGACACGCTGGCGGTAGCCTTTGGAGAGCTTGCCGATCAGCCTGGTGCGCACATCGCCGAGGGCGCAGCGCTCCACGACATCGTCCACGCGGCTTTTGATGTCGCTTCTGGCGATGCCCTTCAACTGTCCGACGAAATCGAGGTACTCGATTACCTCCATTTCCGGATATAGCGGCGGAGTTTCGGGCAGGTAGCCGATGCGTTTCTTGACATCCTGAGGGCTCTCCTGCACATCGAAGCCGGCGATGGCAGCCTTTCCCGATGTGGGAGGCAGGAAGCAGGTGAGCACCCGCATGGTAGTCGTTTTTCCGGCGCCGTTAGGGCCGAGAAACCCGACGATTTGGCCTTTCTCAACTTCGAAGGAAATGTCGTCGACCGCGACCGTGCGAGCGTATCGCTTGGTCAGACCTTCCACTTTAATCATATTGGTACCCCAGACCAGACAGACGTCTCTAGTTGCATTTGGGCAGCGAAACGTGGCGCAAGTGTTTTTGCACCAACTGGTTGACTTGAACTTTCATGATATGAAGGGCGGGGAAGACTTGTCAATTGGGCGAGCCGGTATGCAGGACACCCGGCGGTCGGTATGTGAGGCAGCTCGCCCGCATTTCGCCGGCGCCGCGGGGCGGCGAGGGCAGGCTGGAAGCCTGCCCCACGGGTTAGAAATCGAGGCGCAGGCCCATCTCGATCCAGCGCGCGCTGTTCGTGCGATTCGCCGGCGTGTACGTGCCGGTGATTACGCCGAACGAGGTGGGGCTGGTGTAGTTCAAGGCCGGTGTCGAAAAATTGTGGTGGTTGAACACATTAAAGAAGTCGGCGGAGAAGCCTATCCGCCGCTTCTCGCTGGCCAGCGGGAAGTCCTTGCCGAAGCGCATATCCATGTTGCGCACGCCGAGCCCGCGCATCGGGTTGGCGCGCCCCGTCCGCGTGTCGCTGCTGAGCTGAATGTAACGCAAGCTCCCATAGACGGCACACGGGTTGGAGAAGAGGTTGAGGCCGGTGCCGGTCGCCGCCGTAGTTCCCACGCTGCCCACGCCGGTCAGCGTGCAGCCCGCCGAACCGCTGGTCACGCCCGTCGAGGCGATCGACCCCGTGGGGATCATGGCGCTGTTGACGCCGATGGTGGCGGTTCCGCCGCCGAACACCTGGGAGCTTTCTGTGGCCGTGAGCGGAAGCCCGCTGAACATGGTCACGATTCCCGAGGTGTACCAGCCGCCGACGATCTGGTCCAGGATCGCGTTGGTGTGGAAGGTTCGATTTCGGCCGATCGGCAGATCGTAGGTGTAATAGGCGTTGATGACGTGGTGCCGGTCGTAGCTGGAGGGACCGTAATCCACGCCGGGATGGAAGCTGTTGCCGTAGTATCCGGCGTTGTTCTGGTTGGAGAGGTTGTCGTCCAGCGCGTGAGAGTAGGTATAGTTTGCGCCGACGCTCAAGCCGTGACCGGCTCGCTTCTGAATCGTCAGAATGCCGGCGTTGTAATTGGACTGGCCGATGTACGTCCGCATGAATTCGACCTGCGACTGGTCGTTGCTCAGCGGAATCAATCCGACCGAGCGCCGGTAGCCGGCGAGGTTGATAAAGAGCGTGCCGAGGTTACCCTGGGCGAAGCTGGAGCTGTTGCGGCCCACGATGAATGCGGTAGCCGAAGCTGTCCCCTGGAGTTTCGCAAGGCCCGGGAACTGGTTTTCGAAGAACGGCTGTGCGGGAATGTTGGCGGCCGCCTGCCCGGCGCGGAGCGCGCCGGCGATGATGTCGTACGCCTGCGCGAACGACTGTCCGGAGGCCGAGTCCACCATCATGTACGGCGCGGAGGCCAGGTTGACGGCCTGCGGGAGACGGCGCGAAAACCGGCCGAGGTACGCGGCTTCCACGACAATGCCGCCGGGCAGCTCGCGCTGGAGGCTGAGATCGACGTTGTAGCTGCGGCCCACCTTGGTTTTCGGGTCCACCTGGAAGGAGAGAGTTTCCGTGTAGCCGGGAGGAGGAATGACGGGCGAGGTGACCGCCGTCGCGACCGGTGTCGGCAGCGTGCCGTCCTGGCCCACGCGGAAGCTTGCCAGTCCGGGGTTGGCAGCCGCTCCCACGGAGGCGTTGCAACCCGCTCCCCCCGCGCCCGTGGCATTGCAGAGCGGCGCCTGCACGATGATGTTCTGGTCGAATCCGATACCGAGCATCGGGATCTCCACGCTCTGCACGGTGTTGGAGCGGTCGTAGACCATGGCGAAGCCGCCGCGGAGGACGGTCTTGTTGTCGAAGAGTTTTCCGCCCGGCTTCCACGCGAAGCTGGCGCGCGGCGCGACATCGCCCCAATCCACGTCGTAGACCGGCACCTTGGCCTGTCCGACCGTGGCGAACCCGAGGGTCGGATTGTAGTTCTGTCCGGCCAGCGCCGACGACAGCCTGCTCTGCATGTACTGCGTCGCGCTCAGGAGCTGGTTGTTCTCGGCGTTGATCATGACCGTCTGCAGGTTGTGCGATTCGGTGGGCGACGTCTGCCAGCCGTAGGAGAGGCCCAGGGTCAGGGTGAGTGAAGGGGCAACGCGCCACGAATCCTGGAAGTAGAAATAGGGGGCCCACTGGGTGGTGTGATCGATGATGAAGGTGCCGAGCGGGAGGGGCTGCAGGTTCTGATCGCGCACGGCCAGGACGTTCACATTGTCCACGATGCCCAGGGCCGAGGAGTAGAAGCGGTCCCAGTTGGTCAGGTTGGCCGACGTGATGCAGTTGGTGGCCACGCTGCCGCTGCAGGTGAGCGGACGATTGGCCGCGGGAATGGTGACGTAGGCCTGGTCGCCATCGACCGTGGCCGCGATGGAAGCGAGGGAGCCGACCACCTTGTCGGCCCGCACGTGCGTGTAGGGCAGCTTGTTCAATTGCACGCCGAACTGGAACGTGTGCTTGCCCATGGTCTTTGTCATGTCGTCCTGCCACTGGAAATCGCCGTTGTAGTTGGCCTGGTAGCGGGCGCGCTGCGTATCCATATCGATGGGTGAATCAAGAAAGCTGCTTACGCCGCTGCCGATGAGTAGCGCCACCGGGCCCGCCGGTGTGCTGGAACCGGGGGTGGCCAGCAGTCCCGCCGCCGCCGTGGGCGAGGTCGCCTGGCTGGCGTTGTTGTCGCGTACGTAGCCGAATCGCGCGATGTTGAGCCAGCTGGGAGTAATCTGCCAGTTCAAGGAGGCGTTCATCACCGTGCCGCGCTGCGGGGTGACTACGAAAGACTGCGGCTGCCCATTGACGATGCCGACGTCGCCCGAACCGGTGGTGATCTGCCGGAAGTAGGTGTAGCTGGCCGCCGCCTGCACGCGGTCGGAGAAGCTGTGATTCAGCCGCGCCACGCCGTAGTCGCTCTGTACCGGCACGCCCAGGTTGAAAAAGTACCCGCTGGTGTTCAGGCCATCGCCCACGCCGGACAGGTTCGGCTCCGGCATTTTGGCCCACTGCGCCTTCACCGCCGGGCTGAGGCCGAGTCCGCGGGGATCGCACGCGCTGTTGCCGTTGGTGCCGCACACCGCGGCCGTGGCCAGGTTGAACTGCTGCACGTTGCCGGCGGCATCCTTGAATTCGAGGATTCCCGCTTTCAGCGTGTCGGTGGGAACGGTGCGCGTCACCTGCGCGACGTTGGCGAACCGCCGGCCTTCGTAATTGGCGAAGAAGAATGTCTTGTTCTTTTTGATCGGCCCGCCAATGCGGCCGCCGAAACGGTTGTCGCGGATGGGCGCCTTCAACGCGCCGATGCGGTTGTTGTCCCAGGTATTGGAATTAAGCTCCGAATTCTGCAGGTACTCGTAGAGCGCTCCGTGGAACTGGTTGCTTCCCGTGCGGCCGATCAGCGTGACCTGGGCGCCGGAAGCCCGCACCAGCGACGAACCTGGCGTCAACACGGTCACGCGGAACTCTTCCACGCTGTCGGCCGGGGTCGGCACGGCGGTGTTGCCGGCAACCACTTGCTGGGTGATGTCCAATCCGTCGATCGTGACCGTGTTCTGATCATCGATCGCTCCGGCAGCGCGCATGGTAAGATTGCTGCCGCCGACCACGACCGCGGGTTGAATGTTCATCAACTCGGTGGCATTCCGCTGCAATGTCGGGAGGCGCAGGATGGCGTCGGTTTCGAGCGTATTTCCGATCTGCGCGTCCACGGTCTGTAACTGGACCGCCGCCGTTGCGGCCACTTCGACCACTTCGGCCGCACCTCCGACTTCGAGCCGCACCGGCACGGTCAGGCTCTTGTTTACTTCGACGGTGAGGTTGGGAAACGAAGCCGTGCGGAACCCGGCCATGGTTACGGTTACCTTGTAATTGCCCGGAGCCAGTCCGGGGAACACGAACTGGCCGGCTTCGTTGGAGATCTGCTTCACCGAGGCGTTGGTGTCCATGTTGGTCAGATCGACCTGAGCCTTGGGAACCACCGCGCCCGAAGCATCTTCGATAGTTCCGGCGAGCACGCCGGTGGTCGAGGTCTGCGCCGCGGCGCGCGGCGGCATGATCGATACCGCACACAGCACGGTGGCGAACAGCATCCACAGATTGCGGTTGTTCATTGGAATCCCTCCCTTAAAGCATCGGTATGCGGAAATGCAGAGGTGGGGCGTGGGTGCGGCCGTTGCGGGCGCACTGGAAGACCCCAACCAACTCCTATGTCGCTGCAAAATGGCAGAGCCCCTCGTTGTGGCGCGAATCGCCTTCAGAAGGTATTTGGGCGATAGTACACGGAGAGTGTAAGAGTTGTCAACGGATTATTGGTAAATTCGGCAGATCGCGGGGCCGCAGATAGAAATCGAGCGCGCTTTCCGGATCCAAACCGGCGGGCTCGCCGGCCGAGTCGGGGTGCGTCTTTCGGAACCGG
>Ga0335080_10008642_pt1 | contig 10617 bp, 14 predicted proteins | sample Lox_Sample_34_FD_206720 | JGI IMG/M metagenome (GOLD analysis project Ga0335080, IMG submission 206720) | Soil microbial communities from Loxahatchee National Wildlife Refuge, Florida, United States - Lox_Sample_3.4 | ecosystem: Environmental > Terrestrial > Soil > Wetlands | place: USA...
AACTCTCCCAGGCGCTGCACCACCAGCGGCGCGGCGCCCACCGCGAGCACGCCGCACACCGCCGTCCACGCCACTCGGCGCGCGGCCAGCATCGGCGTCGCCACCAGGGCGACGAGGATCGCCGCCAGCACCAGGGGCGGCGGCGGGAGCAGCCGGTCCGCCACGACGTAGCGCACCAGGCCGTCGTGCAGCGCGGCGGCGTGCGCGGCCGCCAGGGGCGAGCCGACCGGCGCGAGGGTCATTCCCAGCAGCGCGAGGATCCGGGGCAGCGACGCCGCGCCGAGGACGGTGATCGACAGCAGCAGGCCGGCGACGGCCCGCACCGGGTAGCGTGACCCCGCGACGTCCATCGCCGCGCCCGGCTCGCCGAGCGCGCTCAGCGGCAGCAGCATCGAGCGGAACGTGAAGCTCATCCCGCGGCTTCCTCCATCAACGTGTCGACGGTGGTCTCTTCGAGCGATCGGGAGACGATGCGCGAGGCGCGCACGCCGATGCGGTGCTCGCGGCAGTAGGCGAGGACGTCTTCGGGCGTCTCGCGCGGGCCGATGGCCACCCGCGCGCCGGCCGCCTCGCACCGCACGTGCGCGTAGCGGCGGGCCAGGACGTCGGTGGCCGCGCGCGGCGAGCCGTCCACCACCAGCACCAGGGAGCGTTCGCGCGCGAGGTCGGCGGCCTCGAGGACCCGCACGGTGCGGCCGGCCTGGAGGATGGCGACGCGGTCCGCCACCCGCTCGACGGCCGCGAGGTCGTGCGAGGAGAGCACCACGGTGACGCCGCGCTCGACCAGGCCGCGCAGGCGCTCGCGGGCATCGCGTTGCGCCAGCGGGTCGAGCCCCGCGAGCGTCTCGTCGAGCAGCACCAGCTCCCGCCGGCCGAGGGCCGCCTGCGCGAACGCGAGGCGGCCGGCGATGCCGCGCGAGAGGGCGGCGCAGCGCCGGTCGGTCCAGCCGGCCAGCCCGCCGAGGTCGAGCGCGTCGTCCACCATCCGCCGGCGCGCCGCGCCGCCCCGGGCGTGCGCGGCGGCGAAGCCATCCAGCACCTCGCGGACGGTCAGCTCCGGATAGAACGCCGGGGCTTCGGGCGCGTAGCCCACCACGCGGCGAGCCCGGGCGGCGCGCGGCCACCGGCCGCACACCCACACGTCGCCCGCGTCGGGCGCCAGCAGCCCGGCGGCGATGGCCAGGAGGGTGGACTTCCCCGCGCCGTTGGGTCCCACGAGGCCCAGGCACTCGCCGGCGAGCGCCACCAGGTCGGCGCCGTCGAGCGCCGTCACCCGAGGGCGCCGTCCGCCGGCGGCGAAGCTGCGGCGCAGCCCGCGCGCCAGGAGGGTCGCCCGCATCAGCCGCCTCGCCCGCCGAGATCGGCGCGGGCCAGGCGCCGCGCGCCGGCGCCCAGCCAGAGCGCGGGCTGCAGCGCGAGGACGAGCGCCAGAGCGGGCGCCGGCGCGCCTCCCGCGAGGCACCACGCCTGTAGCCGGTCCACCGCCCACTCGGTGGGCAGCGCCGTCCACACGGCGCGCACCGGGCCCAGCCACGCCCGGCCCAGCGGCTGCGCGACGACGTCGGGCGGCATCGCGCCCACCACGCAGCCGGCGACGAGGAGCAGCACCTGCGCCGTGGAGCCGGCGGCGCACGAGAGCGCGACCGCCAGCGCGCCGAGGGCCGCCAGGTGGGCGAGGGCGGCGCCCTCGGCGAGCGCGATCCCGCCCGCGCGGAGCGGCGCGCCCGCGACCGGCAGCAGGACCGCGCTGGCCGCGACGAGGACCGCGGCCGCGACGGCCGTGACGGCCAGCCATCGCCCCACGACCCAGGACGCGACCGGTGCCGGATGGGTGGCGGCGATGGCGAGGCGCCCGCGTTCGCGGTCGTCGGCGACGATGCCGGCCGAGACGATCAGCAGCACCAGGGTGGCCACGGCCGACGCCGCCGACAGCGCGCCCCGCGCCGACGCCACCGGATCGACGACGGCGGCGTAGACGAGGCAGAGGGCGACCAGCGCGCCCGTCACCGGCAGCACGCGGCGGCGCGCCAGCCGCCGCGCCGCGACGGCGGCCTCGACCAGCACCGGCGTCACGGAGCCGCTCCGGCGTCCGCCATTGCGCGGGCGAGCGTCCCCGGATCGGGGCCCGTGACGTCGCGGCGCACGGCGAACCGCTCGACCACGACCATCCGCGGCACGAACCGCGTGGGCAGGGCGGCGTCCATGACGGCGCCGCCGCTGTCCGACACCACGACGAGGCCGGGGCGCGGCGCGGAGCCCAGGGCGGCACGCAGCACGGCCGGCGCCTCGCGCGAGACCAGCACCAGGGCGGGGGCGCCCCGGCGCGCGGCGAGCGCGGGCGCGAGCGCCAGGTCGGCGGCGCAGTGCGGGCAGTCGCTGCGGAAGAAGTAGAGGACGGCGCGTCCGGCGAGCAGCGGCGCCAGGTCCACCGGCCGGCGGTAGGCGTCGAGCCGCACCGCCGCCGCGACCCGCCGCAGCGCGGCGCCGGTCGCCCGCGGCTGGCGCGCGCCGGGCGCGCAGGCGGCCGCGAGCGCCGCCAGGGCGGCGGCGGAGGCCGGGCCCCGGCGGCCGATGCGGCGTGCCGCGTGCCCCAAGAATGTCACTCGCAGATCTCCCGGTCCCGGCAGTCCGTTTCGCTCAGCTCGCCGAGCAGATCCCGGTGGCGATCATGTAGCACCACCCGCGAATGGCGACGAGGTGGTACTCGTTGTTCGGGAACTGCGCGTCGCACTCCGACACGGCCTCGATCATGCACTTGATCACGTTGGTGGCCCGGGCCGGCGTCGGCCGGCCGACCAGGGCCAGTCCCGCCACCAGCGCGAAGATCGTTCGCTTCATTGGCTCGCTCCTTGTGAAGAGATGAACGGAGGGGCCAGCGCCCGCGCCGCACCGCCTCGTTCGTCGAGGCGGCGCGAACCTAACAGCGCGAGGGGTCGGAGCGGGTACCGGAAGCGCCCGAGGACGGCGCGATTCTACGCGGAAGGTATCGATCCCGCGGCAGGACGATCCGCCGCGGCCCGGGCGATGGCCTCCACCAGCGGGCCGGGGCCGAAGCGCACCGGATCCGTGGCGGGCAGACCCGTCTCGCGCGCGGCGCGCTCGACCGCCGCCGCCGCCGCCCGCTCCGGCAGGTCGTAGGTGTTGAGCGCGACGCCGACGACGCGGGCCGGGTGGACCCACGAGGCCGCCGCCTCGTACGCGCGCACCACCTCGGCCAGCGGCGGGATCTCGATCCACGCCTCGCCCGGGTGATACTCGCCGATGAGCCGCCGCGACGCCTTGTGGCACAGGATCATGGCGGAGGGGCACGCGCCGTGAAGCAGGCCCAGCGTCACCCCCGAGTATCCGGGATGGAGCAGGCTTCCCTGCCCCTCGACCAGGACCACCTCGGCGCCCGGCGCGGCCTCGAGCACCATCCGCTCCGCCGCACCCCCGATGAAGTCGGCCACCACGGCGTCCACCGCGATGCCCCACCCGGCGATGAGGATGCCGGTCTGGCCCGTGGGCACGAACCGCGTCCGGACGCCGCGCGCCTCGAGTCCGCGCAGCAGCTCGAGCTGCGCGGTCATCTTCCCGCTGTTGCAGTCGGTGCCGACGGTGAGCACCACCAGCGCGTCCACCAGGCGCGCGCGGCCGTTCGACACGGGAAGATCGGCCGGCGGACGGCGCAGGTCGAACAGCCGCACGCCCTTCGCTCGCGCGCGGGCCGCCAGGTCCGGATCGTCGCCCAGCATCGTGTGGAGGCCGCTCCACACGTCGAGGCCGCGGTCGACGGCCGCGGCGATCCAGCCGCGCCACGCGTCGGGTAGGCGGCCGCCGCGGGGAGCGATCCCGATCAGCAGCGCCGTAGGGGGCGGCTGCAGGGCGAGGCCGGCCTCCAGCGTCGCCACCACCGGAATGGCGCCGCCGAAGCCGAGCACGTCCTGCGCGGTGCGGCCGGCGGCGGAGGCGTCGAGGACGGCCGCGACCCGCTCGGGCACGTAGCGGATGGCGCAGTTCGCCGTCTTGGAGGTCTCGGGTCCGAACGCGCCGTCGGCGACGACGAGGAAGCGGGGCTGCGCCATGGTGCGGCCGGCTAGAGGAGCGGCCGCCCGGCCCCGGCCGGCACCGCCATCTCCCGGGAATGGCGCAGCACCGCCGGCGACAGCACGACCTCCGTGCCGCTCTCGCCGTAGGCCCGGTCGATCAGCAGGTGGCGGATCAGGACGAGCGCGGTCGCGAGGGCCGGGACCGCCACCAGCATCCCGAGCAGACCGGCCAGCTCCGCCGCGACGAGCACGCAGAGGATCGTGAGCACCGGCGGCAGCGCGACCCGGCGCTGCATCACGATCGGGCTGACGAGGTTGGCCTCGACCAGATGGACGACCACCCCCACGGACGCGACGAGCAACGACGCCAGCACGCCGCGCTCGGGCAGGACGAGGAGCGCGGGCAGCAGCGTGGAGAACAGCGTGCCGAAGAACGGGATCAGCGCCGCGACGCCGGTGAAGATGGCGAACGCCAGCCAGTAGGGCACGGCGAGCAGCCACAGGCCGATGCCGGTCAGCGTGGCGAGCAGCACCATGGCCAGCAGTTGCGCACCGATCCACGCGCGCAGGGTCGCCCCCAGATCCATCAGGATGGCCCGCGCGAAGCTGCGGTGCTTGGGCGGCACCAGCGCGAGCAGGCCCTCCTGGTAGAGCGCCGGCCGAGCCGCCAGGTAGATCGCCATCACCAGCACGGCGATCGCGCCGATGACCACCAGGCCGGTCGCGGCGGCGGTGGGGAGGATCGCGCCGCGGAAGAACACCACGGCGTCCTTGAGCGCCGTGGAGACCAGCCCGCTCTCACCGGCCCCCAGCCCGGCGCGCCGCAGGATCGGGAGGCGCCGGGTCCACCCGGCGATCGTGCCGTCCAGCTGGGTGAGGTACTGCGGCACCGCCGCGATCAGGTCCTGCGTCTGCTGGATCACCGGGGGCGCGACCAGCGCCGCGACGGCCGCGAAGGCGACCAGCGTCGCGACGATCGCCAGCACGAGCGCGAGCGGCCGCGGCAGGCGCAGCCAGCGCACGGCCAGGGCGGTGATGGCGGAGAGGTACAGGGCGATCAGCGTGGCGATGAACGCCAGCAGCAGCAGGTCCGCGATCCGATAGACGAACAGCAGGATCGCGACGACCAGGAGCACGAATACCAGCGGCGCCGCCCGCCGCGCCACCGGGACGGCGTCGCTCAACGCGGCTCAACCTTTCTTGCGCGGAGGCTCTTCGTCTTCCCCTTCTTCGACCAGCTCGGCGTCGTGCACGTCGGCGGTCTTGCCCGTCCCGAGCTGCTTGGGCTGCTCCGTCTTGCCGGGGCCGAGCAAGCCCATCTTCTGCTTCAGCGCCAGCAGCTGCGTGTCGGCGTCGGCCTTGTACTCCAGCTGCTCGAACTGCTTGGCGAGCGAGTCGCCCGACAGCTCCTCCGACAGTTCCGCCGCCGCCAGCGCCTTGCGCTCGTTCTGCTCGATGCGCTCGGCCATCCGCTCGAAGGTCTCGAACGCGCTCTTGTCGCTGATCGAGCCCATCGTCTCGTGAATGCGCTTCTGCGCCTCGGCGCGCCGCTGCCGCGCCACCAGGATGTTCTTCTTGCGCTTGGCTTCCTCGATCTTGTCGTTCAGCGCGCGCAGCGAGTTCTTCAGCGCCTCGGTTTCGCCGGCGTGCTTGCGCCAGGTGTCGTCCAGCTGGATCGCCGACTCGGCGTGCTCCGAGTGCCGCAGCAGCGCCTGCTTCGCGAGGTCGTCGCGGCCCTCCTGCACGGCCAGCATCGCGCGCTTCTCCCAGTCCTCGGCCTGCTTCTTCTCCTGCTCGGCCTGCGCCTGGAGCTTCTTCTCGTCCGCGATCGCCGCCGCCACCTGCTGCTTGGCCTTGGCCAGCTGGCTCCTCATGTCGAGAATCAGCTGGTTCAGCATCTTCTCCGGGTTCTCCGCGGAGGAGATGAGGTCGTTCAGGTTCGACCGGACGAGCGTGGACAGACGGTCAAAGATTCCCATAATGCCTCACGCTTCCCGGTAAGGGGCGAGCGTCGCCAGATGCGACGCCAGCGCCAGCGTCATGGACTCGAAGCTCGCCTGGAACTCGTTGAAGTCGAGGTTCTCCAGCTCGAGCGTATCGGACAGCACGATGTCGGCGCCGTCCACGCCGTAGGACCCGTGCACCAGGTCCTTGGCGTTGAGCTCCAGGAGATGCAGGTACAGGTCCGGCTTCTTCAGCTTCTTGGGCAGCGTCATCACCTTGACGCGCAACACCACCACGGGCGGCGCGTAGTGCACCGCCACGTCCGGCCCCTCGCCGTTGGCGTTGAGCACCCAGAGGCCGGGCTCGAGCTCGCGCGCGTGGACGCCCTCCGCCTCCAGCCGCGCGATGAAGCCCTCGATGTCCTCTCGACTGACCATGGCCACTCCTTAGGGACGGCGGCCGCCCGCGGCCACCATCAATGTTTCACCCGGCGACGTCCTTGGCGCCAGGGAGCCGCGGCTGATTGCGCACCTGCGCCAGCAGCCGCTCGGCAAAGTCCTGCCGCTCCGCGAGATCCGACACCTGCCGCTGCACCGCCTCGAGCCGCCCGCCCTGCTCCTCGAGCAGCGCGCGCACGTCCGCCAGCTCGCCGGCCGACAGCGCCGGCGCCCGCTCCACGCCGAAGAGGTGCATGATCACCTTGCCGATCGCCCGGCCCACCGGCCCGATGGCCACGAACCCGGTGATCACGATGCCCGTGATCATCCCGAAGATCGGGATCACGATGGGCACCATGTCCTGCGGCGACGGACCCTGCATCATGCCGCACCTCCGGCCGCCGGCAGGCCCTTCTCCCGCGCCTTCGCGAGCATCCGCTCCGCGAAGTCCTGCCGCTCGGCCAGCTCGGCGACCTGCTGCTGCAGGCCCTCGACCCGCTCGGCGAGGTCGTCCACCGCGCCACGCAGCTCCGGCGAATCCACCACGCCGGCCTTGCGGTTGATCCGGTTGGCGATGGCCCGGCCGATGGGGCTGAAGGCGACGACAGCCACCATCCCCGTGCCGAAGACCATCACGATCCCGAGGATGTCTTCCACCCCTCAGGACTCCTTCGACGCGGGCAGCATGCCCTTCTCCCGCGCCTTCGCGAGCATCCGCTCCGCGAAGTCCTGCCGCTCGGCCAGCTCGGCCACCTGCTGCTGCAGCGCCTCGAAGCGGTCGGCCAGATCGTCCAGCGCCTCGCGGGTATCCTGCGTCATGCCCACGCCGCTCTTCTTCTGGATGGCGTTCGAAATGGCCCGGCCGATGGGACTGAAGGCGACGATGCCCACCATGCCGGTGCCGAACACCATCAGGATCGCGAACATCCCGGTCCAATCCACGTGGCCCATCCTAGCGTTCCTTGGGCGGCTGCAGCAGGCCCTTCTCGCGGGCCTGCCCGAGCAGCCGCTCCGAGAAGTCCTGCCGCTCCGCCAGCTCCGCCACCTGCTGCCGCAGGTTGTACAACTCGTCCCGCAGTGCCTCGACCTCCCCGCTGTCCAACCCGCGCTCCTTGCCCTTGCCACGCAGCCGGTCGGCGAAGGCGCGCCCGATCGGACCGATGAGCACGATGCTGCCGAGTATTGTGATGAAGAACGCCACGCTCGCGATGACCGGTCCGGGATCGCCCATCAGCGCTCCTTCGGCGCGTTCAGCAACCCGCGCTCCTTCGCCTGCGCCAGCAGCCGCTCCGCGAAGTCGAGACGATTCTGGATCTCGTCCATCGGCCCGAGACGGCCGCGCAGGTCGTCCACCTCGGCGGTGAGCTGCGCCACTTCGTCGCGCAGCGCCTCGATCTCCTTCGAGCCCGGCGCGCTCCCGGCGATGCGCTTCGCGTACGCGCGGGCGAGCGTCAGCACCGTGGCGCCCGCGCTGCCGAACACCACGAGCGCCACCATGGCGTCAGGCCCGCTCATCGGAGGCTCCCACGCCGCGCGACAAGCGTCAGCGCTCCTTCGGTGCGTTCAGCAGCCCACGCTCCTTCGCCTGGGCGAGCAGCCGCTCGGTGAAGTCGAGGCGGTTCTGCGCCTCGTCCAGCTCGCGCCGCACCCCCGTGACTTCCTCGCGCAGCGCGTCCACCTCGGCCGCCAACTGCCGCACGGCGGCCTGCGCGCCGGAGTCGGTGTCCCCCGGGGCGAGCGCGTGGCGGCGGTGGCCGGCGCCCACGATGCGCCTGGCGACCGCCACGGCGATGGCCGTCCCGCCGAAGGCCACGACGACGGTAAAGACGTATTCGGCGAAGTCACCCGGGTTGATGATGGCGGCTCCTCCTGCCGGGGGTCACTGAGAGACCAGACGGGCGACGGTGCGGCGAAGTTTCGCTAAGCCGCCAATCTAGGCCGACTTGCGGGCCGCCGCCAGCAACGGCGCGAGGGCTCGGCCCGTATGGGACGCGGCCTGCTTCACGACGTCCTCCGGCGAGCCCGCGGCCACGACCCGGCCCCCGGCGTCGCCTCCCTCCGGCCCGAGGTCGATCACCCAGTCGGCCGTCTTCACGACGTCGAGGTTGTGCTCGATCACGACGACCGTGTTGCCCTTCTCCACCAGGCGGTGGAGCACCTCGAGCAGCAGCCGCACGTCCTCGAAGTGGAGCCCGGTCGTCGGCTCGTCGAGGATGTAGAGGGTGCGCCCGGTGTCCCGCTTGCTCAGCTCGGTAGCGAGCTTGACCCGCTGCGCCTCGCCGCCCGAGAGCGTGGTCGCGCTCTGGCCCAGGTGGATGTAGCCGAGGCCGACGTCGTTCAGCGTCTCGAGCTTGGCGTGCACCCGCGGCTGGTTGGAGAAGTACTCGAGGCCCTCGGCCACGGTGAGGTCCAGGACGTCGGCGATGTTCTTGCCCTTGAAGCGCACCTCGAGCGTCTCGCGGTTGTAGCGCCGCCCGCGGCACACGTCGCACGGCACGTACACGTCGGGCAGGAAGTGCATCTCGATCTTCACCAGGCCGTCGCCCTGGCACGCCTCGCAGCGACCACCCTTCACGTTGAAGGAGAAGCGGCCCGGTCCGTAGCCACGCATCTTGGCCTCGGGCAGCTCGGTGAAAATCTCGCGGATGGGACCGAACAGGCCGGTGTAGGTGGCCGGGTTCGAGCGCGGCGTGCGGCCGATGGGGCTCTGGTCGATGTCGATGACCTTGTCCACCAGGCCGAGGCCCTCGATGCGGTCGTGGGCGCCCGGGATCACCTTCGCGCCGTAGAAGTGGCGGGCCAGTGCCTGGTAGAGGATGTCCGTCACGAGGCTCGACTTGCCCGAGCCCGACACGCCGGTGACGGCGATGAACAGGCCGAGCGGGAAGTCCACCGTGAGGTTCTTGAGGTTGTGCTCGCGCGCGCCGATGAGCCGCAGCGCCTTGCCCTTCTCAGGAGTGCGGCGCCCCGCGGGCGTCGGGATGCGCAGCTCGCGCCGCAGGTAGCGGCCGGTGAGCGACGCCTGGTGGGCGAGCACCGCGTCGAGGTCGCCCTCGACCACCACTTCGCCGCCGTGCCGGCCCGCGCGAGGCCCGAGGTCGACGATGTGGTCGGCCGCGCGGATCGTCTCCTCGTCGTGCTCCACCACCAGCACCGTATTGCCCAGGTCCCGGAGCTCGCGGAGCGTTGCGAGGAGGCGCGCGTTGTCCCGCGCGTGCAGGCCGATCGAGGGCTCGTCGAGGATGTAGAGCACGCCCACCAGGCGCGAACCGATCTGCGTCGCCAGCCGGATGCGCTGCGCTTCGCCGCCCGAGAGCGAGCCCGCGGAGCGGCCGAGCGTGAGGTACTCGAGACCCACGTTGACGAGGAAGCGCAGCCGATCGCGGACTTCCTTGACGATGGGGCCGGCCACCTCGGGATCGAGGCCCGGCTTGCCGGCGCTGCGGAGCGGCAGTCCTTCCACGTAGTCGAGCGCGGCGGCGACCGACATCTCCACCACCTCGCCGACGTTGCGGCCGCCCAGCAGCACCGAGAGGCTCTCCGGCTTCAGGCGCCGCCCGTCACAGGTCGAGCACGGCCGCTCGATCATGTAGGCCTCGAGCTGCTCCCGCACCGCGTCCGACGTCGTGTCGCGGTAGCGCCGCTCGATGTTGCGCAGGATCCCCTCCCAGCCGGACTCGTACTCGCCGCGGAACTTCTCGCTCTCGTAGCGGAACTTGACCTTCTTGCCCTCGATGCCGGTCAGGAGCGCCTGGCGGGTCGCCGGCGGCAGCTCCTTCCACGGCGTGTTGAGATCGAACTTCAGCTCTCGGCTCAGCGTGGGCAGGATCACCTTGCGCAGGTAGCCGCTCGGCTCGCCCCACGGCAGCACCACGCCCTCGAGGATGGAGATGTTGTCGCCGCCGAGGGCGAGCTGCTCGCTCACCTCGCGCCGCGTGCCGAGGCCGCCGCAGTCGGGGCACGCGCCGAAGGGCGAGTTGAACGAGAACTGCCGCGGCTCCAGCTCCGGCAGCGAGAGGCCGCACACCGGGCAGGAGTAGCGCTCGGAAAAGGTCACGCTCTCGGCCGACGAGCGGCCGTGGCGCACCACCTCCACCACGCCGTCGGCCGCCTTGAGCGCGGTCTCCACGCTGTCGGCCAGGCGCTGCCGGTCGTCGGCCTTGACCGAGAGCCGGTCCACGACGACCGCGATGTCGTGGTTCTGGCGG
>Ga0335080_10008643_pt1 | contig 10617 bp, 10 predicted proteins | sample Lox_Sample_34_FD_206720 | JGI IMG/M metagenome (GOLD analysis project Ga0335080, IMG submission 206720) | Soil microbial communities from Loxahatchee National Wildlife Refuge, Florida, United States - Lox_Sample_3.4 | ecosystem: Environmental > Terrestrial > Soil > Wetlands | place: USA...
ACCCGATTACAAAATTACTCACTTACTCAATTACTAAATCGCTCTGATGGTCGGCAAATCTGAATTCGGCGAAATCGTCCAGATGGCGACGGACACGATCCGCAGCAACAAGCTGCGCTCCGCCCTCACCGTTCTCGGAATCGTGATCGGCGTCGCAGTCGTCATCGGAGTCTCCTCCATCGGCCGCGGACTCGACGACAACGTTCGCCAGATCGTCAGCAGCATCGGGTCCGACGTTATCTTCGCCTTCCATTTGGAGCCTTTCACCTTCGGTCGTCCTACGGAAGAAATGCGCATGCGCAAGGAACTCACCCATGAGGACTCCCTCGCCATGCGCGACCTGCCGCACGTCAAAGCAGTGACCGCCGGTGTGCGTTATTTCCGTCCGGAGCTGGGGATTGGATCGTTTGCAGTCAAGTACGAGGATCGCAAGGCGAAGAACACGATTCTGGAAGGCGATGAAGCCTCAGCCAAAGATGTATTCGATCTGCAAATCGGCTCCGGGCGCTGGTTCAGCGAGGTCGACGAAGAACATCGATCGAACGTCGTGCTCCTCGGGTCGGAAACCGTCGACGAACTTTTCGGCATCAATGATCCGCTCGGCAAGGAGGTCAATATCGAAGGGCAACTCTTCACCGTGATCGGTGTGGCCTCGCCCGTGAAGTCGGTGTTCGGCGGCGGAAAGAATCCGGAAGACAACAAGGTGTACATGCCCTTAAGCACGATGCGCAAGCTGCATCCAGAGCTCAAGCAGCACTGGATCAGTATCAAGGCAACGTCTCACGAAGACGTTCCCAAGGCCATCGACGAGGTCCGCGAGCTCTTGCGCCGTCGCCGCCACGTGCCTTTCGATAAGCCGGATAACTTTGCGGTCTTCACCTCCGACTCGATCTCCGATGCCTGGAATCAGATCACCGGCGCTCTCTTCATCGGCATGTTTGCTATCTCCAGCGTCGCTCTGATTGTTGGTGGCGTTGGTGTGATGAACATCATGCTGGTGAGCGTCACCGAGCGCACTCGCGAGATCGGGGTTCGCAAAGCGATCGGTGCTCGCAAGCGTGACATTCTCCTGCAGTTCACCCTGGAAGCAATCATGCTTACCGCCGTCGGCGGCTTTTTCGGGATCACGCTCGGCGGAATTGTTGTCTGGGGTATTCCGATGATCTGGCCATCTCTGCCGGCCCGCATGTCTGTCTTTTGGACCAGTTTCGGCTTCAGTGCCGCCGCCGCTGTCGGGCTCATCTTCGGAATCTACCCCGCATGGAAGGCTGCCAATCTCGATCCCATTGAATCTCTGCGCTACGAATAGTTATCCTGCCTTCGCGCATGATCCGTTCTCTCAGCCGGCTGCTCGAAATTGTCGCGATTATCGGCTGCCTATCGAGCTCTGCTTACTATCTGATGTGCCTGTGGAGTGCATCCGTTTTCATTCGCGCCAGGAAACGAAACGCTGACATCCCAAGCGGGCCCTTCCTTCCTCCAGTCACCATCCTCAAGCCGCTCAAGGGAATAGATCCAGACATCTACGAAGCGTTCCGCAGCCACTGCCTGCAGGACTACCCCCAGTACGAAATCATTTTTGGAGTCAGCGATGCAGAGGATCCTGCAGTCGCCAGCGTCGAGCAGCTAAAGCGGGAGTTTCCCGAGCTTTCTATCAGCCTGATCGTCTGTCACACGATTCTCGGCGCCAATGTGAAGGTCAGCAACCTTGAATGCATGGTTCAGTCCGCTCGCTACGATCACCTGATCGTGAACGACAGTGACATTCGCGTTGAACGCGATTACCTCAAGAAGGTCCTTGCCCCGTTTACCGACGAACAAATAGGGATGGTGACCTGCCTCTATCGGGGTGCTCCAGCGAAGACTCTCGGCTCGCATCTTGAGGCTCTTGGAATCAGCACCGATTTCTCCGCCGGCGTTCTCATCGCCCAGCAACTCGAAGGCGGATTGCACTTCGGCCTCGGATCGACGCTCGCTTTCCGCCGCGCCGATCTCGACAGGATCGGCGGTTTTAAGGCCATCGTCGATTTCCTGGCTGACGACTACGAACTCGGCCGCCGCATCGCGGACATCGGAAGGAAAGTGGTACTGTCCTCCACAGTAGTCGAAACTCATCTTCCACCTTACGATCTCAGCGCGTTCCTCTCCCATCAGATGCGCTGGGCTCGCGGCGTGCGCGACGCCCGTCTCGGAGGCTACATCGGCCTTTTATCGACCTTCGGTTTGATGTGGTCGCTCTTAACCGTAATCGCCGCTCACGCAGCGCCGTGGTCCTGGGGCGTCTTGGCCGCGGTCTGGCTGTTGCGACTTGCTGTTGCCATTACGGTAGGAAAGTCGGCCCTGCAAGATAAGAATCTGATCGCACAGCTGTGGTTGTTACCGCTGCGCGATCTGATCGCCGTCGGAGTCTGGATTGCTAGCTTCTTCGGACACACGGTAGTCTGGCGCGGCGAAAAGTTCACGTTGAAAGACGGCCAGCTTCTTCGCAGAAATGGATAGGTAATGAGAGCGGGGGCCTCTCCGGCTCTTTCCGTAGTAAAGCCGCGAAGCGGCGATAGAATGCAGCCCACGACGCCAGTCGTGGGTGGCGAGTCCAGAAGGTGTCCGAGCTCCCCAGGAGCGAAAGAATTCCGCGATGCGAGATTTCGAAGGAGTCTCGCGGCTCATTGCTCGTAGCTCATTGCTCATCGCTCATGACTTCCGATACCAATTCAAACTTCCCATCCCCAAATAAACGATATCTCCGTCCGCGCCAGGAAATCGTATTTCCGAAGAATCCTGCTAACCAGAAAACGAAGCCCATCACATCCTCAATCGGCAACAAGAACCAATTAATTCTGGCTCCTAGAACTTTCCACGACACAAAGTATGCCGCGAACGCACGGACGATCACGGCAACGGGCAGCACGGGCCACCACGTGGGCGAAACCGCGCACACCAGCAGCGCTAACGGAAGCGGCATAGTGAATAACTGACCAATATATCCGGTTGGCCGCGACCTGCGCGTGCTTCGCATCCATCGCAGCCGGTGCGCGACATTCTCCTTCCAATCCGCACTGCCGATGTGGTGCTCGATCACGTACGACGACAGGATCACGCCATGTCCAGCCTCGGCCGCAAACTGTCCCATCACAAAATCCTCGGCGAGATAGTCCTTCAATTTCGCAAATCCGCCGATGGCATTGAGCACCTGCCGCCTGGCCGCGATCGTCGGGCCAACCGCAAAGCGCATTCCTTCGATCATCCGCGCCACCAGCGCGCTTCCCCAGAAATCCGTATTCATTCCAGTGGCTTCCAAACGAGACCAGAAACTCGGTCCCGCCACAGCGCGATAGGGACACGTCGCTACGCCGAGTGTCGGATCCTGAAACTCGGCAGCCACCGTTTGCAGAAGCGTCGGTGTTACACGGATATCGCTGTCGCTCATCACCATCAGATCATGAGCCGCTGCCGCCAGCATTTGCTCAAGACTGAACACCTTCGCGTTCGGATAGAGCGGTTCTCCTGTGATGACCAATTGCGAAGGCACCTGTGGATACTCATCCTGCAAGCGGCGCACTACTGCCGTAGCCGGATCTTCCGAGTTCCGCACCGCGAAGAGAATTTCGAACGCGGCATATTCCTGCTCGAAGAAAGTTCTCAAATTCGGTTCAAGATCCAGATCCAATCCGGCCAGCGGTTTCAAAATGCTGATCGGTTCAGTGCGCTGCAAAGCAGGCGGCTTCACCCTCAGATAGCGCAGCGCGGCAATCATCTGAAGGATGGAATAGACAACGGATCCGCACAGAACAAGAAAGAGAATGCCTGCCAGGATTTTTCCCGGATGCGGCGAAGACAAAACAAGGAACAGTGCGCATCTTGCGCCTGTGAGCATGGAAGACCGGACCGGGTGCCATTATACCTAGCCGTTCCTGCTCACCCTGCTGTCGCCGCTCGAGAGCTGCTTAATGCCCCTCGCATCTTCCGCGCAAGCTGCTTTAGGGTGTACGGCTTCTGCAGAAAGTTCGTTTCCAGATCCACGACGTTATGGTCGAGCACCGTCTTCCCCGCATAGCCGCTGACGAACAGGAACTTCACGTCCGGAAGCAGTTGTCCCATCTGTTTTGCGAGTTCGCCACCGCTCATGTTCGGCATGACGACATCGGTTACCAGCAGATCGATCTTCGATTCGTGGGCTCGGCATACCTGCATCGCATCGACACCATCCTTCGCTTCCAGTACGCGGTATCCCTGCAGCCGGAGAAATTCTGCCGTCGAACAACGTACTGCCTGCTCTCTTCCACCAGAAGGATTGTCTCGCTTCCACGAGTCAACTCTAGGTGATCGTTCGCTTCCGGATTTGTGCGTCGCTTCCAACCTTTGAACGTAGGGAGATAAATCTTGAAGACGGTGCCGCAATCCGGTTCACTGTAAACCCACACGAATCCCTGATTTTGTTTCACGATGCCGTACACGGTCGCTAGCCCGAGCCCGGTACCTTTCCCCGAAGGCTTGGTTGTATAGAACGGTTCGAAGATGTGGGGCAAATCCTCGCGTGGGATTCCCAACCCGTCGTCGCTCACCGTGATTACCGCGTAGTTCCCCATCGGGATCACTGCCGGTTTCCCGTGAACATAGTCCTCGTCCAAATGAAGATTGAACGTCTCCACTCGCAGGTGCCCGCCCTGCGGCATGGCGTCACGTGCATTCGCAGCCAGGTTCATCAGCACCTGCTCGATCTGCAACGGGTCGACTCGCACGCACCCTACTCCCGACCCCGCATGGAAAGTGAATTCAATGTCTTCTCCAATCAGTCGCGGTAGTGTCTTCGAGATGCCGGCGACCACCTGATTGAGCTCCACCACACGCAGGGCTTGGGGCTGTTTTCGACTGAATGCCAGCAACTGTCGCGTCAGTTCCGCCGCCCGGCGCGCGGCTAACAGGATCTCCTGGATCTTCGACTCCAATGGGCTGTCGTGCGGCACTGTATCGAGCGCCAGTTCCGAATAGCTCGTGATAATGGTCAGCAAGTTGTTAAAATCGTGCGCCACCCCACCCGCCAGCCGTCCGATCGCGTCCATCTTCTGCGCCTGTAACAACTGCGCCTCGAGCCGCAGACGCTCGGTCAGATCACGCCCGTTCGCAATGAAGTGTGTCACGCGCCCATTTGTGTCGCGTACCGGGCATATAGACTGCTCCACGTAATACAATTCCCCGTTCTTTCTGCGATTCACGAAGATCCCACGGTAGACGCCTCCCGCCAAAATCGTCTTCCACATCTCTTGATAGGTCTCGACAGCCTGCTCACCCGAGTTCACCAGCCGCGGCGTTTTCCCGCAGGCTTCATCTCGTGTGAATCCAGTGATCGCTTCGAACGCCGGGTTCACATATTCAATGATCCCGTTGCAGTCTGTAATCACGACCGTATCGGCCGAGTGCTCTACCGCTCGAGACAGCTTCCGCAACGCTTCTTCTGCATTCTGTTGTTCCTGGTGCAGGGAGTGCATCTCCAGCGTCCCTCGAATCGTACGTACCAGTGTCGCTGCGTCCAATTGCGACTTGGGCACGCAATTCCAGGTCCCCGTCTCGATGATCTGTGCCACAGTTGCTTCGTCCGCGTCCTCAGTCAGCAGAATGAAAGGCACTCCCACCCCTGCACGCACGAACTCAGAAACGAGCCGGACGGCTTCCGCATCTCCTGCTTCGTGCTCAAATAAGACAAGGTCGTACGGTCCCTGCTTTAGCATTTCCCTGGCTTCTTCGATCGATCGAGCGTGCTCTAGTTCGGCCGTAAGGAACCGACGGCTTCGCTCCAGAATCTCGCGGATCAGAAAGAAATCTTCCTCCTGATTCCCGACCAGAAGCGCTCGTACCGGGAGGCTTTCCTTTGCGGGTTGGGCTCCTGTTATCACCGAGGTGCTCCGTTATTGTTACCATCGGAACTCAGCGCGCTGAAGTTTAGCCGCGAGGCCACAACTCAACCCGCTAATTCCTCGTCTGGTCTGGAATGGCATTCCATCCCCGATTAGAACCGTGTCATCCCGCCCGACTTGCCATAACCCACCCCGATTGGAAGATAATGAGCCAGGCAGTTCAGGAAGTCTCCCATGTCAAAACTGTGGATTCTCTCGCTTGCCGTCGCATCTATTGGAGTCGCTCCACTTCACGCTCAGTCCACTCCGTCTACCCCGAAGGAGGAACTGACGTTTGAAGTATCAGCGGCTCAGCCGTGGACGGACACCAACATTGATCTGCAGCCCGGAGACGCAATCAAGATCACCGCGTCTGCCACAGGCTCTGGTTCGCCCGCGTGTAACCCCCAAGGCGTCAACGGCGCGGCACCCGGCTCCAACCTGCCCGTGCCCACCGCTGCTCCAGGAGCGCTGATCGCTAAGCTGCACGAGCAAGGCGCCGCTCCGATGTTCGTGGGCGCAAGTGAAGAATTGCATATCCAGGAAGCCTCCCATCTCTTCCTCGGGATGAACGCCGCAGGATCGAGTCCCTGCCAGGGAAGTCTTTCTGTCAAAGTCGACAAGACTTCCGCTACTGCCGCTGCGGCTACGTCGGCGCAGCAACAGAACCGTGGAGCGCAGCTCAAGTCCCAACTCTCGACTGCTGCCCAAGTCTTCATGTCGGGTCAATTCGGCATCAACAAGCCAGCTTCCGACTCTAATGCGAACGGCGCGTCATCCGCTGTTTCTACGGGAAATAACCCGTCTACGCCCGCTGCCCCCGCGCTTACGATCTCGGAAGCGCCCCTTGATTCCGACCTGCGTCGCGACATCGATGGGCTCCCACGCCGTGTCAACGACCAATTCAACAATCTCGGAGACATGGTGAACTTCGTGATTGTCGGCACCGAGAAAGACGTCCAGTCCGCGCTCGAAGCTGCCACCTGGCACGTCGCCGACACCAATAACACCAGGGCTGTTTTCAACGCAGTCATGCAGACCTATGACAGCAAGGACTATCTGGCCATGCCGATGAGCACTCTTTTCCTGTTTGGGCGCAAGCAGGACTACGGCTACGAAATGGCCGAGCCCATAGCCATGGTTGCCAGCCGCCATCACTTCCGCATCTGGAAGGCTCCCTTCACCTGGAAGGGACAGGATGTTTGGGTTGGCGCGGGCACGCACGACATCGGCTTCGCAAAGGACAAGCGAAACAATAACGTTACTCACAAAATCGATCCCGCTGTCGATGGCGAGCGCGACAACATCGGCGGCAGTCTGCAAAAAGCCAGCAAAGCCAAGCGACTTACCTACTATTTACCCCCAAATCCCGTGCAGGACGCCAAGAACGCCACGGGCGACGGTTATCACTCCGACGGACGTCTCTTGGTCGTGTTCCTGCAATAATTTGGAGACAAAACCGTTACACCTTGCAGTCAATTTTTGTTAACCAATCCGCGATTCCCTCGTCTAATCCTCCAAACACTGGATTTCCTCCTTCTCGTCGGATGGAACCCCAGAACGAAATTGAACGTATATTCAGGCGGGATCATCCGCCTTTTGCGGAATGGGGGTCGCATGGAAAACGCACAAGTGTCCAACAGCTCGATCCGGCCAATCGATCGCTATGATGTTGGCCACGTTCAGGAAGTCATCCGGCAGGCACACGAAGAGTTGAGGCAGTTGCTGCATCAGCGCGCTGAAATCATGAAGCGGATCGGTACCGTCAAGCAGACGATCTCCGGTTTGGCCAACATGTTCGGCGACGGTGTCTTGAACGAAGAATTAATGGAATTAGTCGATCGCAAGAATAGCGGGCGCCAGCCCGGCTTTACCAAAGCTTGTCGCATGATTCTGATGGAGTCCGGACGCGCAATGACAGCGCGCGATATCTGTGACTACTTCCAGGCAAAAATGCCGACATTACTCGCTCGTCACAAAGATCCCATGGCGTCGATCACGACTGTGCTGAATCGCCTCGTCGACTACGGTGAGGCCGAAGCTGTGATGCTCAAGGGAAGGCGTGCATGGCGTTGGGCCGCAGATCAGTCCGAAGTATCGACGGGGCCGGAAGTGGTTCTGAAGGAAAACGTCGCGTAAATCATCTTGCGAGGGGGAGGCCCGGAGGGTATTGGGCTGGCCCTCGCATTTAGCCATCACGAAGAAACCGATGGCAGCAATTCGTCGACTCTTCTCCGTGTAACTCAGGTCCAGTGTAGTAATGGTCCTTACGCCGGCGGCAGCAACATCCCTTTCTCCAGGTGCCGCGTAACGTGCGCGTACGATGCCGCGTGAGGATCGTGCGTCACCATGACGATCGTCTTGTGGAAGTCCTCATTCAGTCTCTTCAGGATCTCCAGCACCTCCGTCGCTGAATGGCTATCGAGATCTCCAGTTGGTTCGTCCGCCAACAACAGCGTCGGATCGCTGACAATCGCACGCGCGATCGCCACGCGCTGTTCCTGTCCGCCTGATAACTGCTTCGGCAAGTGATGAACTCGATCCTCGAGGCCGACAAGTTTCAGCGCGGTCATGACGTGATCTCGCCTCTGCTGCGAATTCAGCTTGGTGAGCAGCAGCGGCAATTCCACATTCTCGAACGCAGTCAGCACCGGAATCAGGTTGAACGTCTGAAAGACGTACCCGATATGTTCATTTCGCCAGCGGGCAATCTGTGCATCATTGAGCTGAAAAATGTTTTGGCCCTGCACGAGAAGTTCGCCGCTCGTAGGCCGATCGATGGCCGCGATCATATTCAGCAGCGTCGTTTTTCCCGAACCGGAAGGCCCCATCAGCGCCATGAATTCGCCTTTGGCAATGTCGATCGACACATCATCCAGAGCGGTGACCTGGAAGGCATCGCGTTTGAAGATCTTGCTGACTCCCCGCGCCTGTACGACTGTCGTGTCGGTGGCAACGTTGTTCTGTGCGACTGTGCTCATGATTGCCCCTTTGTCTTGATTTTGTCTCCATCTTTCAAGGTGGCTGGCGCCGTTGTAATCACATTCTCGCCACCAACCAATCCGTCCACCAACGACCCATCCGCTCGCGCGCTCGTGACATGAACCTCCCGTGCCACCGCGCGCCCGTCATACACAATGAATACGATCTTTTTTCCATCCTTGTCGTGGATCGCTGTTGCCGGAACGAAAACTCCAGCTGGCCCCTTCGTGTCCTTCGGCTTTTCATCCGCTAGGAATCGGACCGTAGCATTCATCTCCGGACGCAACTGAACATCCGGATACTTGTCCGGCTTCAGCACTTGCACCTTTACCTGCACTGTCGCCTTCTGCCGGTTTGCCTCGGGAGAAATCTGCGCGATCTCGCCGTCGTACTGCTTGTCCGGATACGCGTCCGTTGTCACGACGGCTTTTTGATTTGGGCCCAGCCGCGCGAAATCCGCCTGCGCAATATCCAGTTCCACTTGCAAGTCATTCAAGTCGGCCAGCGACACGACCGAACCTTGCGGGCCGCCTGCCGCGGTGCTCGCAAATCCCGACGTCACCAGTTCGCCTTTCTCGGCTGTGCGGTCAAGAATCGTCCCCGTGACGGGAGCCCGAATCACCGTCGCATCCAACTGCGACTTCGCATATTCGAGTTGTCCCTGTGCCTGCGACAGGGCGCCTTGTGCTCGCAGGATTTCCTCCTGCCTAGGGCCAATCTTGGCCAGCGTAAATCCCTGTTGCAGCGAGTTCACGCGTTGTTGATCCGCTTCGTACTTTGCTGACGCATCGTCGAGCTGCTGTTTTGACACAACTCCGTTGGCGGCGAGTTCCTTGGTCCGGTCGAGCGTCAATTTGTCATTAACCGCAGTCGCCCGAGCTTCGTCCAGGTTATGCTGAGCCTGCTGAATCTCCTCAGGGCGCGATCCGTGTTGCAACTCCTCGAGATACGCCTTCGCGTTGTCTACCGCGCCGTTCGCCTGCAGGTACGCTGCGCGGAACTCCTCATCCTCAAGCCGCACCAGGACTTGCCCTTCTTTCACCTTGTCGCCCTTCTCCACTCCAATCCACTTCAAGCGTCCGGTGACCTTCGAGTTCACATTGATCGTGTGATGCGCCACGATGTAGCCGGTCGCCGACAATACCGTTCCACCCACATCATTGCCGCTTGTCTGTGCCGATGCGCGCACAACCTCCACTTCCGGAGTGTCCGAAGAGAATGCGCGGTACACCAGGGCGAAGAGGCCCAGCAGCACAACCACCGCAATCCCAACGATGATGTAACGCTTAGCCCACGTCGACGGTTCTCCAGGAGTGTCACCTCTCTGGGAACGGTCGATCCGCAGGCTCTGCAAATCCTCGTGTTTCGTATCAATTCCCATAAATCTTCACGTACTCCCAAGCGCAACGCCCTAGCAGCCGAAATCTTATCCACGCAAGGCCGACAAAATATTCTGCCGAGCAGCATGCCAGGCCGGTGCTAATCCACCCACGAATCCCATGACGAGCGCGAAGATAATGGCGTTGGTCGCCACACGGGGCGTGATCCGCAAGGCAAACACCACCTCGCTAAACGTGACCGCATTCGAAGTCCCGGTTTGCATCCCGTTGAACGGAAGCATCAATACGATTCCCGCCAGTGCTCCCAGCAACGCAATCAGCAGCGACTCGAGCACGAATGAGGTCAAAATCGCCGGCCGCGAAAATCCGATCACCCTCAATGTCGCGATCTCGCGCCCGCGATA
>Ga0335080_10008644_pt1 | contig 10616 bp, 7 predicted proteins | sample Lox_Sample_34_FD_206720 | JGI IMG/M metagenome (GOLD analysis project Ga0335080, IMG submission 206720) | Soil microbial communities from Loxahatchee National Wildlife Refuge, Florida, United States - Lox_Sample_3.4 | ecosystem: Environmental > Terrestrial > Soil > Wetlands | place: USA: Florida...
TTGTGGAATGTTTTTCTTGCTGGATTCGGAATCCATGCTCCCGGCAAAGGCAGGAAAAAGCAGGTTTGCTCGAACTGGGATACGGTACATCCAGGACGGAAGTTCGCTGCAAAGCTTCCTCCCAATCAAAAAACCGCCCTAGAACTCCTAAAATTGGTCGCTGACCTCTTCGCAGGAAAAGCGGTTCCTACAATTTCCCCTGAAGAGGCCGTCACGGAAGAAGGGGAGCAGTAACCTGGCGGCAGAGGCGTGGAAGTCCTCGAAGCTGCGGACGAAGGGGGGCGCTTCTTCTCTTCGTCAAAGGTCTTCGTGACGGCGGCGGCGAGTTCGGGAATCCAGGGCTTACGCCCTGGGCTGTCGTATGCCGCCCCTTCGGGGCTGAGGTTTAGCTCTACCAAAAGCAAAAGGGCGGCTTTCGCCGCCCCCTTGAACTCAGCCTAAGCAACGCCTAGGTTCGCACCTGCACTTTAAGTCTTGCGCCACCGCTCCACGATGTCAAGGGCCATAATGGCAGCGAGAAGAAACTTTAGGGAAGGCCCCGGTGAGACTCGAACTCACGTCCTCTAAGGTGCGAACCTAGCGCTCTACCCAGCTGAGCCACAGGGCCATTTGTCGCGCCCAACCATCAGAACCTGTTTCGCACCCATCCGTTCGACTCACGACACTTCCCAGGCGCATGATCTACACACGCGGTGCTCGTGTCTGTGACAGATGAACAATCAGAATTGAGACATTACCGATTTGGAAAACCAAAAGGGGCAGCTTTCGCCGCCCCTTCGGAGCCAAATGCCTTGGCTGAATGCTGACTGCTGACCGCCCCTACGTTCCCTCGCTCCAGCCCGCCAGATACTCTTCCTGCTCGGGAGTCAGCCGGTCAATCTTCACGCCCATGGATTCCAGTTTCAGCTTGGCCACGCGCTTATCCAGGTCCTCGGGGACTTTGAAAACGATTCTCTGCAGGTTCTTGTAGTTCTTCACCATGTATTCGACCGAGAGGGCCTGGTCGGCGAAGCTCATGTCCATCACCGAGGGCGGATGCCCCTCAGCCGCAGCCAGATTGATCAGGCGGCCCTCGCCCAGCAGATTGATCTTGCGGCCATCGCGCAGGGAATATTCCTCGACGAAATTGCGCGTGGTGCGCTTGGAGGAGGACATCTTTTCGAGCGCCGGAATATCAATTTCCACGTTGAAGTGGCCGGAGTTGGAGACGATAGCGCCATCCTTCATGGCCTCGAAGTGCTCTTTGGCCAAGACGCTCTTGTTGCCGGTCACAGTGCAAAAAACGTCGCCGATCTTGGCGGCCTCATGCATGGACATGACGCGGAAGCCATCCATCACAGCTTCCAGCGCTTTGGTGGGATCGATCTCGGTAATGATCACCTCGGCGCCGGCGCCGCGCGCGCGGCTGGCCAGCCCACGGCCGCACCAGCCATAGCCCGCAACTACGAACTTCGAACCGGCAAGCAGGAAATTCGTCGCCCGGATAATGCCATCAATGGTGGATTGGCCGGTGCCGTAACGATTGTCGAACAGGTGCTTGGTGTCAGCGTCGTTGACGGCGATGATGGGGTAGCGCAGCACGCCGTCCTTGGCCATGGCCCGCAGGCGGATGACGCCGGTGGTAGTCTCTTCGGTGCCGCCGATCACCCCGGCAAGCACGTCCTGGCGCTTGCTGTGCAGAATGCTCACCAGGTCGGCGCCGTCATCCATGGTGATGTGGGGCTTGTGATCAATGGCAGCCATTATGTGGCTGTAGTAGGTATCGTTGTCTTCGCCCTTGATGGCATAGACCGGAATGCTGTGGTCGCGCACCAGGCTGGCGGCCACGTCGTCCTGGGTGGAAAGCGGATTGGAAGCGCACAGCACCACATCGGCGCCGCCATCGCGCAGGCAGATCGCCAGGTTGGCGGTCTCCGCCGTGACGTGCAGGCAAGCCGAGACCTTCGTACCCCGCAGCGGCTGGTTCTTGATGAATTCTTTGCGGATAATCTGCAGCACCTTCATGGACTGGTTCGCCCACTCGATGCGCTTCTTGCCCAGGTCGGCCAGTTCAACGCTCTTGATGTCGCAATTCACTTGCATGGGTGTGGATGACATTCCGCCTCCTCAGGCGTAGTTCAACGAAGTGTGGTCGCTAATAATTTTGTCATTCCGAACCCGGCTTCAGCCGGTGAGGAATCTGCCTCAGCATTTTTCCTGAACCGCAGATCCTCGCGCTGCGCCCGGAACGACAAGCCTACGGAGCAGTGAAGCTACTTGCGCGCCGCCACCGGCTCACGCACCCCGGCGTCACTGGCCAGCTTGGCAGCCTTGTCGGTCGCCTCCCAGGTGAAATCCGGATCATTGCGGCCAAAGTGCCCGTAGGCCGCGGTCTTGCAATAGATGGGCCGGCGCAGATGCAGCGACTCGATAATGCTGCGGGGCGTCAGCTTGAAGTGGGCGCGAATCAGGTCCTGAATCACCGAGTTCTCCACCTTGCCGGTGCCGAAGGTCTGCACCAGCACGCTGACGGGTTCGGCCACGCCAATGGCGTAGGCCAGCTGCACTTCACAGCGGTCGGCCAGGCCGGCGGCGACTACGTTCTTGGCAATGTGGCGGGCCATGTAGGCAGCCGAGCGGTCCACTTTGGTCGGGTCTTTGCCGCTGAACGCCCCGCCGCCATGCCGTCCCATGCCGCCGTAGGTATCTACGATGATCTTGCGCCCGGTCAGGCCGGTATCGCCCATGGGTCCGCCGATCACGAAGCGCCCGGTCGGATTGATGTGATATTTCGTGTCTTCATCGAGCAGATGAGCCGGAATGGTCGCCTGAATCACGTGCTTCAGGATGCCGGCGCGCAGCTCTTCGTTGGTCACGGTCTCGGCGTGCTGGGTGGAGATCACCACCGCATCCACCCGCACGGGATTATGGTTTTCGTCGTATTCCACGGTGACCTGCGATTTGCCATCCGGCCGCAGATAAGAAAGCGTGCCGTGCTTGCGGGCTTCCGCAAGGCGCATGGTCAGTTTGTGGGCGAGAGAAATCGGCGTGGGCATCAATTCCGGGGTTTCATTGCAGGCATAGCCGAACATCATCCCCTGGTCGCCGGCGCCGCCGGTATCCACGCCCATGGCAATGTCGCCCGACTGCTTGTTGATGCTTGAGATCACCGCGCAAGTGTTGGAATCGAAGCCGTACAGAGCGTTGTCGTAGCCGATGCGGGTGATCGTGCCCCGCACCAGGGCCTGGAAATCTACGTAAGCCTTGGTGGTAATTTCGCCGGCGATGACGACCAGGCCGGTGGCCGTAAGCGTCTCGCAGGCCACCCGGCTGACCGGGTCTTCTGCCAGGCAGGCGTCGAGAACGGCGTCGGAAATCTGGTCGGCAATCTTATCGGGATGGCCTTCGGTCACAGACTCAGAGGTGAACAAAAAACGGTTGTTAGCGGCCACGCGGCTTTCCTCCATCAGCGGGATGTTGCAGGTCGGGTGGGAACAAAAAATACGGCCATGAAATGAACAATTTAGGCCTGTATGAAGGTACCAGACTGGGCTTTTGGAGGCAATGCTTTTGGGGGTAAGCGAAGCTCAAAACCAGCGAGTGGCAGTCCCGCGAAGGCAGATGGGACGGCGGCAGGGTCGAATGGGGAAGTCTTGCCATAGCGTGCCGTGGGTGCAGCGTGCGGCCTTCTTCCCGACCGCCGCTCGCGGCAAAACGGCAGACTGCGAGGTACTTCATCGGGCTGCCGGCTCGGTTTGCGCCGCCGGCTGGATCTTGGCCGCGAATGGCTGCAGTCCGCTGGCCCTAAAGATGAGCGTCCTTACCCTCTCGCTCTCAGCCGGGGCAGTCAATTGCTTGCCGTTGAACCACAGCTCCAGGCCCCCGGCATTTCCCGCTTTGATTACGACCTCGCTGCGCGCCGAAACTGACTTCTCGTGCCCGGCTTCGAGGGTATCGTGCATGAAGTCGCGGCCATCGGCGCTGATATCGAGCCAGCAATCGTCCTTGGCTTTGATAAGCACCACAAATGTCCCCGGAACGTGCGCGGGTTGCATAGTCTCAGAGCCAATATCTCCCACCGAAGCGGAGAGCGCCTGGCCGGGTGCCGGCTGGACCGGCGCTGCTGGGGCCATCACGCCCGGGGCCTGGGCGAGGGTCGGCGCGCGGGTCGTCGTTCCTGTATGTCTATCGGAGCCCCAGATGGCAAAGCCAAACGCAACCACCAGCAGCCCTATCGCCACTTTGCCCCAGGGAATGCGCTCGGCCCCGGTGAGGCGCGGCTTCTGAGTCCTGGCCTTTTGTTTGGCGATGGTAGCGAGAACGGCCTGCGGCTGCTCGGGGACCGGCGCCGGCCCGGTAGCTGCCAGGTAATCGGCGACCGCCTGGTCTTCACTCAGTTCAAGGCAGCGGGCATAGGCGCGCACGAACCCCTTATTGAACACCCCTCCCGGAAGCCGCTCGAAGTGCTCTTCTTCCAACGCCTGCAACATGCGCACACTGATTTTGGTGGAGCGCGAAACGTCTTCCAGCGAGAGGTTTCGCTTCTCGCGTTCCTGCTTCAGGCGTGCGCCAAAGGATGGCAGTGTATATCCCTCAGTCGGCCGGGCGGGCACAACTCGGCACCGTACCTATGTTAAGCCGGTTGGGGCGCGGGGAAACACCCTTGTTGCAGTCGGGCGGTCAGCACCGGGGATGCTCCTTGGTCACCTGGCCTGAGGAATCGCCGCGGCAAGCCCTGAGCATCGGCGAACATCAACACCCGGGCACACCCTTAGTTTTGGGGGAGTTAGAGGCTTTGGCGCGGCGGCCGCCGCCGCTCTTGGCGTCCGGGGTACGCGTTACGATGGTTCGTTGCCGCTACTTCCGGGCGGCACATATAATTTCAGCATTTCCCTGCTCTCATTTGGGCTGCTTTAGAGGCTGTGCATGACCAAGGTCACCGGCGCCGAGCGTAGTCGGCACCTCGAAGAGTTGAATATCTTCCACGGCGTGGCCAAGGCGCTCACCTCTTCGCTGGACCTCGACTCCATTCTGCAGACCATCATGGACAAAATGGCGGAATACTTCCGCCCTGACACCTGGTCTCTGCTGATGGTGGATGAGCAGAAAGAGGAACTCTACTTTGCCATTGCCATTGGAACGGCGGCTGAAGCTCTAAAGAACGTACGCCTGAAGGTAGGCGAGGGCATTGCCGGCTGGGTGGCCAAGCACGGCGAGCGGCTGATTGTGCCCGACGTGATGGCCGATCCCCGTTTTGCCAAGCGCATAGATGAAATGACGGAATGGCAGACGCGTTCTATCATCTGCATTCCGCTGCGCTCGAAGCACCGCATTCTCGGCGTGATTCAGCTGGTGAACGTGGATATGCACGGCTTCGGCGACCAGGAGATGTTTTTTCTGCAGGCGCTGTGCGATTACGCCGCCATCGCGATTGAAAACGCCAAGTCGGTGGAGAAGATCCAGGAGCTCACCATCACCGATGACGTCACCGGCCTGTACAACGCCCGGCACCTCTACAAAGTACTCGAGGCGGAGGTTTACCGCTCCTCCCGCTTCAATTATGAGTTCACGGTGCTGTTCATTGATCTAGACCACTTCAAGCAGGTGAACGACACCCACGGCCACCTGGTCGGGAGCAAGCTGCTGGCCGAAATTGGCTATCTCATCAAGGCCCAGCTGCGCTTGATTGATTATGCCTTCCGCTACGGCGGCGATGAGTTTGTGATTCTTCTGCCCCAGACCAGCAAGGACCAGGCCCTGGTGGTGGCGCGCCGCCTGCGCGATCTGCTCCGCACCGGACTTTTTGCCAAAGAGGAAGGGCTGAACCTCAACGTGCGCGCCTCAATCGGCGTCGCCACTTATCCGCATGACGCCAAGACGCCGCACGACGTTATCCGCCAGGCCGACGAAATGATGTACCTGGTGAAGAACACCACCCGCGACAACATCGGAATCGCCCAGCGCGGAGTGATGAAGTAAGCGCCTTCCTTCGTGTTTCTTCGTGCCCTTCGTGGTGAGTGCTGCTTCGTAGTGGTGAATTCCTTCGTGTGCCTTCGTGCCCTTTGTGGTTAATAGGTTTTGAAGCATTGCTTACCAAGAACACGAAGGCCCGCGAGGAAAGCACAGACATCACACAACCCGTGTGACGGATAACCTTGCGGCGGCTAACTTGGGAGCAAAAAATCGCCAGTGGGCATGCCCATGGCGACTGCTACGCTTCCCCGGTTTACCGCTCAACACGTAAGCCACGCGGTAATCACCGCGGCCATGAAGGTTCATTCCGAGTTGGGCGCCGGATTGCTCGAGAGCGCCTACACTGAGCGGCAAATCCATTGGGCTGCTTCTTAACTTTAATGTTGTTCATTTGAAAGAAGGCATCCGCCGCTTTGTGAACGGCACCGGTTGGAGGCAGCAAAGCAATCACCACAAAGGGCACGAAGTAACACGAAGGAAAGCGAAAAAAGTGATGACGTCAATACACGCGGCTTCATGGGTCTTGAATTTCCTTCGTGTGCCTTCGTGCCCTTCGTGGTTAATCAGGTTCCGCATCAGCTCACCCAATCCAGGAACTTGTACCAGGCGCCCGCCAGCGGGAGGAACCAGGGCTTTCCGTTGTAGAGGCCGAGTGGGGCGCCGGGAAAGGGGATGCCTACAAACGGATTCTCCGGCTTGTCGCCCAAGATCAGCTCCGCCATCTTCTGTCCTTGATAGGTGGCCATGGCGACGCCGTGACCGGCATAGCCCAGGGCGAAATAGATGCCATCCATCTGCCCGGCGTGCGGCATGATATCGAAGGCAAAATCCAGCGTGCCGCCCCAGACGTATTCGACGTTCGTATTTCGCAGTTGTGGATAAACCTCGATCATTCCCTGGCGCAGGATTTCCGCGCTCTTGCGAATGGAATCTGCGGTCTCGGGAAAAAACGCAGCCCGCCCCCCGAAGAGCAGGCGGCGATCGGGAGTCAGGCGGTAGTAGTAGAGATAGTTTTTCGAGTCATAGATCATGCGATTGCGCGGGCTCAGGTTGCGCGCCATCGTCTTCGAGAGAATTTCCGTGGTGATGATGTAGGAGCCGATGGGAATGATTTTCTTCTGCAGCGCGGGTGTCGCCTTGCTGGTATAACCGCTGGTTCCGGCGAAGACGTCGTGCGCCCACAGCGGGCCGCGGGAAGTTGCGAGGCGCCATCCCTGCACGCCATCCTGCGCCTGGCGCTCGATGCTGCCCACCCAGGCCTTCTCGAAGACCGCGGCCCCAGCTCTCATCGCCGCCTGCGCCAGGCCAGCCACGTAGCGCGCCGGGTTCAGCCCCGCGCTGGTTTCATCCACCATGCCGCCGTAATAAATTTCAGAGCCGATTTCCGCGCGCAGCTTGCTCCTGGGCACCACCCGCAGCTGGTGATTGAATTCACGCGCAATCACCTCGGCCTGGCGCGAATAATCCTCGAAGTGCTTCTGTTTGCAGGCGACCTCCAGGTGCCCGGAGCGGGAAAAATTACAGTCAATGCGCTCTTCGCGAACCAGTTTTTCCACGCACTCAATGGAGGCCAGCGAAGCCGCGTACATGCGCTGCGTGCGCTCGCGGCCGTACATCGAAATCAGCTTGTTCACGCCCAGCTTGAGCCCGGTGAGCACCATGCCCCCGTTGCGCGAGCTGGCGCCCCAGCCGATGGTCTCGGCTTCGAGCACCGCAACCTTCACGCCGCGCCGGGCCAGCGTTCGCGCGGCGGAAAGGCCGGTAAAGCCCGCGCCCACCACCGCCACATCCACCTTTTCCGGCAGCGGGCGCGCCGCCTCGGTATCGGTCTTGGGCATCTTGACCGTAGTCAGCCAGTAGTTTTGTTCCAGAACCGGCATGATTTGCTCGAAACACTAACCGCACGGGTGGGCAGGCGGCGAAGCCACTGCCGCCTCCGGCCCCCTCGAATGAAAGAAGCAGCATTGTAGAGCATGGCCACCGCGCTAACCTCGCCCGCCGAGATCCTGTGGCGGTATCATTGTGCGAGCACTACCGTCACTTGCCTGTCTTGAAGCCCGCCAGCGCGCCCCCTTACACTAATCGTATGCATGCGCATGCCCACGGCGGCGAGCGGACTTCGCGCGTACTGCGGGTTTCTCTGTTCGTGACCCTCGGCTACATTGCCCTGCTGGTAGTGGCGGGCATCCGCGCGCATTCCCTGGCCCTGCTTTCCGAGGCCGGCCACAATCTCTCGGACTTTTTCGCCCTGCTGCTTTCCCTCTTCGCCGTGTACCTGCAATCCCGCCCGCCAAGCACGACAAAGACGTACGGCTACCACCGCGCCGGCGTGCTGGCGGCGCTGGTCAATGCATTATCCCTGGTCGTGGTTTCCTTCTTGATTTTCTATGAAGCCTTTCGCCGCCTGCAGCAGCCGGAGCAGGTCCGCGCCGGCGTAATGATCTGGGTGGCCGCAGCCGGCGTAGTGATGAATGGCGTAATCGCGCTGCTGCTCTACCGCTCCGGGGGCGACGTGAACATCCGCAGCGCCTTTTTGCACGAGATCGGAGATACCGTCTCCACCGCCGCCGTCATCGCCGGCGGCTGGGCGATTCTCGCGACCGGCCGGCTGTGGATTGATTCCGCGCTTTCCTTCGGAATCGGCGCGCTCATTCTCTGGTCGGGCTGGGGCATTGTGCGCGAGACCCTGAACATTCTGCTCGAAGGCACCCCCCGCGGCATGAAGCTCGATAGCATCGCCGCGGCCATTCGCACCGTGGATGGCGTGAACGATGTACACGATCTGCATGTGTGGAGCATCGGTTCCGAGACGCATGCCCTTTCCGTCCACATTGCCATTGCCGACATTCCACCCTCGGTGAGCGAGCGCATTCTGCGCGAGGTGAAAGAGCGCCTGCATGAGGGATTCCACATTGACCACACCACTATTCAGTTTGAACACACGGAGTGCGAAGTGGCGCACGGCTGCGTCATGCCGGTGAGCGCCGAGCACGAGCACAGCCATTAGAGGCGTCGGAGGGCAGAGCCGCCTCCGTGTCCTAGTTGCGCCCGCCGGCGCGGAGCTCCCGTTTGCAATTCCTGGCGGCAGGGCCTCAACCCCGTCGCGCAACAAATCTCTCCGATCCCGTTCCGCAAAAAGAGCTGTGCAGGATAAGCCCTGCCTTTTCTGAGACTTACGTGTCATCACAAAACTGTCGATACGATAGGTTCCGCGCGGAACATTAGAACAAGGCGGGCGAGGGCGCCCGCCCCACATCAAGCCCCACTCAGCCGATCGTCTGTACTTCCACGCTCAGCACGGCGGGCAGGTCGCGCACCATGGGGTTCCAGCTGTCGCCGGCATCGGCCGAGCAGTAGACCTGGCCGCCGGTGGTGCCGAAATAAATGCCGCAGTCATCCAGCGTGTCCACGGCCATGGCGTCGCGCAGCACGTTTACGTAGCAGTTGCTTTGCGGCAGGCCCTTGGTGAGCGGCTCCCACTCGTTGCCGCCTGATTTGCTGCGATACACGCGCAGCTTGCCATCGAGAGGAAAGTGTTCGCTGTCGCTCTTGATGGGCACCACGTAAATCGTCTCCGGCTCGTGGGAGTGCACATCAATGGCGAAGCCGAAGTCAGTGGGCAGGTTGCCGCTGACTTCTTTCCAGTTGTCGCCGGCATCGTCAGAGCGCATCACGTCCCAGTGCTTCTGCATGAACATCACCCCCGGGCGCTTGGGGTTCATGGCGATGTGGTGCACGCAGTGGCCAATCTCCGCCTCGGGGTTGGGAATGTAGTTGGAGCGCAGGCCGCGGTTGATGGGCTTCCAGCTTTTGCCGCCATCGTCGCTGCGGAAGGCGCCCGCCGCGGAAATCGCGATCCAGATGCGTTGCGGATTCGAAGGGTCGAGAATAATCGTGTGCAGGCACATGCCGCCCGCGCCCGGCTGCCACTTGGGGCCGGTGCCGTGGCCGCGCAGGCCAGGCATCTCGGCCCAGTTCTGCGCGCCGTCGGTCGAGCGGAAGATGGCCGCGTCTTCGATGCCGGCATAGACCGTCTCGGCATCGCTGAGCGAAGGCTCAAGGTGCCACACCCGCTTGAACTCCCAGGGATGCTGGGTGCCGTCGTACCACTGGTGGGTGGTGAGCGGCGCGGCGTCTTGGTTGTAGACAAACTTGTTGCTCTCGCCCTTGGGCGGTCCGGGCGCGGCGGACTGGCCGGCGGGCGTTCCGGGCTGGTGCCAGGTCTTGCCGCCATCATCGGAGCGCTGGATGATCTGGCCGAACCATCCGCTCGACTGCGAGGCGTAGATGCGGTTGGGGTCGGCGGGCGAGCCCTTCATGTGGTAGACCTCCCAGCCGGTGAAGTGCGGCCCGGAGACCTCCCAGTTCTGGCGCTTGCCATCAGCGGTGAGGATGAATGCGCCTTTGCGGGTACCGACAAGAACGCGAACCTGGGACATGCAGTAAGCTCCTCAGAAAATTGAAATTATATTGATCGTCACGAGCATTGAAAACAACCCAAGCCGTGGCGAAACCGCGATTCGCAAGGTCTGTCTGGTGTATCAGAAAGCAGATCCGGAGCATATCCCCCACATCCGGCCCTAATGCGCCCGACCTTGGCATACACCTGACGCAAAAATGCCCCATCCTGGCTTGACTCCGACAAATCGGCTTCAGAAACCAGG
>Ga0335080_10008648_pt1 | contig 10614 bp, 10 predicted proteins | sample Lox_Sample_34_FD_206720 | JGI IMG/M metagenome (GOLD analysis project Ga0335080, IMG submission 206720) | Soil microbial communities from Loxahatchee National Wildlife Refuge, Florida, United States - Lox_Sample_3.4 | ecosystem: Environmental > Terrestrial > Soil > Wetlands | place: USA...
GCAACCAGCTATGAAATCGCACTCGATCTCATGAACTTCCCCGTCCTGTCGAAAGTAAATCTTCGGTTTGGTGTCATAGTCAGCCAAACGCATCGCCTCGGCCTCGAAATGAATCGGCGCCTTGCACTCAAGACGAGCCGCGATCAGATCCTTCACCACCTCCTGCTGCGCATAGACGGTGATCGATTTCCCAACCAAATCGCGGAAATCGATGCGATGGCCCTTTCCATCGAAGCGTAATTCGACGCCTTCGTGTTCCAGCCCTTCTCGTTTCAGACGATCTCCCACGCCAGAGTCGCACAGGAGGTCTACCGTGCCCTGCTCCAACACTCCCGCACGCACGCGTGTTTCCACATATTCGCGAGAATGGCGCTCCAGAACGATGGACTCAATTCCTTGCAAATGGAGAAGATGTGCTAGGGTAAGGCCAGCTGGGCCGGCACCGACGATACCAACTTGCGTGCGCAGTTTAGCCATGCAACAGCTTCTCGGGCGTCACGAAAATTTTTCGATGACTTCCCGCGGAATCGCTTGCCCTTTCACCTGCGGTGGGTTGCCCGGCGACCGTACCGTCCATACACGTTTTTCCTGACCTTCCACGGCCAAGGTTTCTTCGCGAAACAGCTTGTGCTGCACACTAAAGCTGCTGTTTCCCCAATTTGTGACGCATGACTCGACATGAACGACGTCCCCAAACGAGGACGGCACCAGAAAGTTACAGCTCGCCTGCACCAATGGAATGCCGGCAATGTCGTAGTACCGTAGGAATTCCGCTTTCTTCAACCCCAAAGCATGATGAAACAGCGCATTGGTGCACGCATCGAAATATTCGAAATACCGCGGGAAAAACACGATGCCAAAGGGATCGCAGTCGCCCCATTCGATCTGGATTTCTTGCCGATGGATGAGCATGGTTGCTGAGCAGAATACCCGGCCAAAGTGTCCCTCGCTGAGTCTATCTTAGTCGGCCCCCGCAGTGCATGGCATTTGGTCCTCGCGCGTGTGTTTACGGTAGACTTAGTCCAGGAAACGTTCCTACCATGACCATTGCTTACATCTGCGATGCAATTCGTACGCCGTTTGGCCGTTATGGCGGCGCCCTTTCTGGTGTGCGCACCGATGATCTTGCCGCCACCCCTATTAAGACGCTGCTGGCGCGCAATCCGGGTGTCGACTGGAATGCGCTCGACGATGTGATTTATGGCTGCGCCAACCAGGCGGGCGAAGACAATCGCAATGTGGCGCGAATGGCTCTTCTGCTCGCTGGGCTGCCTAAAGAAGTTTCTGGCAGCACAGTAAATCGCTTATGTGGCTCGAGCCTGGACGCACTTGCCGTAGCTGCACGCGGAATCAAGAGCGGCGAGTTGGATCTGGTTGTCGCAGGCGGGGTGGAAAGTATGTCGCGCGCTCCCTATGTTATGGGCAAGGCCGACACCGCGTTTTCCCGCTCGATGAAAATCGAAGACACCACTATCGGCTGGCGTTTCGTCAATCCGGCCATGAAGGCGAAATACGGAACTGACTCTATGCCGGAAACCGCCGAGAATGTTGCAGAAGAATTCAAGATCTTGCGCACAGATCAAGATGCCTTCGCATTGCGTAGCCAGCAGAGGACCGAGGCCGCCACACTAGCCGGACGCTTTGCGGACGAAATGGTACCGGTAAGTATTCCCCAGAAAAAGGGCGAGCCTATTCTCGTCAGCGCGGACGAACAACCGCGCCCCGACTCCACTTTGGAAGGACTTGCAAAGCTGAGAGGCATCGTCAAACCCGAAGGCACCGTGACCGCCGGCAACTCTTCTGGTGTGAACGATGGAGCGTGCGCGCTCTTGTTGGCATCGGACACGGCAGTACAGAAGTACGGTCTCACTCCGAAAGTTCGCGTGGTCGCCTCGGCCGCCGCGGGCGTAGCGCCGCGAATTATGGGCATGGGCCCCGTTCCAGCTAGCGAGAAAGCTTTAAGGAAAGCAGGTCTGACGATCGGCCAGATGGATGTGGTGGAACTGAACGAAGCGTTCGCCGCTCAGGCCCTCGCTGTCTTGCGTGAGTTGGGACTACCGGATGATGCAGCAAACGTGAATCCCAATGGCGGGGCGATTTCGATTGGTCATCCACTGGGAGCAAGTGGCGCGCGGCTAGCTACCACTGCAATGTATCAGTTGCTTCGCACGAAAACCCATTATGCACTGTGTACCATGTGCATTGGCGTTGGCCAAGGCATTTCCGTAATTCTGGAACGTATCTAGGAGAGTGGAGCGAAGCGTGCAGCCATTGCAGGCCTACCGAAGAGCAGCACCCGGAGCACAGCCTGCATATCTGCATCCCCCGTATGCCTCTACGGTAAAACGGGCACCTACGCAATCTCTCATTCGGCTGCCGCACTCGTCGTCTGAAATAACTGGTCCAACCTTTTCTAAAGATATTGTCCCTGCCAAAGCTTTCGACTTGACGCAGCAAGGACATGGTGCGCCGATCGGAGAACGCACCATCGTCAGCGGGAAAGTGATGGATGAAGACAGCCGCCCAGTTCGCGATTCATTGGTCGAAATTTGGCAAGCGAATGCCGCTGGGCGCTATATGCACAAGTGGGACCAGCACCATGCCCCGCTGGATCCGAATTTCCCTGGTGTAGGGCAAACCTTCACGGATAGCGAAGGAAGGTATCGTTTCATTACCATTCGCCCGGGCGCCTATCCCTGGAAAAACCATGCAAACGCCTGGCGCCCACAGCACATCCACTTTTCGTTGTTTGGTCCAGCCTTTGCCACTCGGTTGGTGACACAGATGTACTTTCCCGGGGATCCGCTTCTCGAATTCGATCCGATCTTCAACAGTATTGCCGATGACGCGGCGCGGAGCTCTTTGATTTCGAAGTTTGACTGGCACACAACAACTCCGGAAGTTGCCTTGGGATTTCGGTTCGACATTGTTCTTCGGGGGCGCGAAGCCACTCCGCTGGGGTCAGAATGAGCAGACGAACCACTCCGTCGCAAACCGTAGGACCGTTCTTCAGCATTGGCTTTTCCTGGCTCGAACGCACGAATCTGGCCACCGAATTCACGGATCAGCCTCCCATCACGATTCACGGGGGCGTCTTCGATGGTGATGGCCAACCGGTTCCAGACGCGGTACTGGAAATCTGGCAAGCCGATAGTCGAGGCAGATACGCTGGCCCGGATCAGCCAGCTGCACTTTCAATGCCCACAAGCTTTTTCGGGTTTGGACGTGTGCCCGTGAATGACCGAGGCGAGTTCCGTTTCTCAACTATCAAGCCTGGCGGTGTTCCAGGAACCGACGGCAGACCGCAAGCACCTCATCTGGAGTTATCTATTTTCATGCGCGGACTCCTGAGGCGATTGGTTACCCGTCTGTATTTCCCTGACGAGCCCGCCAATGCCAGTGACTCGGTCCTTGCCCTGGTCCCCGTACCGAGGCGAAGCACATTGATCGCGCAGAAAGATAGCTGCGGCGAAGATTGTCTGCGCTGGGATGTACACTTACAGGGCAATCACGAAACGGTTTTTTTTGATTGTTGAATTCTGGAGCCACTCGTCTCGATGCTCTACGACGAACTTTTCTCCTGCAGCGAGCTGACGGAGATTCTCTCCGACCATGCTTGCATACACGGCATGTTGCAGTTTGAGGCCGCCCTGGCGAAGGCCGAAGCCCAGACTGGAGTGATTCCGAAGGGTGCAGCGCAGAAGATCACGGAGCTATGTCGCGTGGAGAACTTCGATCTGGCCCTGCTCGCAAAGGAAGCTGCAACTGCCGGAAACGTAGCAATTCCGCTGCTACGGCAGTTGACGGAAGTCGTCGCGAAGCAGGATAAGGACGCGGCCCGCTTTGTCCATTGGGGCGCCACCAGTCAGGATACGATCGATACCGGATTTGTTCTGCAGCTGCGTGGAGCGCTGGCGCTGGCGGAAGCGGACTTGAACCGTCTCATCGATTCTTTGGCAACCCTCGCGACAGCCCATCGCAATACCCTCGTCGCCGCTCGCACTTGGATGCAACAGGCCTTACCCACAACTTTCGGTTTTATTGTGGCTGGTTGGTTGGACGCCGTGCTCCGTCACCGGGGAAGGCTGCAAGAGATCAAGCCGCGCGTTTTATCGTTGCAATTTGGTGGCGCAGTCGGAACTTTGGCGGCGCTTCGCGGCAACGGACAAAAAGTCGCTGCGGCATTGGCCTCCGAGTTGGGGCTAGGTTTGACCGACGTGTCGTGGCATTCTCATCGCGACCGCATGGTGGAGATTGCCGGATTCTTTGGACTACTAACCGGTACGCTGGGCAAAATCGCGCGAGATATTTCTCTGCACACGCAAACCGAGATCGGAGAACTGTTCGAACCCGCGAGCCCGAGGAGAGGCGGTTCTTCCACAATGCCTCATAAACACAATCCGGTGACCTGTGCGATCGTTTTGGCCGCTGCCACTCGTGTGCCCGGATTGGTCAGCACTTTGTTCGCTGCAATGCCACAGGAGCAGCAGCGTGCCTTGGGCGGATGGCAAGCGGAATGGGAAACGACGCCGGAAATCCTGCGCTTGTCCGGAGGCGCGCTTCACCATTTGGCAAATATGGTGCCGGGTCTAGCAGTTGATGCAGAACGGATGCTCCAGAACCTGGAGTCGACCCGTGGCCTCATCTTTGCCGAAGCGCTCACCGTGGCACTTGCTGATCGCATGGGAAAGATGCCCGCCTATTTGCTGGTTGAGGCCGCTTGCAAGAAAGCGGCGGCAGAACAACGTCACTTGAAGAACGTGCTGCGCGAAGAGCCAGGCATCCACGGCCATTTGACTTCCGCAGATTTGGAAGCGCTATTCGATGCTCGCAATTATCTGGGCGATGCAGAGGAGTTTGTCTCGCGAATTGTCGCGCGAGCACAATCAAAACTTCCTGGCAGCTAACACAAGGACAAATCATGCCATTTGCACAATTGCCGGACGTGAAGTTGTACTACGAATGGGCGGGATCCGAACGCCTGCCCGTCGTGGTCTTTTCGAATGGGCTGGGAACCAATCTCCACATGTGGGACCACCAGGTAGATGCTTTCGCCCAACATTTTCGCCTTCTGCGTTGCGACACGCGCGGCCACGGAAAATCCGAAGTAACTCCCGGCCCTTATACCATCGAGCTGTTGGCCCACGACGTTATCCATCTGCTCGACGTCCTGAACGTCGAACGCGCCCATTTCTGTGGGCTCTCCATGGGCGGCATGATCGGAATGTTTCTTGGCGCGAACTTTCCACAGCGACTCCGCAAAGTTGCGCTGTGTAATACAGCCCCGAAATTCGACCCTGAACATATGTGGAACCGTCGCATCGATACCGTGAAAACTGGGGGCATGAAAGCAGTAGCCGGTGGTGTGATCGAACGCTGGCTTACGCCACAGTTTCGTGCCTCTCACCCGCAAGATGCCCAAGCGGTGCTCACGATGTTGGAATCCTCGAACCCGGAGGGATATATTGCCTGCTGTGCCGCGGTACGCGACATGGACCAGCGAGGCATCTTGAAAGACATTCGCGTGCCTGCTCTCGTTGTTGCGGGCACCTACGACCCCGCAGCGCCGCCGGAGGCCGCAAGATTGTTGGCCAGCTCCATCCCCGGCGCGGAATATGCCGAGCTAACCGCGTCGCACCTTTCGAATATCGAATCCAGTGAAGACTTCAACCGAAACATAGTGCAATTCTTGTTGACGCAGAGGAGCGCGCAGTGAACGAACAGAAGCGTCATGCAAAAGGAATGAAGGCGCGCCAGCAAGTACTCGGCAAAGTACACGTTGAGCGGGCAAACTCAGCCGTCAATTCCTTCACCGCTCCATTTCAAGACTTGATCACCCGCTATGCCTGGGGCGAAATTTGGTCTCGACCAGGACTGCCGCGTAAAACTCGCAGCCTGATCACCATCGCTACGCTGGTGGCGCTGAATCGCCCAGAAGAGCTACGACTTCACCTGCGTGCCTCAGCCAACGCGGGCGTGACGCAAAAAGAAATTCAGGAAGTATTGCTACAAACGGCGATCTATTGCGGGATTCCTGCAGCGAATTCGGCATTTCAGATCGCGGACGAAATCTTCACCAAAGCGAAGAGGTAATAATAACCGCTGCCTTCTTCAGACCAGCACCGGAGCATCTGCCAGAACTTCCGTTACCCACTGGACCGAACGCAAATACAATTCGGGGAGATATTCTTCGTGCAATCCAACATGGCGGGCGGAGTGCGTCAGTTGCTCCCAAGTGCCGGACTCATAATCCAGTACCACCTCGAAGATCGGACGGTAGCGACTCGGCTTGCCCAACAGCGCCTTCTTGATCTCGTCATCGACAGGCAGTTCGGTCAGCACGTCGACCATACGCATGTTCAACAGTGCATCCATCACCGAAAGCAGCCCCAATAGGAAAAGCTCGTGCGTTTCGCGATGCATCCCGATTTTCTTCCCTACCAGCTCGCAAAACATCGCCCGAAGCAACGGCAAACGCAACAACCCGCCGGCCACCTCGTCGCCCAGCCCCGCCACACTGACCAGTGAAATCCATTTGCGCATGGCTCGTTCCCCCAAGAGAGTCAGCGCGTGTGGGATTGAGCGCACCTCCGACTGCAGGCCGAACGAGGCGGAGTTCAAATAGCGCAACAATCGGTAGCTTAGCGAAACGTCACGCCGGAAAATGATGGAAATTTTGTGAAAGTCGAATACATTGGCGTTAGCGGCTTGCAGCAGTTCCAGGTACACGGTCTTGTTGGCGGGAACGCTGCGGCGCCCCACCACTTCCGGCCTGCAGAAGAAATACCCCTGAAAATAGTCATAGCCAATTTCCGTACAACGTCGGAACTGTTCGTCCGTTTCCACCTTTTCCGCGATTACCGGAACTCGGCGCCGATGACAGACCTTCACTAGCCGTTCCTGCTCGATGAACGAAGTCAGCAGCACATCGATCTTCACGAAATCGGCGATGTCCAGCAATGGCTGCGTTTCCGGCATATCGCAATAGTCGTCCAGCGCTAATCGGTAGCCTTGCTCCTTCATTCGGCAGCAGGCCGCCAATACGTCGGCGTCTGGTGTAACGCTCTCGAGGATCTCGCCGACAACCATTTCCTTCGGCATTAACGTCAGATAGTCGCGGATCAAGAATTCCCGTGTGCAGTTCATGAATGCCGGAAGCCCTTCCGTAATCGTCCGCACACCCATAAGAAACAACTCATCCATCGCTTTTTCCGCTACAGAACTTCCCGGCGTCGGGGCGCAGTAATTTTCGGGTCCGTATCGCGAGAGAATCTCGTATGCAAAAAAACTCTTATTCTTGGCAAGAATCGGTTGGCGGGCTAAAAACCGGTTGAATGTTTCTGCCGAAGGCATAGGATCCAGCGCCGCGTAGGCCTCGCAAAAGACACATGATTGGTGCACGAAGATGGCCATCCCGCACGTCCGCAGCCACGCTCCGGCCACCGGGCTCTAAAGCAATTAGGAGAGGCCGCGTAACTTGGAGTCGTCTCTTTCTCAGCGAAAAAGGGCGGACACCAATTCACAAACTGGATGAGGAGGGTGTGCAGAATTGCATCCAATCCACTCATTCCGTTTCCAATTGAAACAGCCCTTCCACCTAGCGCTCCTTTTAGCTGACCTTACGTTGGCAACACGCATGCACCATTGACCAGACTGGCGTGAGAGAGGTGGACCTTGAATCCGGTCACCAACGAGATTCTGATTCGGCGCGCAAAGCACCTGGGAAACCTGCCTGCCATGCCTTGCATCCTTCGAGAGCTTACGAAAACCTTCAACGCCAACGCTGTAAAAATGGATGTCGACGAAATCGTAAAGACCATTTCTTACGACAAATCGCTAGTGGCTCAGTGTCTGCGCATGGCGAACTCGGCGATGTACCGTTCACGAACCGACGTCAACACGGTAAGGGAATCCATCTTAGCTCTGGGGCTATGGCGGATTCGCGATCTGGCCTTTTCCTGCAACCTGCCTCTCATGTTCGCCAACCTGGACTGCGCCGTGCCCAAAGAGGCGTTCTGGCGGCACGCGTTAGCTACCGGCTATGTGGCGCAAAAGCTAGCGCTCGAACTTGTGGGCACGGTGGGCGAGGAAGTTTACCTTTCGGGCTTGCTGCACGATGTCGGAATCCTCATCAACGCCCTCCTTTTTCCCGACGATTTTCACAAGATTATGGATGAAGCCGTGCGCGATCATTCTCCAGTGCTGCCGATCGAGCAACGAATCCTCGGCTTCACTCACGCGGAAAGCGGCCGAATCCTCGCCGACCTTTGGCGCTTACCCCATAAAGTCGCGGAAGTGATTGAGTTTCACCACTGTCCCGAACGGCAGACGACGAACAACGAAACAACCCTACTCGTACAACTGGCCAGTCAACTTTGCTGGCGCTTCGGTTTGGGTTACGGCTACTCGCTAATCGAGCGGCAACAGGATCTCCAGATCGAAGATCCCCTGCGACTGGCCAGCGTGAACTTTCCCAAGGCGTGCCCACTGAATGCCGCGGATTATGCCCCGGTGCTGGAATCTCACATGGCGGAAGCACGTGAACTTGCTGACCGCGTTTTTGGTTTTGAACCTGTGTGCAACTGAAAAATCGGTGGACCGTCAATCGTTGAACACGTTTGCGCGCAACGTGTACGAGCTAAGTACCTTCATATAGTTGCCGCGCTCAAATGCGCTGGGGTCAGGAACTGCACCGTGGCTCATGCTGCCACACATCTGCTGCACAGACGTATATTCGTGCTCATCGAGCCAACGGTCCAATTCGGTCAGCACGTGAGCGGCGTGATGCACACCGTTCCGCAGCAGCGCCGAAGTCATGAACGCTACCTTCGCTCCAGCTAGTATGCATTTAATGACGTCCCGCGAGCTGTGTACCCCTCCGGTGACGCCGAGGTCCGCGCGCACGTGCCCGCACAGCACCGCTATCCAGTGCAGCCGCAGCAGCAACTCTTCCGGCCGGCTAAGTGCCAAGCTCGGGGAAATCTCCAGATGGTCGATGTCGAAATCGGGCTGGTAAAACCGGTTAAACAGCACGATGCCGTCGACCTTCGCTTCATCCAGACGAACACCCATATTCGCTGGCGTGGTGAAAAACGGTGAGAGTTTTACGGCCAGTGGGATACGAAGAGTGCCTTTAAGTTCACGAACCAAGTCCACGTAGTTCCGCTCGAGCTCGGAACTCGTGGTTTTGGGGTCCGTCGTTATGGAATAGATGTTCAGTTCCAGGGCGTCCGCTCCGGCCTGTTCCATTAACTGCGCGTACTCCAGCCAGCCGCCTTTCGAAACGCCGTTCAAACTGGCAATGATGGGGATTTGTACGCTCTCTTTGGCATGCCTGATCAGCTCAAGATAACCGTCCGGTCCAAGATTGTAAGTCTGCAGGTCGGGAAAGAAGTCCACCGACTCTGGAAAACTGTCCGCTCCCCGAGATAAGTCGGAGTCGAGAGCGAGACTTTCCAGGCGCAACTGTTCCTCAAATAAAGAAGGAAGTACCACCGCCGCAAGATTCTGGTCTTCCAATCGCTTGATATTGTCGACCGATTCGCACAGCGGAGACGCGGACGCCAGCAATGGGGATTTCAGGTTCAAGCCGAGATACTTCGTCAAAAGATCGCTCATTCCTCGTCTCCTCCCTTCTTCACCGTCTCGGGCGCTTCGTCCGGCGCTTCCGGCGCTATGTGCGGAGTCGCAGAGCGTCCGGCCATCGCGGCACGGTTCGAATAAACCCGCCATTGCCGTTCCACGTCGTCTTGGGCTGCCTTAAGCAACTCGCGCGCCGCCTGGGGATCGCTGCGAACCAACATCGTGTAGCGCGCTTCCTGATAGGTGTATTCCTTCAACGGGATACTCGGCGCCTTCGAATCCAGCAGGAACGGGTTCTTCCCTTCCAATCGCAGTGACGGGTTGTACCGCATCAACGGCCAATAGCCACTCGATACGGCCTTTTTTTGCTGATCCAAACCCAAAGCCATGTCGTAACCGTGCGCGATGCAGTGGCTGTAAGCGATAATCAGTGACGGCCCGTCGTGAGCTTCGGCTTCTAGGAAAGCCTTGATCGTGTGAGTGTCATTGGCGCCCATCGCCACACGCGCCACGTATACATAGCCGTAGCTGACCGCCTCCATCGCGAGATCTTTCTTCGCCATGTGCTTCCCGCCGGTGGCAAACTTCGCGACCGCCCCGCGTGGCGTGGCCTTGGACATTTGCCCGCCGGTGTTCGAATAAACCTCAGTATCGAGCACCAGAACGTTCACGTTGCGGCCCGAACCCAGCACGTGATCCAATCCGCCGAAGCCGATGTCATAGGCCCAGCCATCGCCGCCAACCAGCCAAACACTCTTCTTCACCAACGAATCGGCTACGCTTTGAAGGGCCACAGCATCCGGAACATCCAAGCCGCCTAGTTTCTTCTTCAGTTCCACCACGCGCCGACGCTGTTCTTCGATGCCGGCCTCCTTAGATTGATCCCCTTCGAGCAACCCTTTCACCAGTTCATCTCCAAGCTGGCCGCTCAAACGGGTCACTAGTTCCCGAGCGTAGTGGTTCTGTTCGTCGACGGCCAGCCGCATGCCCAATCCGAACTCAGCGTTATCTTCAAATAAGGAGTTCGACCAT
>Ga0335080_10008650_pt1 | contig 10613 bp, 10 predicted proteins | sample Lox_Sample_34_FD_206720 | JGI IMG/M metagenome (GOLD analysis project Ga0335080, IMG submission 206720) | Soil microbial communities from Loxahatchee National Wildlife Refuge, Florida, United States - Lox_Sample_3.4 | ecosystem: Environmental > Terrestrial > Soil > Wetlands | place: USA...
TCCCTCAAGGCTCTGCTCTTATCATGCGGCAATCCGCGCGATCCGAAAAGCCGCCTCACTCCCCGGTCGCGGGGGCTGCGTGAGGCTTGTCGCGCAGCTCGCGGTCTTCGACGCGGGCGAACAGGGCCAGGCCGACGCACAGGCTCGCCGCCGCCGCCCCGAACATGACGCCGAAGGCTTGTGCGATCGTCCGGCGGGCCTCGCCGCCGAGGCTCGTCTGCACCAGCCCCTCGAGGCCGTTGGCGCCGCCGTCGGGCAGCGCCTCGGCGGCCAGCGCCAGCACCAGCGCCGAGGCGACCGCGATCATGATGGCGCTGCCCAGGGCGCGCGCGAACACGACGGCACCGCTCGCCGCCCCCATGTCGCGGGGGGCGACGGCGTTGAGGGCGGCGACGCTGGTCGCGGGATAGGTGGGCCCGATGCCCGCGCCGATCACCGTGAGGATGATGGCGGCGACCCAGGGTGTCAGGCGCGTGGCCATGACCGCCATGACGATCAGGGCCGCGATCGCGATCGGCAGCGAGATCAGCGGCGGCCGCTTGTAGCGGCCGGACCTGGTCGAGTAGCGGCTGGCGAAGATCGACGTGATGCTGCCCGACACCAGCATCGGAATGATGAGCACGCCGGACTCGCTGGCCGGCAGCCCGAGCGCCACCTGGAAATAGATCGGCGCCAGCACCGTGGTCGAGATGAACGTGCCGATGATGACGAAGCTCGCCAGCAGCAGCGGTTTCATGACCGCATCGGTCATGAAGCGCGGCGGCAGGACCGGATCCTCGGCGCGCCATTGGATCCAGACGAACAGGCTGGCCAACACGACCGCGACTGCGGCGAGGGTCACGGTCCCGGGCGACGTCCACGCCAGCTGGTGGCCGCCCAAGGTCACGACGCTCAGCAGCGCCACCGTCGCACCCGATAAGGCGGTGATGCCGGCATAATCGATCGGCAGGCGGCGGTGGCTTACGGGCAGCTTGCGCAGCGCGCGGTCGACGATGAAGAGGGCCGTGAGCGCCAGCGGCAGGTTGATCCAGAAGATCCACGGCCAGCCCCAGTACTGGCTGAGAAAGCCGCCCAAGGTCGGGCCGAGCACCGAAGCGGCCGAGAACACGACCGAGAAATACCCGGAATACCGGGCGCGCTCGCGCGGCGTGACCACGTCGCCGATCACCGCCTGGCCCAGGGTGATCAGGCTGCCGCCGCCGACACCCTGCAGGGCGCGCGACAGGATCAGCGCCACCATGCTCGAGGACAGCGCGCACAGCACCGAGCCGACCATGAACACCGTGAGCGCCCCCAGCAGCATCCGGCGCCGGCCGTAGAGGTCGCTCAGCTTGCCGACGATCGGCGTGACGCAGGTCGAGGTCAGCAGGTAGGCCGAGACGATCCACGACAGGAGCGCCACGTGGCCGAGGTCGCGCGCCATCGCCGGCATCGCGGTCGCGATGATGGTCTGGTCGAGGGCGGCGAGCGACATGGCAAGCAGCGCCCCCCAGATCACCGCACTGATTTCGCGGGGCGTGAACGGCGGCGCGGCCGCGGCTGTCGTGTCGCTCGTCATGCTCGAGGATGTGGGGCTCGAATGTTGCGGATGCGGACCGGCCGCGGTCCGATGGGTCGGTCAGAACGGGCGCAAGATGGCTGCTCCCGGCCGAAACGGCAAGTGGCTAGGAGCCGCCCTGCGCCAAAATTTCGATCGTCCTGCGATCCGGCTCGCCGTTGAAATATTTGCGTAGTGCCGCCTGGAACAGAGCGTTGTCGGCCGCAACGTCGCCAAACAAGGTCACGCATGAGCGAAATTTCAGATCATCCGGGCTGCCGAAGACGTCGTGCGCCGAGCGGCCGGCCACGTCGAGCACCAGCTGCGTGCACTCGCGCAGCCGCGGCCCCAGCACCGGATGCGCCAGATACGCCTCCGCCTCGGCGCGCGAGGCGACGGCGTAGAACTGCGCGGTCGGGCTGACGCCGAGGCCTTTGATCTGCGGGAAGATGAACCACATCCAGTGGCTGCGCTTGCGGCCGGCCGTGAGCTCGGCGCAGACCTGCGCGTACACGGGCGCCTGCGCGTCGACGAAGCGCTTGAGGTTGTGAGGGTCGCTCATGGACAAACCCGCTTGCCCTACGCCGCCTTGAGCTTCTCGCGCAGGCGCTTGAGGCTGCCGCCCTTCATCACCGAGCCGGGCAGCGGGTGGCCGACGATGCTCTCGGCGAGCCGGGCGCACTCGATCAGATGCTCGAGATCGATGCCGGTCTCGATCCCCATCTCCTGGCACATGAAGACGAGATCCTCGGTGCACACGTTGCCCGCCGCCCCGGCGTGCCCCGCAAACGGGCAGCCGCCCAGCCCAGCCACCGACGAATCGAACTCCGCCACGCCCATCTCGAGCCCGGCATAGGCGTTGGCGATGCCCATGCCCCGGGTGTCGTGGAGATGGAGGGCGAACTCGAGGCCGGGGAAGCGGTCCCGCACCACCCCCAAGGTGCGCTTGATCGACAGCGGCGTCGCCCAGGCCATGGTGTCGGCCAGGGCGATCGTCTTGAGCGTCAGGCCGTGCGCCGCCGCGACATCGAGGGCTGTCTGGACGATCTCCGCCACGTGCTGCGGTGCCATGTCACCCGCGAAATTGCAGCCGAACGCCGCGGTGATCATCGCCGTCTCGACCGGAACGTTGTGCCGTTTGAACGTCTCGGCCATCGTGTGCTGGTCCGCGAGCTGCGAGGCGGCGCTGCGGTTCTGGTTCCGCGTCAGGAACGGCTCCGAGGCCGAGAACGAGAGACGCCCCTCGATGTGCAGCCGGCCGGTGGCGAGCGCCCGCTCGAAGCCGCGCTCGTTCAGCCACAGGCCGAGATAGGCGACACCCGGGGCCCGCCGCATCCCGGCCACCACCTGTTCGGCGTCCGCCATGCCGGGCACCAGCTTCGGGTTGACGAACGACACGACCTGGAGGCGCGCCAGACCGGTCTGCGACAGCGCGTCGATCAGCTCGATCTTGCGCGCGGTGGGGATCGGCCCCTTCTCGATCTGGAACCCCTCGCGCGGCCCTTCTTCGGTGATGTGAACGCGCTGCGGCAGGTCGGACATGGGAATCTCCCAGTGGCCAAATCGTCATGCCCCGACGTGTTCGGGGCATCCATCTTACCACCCCATGGAGGCTCCGCATAAAAGCCTGCCCCCGCGAAGGCCGGGGCGGGGCATGACGACGATCAGACGACGGCGATTGCGTTGATCTCGATGAGATACTCCGGAGAGGTCATCTTGCACACCTCCACCATGGTCGACGCGGGGGCCGGGGCCGGGAAGTATTCGCGCCGCACTTTGTGGATCTGGTCGAAATGCTCCATGTTGCGCACGAACACGTCGACCCGGCAGATGTCCGCCATCGTGCCGCCGGCCTCCTCGACCGCGGCCTTGACGTTCTCGCACACCTGGCGCGTCTGCGCCTCGATGTCGCCGATGCCGGCGATGGTGCCGTCGGCGCGCCGCGCCACCATGCCGGAGATGAACACCAGTTTGCCGCGCGCCTCGGTCACGGTCGCGTGCGAGAAATGGCCGCTCGGCTGGCGGAGCTTCTTGGACACGATCTGGGTCTTGGGCATGGTTAGGTCTCCTAGTTGGATCAAGCTCGTGTGCCACACCCCTCACCCGCTCCCGGGGTCCGGGGGCTTCGCCCCTGGGAAAAGAATTGGGGCCGCTCGCGACCTCTCCCTCAAGGGGAGAGGTGAGTGGGGGTGCGCCTACTTCCCCCTCTCCCCTTGCGGGAGAGGGCAGCGCGCGAGAGCGCGCGGGGTGAGGGGTTGCGCGTAGTCAGTGCCCCGTAGCCTGCCTAAGGACCGCGGCTGGATCGGCGCTGCGGGTGCTGCCGCGCCAGGCCACGTGCTGGTCGGGCCGGATCAGCGCCAGGTCCGCCGCGTAAAGCTCGCGCAGCTCGGGCAGCGGCAGGTGCAGCACCGAGAGCGGGATGTGCAGCCCCTCTGCCGCCTGCGTGAAGCCGCGCGCGGCTTCGGAGTCCGCGCCGGTCACGAGCAAGGTGAAGTCGCGGCCGAAGCGGTCGAACAGCGAGGCGCCGTCAGGCAGCCAATGGTGCGGCGCGCGCCCGCCGGGGCAGGCGCTCGGCACGTACTCGTTCGGCAGGTCCGGAGGCGGCGCCGTGCCGTCGCTGACGACGATCGGCGAGCCGTCGTAGCGCACGCCAAAGGTCACACCCGGGATGTTGAACTCGCGCATCAAATGATCGAGCAGGTGGTCGCCGGCGCGCTTGCGCTCGGCGGCGCCCGCCGGGCTGTCCTCCTCCAGGGTGGTGGTCGTGCGATAGAGGCCGATGCGGTCGGCCATGGTCTTGGCGAGGCTCGTGTTGCGCAGGCCGATCGGCCGGCGCTCGCTCTCGTAGGAGGCGAGCAGCCTGGGCCCGCCCCAGCCCTGCGTCAGGGCCGCGAGCTTCCAGCCGAGATTGCACACGTCGTCGACCGCCGTGTTGTAGCCGAGCCCGCCCGTGGGCGTGAACAGATGCACCGCATCGCCCGCCATGACCACCCGCCCGCCGCTGCCGTAGCGCTCGGCCACCAGCATGTAGCCGCCGAGCCAGGTATCGGTGCCGATGATCTCGACCGGCGGCAGGCGCGTGCCCAGCGCCTGCTCGAACATCTCGAGTGCCTTGGTATCGCCGATCGCCTCGTCCTGCTCGTGCCGCTTGAGCTGCGCGTTGATGGTGAAGGTGTCGGTGCCGTTCACCGCCACCAGCACGCTGCGCCGGTCCTTGTTGACCGTGAAGTACATCCACGCGGTGGGGCGGTTCATGGTCGCGAACAGCTGCGGGCTGCGGAAATAGATGGTGTGCATCTTGCCCGCCATCCATTCGCGCTCGGAGGCAAGCTCGCCCTGCATCTTGATGCCGAGCTGGCGGCGCGCGATCGTCTTCGCCCCTTCGCAGCCCACGAAGTACTTCGCGCGTACGGTGCGTTGGGCCTTGCCGTCGACCCGGTCGATGTCGACCTCCACGCGGTCGGGGGTCTCGCGGAAGCGGACCGCGCGCTGCTCGTGCTGGATCTCGACCGACGGGAATTTGCGCGCGTGCTTGAGGAGGATCGGCTCGACGAAGATGAGGGCGCAGCGATGCGGCAGCTCGGGCGTGCTCCAGGAGCCCGACAGGTTGCGCACCGACTGCGTGGCCTCCTTGGTGCTCGGCCGCTTGTAGCGCGCGAGCTCGTAGCCGGCGAGGCGCGTACAGCAGACCATGTCCGTCGGATACTCGAGGGGCAGGCCGAGCGGGCGGATCTCGTGCGCGAAGCCGAGGCGGCGGTAATGCTCCATGGTGCGCGCCTGGGTCGCATTCGCGCGCGGCTGCGTCGTCGTCCCCGGCTTGTCGTCGACCAGGAGGCAGGAGACGCTGCGCCGGCCGAGCTCCATCGCCAGCACCAGTCCCGCAGGCCCGCCACCGGCGATCACCACGTCGTACGCGTCCGTGTTCATGTTCCCTCCCCACTTTGGATAGCACGAGAATTCCGTCGCTGCGAGCGAAGCGAAGCAGCCCAGTCCGGCCCCTGGATTGCTTCGTCGCTTCGCTCCTCGCAATGACGGTCGCCGGCCTGGACATGCCCGGGGAAGGCCGGTACGACTCAAGGCAAAGATCGGGGAGGAAGCATGATCAAGCGCGCTCTATTGGCGATCACGGCCGTGGCTGCACTGGCCGGCCCGGCCCACGCGGCCGATCACATCAAGCTCGGCTACATGGTGAGCCTCTCCGGCGTGTTTGCGATCGTCGGCAGCGAGCAGCAGCGCGGCCTGCAGCTGGCGCTCGAGGAGCTCGACAACAAGCTCGGCGGCGTGCCGGTGACGCTCTACACGGTCGACGACAAGGGCAGCCCGCCCGAGGCGATCCAGGTCGCCTCGAAGCTGGTCGACCAGGAGAAGGTCGACATCGTGACCGGCATGATGAACTCGGCGACCACCATCGCCACGATGAAGCAATACGAGGACGCCGGCACGTTCATCATCTCGGCACTGGCCGGCCCGCTGCAATACGCCGGCAAGGAGTGCCACCAGAACGCGTTCTTCGTGTCCTTCGCCAACGACGAATGGGACACGGCACTCGGCAAGTACATGTCCGAGCACGGCGTGAAGAGCACCTACATGATGGGGGCGGACTACCAGGCGGGCTGGGAGAAGCTCGCCGGCGCCAAGCGCACCTTCAAGGGCCAGGTGTTCGGCCCGGTGTTCACGCCGGTCAACCAGCTCGACTTCTCGGCCGAGCTGGCGCAGGTGCGCGCCGCCAATCCGGAATCGATGTTCGTGTTCTATCCCGGCGCGCTCGGCATCGCCTTCCTCAAGCAATACGCGCAGGCCGGCCTCAAGGCGAAGATCTATTCCGAGGACACGATGGCGAGCGAGCTGAGCTTTCCCGCCGAGGGCGCCTCGGCCCTCGGCGTGATCCAGAGCACCAGCTGGAACGCCGAGCTCGACAACGCGCAGAACAAGAAATTCGTGGCCGCCTTCATCAAGAAATACGGGCGGCGGCCGGCGATCTTCGCCGCGCTTCAGTACGACGCGATCATGCTGCTGAACGCGGCGGTGTCGCAGGTGAAGGGCAAGATCGAGGACAAGGACGCCCTCCGCGCCGCGCTGCGCAAAGCGGATTTCGCGTCGATCCGCGGGCCGTTCCGGTTCAACAACAACCACTTCCCGATCCAGAACATCTACATCACCGAAGTCGAGAAGGACGGCCAGGGCGGAATGAAGCTCGCCCTGAAGGGCACGGCCGCGACCGACTGGCAGGACGATTACCACCAGGACTGCCCGATGAAGTGACGCGGGCGGCGCTCGAAAGACACGCATGACGACACTTCTGGTCCTGCCGGGCGACGGCATCGGCCCCGAGATCACCGCAGGCACAGTCGAGGTGCTGCGCGAGGCCGACACGCTGTTCGGCCTCGGGCTCAAATTCGAGTTCGCCGAGATCGGCGTCGCGGCTCTGAAGCAGAGCGGCACCACCCTGCCCGACTCCGTGGTCGAGCGCGCAAAGCAGGTCGACGGAATCGTGCTCGGCCCGGTGTCGCACAACGAGTACCCGCCGGTGGCCCAGGGCGGGCTCAACCCGTCGGGCGAGCTGCGCCGCCGCCTCGACCTGTTTGCCAACATCCGCCCCGCCCGCACGCGCCCCGGCCTGCCCTCGCGGATCGGCCAGAGCTTCGACCTCGTGATCGCGCGCGAGAACACCGAAGGCTTCTACGCCGACCGCTCGATGCATCTCGGCCCGGGCGAGTTCATGCCCACGCCCGACCTCGCGCTGTCGATGCGCAAGATCACCCGCGCCGGCTGCACGCGTATTGCCGAGGTCGGCTTCGCGCTCGCGGCCCGGCGCAAGAAGCATGTCACCGCCGTCCACAAGTCGAACGTGCTGCGCGTCTCCGAGGGCCTGTTCCTCGAGTGCACGCGCGAGGTCGCCAAGCGCCATCCCGGCATCGCCTATGACGAGCGGTTGGTCGACGCGATGGCGGCGCACCTGGTGCGCGATCCTGCTCAGTTCGACGTGATCGTCACCACCAATATGTTCGGCGACATCCTGTCCGACGAGGCTTCCGAAATCGCCGGCAGCCTCGGGCTTGCGGAATCGCTCAACGCCGGCGCCCGGTACGCGGTGGCGCAGGCCCAGCACGGCTCCGCACCCGACATCGCCGGGCGTGACCTCGCCAACCCCACGGCCCTGATCGGCTCGGCGGCGATGCTGCTGCTGCGCCTCGACGAGAAACAGGCGGGCGGCAAGCTCGCGGCGGCGAGCCGCGCGATCGAGACCGCCCTCGATCGGGCGCTAGGCAGCCCTGAGTCGCGCACCAAGGACCTCGGCGGGCCCCTCGGCACCAAAGCCTTCACCGCGCGGGTGCTGGAAGCGCTGCGGCAGGTAAAACGATAAGCGACGGCTCGCTCGCCCGGAGGGGCTAGCGCCGCTTGATTCCGGTCCGGTCGCCGAGCGCGTCGGAGAGGCGGATGTAGACCATCATGCCCTGGCTTGCCGCACCCTGCTTGCACAGCGTGCGCGCCTTGTAGAGCGAGGCGAGCGCATCGCCCAGGGTCAGGCCGGCCGGCAGATGGCGGCTGTCGGTCATCGCCGGCCGCAGGAGATTTGTCACCTCGGCGTCGGCCAGCGCGCAATCGTCGGGAACCGCGGCGGGAATGGCGGCGGAGACGGCCGCTTCGGGCGGCGTCCCGGCATGCGCGAGGCGAGCCGCGAAAGCGCCGGTGACGAGGATCGCGAACGACACGAGGATGATTCGCAAGGTCAGCATGGGCCGCCATAAGACACCGCGGGCGTGAATGAAGGATGAATCGCGCGGCAAAAAATCGGCGTGGCGGCCGCAATCCTGCGTCTTTTTTCTGCGACATTTTGCCGAAAATCCCGGCGATGAGATTCAGGGGCGCGGAGATTTACGATTCGTTACCCGTGCGCCGGGCGGTTAAACTCGGAGCAACGACATACGAGTGGGGGAGTCATGCTTCGACATAGATCGTTGGCGGTGGCGGCGCTCGCCGCGGCACTGGCGCTGCTGCATCCGGCTGCGGGCCGCGCCGAGCCGGTGAAGATCCGCATCGGCTGGCTGCTCGTTCCGGCGGAAATCACGCCGATCATGACACCCCAGCCCGGGATCGCCCGGCATGCCGGCCAGTCCTATGTGCTCGAGCCGATCCGCTTCCAGGCGAGCTCGCTGATGATCCCGGCGCTGGCCAACGGCGACCTCGACGTCGCCCCCTTCGGCTATTCGTCCTTCGCGCTCGCGGTCGAGAACGCGAACCTCACCGACCTGCGCATCTTCGCCGACGAAGACCGCGACGGCGTCGACGATCATTTCACGACCCAGTACGTGGTCCGCCGGGACAGCGGCATCGGCAGCGTCGCCGATCTCAAGGGCCGCGTGTTCGCCACCAATGCGCCCGGCAGCATCGGCGACATGCCGGTGCGCTTCATGCTGCGGCGGAACCATCTGGAAGCCGGCAGGGACGTGACGGTCGTCGAAGCCGCGTTCCCGAACATGAACGCGATGCTCCTTGAAAAGAAAGCCGACCTGATCATGTCGGTGCTGCCCTTCTACCTCGACCCGCAGCTGCAGAGCGCCGGCAGGACGCTGTTCACCTCGCGCGACGCCATGGGGCCGACCGAGATCTCGTTCCTGACCGCCTCCAAGACGTTCCTCGACGCGCACCATGCCGCGATCGTCGACTTCCTCGAGGATTACCTGCGGGCGCTGCGCTGGTACAACGACCCCGCCAACCACGACGCTGCGGTGAAGGCCGCCGCGGATTTCGTGAAGATCCCGCCCGAGCGCTTCGCGAGCTGGGCCTTCACCCGGCAGGACTACTACCGCGACCCGCTGGCCCGGGTGGACGCCGCGGCACTGCAGAAGAACGTCGACGTCCAGCACGAGCTGGGCTTCCTCAAAGCGAAGCTCGACGTGGCACCCTATGTCGACCCGAGCCTCGCCGCGGAGGCGGCGGCACGGGTCAAATGAGCGGCCGGTCCAGCCTCCTTCTTCGAGACGACCCACCTCCTCATGCTGAGGAGCGAAGCGTCTCGAAGCATGACGAAGACGTGGGGCGTCTCGGAGGATGAGGCCTTAACGCGGTCCTGATCCCTGCAGCCAGACGGCGTCGGCGCCCAGCTCCGGCCAGCCGATCGGGCGGCTCGCGCGCTCGGCCGCCTCGTCCGGCGGCAGCGTCTTGTCCCAGCGCGCGGCGGTGATGCGGCGGCCGTTGAAGGCCCGGGACCCCTCGGAGACGAGCCACGCGGCGGGGGCCGCCATGATGTCCGGGCGCAGCATTTTGTCGCGCGGCCAGCCCGACGCGTCGGAGATCAGCGGCGTGTCGGTCGGCCCGCCCGGAACCAGGACGTTCACCGTAACGCCGCTGCCCTCGAGCTCCTTCGCCCACACGGCCGACATGGATTCGAGCGCCGCCTTGGCCGCCCCGTAGGGCAGCACGCGCAGCATGGTGAGATAGCTCGTGGTGTTGTTCACGATGCGCCCAAAGCCGCGGGCCCGCATCGCCGGCACCAGCGCCCGGGTGATCGCCACCGGGGCGCGCACGAAGATCGCGAAGAAGCGCTCGAAAATTTCAGGCGTCAGCTCTTCGATGCCCGGATGCCTGGCCTCGGCGTCGGGCCGGATGGCGCTCATGCCGATCCCCGCGTTGTTGATCACCGCATCGGCTGCGCCGAAGCGCTTCAGCGCTGCGTCGACGGCGGCCTGGCATTGCGGCTCGGACGCGAGGTCGGCGGTGATCGGATAAAGCCTGTCGCGCCCGTGTTTCGCGCCCGCCACGAGGCGGTCGAGAGATGCGGCGTCGCGGTCGACCGCCGCGACGGAATGCCCGTCGGCGAGCAGGGCCTGGGTCATGACGCGGCCGAGACCGCCGGCAGCTCCCGTCAGCAGCACCGTTCGCATGTCATCCTCCTTATCACTCGGCCGGTATCAAAGCTTGCCGAGGCCCCGCACGCCGGTCATTACGGCGCTCTGGAAGCTGGCGCCCGTCGTCGTCGCACCGGTGAAATCGGCATTGGTCAGGTCCGCACCGGCGAGGTCCGCATCGGTCAGGTTGGCGCCGGTGAAATCGGCGCCCGTGAGCCGCGCGAACT
>Ga0335080_10008651_pt1 | contig 10612 bp, 5 predicted proteins | sample Lox_Sample_34_FD_206720 | JGI IMG/M metagenome (GOLD analysis project Ga0335080, IMG submission 206720) | Soil microbial communities from Loxahatchee National Wildlife Refuge, Florida, United States - Lox_Sample_3.4 | ecosystem: Environmental > Terrestrial > Soil > Wetlands | place: USA: Florida...
TCCTCCAGCGTGGCGCCCGTCCACGGATACCGCGCCGCCCAGTACGCCACCGCCTCGTCCATCCGCAGCCCCGTCGTCTCCCGGCACCGCTCGGCCGTGAGCGGCAACCCGAGGCCCCCCAGCACCTCGAGCTCGGCCTCCATCCAGCAGGGCTCCGAGTCGATGAGCAGGCCGTCCAGGTCGTAGATGACCGCCTGCAGCGGTGCGCGCGGGCGCGCTCGCAACACCGACCCGGTCACTGCGCCGCTGCCGCCTGCGCGGCGGCGGGAACCGCCTTCCCAGCCTGAGCCGCTCGCCCACGCTCCAGCACAGCCTGGAGGTATCGGCCGGTGTGGCTCGCCTCCACCGCCGCCACCTGCTCGGGCGTCCCTGCGGCCAGAACCCGTCCGCCGCCCGCGCCACCCTCCGGCCCCAGGTCGACGATCCAGTCCGCGCTCTTGATGACATCGAGGTTGTGCTCGATCACCACGACCGTGTTCCCCGCTTCCACCAGTCGCTCCAGCACGCGCAGCAGCTTGCGGATGTCGTCGAAGTGCAGGCCGGTGGTGGGCTCGTCCAGGATGTAGAGCGTCCTCCCCGTGGCCACCCGGGCCAGCTCGCGGCTGAGCTTGATCCGCTGCGCCTCTCCACCCGAGAGCGTCGGCGAGCTCTGGCCCAGCCTCAGGTACCCCAGCCCCACGTCCTCGAGCGTCTGCAGCACCCGGACGATGTCTCGGTGGACCGCGAAATGCTCCTTCGCCTCGTGAATGCTCATCTCGAGCACCTCGGCGATGTTCTTCCCCTTGTACCGGACCCGGAGCGTCGCATCGTTGAAACGCTTCCCCCCGCACACCTCGCACGGCACGTACACGTCGGGGAGGAAATGCATCTCCACCAGCTTCACCCCGTCGCCCTCGCAGGTCTCGCAGCGGCCGCCCTTGACGTTGAAGCTGAACCGCCCCGCGTCGTAGCCGAACGCCCGCGCCTCCTGGGTGAGCGCGAACACCTCGCGGATGGAATCGAAGACCTTCGTGTAGGTCGCCGGATTGCTGCGTGGCGTGCGCCCGATGGGCCTCTGGTCGATGTCGATGACCTTGTCCAGGTGCTCGACCCCCTTCACGGCCCGGTGCCGTCCTGGAACCACCCGCGCCTCGTGCAGCCGCTGCGACAGCGCGGGGTAGAGGATCTCGTTCACGAGCGTCGACTTCCCGGCGCCGCTGACGCCGGTCACCGCCACCACGAGGCCCAGCGGGAACTCCACCGTGACGTTCTGGAGGTTGTTCTCCTTCGCGCCCTCCACCACCAGGCGCGCCTTCCCCGCCTCCCGGCGGCGGCGGGGTACCTCGATCATCTCCCGCCCGCTCAGGTACGCCCCGGTCAGGCTCGATGGGTTCTCCTTCACCTCGGCCGGCCTCCCCTGCGCGACGATGCGACCGCCGAGCTCACCGGCGCCAGGGCCGAAGTCGACGATCCAGTCCGCGGCCTCCATCGTCTCCTGGTCGTGCTCGACCACGATGACCGAGTTCCCCAGGTCGCGCAGTCGCTTCAGCGTCGCGAGCAGCTTCCCGTTGTCCCGCTGGTGCAGCCCGATGCTTGGCTCGTCGAGGATGTAGACCACCCCCGTCAGCTCGCTGCCCATCTGCGAGGCGAGTCGGATCCGCTGGCTCTCGCCGCCCGAGAGCGTCGCCGCGCTCCGGTCGAGCGTCAGGTACCCCAGCCCCACGTCGAGCAGGAAGCCGAGCCGGCTCTGGATCTCCTTGAGCAGCTCGCGCGCCACCGGCTCCTCCGCGGTGGTCAGGGGCATCGTGGCCAGGAAGTCCCGGGCCTCGGCGATCGTCAGCCGCGAGAGCTCGACGATGCTCTTCCCGTGCACCTTGACCGCACGCACCTCCGGCTTCAGCCGCTCCCCGTGGCAGGTGGGGCAGGGCTGGGGGGAGAAGAAGCGCGCGTAGTACTTCCGCATCGCCTCGCTGTGGGTCGTCCGGAACGAACGGAGGAGCTTGTTCACCATCCCCTCCCACTCCATGGTCCATCGACCCCCCGCGCCCCACTTGACGGTGAACTCCTTGCCTCCGGTGCCGTAGAGCACCACGTCCCGCTCGCGCTTGCTCAGCTTGGACCAGGGGACATCGAGGTCGATGTCGAACGCCTTCGCCAGCTGCTCGACGAACTCTGCAGTCCAGCCCTCGCCCCGCACCATCCCGCTGCTCCACGGCTCCACCGCACCCTCCCGGATGGTGCGTGATGGGTCGGGAACGATGAGCTCCGGGTCCATCTCCGGCTTCGTCCCCAGCCCGTTGCAGTCGGGGCACATGCCCAACGGGTTGTTGAAGCTGAAGTGCGCCGGCGTCAGCTCGCCGAACGAGAGCCCGCAGTGGTGGCAGGCATTCAGCTCGCTCATCACCCGCGGGTTGCCCCCGCTCTCGTCGGTCAGGAGCAGGACCCCCTTGCCCTCGCGAAGACCCGTCTCCACCGAGTCGGTGAGCCGGGAGCGGAGATCGGGCTTGAGGACCAGCCGGTCCACCACGACCTCGATGCTGTGCTTCGTCTTCTTGTCCAGGGTGAGCGGCTCCTCGAGCCCTCGCACCCGTCCGTCGACACGGGCCCGCGCGAAGCCGCGCTTCTGCGCGTCCGCCAGCAGCTCCCGGTGCTCGCCCTTCCGCTCCTGGACCAGCGGGGCGAGGATCATCACCTTCGAGCCGGCAGGCATCCGGAGGATCTCCTCGACGATCTGCTGGGCCGACTGCCGTCCGACCCGCCGGCCGCACTTCCAGCAGTGCTGCACCCCGATCGAGGCGTAGAGCACGCGGAGATAGTCGTGAACCTCGGTCACCGTCCCCACCGTCGAGCGAGGGTTGTTGCTCGCCGCCTTCTGCTCGATCGAGATCGTCGGCGAGAGGCCCCGGAGCGTCTCGTACTTCGGCTTTTCCATCTGCCCGAGGAACTGCCGGGCATAGGCCGACAGGCTCTCCACGTACCGGCGCTGTCCCTCGGCGTAGAGAGTGTCGAAGGCGAGCGAGCTCTTCCCGCTCCCGCTCACCCCGCTGAAGACGACCAGTCTCTTCTTGGGGACGTCGAGCGAGACCGCCTTGAGGTTGTGCTCGGAGGCGCCCCGGATGGAGATGACATCGGGCTCGGACATGCGCAGCCAACCTTGTTAACACCGGGCCCGAGCCGAGGGCACGGGACATGAGCGACACTGCTCTCATCGTGGGGGTGGGCGACATCCACGGGCGGTTCCACCGGGTTCGGACCTGGCTGGACACGCTCGAGCAGACCCTCGGGCGCGCCGCGGACGCGGTGCTTGCCGTCGGGGACGTCGAGGCGTTCGCCACTGCCGACGATCACCGGCGCAAGGCCGCCAAGCGGACCATGCCCGCCGAGTTCGCCGCCTTCGCCCGGGGCGAATCGCGGATGCCGCGGCCGTTCTATTTCATCGGGGGCAACAACGAGGACTTCGAGAGCCTCCACCTCCTTTCCGGCGGGGGAGAGGTGGCCCCCGGGGTGCACTACCTCGGCCGGGTCGGGGCGGCCACCATCGCCGGCGTCCGGGTGGCCTGGCTCTCGGGCATCTACGCGCCCAAGTGGCTGGAGACACCGCTCGAGGCTCCGACCACCGCCGCCACCCGGAAGCAGGCGGGCTACTTCCGGCGGCCCGAGGTGGACCGACTGCGGCGTGAGGCCGGGGTCGAGCTGCTCCTCACCCACGAGTGGCCCCGAGGCCTCTTTGCTCGCACCCCGGGCAAGCCCGTCCGCCCCTGGATGGGAAACCCGCTCACCCGCTCGCTGGTGGACGAGCTGCAGCCTGGGTGGCTGCTCTGCGGACACTCGCACGAGAGATTCGCCGCGACGGTGCACCATCCGGGGGGCAAGCAGACGCGCGTCGCCTGCCTCGACGAGGCGGCCGAGCCCGACGGCGCAGTGCTGTGGATGGAGTGGAGTGGTGGCCAGGTCCTCCGGGTGGGGTGGGGAATCGACGGACATGTGTCCTGGACCCCCGCACAGCCCTGGGGCGCCCCACGCGGAGCGACTGCGCGGCGTGCTCCCTGAGCACCGGACGCCGATCGACCTGCTACGCTCCGGCTCCAGCGTGCGCACCTCAACGACGCCTCTTCTCCTGGTGCTCGCCGCGCTCGGTGCCGGGTGCACCGGCAGCACCCCGGATCTCGGCTCCGCCTCGTGCACCCCCAGCTGCGGGAGCGGGCTCACCTGCGTGGACAACGCCGACTTCCCGGGCGGCGTCTGCACCTCGACCTGCTCGGGAGGGACCGGTTGCGCCTCGGGGAGCTCCTGCGTGCAGCTCTCCACCGGCGAGTACTGCGCCCCCTCGTGCGCGTCCGGGGGCGGCTGCCCCACTGGCCTCGTCTGCGGAAATGCCGGGAGCGCGGGGAGGGTTTGCCTCGCGCCCGCGGCGACTCCGGCCATGGCCACCAGCTGTTCCGCCGGGCCCAGCGTGACCAGCGGGGGAACGATCAACGTCACCGATCCCGGCGGCTGCTTCCAGCCGATCGTCCAGAGCACCTTCGACCCCGCGCAGACCCTCTCACTCGGCATGCACCAGGTCGGCGACAAGGTGCAGTTCCAGCTTCCCTCCGGGACGAGCGGATTCACCGTGGTGTCCCAGGGGCAATCGACCAACGTCTCCGAGGTGAGCGTCTACGGAGACCTGCTCCCGAACTCGCCGGTGCCGACGCCCATCGCCTCTCCCAACGGGACGGTCTTCGACTACCCGTCCTCGTTCTCTCAGCCGCCGTCGGACCGGACGCTGACCTGGTCTCCCATCTCGCCGGTCACCGCCGCGGTGACCTTCCCCAACGGGACCGCTGGGCTGCTCGAGGCGGCCAAGGGGCTGACCCCGGGGACGTGGAGCCTCACCGTGAGCGATCTGCTGCACGAGTGCCAGGCGCTCCAGTGCGGGGACCCCGGCTCGGGCTCCACCGCGAACCACTACGACATCACCGTGCTCACCCGCTCGGGAGCCATTCCCACGAGTGGAGGGCTCGACCTCGCCATCTACCTCGTGAGCACCAGCTTCACCGCCGCAAATGCTCCGACCGACCCCAACTTCCAGCGGATGCTCCAGCGCGTGGAAGCGGACTTCGCCCGGGCCGGGATCTGCCTGCAGAACGTCACCTACTACGACGTGCCGGACTGGGCACGAACCCGCTGGGCGACGGTTTCGGTCAGCACCGGCCTCGCGGCGGAGCCGTGTAGCGAATACCGGCAATTGCTGACGCTGGCTCGCCCCGGCAACGTGGTCAGCCTCTTCTTCGTCGATCAGATCACCGAGCCGAACGCCCCGGCCGGGACCCGCCTGATCGGGTACGACGGCTCGATCCCCGGTGTGTCCACGTTCAACGGTACGACCGCGGGAGGGGCGCTGGTCTCCAGCGGGGACCTGAGCAGCTCCAGCAGCTGCGGGAGCAGCTTCAGCCTCTCGTGCGGTCCCGACCAGGTGGGGGAGACCGTGGCCCACGAGGTGGGTCATGCCCTCGGGCTCTTCCACCCCACGGAGAGCCAGGGAGCCTCGGGGGAGGACTTCGATCCGCTCACCGACACTCCCCAGTGCCTCTGCTCGCTCTGCGTCAGCGCGAGCGCCCGCTCGGGCTGTGCGGACCAGTCGAACCCCCCGGCCCAGCCGACCGTGGTCGATGGCTCGAGCTGTCACCAGGGTACCCAGGCCTGCGGCGGGGCCGACTACCTCATGTTCTGGCAGCTCTCGGATCAGTCGCAAGGGAACCTCTCGCCCCAGGAGGGCCAGGTGATGCGGATGAACCCGCTGGTGCGACCGCTATGAGCGCCCGGTGGACCGCCCGCTGGTTGCTTGCCGGGTTCCTCGCCGCAGGGGTCGCACGCGGTGCGCCTGCGGACGACGTCCGCGTCCGGGTGAATGGGCTGCTCGGGAGCTTTCGTCCGGTGACGGTCGCCGAGTGGCGCGCGCTCGGTCCGGCTGCGGCTCCGGCCCTCGAGGCCGTTGCACGCGATGCCGGGGCGCTTCCCACTCGCCGCGCTCGGGCGCTTGCTGCGCTCGGTGTGGTGCAGGCGTCGGCAGCGGCTCCGCTGGTCCGGCAGCTGGCCACAGACCGGTCAGTGGCTCCGCTTCTCCGCGCCTCGGCCGTGGACGCCGCCCCGGGGGTGCTCGGCCCGGAGGCGGTCCGCTTCCTCGCGCCGTTCCTCCACGACGCGGACCCGGTCGTCCGCCAGCGGTCGGCCGAGGCCCTCGTCGCGTCGGGGGCGGCAGGTTGCCGGGTGCTGGCGTCCGAGGCGACCGGACGGTCCCCGGGAGATCCCCTCCTCAAGGCGGCCGCAGGCTGCGCCGGCCAGCGTACGGACGGGGCTCCGTCCGAGCACTGATCCGGTCCGGAGGGTGCCAGACACCTTCGGTCCACCCCCCTCAGGCGAAGAGCGCAGCTTGACCGCCAGGCGACCGACCGGACGAGGGCTCTCTGCAGGTGCCAGACACCTTCGGTTCCCTGACACCTTCGGTTCCCTTCGCTCGCCCGCGATCGGGGGCACCACGGCCCTCCGGAACACCCTGACCCGCCGCGCGCCGGAGGCAGTGGAGACCCTGCCGAGCCGTGTCATCACCCGGGCGTAGGGTGGCCGGTCCGCCATGGAAGGTCGGGGTGACATCGGGGGCTGGACGCTCGAACGGCTGTGCGATGCGCTCGTCCCCCCCTCCGGAGCCCGGACCACCAGCGGCCCCACCCTCCTCGAGATCCTCGGCGCCGCCATCGACGTCGTCGGCCCCGGGCCCTTCGGCCCCATCGCACGCACCCCCGCCTTCCTCCGGAGCCTCGAGCGACTCCTCGACGCCCTCGCGCTCGGCAGCGTCTCCGCCCCGACCCTGACCGAGGCCGCCGCACGCCTGGGCCCCCGCGGAACCCGTCTCCAGCACCTCGCCCGGTGGCTCGAGGCCGCCGAGGAGCGGATGGCCTCGGCCCACCTCGACCTCGCCTCCGCCCGCTGGGTCGCCGCAAGCATCGCCCTCTCCCGCGGCTGGCCGGCCACGCTCCCGGGCGGCCCGCTCACCCTCACCCTCGCGCCCCCCTTTCCGCCCGGCGTCGTCTCCTTCGTCTCCGCACTCGCCCGCGCCGCCTCCGCCGCCGGCCACGCGCTCACCCTCCACGTCCCGCTCACCGGCGACGCCAGCCTCGACGCCGCCCTGGAGCCAATCCTCCAGGCCCTCGAGGCCGGACCCGACCTCCCGGGCGTCGAGGTGCTCCCCCGGCTCCCCGAGGGTGCGCTCTCCGAGCCCATCCGCCGGCTCGACGCCGCCGCTCCGGGCACCCTCCCCACCGCGGCGCTCACCGCCCTCGTCGCCCCCGGCCCCCGCCGCGAGGCAGCCGCCCTCGTCGCCGCCCTCCGCCGCGCGGTCGAGGAAGGAGCTCCCCTCGATCGCTGCCTCCTCGCCGTCCTCCAGCCGGGCGACGCGAGCGACCTCCTCCGGGCGCTCGACGACGCAGGGCTCCCCTGCGGTCGCCGCCCCCCGCTCCCGCTCGGGAGCACCGTGGCCGGACGCCTCGGACTCACCTGGGCCTCCCTCGCCGCTCGCCGCGCTCCGGCCGAGGACGTGGCCTGGCTCCTGCGGCAACGGTTGCTGCCCGAACTCGCGCTCGACGCCCGCGTGGATCCACTGCCCGTGCTCCGCCATGCCGGCGTGCGCGACGGCGCCATGGGAGCCCAGGATGGGGCGAGCGCCTACCGCACCCGCCTCGACGCCTTCGCCGCACATCGCCGCGCCGTGGGTGAGACCCGCGAGGCCGACGCGGCCGAGCAGCTCCTCGCCGCCACCAGCGCGCTCCTCGGGGCCGCCGAGCGCATCCCCCGGCGCGGTCGCCTCTCCGAGCTGCTCGAGGGGTGGCGCGCCGGGCTGGACGCCGCCGGCTTCTGGACCGCGCTCGAGCGCGAACCCCTCGAGGCCGATCCCCGCGCCCGGCAGGCCACCGCACGCGAGGCCGCCGCGGTCGAGGTCTGGCGCGCGTTCGTGCGCGATGTCCGCGCCGGATGGAAGTCCGCGCGCACGGCGGGCCCGGAGATGGACCGGGCCGGATTCGCGCGCTGGCTCGCCGACGCCGCCGCACAGCTCCCGGTCGAGTGCGGACCGGGAGCGCCCGGCGGCGTCGACGTGGTCACCCTCGATGCGCTCGGCGGCGGCCCCGGCGCGGCATTCCTCGGCGTCGCCGGGCTCGACGTGGCCAGCGTCCCCCGCCGCGCCGAGCCCCCGTTGCTCGGCGACGAGGAGCGCCAGGCCATCCACGGCGTGCTGGGTCGGCTCGCGCTCCCCGCCTGGGTCGGAAGCGGAGAGGCGGTCTACGCGGTGGACGAGGCCGTGGATCGCTGGCGCCTTGGCCGCGCGCTCGCCTCCGCGAGACAGGTCGTCGTGAGCCGGTGCCGCTCCGCCGGCGGCGCCCCCGCGGACGTGGTGCAGCGGTTGCTCGCGGTGACCGGGGCCGTCGAGCGCGACCTCTCCGGAGAGCCGGCCCCCGCGCTGGAGGACGCTCCCGGCCCGTCGTGGGCCCGCATCCGGCTCGCGCTCGAGGCCACCGTGGCCCCGGACCTCCGGAGCAGCGCGGTCGATCCGGTGGGCGCAGCAGCCCTCGACCTCCTCGGCGGCGCCGCATGGCTCGAGGAGACCCGGGCCCTCGCCAGGATCGAGGCCGAGCGCCTCCGCGTGGGGGCCGGACTCCTCCCCCCGGGCACCCACAGCGGCCGCCTCGGGCAGGACGCGCTCCTCGAGGGAGTGCACGCCCGGCTCGGAGGCTCCCCCGAAGGTCCGCTCAGCTCCACCAGCCTCACCGCTCTCGCCAACTGTCCCTTCCAGGGCCTCTCGCGAAAGGTGCTCGGGCTCGAGCCACCCGAGGACGGAACCGAGGAGCTCGGGGCCCGGAGCCGGGGCCAGTTCCTCCACGAGGCGCTGGAGCAGCTGGTGAAGCGGCTCCTCGAGCTCGGCCTGGCCGGGGCGGATCCGGCCACTCTCCCCGCGGACCTCGTCCCCACCGCGGTCGAGGCCGCCGCCCGCGAGCATGCGCGCCACGCGTCCACCGGACACCCGCGCCTCTGGGCACTGGCGCAGGCCCGGGCCACGAGGATCCTCGAGCGCCTCGTTCGCTCGGGGAAGCTCTACCCCTTCCCGGGGCTCCGACCCGCGGCCGCCGAGGAGCGCTTCGGGCCAGACCTCGAGCTTCCCGCCGCGCTGCCCGGGGAGCGCCCCGTCTACTTCCGCGGCACCTTCGACCGGGTCGACCGCGGCCCCGGCGGGACCGGGGTCGTCGACTACAAGAGCAGCAAGCGCCGGGAGCGCGCGCGCGCCGAGGTCCTGGTCACCGACTTCCAGCTGCCCCTCTACCTCCTCGCGCTGAAGGCCCGAGGCGAGCGCCCGCCGTTCCAGGCCGGGTGGCTCTCCCTCCGGACGCTGGAGTTCCTCCCCCTCGACCCCGATTTGACCGGGCCGCTCGACGCCTTCCTCGCCACCGACGCGGCGACCCGCACCGCGAACACCGGGCCGAACCTCGCCACCGCGGTCCACGCCCTGCTGGCCGAGCCTCGTCAGGGCCTCTTCCCCGTCCGGCCCAGGGAGTGTGGCTTCTGTCCACTCGGAGCGGTGTGCCGCATCTCCGAGCGCCGCGCGCCCCAGGGAGGCGAGGGGTGAGCGCCCGCCGCCCCAACGCCTGCGTCTTCGCCGGCGCCGGCACCGGCAAGACCCACGGCCTGGTCACCGAGTGCCTCCGGTTCCTCGGAGGCGCCGACCGCGACGAGCCCCTCCCCCCGGCGCAGCTGTGCCTCCTCACCTTCACCGAGAAGGCGGCGGCGGAGATGCGTGGCCGGCTGGGGAGCCGCGTCTCCGCGCTCGCGGCCGGGGAGGCGTCGGAGCCCGAACTCGCCACCGCGTTCGCCGCCAGCGCGCGCCCCCTCCCTCCGCCCACGCACTGGCGGAGCGTCCAGGGAAGGCTCTCCGGAGCGACCATCGCCACCTTCCACGCCTTCGCGGCTGGTCTCCTCCGCCGCGCTCCGGCCGGTTCGGGCCCGCCGCCCGACTTCGTGCTGCTCGACGACGACGAGTCGCTCGCCCTCCTCGAGGAGCTGGCCGAGCGCCTGGTGATCGAGCGCCTCGAGGCCCCCGATCCGGCGGTGGAGGCGCTCTGCGGCGAGCTGGACCTCCGCGGCTTCCGGCGCAACGGGCTGGTCGAGCTGCTGGTCGACCAGGCTCGCCGAGTCCGGGACCATGGTCAGCGGCCTGCGGCGCTGGCGGTGACCACCGCCGCCGAGGTGGCGAGCTCGCTCGTGGACTCGGCAGCCCGGGCCCGCGCCGCCGTCGACGACGCCCTCCGGCGCTCCCGGAGCGAGCGAGCGGAGTGCGAGCCGGTCCTCTCCGCCATCGCCGACCTGCTCGTGGGATGGAGCGCCGAGACCGCGGTCGAGCGTGCGCCCCGTCTGGCGGACCTCCGCGAGGCGCTCCCCGTCCGTGGGGGGAAGAACGGCCTCGGCGCCGCCGTGCGCGCGGCCCGCGACGCCCTCACCGGTGGCGACTCTCCTCTCGGAGCCGCGGCCCTCCTCCTCGCCCGCCCGCACGAGGAGACCTGGCGCGGCCTGCTGGTCGAGCTCGAGGAACGCCAGCGCGCCGCGTTCGACC
>Ga0335080_10008652_pt1 | contig 10612 bp, 15 predicted proteins | sample Lox_Sample_34_FD_206720 | JGI IMG/M metagenome (GOLD analysis project Ga0335080, IMG submission 206720) | Soil microbial communities from Loxahatchee National Wildlife Refuge, Florida, United States - Lox_Sample_3.4 | ecosystem: Environmental > Terrestrial > Soil > Wetlands | place: USA...
GCCACGAGCCCGCCGTAGCCGCCCTGGAAGCCGCCATCCCCGACGCCGCCGCCCTGGTCTTCGCCTGCCTCGGCATCGCCCTGGCCCTGCACGGCCGCCGCGCCCTGCGCGCCCGGGCGCTCAACCTGGCCATCTGGGCTCTGCCCCCGGTGGCTTACGCCCTGGCCAGCGACACGCCGAGGAAACGGCGTCGTCCGCGCCTGGTCCCTGGCCCGCCACCAGCACCTGACCGCCGACGCGGCCACCCCGCTCGCCGCCCTCGGCGGCCTGCTCCTGTGACTGCTCCGCCTGGCCCTGGCCCCCGCCTCCACCCTGGCCGGGTTCCGCGCCTGGGTCCTGGCCGAGTGCCCCGTCGCCCCCGGCCGCCGGCGGGCGCCCGCGCCGCACCCGAGGAAGGCGACCAAGACCACCCGGTTCCTGGATCTGGTCACCGAACGACACGGGCCTCTCGCTTCCCTCCCGCTCAACCGCGTCGCCGGCATCAGCGCCGACCTCGCCCCCCAGCTCGACCTGAACACCGGCGCCGCCCGCACCGCCCTGCGCAAAGCCGTCCTCGCCGCCCGCAACGGAGACCCCCGATGATGATCAAGCTCGCCATCCTGCTGATCGTCGTGCTCATCGTGGCCGCGTTCGCCGCGTGGGCATTCCTGCCCGCTCGCCGCTTGCCCGGCAACCGCGCCCGCCACCTGCGCATCCGCCTACATCCTGGCAAAGGCTTCGCCCACGTCTTCAGCCTGTGGCTGCGCTGGTCCCGCTTCGCGGTCCTGCGCCGCTCCGGCCAGATCCGACCCGCCCTCCCGCTGCGCTACAGCGTGCTGGACCCACGCGAACACTCGGTCTTCCTCGGCCGCGCCCACTACCGGCACGGCCTGCGCGTTTCGCTCGAGGAGCACCTGCTCGTAATGGCGCCACCCCGCACTTATAAGACGGCCTTCCTGGCCGACGTGATCATCGAGTACCCCGGCCCGGTCATCGCCACCACCACCAAACCCGACATCTACGCCCTGACCAGTGCGGTCCGCGCGCACCTCGGCCCGGTGCACGTCTTCAACCCGCAGCACATCGGCGGCGTCCCGTCCACCTTCTGCTGGAACCCTATCGACGGCTGCGAGGACCCGGCCACCGCCATCCGCCGCGCCGACGCGTTCGCGTTCGCCGTGTCGCAGAAAGGCGTCGAGGACGGCTCGTTCTGGTCCGCCAAAGCCAGCGACTACCTGTGCGGCTACTTCCACGCCGCCGCCCTGGCCGACTACGACCTGCGCACCGTCGCCGCCTGGGTCTCCGGCGCCGACCCCGACGTCCCCGAACGCATCCTCGCCGCTGCCGGAGCCCACCAGTGGGCCGTCACCCTGTCGGAGCTCCGCTCCGAGGCACAGAAGACGACAGCCACAGTCCGAATGGTTATGAGCAGGTCCCTGGCCTTCATGGCCGACCCCGACCTGGCCGCCTGCGTCCTGCCCGAGCCCGGTGAAGGCTTCGACATCCCGGACTTCCTGTACGACGCCGGCACCTTGTACATGATCGCCGAAGCCGTCTCCGAAGAAGCCCCGGTCGCCCCGCTGTTCGCCGCCATGGCCACCGAGGTCCACTACGCCGCCGCGCAGATCGGCCAGGCCTCCGAGTCCCGGCGCCTGGACCCGCCCCTCCTCATGGGCTTGGACGAGGTAACGCAAATTTGCCCGGTTCCCCTGCCTCATTGGCTGTCAGACTCTGGCGGCAAGGGAATACAGATCATCGCGGTCGTGCACGGCGAGGCCCAGCTCACCGGCCGTTGGGGCGACCACGGCCGTCAGGTCGTCCTGGACACCAGCTCGGTCAAGATGTTCCTGCCCGGCATCACCGATGTCACCACCCTGGACGCGGCCGCCAAGCTCTGCGGCCAGGCGTCGTGGAAGGTCCGCGGCCAGGACCACGCCACCTGCCACGACGTCGCCAGCCCGGACATGATCCGCCAGCTGCCCGCCGGGTTCGCCCTGGTCATCCGCGGCGGCTGCGCCCCCGTCATCGCCCGCCTGCCCCGCGCCTGGAAGAACGCCGCCTACCGCCGCGCCCGCCGCCTCGGCCACCTCCCGACGGAGCCAGCTGAGCGCGCCCCGTACCCGGTCTTCGTGCCCCAGCCACGCGGCATCCCCGACCACGTGCCCGCCGAATGGACCCCCGGCGACGGCAACTCCCACCCCTGGACCTGACCCCATGGCCCACGACCCGACCACCGCGGTACTGCAGCAACTCGCCGACCACCACGACCAGCTCCGTCGCCCGGCTCCAGGCCTGGGTCGAGCAGGTCTACCGCCCCGGCTACGGCCACCTGGCCGCCACCCTCGCCCCCTGCTGGAGCTCGCACGACCTGTGCTTGTACGGCCTGGACATCCTCTCCGACCTGTGGTCCGTCCTGTACCTCCAGCCCGAACGCACCCCCCGGACCCTGTACGCCCAGGCCGAATACCAGGCCCGCATCCTGCCCGCCCTGGCCGCCCAGCTGGTCACCGAGACCTCCGGCTGCGGCCACACCCTGCCCCGCCTGCGGCGGACGTCATGATCGACGCCACCCTTCGCCAGGCCCTGGCCTACGCCCGCCGCGGCTGGCCCGTTTTCCCCTGCCTGCCCGGCCAGAAGATCCCCGCCACCAGGCACGGCTATCAGGATGCCACCACCGACGAGCACCAGATCACCGAATGGTTCGGCCGCGGCCAGCGCTGGAACCTGGCCATCGCCACCGGCACTCCCGGTCCCGACGTCCTCGACATCGACCAGCACGGCCCAGCCGGAAACGGCTACCCCGCCTACGCCAGGCTCCGCCGCGCCGGCCTGGCCAACGGCGCCGCCGCCTACGTACGGACCCCAGCCGGCGGAATGCACGCCTACTTCACCGGCTCAGACCAGCACAACGGCCGCCTGCCCAGTCACCACCTCGACTTCCGCTCGCGTGGCGGCTACATCGTGGCTCCGCCTTCCCAGGTCGGTACCGGATCATGAGCAGGCCCGGCGGCCACGGCTCCCTGGACTGGGCCGCCGTCACCGCTCTCCTGGAATCCTCCGCGCCGTTCAACAGCACCACGAACGAACCATGCCGGGCCACGCCGCTGACCGCAAGCTCGCCCAGCTGGCCCGCTGGGTCACGCGCCAGCCCGAAGGCAACCGCAACGCGGGCTTGTACTGGGCCGCCCACCGCGCCTTGGACGCCAACCCCAGCGCCGACCTGACCCCGCTGGCCGCAGCCGCCCGCCAGGCCGGCCTCGGCGACTCCGAGATCACCCGCACCCTCGACTCCGCCCGCAAGACCCGCCAGCCGCATCCCGATCGCCAGGCCGAGGAGGTCAACTGACATGAGCACCGACCCGACCACAGTCCGCCACATCACCTTCGGCCGCCCCCGAGCTTCACTCGCCATCGTGCCGCGCGACCGGCTCGACGCCGGCGGAACCCGGCTGCGGCTCCGCGCCCTGCACGTCATGGGCCACGGCTCCGCCCGCATCGCCCGCGCCCTCGGCGCCAGCGAAGACACCATCCAGCGCCTCGTCCGCGGTGACGCCCGCACCGTCAGCCCCTCGCTGCGCGACGCGGTCATTGGCCTGTACGACGCGTGGTGGGACAAGCGCGCCCCCGAACGCACCCGGGCCGAACGCGCCGCCGCCGCCCGCGCCCGCCGCCGCGCCGCCGCCGGGAACTGGTGCGCAGCAGCCGCCCTGAACGACCACCAGCTCGACACCCCCGGCTACCGCCCCCGCGCCGGCTACCGCCCCGCCACCGGCACCGGCATCGCCCCCGACATCCGCCTACCCGTCCGCCGCCACTACAAAAGGAAAGGCGCGTGAAGGACCAGCGGATGGGCCTTCGCCTGATCACCGAGGTCCTCGACGGACTCGAGCGGCATGGGTACGCACGCGGTGACAACGAGCACGCAGGCCGGGCCATCTTCCTCATCCGGGACCTGGCCAGCATTTACGAGGGCTCCCAGGACCACCCGTTCGGCCCGACTGTCAACCAGCCATCACCGGAACCGGCGTCACCGGAACCGGCGTCACCGGACACTGTCCCGGTACCGGTCGGCGAGGTCAAGAATCTCCTGATCGCCCTGGACACAGCAGCCGACTACAACCGAGACCGCGCCGAACTGTGCGCCGACTGCGCCGATCAGTCCTGCCCGACCTGCGAGTCGCGCCTACGGGAAGCCCAGGCCTATGACCGCCTGTACGTCCAGCTGGACCAGCAGGCCGACGCCCCGGCCACTGCCAGCCGCCCCGAGCCGGCCGCCCAGCCTGCGGCCGATCGGGAGGCCGGCCAGTGACCCGGCCACCTGACGACCACGAACCCGGCCGCAGGCCGCCCGACTACGTGATCGTCGTCGCCGCCAGCGACTGGATCACCGACCGGTACCCGGCCGCCGCAGCCTCCCTGGCCCACGCCCTGCAGCCCGACCATGACCGGCGCCGCCACCCCGAACCCGACCTGGAAGCCGAACCATGACCCTCACCATCAACAACACCACGATGACCAGCGACCAGAGCCCTCACACTGCCCGGCATGCACCGAGCCGTAACGGATGGGAAGTGTCCTGGCTCCCCGGCCGGACCCTGGACCGCAACGCCGCCATTACCGCAATGGTCCTGGCCGACACCACCGCCGACGAGCGCATCCGGGAGGGGCACCGGCTCTGGCCGCACATCCAGGGCTGGGCCGCCGAACTCGGCCTCACCGGAACCGACGCGGTAGCAGCCGTGTCCCAGCTAACCGGCGACCCTAGCCGCGAGCACGAACGAGGCGCCGGCCAGCTCCACCTGGAGGCCGCCGACTGACCAGCGAGACAGATGCACAGGACAGATAACGGCGTTACCCCGCGGCCAGCCCGCTCCTACCGGCTGCCCGACGACGGCCCGCGCCCGGACCTTCCCCTGTACGAACGACTCATCGACGACGGCATCGCCGCCGCCGACGTCCAGGGCAGCGCCGTCGACCACCTCACCGCCCGGCGGCTCGCCATCTGGCTAGCCGCCCGCCTCCAATCCCCGGCCTTCGCCCAGGGCCTCGTCCGCTTCGTCCAAACCGGAGCCATCAGCCACCCGCTCAAAACCCAGCTCCGCATCCACGCCCGCTCCGGCACCCACCCCGACCAGCCCGAAGCCGGCCGCCTCCTGCAAATACTGCATCGCCCGCGGCCCCGACGTCGGCCCCATCGGCGAGAACTTCGCCGCCGCCTGCGACCAACTCGACCGCGCCGACACCATGCTCAAGGGTCTCTACGATCGAGCCAGAAACGGCCGAGCCCAACCCGAACGGACGCAGCTAGAAACCGACGAACCCGGGCCCGTTGCCCTAGCCAGCCGCAAACCCGAAACCCAGACAGTAACGCTCGTCCTCGACACCACCACGGCCAACGCCGTCATGTTCGCCATCGCCGCCCACGCCGACGAACGCGAAGCCCACATCCGTGAAGTCCAAAGCTACGCCCAGACCCTCCTCGAAGACTCATATGGTCGGCGCAACCGCCAGGCCATAGCCAACCGCGAGACCCGGATAACCTCTCGCCTGCGCGCCGTCGAGCACGCCTACCGTACGGCCATCGAGCATGACACTGCGTTCAGGCCGCCAGAGCCCACCTCCGCCTGCCGTTTTCCCGAGCGTGCTGCCGAAATGGAGCTTGAGCTGGAGTAAGACGCCGAGTCAATCCTGCGCGCCCAAGCGGTTCGCATCTGGCTGGGCCTAGACATGAATCGATACTAAGTTCTATCATCGTCTGTACGAACCGAATACAAGTACAGTTCATGGCGGTCCCGCGGTGGAAAATTCTATCGACACGCTAGTTGCCGTCACCAAGTCAGACGCCGACGACAGAAGGTAAGCATCGGACGGAGGACCCTAAGTTGCGAGGTGGTTAGACTAACGGCGATTACCCGCACGAGAAACACGGAGGACGTGGCTCGAGTGCCTGCAACCAGCAGTCCCACAGCGCGCCGTCGTGAGCTCGGGTCCATGCTCAGGTCGCTTCGGGCTGATACTGGGCTGACAGCTGAAGAAGTTGCTCAGCGGCTCGGAGTCAGCCGTTCCAAGATTACTCGCCTGGAGACCGGGGAGCGTGGCGCTAGTGAGGTTGACATCCTCAGCTTGTGTGAGCTTTATCAGGTCGATGAGAAGTACCGTGAGTACCTGACAGGGCTCGCCGCTGAGGGGAAGCAGCGGGGCTGGTGGCGGCCTCTGACCACACCGCACTCTGCCTATATCGGGCTGGAGTCAGACGCGGCCTCCATCAGTGACTATGGCCTGGCGCTAGTGCCGGGACTGCTCCAGACTCCTGATTATGCGCGCGCAATCGTGCGCGCAGGGACGCCGGGGATGGCTGCAGAGACTGTCGAGGAACGCGTCCGCCTGCGGATAGCTAGACAGCCATTGCTCACCTCCGAGGCGGCACCAAGCTTCGACGCGGTCCTAGACGAGTCTGTGCTTCACCGGGTCGTTGAGAGTCCGGACGTTATGTTGGCTCAACTCAGGCAACTGTTGGAGATGTCTCAGTTGCCCAAAGTCACCATTCGGGTTATTCCGTACGAGGCGGGCATCGTACCTGCAGGTGTCAACAAGTTCATCATCCTGTGGTTCGAGCCGCCTCGAATAGACGACATTGTCCAGATTGAGGATCTGGCCGGTCACCGATATCTAACGCAGCGTAAGATAGTAGACCACTATAAGGCGGCTTTTCGGAGGCTGGTCAGCCTGTCAATAGACCCTGCCGCTACGCGCGCCGTGATTCGGGCGAAGATGGCGTCGTATGAGTCGATTGTCCGGTAATCAGATGAAGTAATATTCCGAAAGCAAGCACGCCAGTCTGAGATGCTGTAGCGTAGGCACCGTCGGTGGACTCTGAAGCGCTGAGCTGGGGAAAGTGGCTGATATGCGATCATATGAGACAACTCCGCCATCGCTAGATTGGCATAAGGCGAGCTTTTGCCAGAATAGTGAATGTGTCGAGATTTCCGCTCTAGACAGTGCCACTATTATAATGCGCAGCTCGACCCGCCCCGACTGCTACGTCTATTTTACTCGTGAGGAATTCGGCTCATTTCTAGATGACGCCAAGGCGGGAAAGTTTGACCTAGCTAGATAACATGCCAACTCGCCGGTACGCCCCCATTATGCCCTTTATCCTATTATTGCAATGCCAGCTTATGCGCTGCTGATAAGTGGCGCGTCGGGTTCGGGAGCAGTAAGGTCTTTAGGGGATGAAGCGATCGTTGCAGTCACCTTCGGCTGCCGAGGGACCTTCATGCTTGCCCCTGTGCGGCGCTGCCACAGTCTCGCGCCAGGCCGACTTACTGTCTAGCTCCCAGTCGCATCGCAAGACGGTCCGCTCGCACTGACGCCAACTGAACTGCAGATTCCGCAGTTAGTCCCTGGCGATATTCCCTGATCGACATTAAATGGCCGGGCGTATTGACTATATAAGTTACGTATCGGATATTCTGTTCTGGTAGCCAGTCACCAATGATCCTACCGTTGCGCTGCAAATTTCACTGACTTTTGCAGCGCAATTCTTCCTAAAATTAATGCAGATTAGTGAATTGTTTGTGCCGCCGCAACTTTACGTGATTTGGCACGTGCCATATTTTTTGCGGGCAACTTATTGGCACGTGACACATATCGTGCAAGACTGTATACGGAGGGTGTTAGCGCCGATGCGCTAAGCCACAGGCGGCTAGCCCTGGAAAGGAGGAAACATGATCTGGCCTCAGTCCAGTGACGCTGAGATCGCCAGCGAGCGGTACGCCGCGAAAAGGCACGGCCGATGACGCAACATCGGCCGTGCCAGTCACCAAGTCCAGGTCCCTTTGAGGCTGGTCAGTGACAGAGTTCATGCTACCCGTCGCAGATACGGAGGCAAGTCCTGCTGGGAACTCGCCCGCAGAACATGTCCGTCTTGGCCAGCCCGACCGGCGAGAGCCGCAAGGAGGTAAACATGCTGGCCCTGATTCATGAGGTCGGAGCGAACCAGAGCATGGTGCTGCTAACCGCCATAGCGATTGTGGCGTTCTGGCCCACTGTAGTCAGGTGGCTGATAGTGATCGCATCGACGGCCATCATCGCAACACTGGGTCTCTGCCTGATCCTGATCTGGCAGGCCATCCATCAAGTCGCAGGGTAACTCACTGGCCTGCCGATCGACTTTTGCCGCTGACGCTCATGGTCGGCCGGCAGGCCTTCGCGACTATGAAGCTAACAGATTATTTGGGCTTTCATGCAGCTTGAAGGCACGATGTAACGTGAATTCCGTTTTGTATTGTCATGCCACGTATGGGTCATAGCGCCCATGGCTTCCAGGTTCGGTACTGGAGATCGCCACATAGGGAAGGTGAGCGGGACGGCTAATGCAGCGCAGACGCAGCGCTGGAACGGCGCAAGCGGCAGGTATTGGATCGAGCATCGCGAGCGGCATCTTGCTGAGCACCAGTTCCTGATCCCGTACCTGTTCCGCGGCGCGGCGATCGCGTCAGGAGAGCGAGTGCTTGACGTCGGATGCGGGTGCGGCCACACGACGATCATGGCGGCACAGGCAGCATTTGGCATGCCTAAGGCAGCGAAGGGTGTCCGGTCGTTGCCCCAAGAAGAGCCGGGCTGGCCAGGAGTCGCGGTGGGCCTAGACTTGTCGGGTCCGATGCTGAACGTCGCCCGGCGCCTCGCGGCGCAGGCGGGTGCTGCCAACGCATGGTTCGTACAAGGCGACGCGCAGGCGTGTCCGCTTCGCGATAATTCTATAGACGTGCTGATTAGCAACTTCGGGGTCATGTTCTTCGACGATCCCTACATTGCGTTCACCAGCCTTGCCGCCGTCATGCGTCCTCATGGCCGACTGGCCTTCTTGTGCTGGCAGGACGACACGCGGAACGAGGTGTTCGCCATCCCACTGCGTGCCCTCAGTGCACATGTGCAGCTTCCGAGGATGTCCGTCAGCGACTTGTTCGTCGATCCGCGGCAGATCACTGCGTTGCTATTGGGAACAGGCTGGGACGATGTTCAGGTCGCCTCGGTCACCGAGCCGGCTTGGCTAGGGGCCAACGTTGATGACGTGATGGACTATATACGCGGCATGCCTATGATCCACAACATCACAGCCAGCTTCAACGACCCAGTGCATAGCGAGAGTATTCTCGCTGGGATAGCCGAAGAGTACCGCAAACGTCAGCACCCCGACGGTATTTGGGTCCGTGCCGCTGCCTGGCTGGTCACTGCGCGTCGCGCTTTATCCGCCGGTGGCGGCCGGAATCCGGTGTAAAAGGGACGGGCGCGGTTCCGGTTCATGGTGATGTTAGGCGATGGCGCTGATATTCTCGGGGCGCTCGCCGTCGCCGGGGCGGATACGGTGCGTGGGGGGTTCCAGAACTCGGCCACTAGTCTTGGCCTGGGCTTCTATGCGGCTCGCTCGTACTCGTTGATGAGGCCGCCGAGGACAGGTCGGCGTTTGATTCGCTCGCGGGAGGGGTCGGCGACAGGATGGTCGGGCCGGGGCGGGTGGAGCAAGAGGCTGCGATGGGGGCGCCGTCCGTTGTAGTGGGCCGCGTACTGGGCCAGGATCGTCCGCAGGTGCCGCTGGCCAAAGATCAGCATCCGGTCGGTGACCTCGGTCCGGGCGGTGAGCACGAACCGTTCGGAATAAGCGTTCGCGCGCGGACTGCTGGGCGGGATCTTCACGGCCTCGATACCAGCGTCGGCCAGGACCGCGTCAAACGACGCGGTGAACTGCCCGGCCCGGTCGCGGACCAGGAACAGGAAGCCCGCGGCGCGATCACCTAGGTCCGTCAGCAGGTTGCGGATCTGCTGCGCGGTCCAGGCGCCGTCCGGGTTCGCGGTGATCACGAGGATGTGCACGTAACGGCTGCCGACCTCGATCACGAACAGGCAGTACAGACGCTGGAGTGTCACCGCGCAGTCCACGTGGAAGAAGTCCGTGGCGAGCGTCGTGGCTGCCTGGGTATGCAGGAACTTCCGCCACGTCGTCTCGGAGCGCCGTTCCGGAGCCGGGAGAATCTTCAGCGCCTTGAGGACCCGGCGTATGGTGGACGCGCCGACCCGGTGGCCGAGCTTGAGCAGTGCGCCCTGGATCCTCTTGTACCCCCAGCCGTGGTTCTCGGTGGCGAGCCGCTCGATGAGCGCGGCGATCTCGGCGCTGACCGGCGGCCGTCCCGTCCGGTGCGGGTAGGTCCACTTGGGGGCGACGAGGCGGCGGTGCCAGCGCAGGGATGGTACCTGGGGTGAGCAGCCGGTGCGCTCGCAGCCTTCCGGGCAGGAGCCGGATCAGCGCGGCGAGGACCGCCCGGTCGGCCCAGTCCAGCCGTGGCCGCGGATGGGCCCGGCGCAGCACGGCGACCTCGTGCCGCAGCACGAGCAGCTCGGCATTCCTGGAGGCCGATGACCGGCCGAGCAGGACCAGCCAGCCGCAGAGCCGGACGAAGATGAGATAGAGCAGGCGCAGGGACACGGATGATCATGATGCCGTACAGCCGACCGTGGCCGTCGCCGCAGCTCATAGGGCATGCAGACTTCTGGCATCCCACAGCTGCCGGGCCGTCACGAGGAACACCGCTCGCATCGCGTAGGTCCCCGCACCAATCACGGCGAGGGTCAGCAG
>Ga0335080_10008656_pt1 | contig 10610 bp, 9 predicted proteins | sample Lox_Sample_34_FD_206720 | JGI IMG/M metagenome (GOLD analysis project Ga0335080, IMG submission 206720) | Soil microbial communities from Loxahatchee National Wildlife Refuge, Florida, United States - Lox_Sample_3.4 | ecosystem: Environmental > Terrestrial > Soil > Wetlands | place: USA: Florida...
TGCTCGCGAGTGGATATGAACGCAATGGCCTTGGCTCGGCCCTTCACGGAGAGGTCTATCACGGCGGGCGCGCGCTCGTATTCGCCAAAGAGATCGTCCCATGTGGCGAGGACTTTGCTATCGACGAGCACGACTTTGTGAGAAATATCGCCCGCTTTGGCAAAGTCCGCGGCGGTACCCATACCCACGTAGACGATCGGAACATGCTTGACTTCAGCCAGAGCCGGCGCCCATGCAACGGAGACGGCCCTCACGTGAAAGCGCGCGCCGGAATCGAGCGCGGCGTTAACTTCTGTTTCGCCTTCAGCCCAGGACGCCTTGATCATGAACTCCTCGGTGTGCACGCTGTCGGCTCCGGCTTCCTTGAACGCAGACACGCCCCAATCAGCTGCACGCTGAAATGCGGGGGTACCCGGGACACGGCCGCCAATCTCGTCGCTCAGGCGGCGAAGATTTGTTTCCAGCGCAGAAGGCTTGCGCGCTTCCTCGATCAGGCGATCGATGACATTATCGGCGGCGAAGGCGGCGGTGGCGAACAATGGGAGGAACAAAAGACTGAATGTTCGAAGCATGGCGAGCATTAGAAACGAAATTGCGGGAAATGAGAAGAGTGGGCACGGCGCAATCAGGCCTATTGATTGAGATGCGCTTGTCGATCGACACTGAAACGCGGCGAGCCGCCGTTTCTACGGAAGCGTTCGGGAGATGCCGGACGAATTCTCAGGCAGGAGCGAGGCCGTATTTTTCCTGTAGACGGCGTTCCATAGTACGGAAAATCAAGCCGTCGACGAGATATCCAAGGCAGATAATAAGAATCATGACTGCCAACACCTGATTCATGTCGCTCAGGTCTCTACCCATCATCAGCAATTGGCCGAGTCCTAAGCTGAGGAAGATCATTTCCGCCTGAATCAGGGAGCGCCACGCGAATGCCCAGCCTTGCTTCATGCCGTTGACAATGAAAGGCAGACTGGCGGGCAGCAATACGGACCAGAACAGCCGGAACCCGCTCGCACCGAGGTTGCGGCCGGCCATGCCGTAGATTTTTGGCATCTGCTTGCGTCCATCTTCCATGGCAATGGTGACGGAAAGGAGGGATCCCATCAGAACGACAAAGAGAATTGCTTTCTCGGTCAAGCCGAACCACAGAACTGCGAGGGGAATCCAGCAGATGCTGGGCAAGGACTGAAGGCTGACCAGCAAACCGCCGAGAGTTTCTTCAAGAAACTTGCTGCTCGACACGCCCAGCCCCAAGATCATGCCCAAGGCAACGGAGAGGCTATAGCCGATCAGCATGCGCTTCATGGTAACGGCAATTCCAATCCAGAAGCTGTGGTCCGCGAAGCCGTCGCGCAGCGCCTGAGCCACGCCCCAGGGAGGCGGAAACAGATATGGCGGCCAGACGCGCAGCTTCGCCAGCAGGGTCCAAACACCAAGCAGGGCGGCGTAGAAAATCGCTTGCCTAACGAGCTTTTTCATCGGCATACTCCGCTTCCAGGCTCTTATTGATCTCTTCGCGCAGGCAGTCCAGCACCATGCGGGCCATGCGAGTCACATCCGGGTGCTCCATGTGGCGAGGGCGCGCCAGGTTGACGGGAAACTCTTCTTTCACACGACCAGGGCGAAACGTGAGCAGCACCACACGGTCGCCCAGACGCGCAGCTTCCCGGACGTTGTGGGTCACGAAGATAATCGTGCAGGCCGTCTCCGCCCAGATCCGCTCCAGTTCGTCATGGAGCAGGTCGCGGGTCTGCGCGTCCAGCGCCGCGAATGGCTCGTCCATCAGCAGGACGTCAGGTTCGGTCGCCAGCGCACGTGCCAAGGCTACCCGTTGCCGCATGCCGCCGGACAGCTGATGAATATAGCTGTTCCGGAACTTCGAAAGCTGCACCAGCCGCAGGTAGTGCTGGGTCTTCTCCTCGCGTTCAGCTTTTGGCACATTCTTCATTTTCATGCCGAATTCGACATTGCCACCCACCGTCAGCCAGGGAAACAATCCGAGCTCTTGAAAGATCAGAATGCGGTCTGTTCCCGGTCCGGAAACCGGCCTCCCATCCACCAGCACAGTCCCGGAGGTCTGCGGCTGCAGGCCCGCGATCAAGTGCAGCAACGTGGACTTTCCGCAGCCGGACGGTCCCACCACGCACAAGAACTCGCCCGGTTTGACTTGCAGGTTGATTTGGTCGAGCGCCACTAACCGATCGCCCGCCGTCGTGCGATAGCTAAGCGAAATCGAGTCTAAGGCGACCTTTGGTACCGGTGCGGCGGTGGCGTACGGAGGAAACTCCATCACGGAGGCCGACGACTTGGCAGAAAAACCATTCCAGAGCGTATTTGCACGCGGAACTCTCGGGATCGCTCGAACCGCGTTCAGTGGACGGTTGCTTTGAGGACTTGCACTCATTGGATCGCCTTCCTCCCTTTTTCCGCCAAAACCTGATTCAACAGCGACAAATCATACAAAGCCGAAAGGTCGGGCATCTGATGACCCAAAAAGCCGGCGTCAAAAGCAGATTTCGCCGCAATCAGCAGCGACGACCGCAGTGGATCGCAGGTGGCTCGCAGGCGGCCAAAGGACTCTTCCAAAACCGCATCCGGAAGCGCCTTGCCAGTCTCCTTGGCGATCTGCGCATTGAGCAGTTTTTTCGCTTCCGGCAAATGGCCGTTGATCCAGTCCGTCAGTTCCACATGCGCACGAATCCAGTTCTTGACCAGATCAGGGTGCTCTTTCAAGAACTGCGTGCGCACGATCAGATGCGCCGTGATGAAATCTCCGTTTGGCCAGAGCGACCGCTCGTCCAAAAGAAGCCGCCCGTTCCCTTCCTGAATCAGCCGGGTGGCCCAAGGTTCCGGAGCCCATGCCGCATCCAGGTCTTTCTTCAGGAACAGCGTGAGCTGATCGGGGTTCGCGAGCGGGATCACCTGCACGTCCCCGCCCTTGTCGGTGGACTTCATACCGTGCGCAATCAGCCAAGCGCGGAGGGCGACGTCCTGGGTGTTTCCCATTTGGGGTGAAGCCACTCTCTTGCCGTGAAAGTCCTCCGGCTTCTGAATCCCGGAGTCCTTGCGCACCACCAGAGCCGCGCCGCCACTGGTTGCTCCCGCCACGATGCGCAGAGCCTCTCCATTCGATCTCACGTAGCCAGAGATGGTTGGGTTCGGCCCTATATAGGTCATGTCGAGGGCGCCGGCATATAACGCTTCAATCGCCGACGGTCCAGCATTGAAACTCTTCCACTCGACCCTCACCTGCGACCCCATGGCTCTGTCGAACCAGGCATTGTTTTTACCTATCATCGCCTGCGGATGCGTGATGTTGGGAAAGGCGCCCACGCGAATGACGGTTTGGCCACACAGAGACTGGGTGCCTATGAGAAGCATCATGCCGGTGGCGTGGAGATAGGCTAAGATCCGCTTGGCTCTAGTCATGGCTGCGGCTCCCATCCGCTGAGAATGCCATTGGCAGCACGTTTTCGCCGGTTTTTCTTCTCCGAATGGTTTGCGTCTTCGCCGGGTAAGTGGTGGACACCAGATCGCCTAGCGTCGTTGCATCCAGGATCCTGGCCGCGGAATCGCGGACGTCCAGGAACAGCTGGTAAAGCGCTTGGTGGTCATCGTTCCGATCGATCAAGACGCGCAACTGCTCCGCGTCCCCAAAAGGCGCCAGTGGACCGTCGATGAGCCGAATGATCTCGCTCAGCCGGATCTCCGACGGCGCGCGCCGCAAGCGGTATCCGCCTTTGGCTCCGCGCGCGCTTTCCAGCATTCGCGCATTCTTGAGCTCGAGAAGAATCAGCTCCAGGAATTTTTCCGGTAACGCCGCCTCATAAGCGATATCGCGAATGCGTATGGAGCCTTCCTGGTAGCGCCGCGCCAGCAGCGTCATTGCCTGCAATGCATATAGACCTTTTTGTGAGATTTTCATGAAGCCATGGTTCCCAGATACAGTTTCTATAATGCCTATGGATTACATCGACATTATAGACACAGCACGAAACATTCCAAAGCACAAAAGTGCCGGAATGCCGACTGGGCTTGAGATTTCATGGTGTTGGAGGCCTGAAACCGGCGATAACTAGCTGCTTTAGTGCACAACTTTGCACTTCTCGGAAGGTACGCTGTTTCGCTTGTTGGCGCGGCGCCTCAACGCAACCGCAGAATCTGGATTGTGATGTTATCCGGACCGCCACGCTGACGGGCCAGTTCTATAAGATGGCGTCCCGCTTCTTCCGCGCTACCCTTCGTGATGGCCGCGAGAATTTCCGGGTCCTGCACCTGTCCCCATAAACCGTCGGTGCAGATCACAACAGTGTCGTCCCCCCGCAATGGTTCCGGGCGTCCCGGGGAATCCATAATGAGTTCCGGCGCGGTACCTACCGCGGCAGTAAGAATGTTGCGTTGCGGATGCTTCTCGGCTTCCTCACGGGTAAGCATTCCAGCTTCCACCAGCCGGCCCACGTAGGAGTGGTCGCGCGTTAGCTGTGTAATTCCTCCGTCGCGCACCAGGTACAAACGTGAGTCGCCCACGTGGACGTAGTACAGCGCATTCGACACGATCGCAGCCGCGGTGCAGGTCGTGCCCATTCCTTGCAGGGCAGGATGGTCCATACCGTAGCGTCGAATTTGCAAGTGGGCTGCCTGCAGTCCCTCGATCAGAGCAATTTGCGGATCGTCCCCCTCATAGTCGCGGTATTTTTCGACCAATGTGTCGACAGCGATCCGACTTGCCTCCTGCCCACCCTCGTAGCCGCCCATGCCGTCGGCCACAATCGCCAAGCGTCCCAGGCGCGCGAACTTCTCATCTTCCTCCGCTTCCCAGTACCCCAGGGAATCCTCGTTGTTCTGACGAAGACAGCCGATATCGGACTGTCCCGACACTTCAACCCCAGCGCGAATCTTCATCCGATCTCTGCTTCCCATCACTATAGGCATTTTGAGAGTTCGCAGCAAAACCAGAGGATTATACGGGGTTTGGGACTGTGGCTCCAGCCGAGAGCCGGTGCTATATGTATTTCACGACCAAAAATCGAACGAAGGACGGCCACTCTCTGGTCGTCCTTCGCAGGAAAGTCGAGATGATTCGGGTCCGCAGCGAACGTTATTGGTTTGCGGGTCCGCAGGCACCGGAGGGGTTGTTCTCCTGGCCGCCATAAAACTGGTTGCCAGCAGATGACGCAACCGGAATGTAGACTGGCTGGGACGTGACGCCCGCGTAGGTCGCCGTCACCTGATAATCGCCCGAGTAGAACCACGCCGGCTGTTGCGGATTGCCATTTTGGTCTAATGGTTCAATGTCGACCCAGGTGCATGTGGCGGGATCCACAGCAGTGACCAAGCCGGTCGCGTTCCATTCCACCGTTCCATGCACCCCATCAAAGGGTGTGGGGCACGGACCAAAACAAGGAGTAAGCAGAGTGTTCCCGAAGGCGTCCTGATTGTTGATGGGATCGACGATCACGGTAAATGTCGCTTCCCGGGTGAGATCCTTGGGCTTGCCGCCACCGTAGTTGCCCAAAGGCTGTAGCTGGATCGTCCCTCCGTTGCCCTCCAGGGTAACGAAGCCTCCTGCACCCGTAACGGCTGTCCCGTTAATTGCAGTCACATTGAGCGTAATGGACTGGAGATGATTGCTCGCTCCGCAACCTGAAAGACCGAAGACCAGAAGCGCGCATGCCAGCGCGGCAAAGATGTTTGTGCGTTTCACCGCAGATTACCTCCAAAGGAACTCTCCTGCATCGTGCCAGCCCCCGTCATACCCGACAAGGTAACTAAAGTCATTGCACCGCCAGCCAGTGAATCACTGGTAATCACGACCAGCGAATGTGCGTCTTTCAGCCGTTCTCGAACCACGTTTGCCCTTTCCTCCTTCTCCGACCAGCCCTTGAGCCTCTAGAATCAGCCCATGGCTGAGCCGACGTCCAATTCTCCCGCCCCCGTTCCCGTGCCCAATCCCGCGACCGAATTCAACATCGCCGACGAGTTCGGGACTGCCAAACGCAATCTGCCGCCGGCACGATTTGTTCTGATGGCCATCGCAATTGTTGCCGTCATCGTGGCGATCATCGCTTTCCGGGAGCGACCCAAACCCCAAGGAGCAGGGTCTATCAATCTCGTCACCGCTGTCGAAGTGCCCGGCCAGAACATGCTCCTCACGGCGATTACTCTCACCTTGCACAACAACGCCGGGAAATCCCTGTGGATTCGGTCCCTGAAAGCGCAGCTGACCACCGCCGACGGCCACACCTACGAAGACACGGCCGCCTCCGCGGTCGACCTCGATCGCTATTACCAGCTATTTCCACCTTTGAAGGAGAGTTCTGAGTCTCCGCTCTCGCCTGAGACAAAGCTGGCGCCCGGAACCGAGAGAAGAGGGACGATCGTTGCAAGCTTCCCGGTCACCAAGGAAGCCTTCGACCAGCGCAAGTCCCTGTCCGTAGTGATCCAACCCTACGACCAACCTTTACCGATAACCTTGCAATAGGGACGTTGAAGCATCGAGCATGGATCGTCACCGGCGGAAAACAACACCCATCTATACCGCTCGAGGACACACAGCCTGACGCTCACCCCTTTGCCAACTCCCGGCGCGCCGCCGCAAGGGCCTTCTTCTGCTCTCCGCTTACCTTCGGATATCGAAGGTCCATCCCCTTTAGCACGTCCACTAATACCTGGGCCACGACCAAGCGGGTAAACCATTTATGATCTGCCGGAACGACATACCAGGGCGCGTATTCGCTGGCCGTAGCCCGGATGGCGCTTTCATAGGCTTCCTGATAAGCGTCCCAATACTCGCGTTCTTTGGCATCGGAAGCCGAGAATTTCCAATTCTTGTCAGGAGTATCCAGGCGTTCCAGAAAACGCCGTTCCTGCTCTTTTTTGGAAATATTCAGGAAGAACTTCACCACCGCGATTCCATTTCGGGTGAGGTAGCGCTCAAAATTCGTGATGTCTTCGTATCGTTCCTCCCAGATGTTCTTTGTCACCAGCGAGGAAGGCAACTTCTCATTTGCCAGGACCTTCGGGTGCACGCGCACGACCAACACTTCCTCGTAATACGACCGGTTGAAGATTCCGATGCGCCCCCGTGCGGGAGCCTGCTGGGTAGTCCGCCACAGATACCCGTGGCTCAATTCCTCCGCTGTCGGCACTTTGAACGATGCGACATGCACACCCTGTGGGTTCACCCCCGACATCACGTGCTTGATCGTCCCATCCTTCCCGGCGGCATCCATTGCCTGAAAGATAGCCAGCAGGCCCCAACGATCCTGTGCGGCCAGAATGTCCTGAAGGCGGCTGAGTTGTTGAACGCCGTTGGCAAGCAACTCCGCAGCCTCTTTCCTGGATTCTGAATTCAAGCCGTGGGTGTCGGCCGGATCATGGTCCTTGAGCCGAAAGTGTTTGCCCTGCTCCACACGATAGCGCTTTAACATTTTTTCGATCTTCATATGAGGATTCTCTCTCTCTTGCCATAAGAAAAGAAAGGAGAGGATGGCAGAATCTCTCCCTGAGCCGGCGATTATGGGTGTTCCCGAGCCGCGCCGCTCAGCGCATTTCCCATATTGATAATTCGAGTACGTGGCTCCCCTTAGTCACGCTTCTACGGCTGTTTTTCCATGCTAGACTCGCCTCAATTGTCGTGGTTGGAGCTGGGTGCAGTATTCATTCAGTGCTTCCCGGCCGGGAGGCAGGTTGTTGTCTGCGCTTACGAGCGCAATGGCTACAAGGAGTGCGTAATGATTCGAAGCCGACTTACTAAAATTTTCCAGACTTCCGCCTTGGTCATGGCGGCTACATTGTTCACCCTCGCTTCGCAGACTGCGCCAACATCCCCGTCATCGACTGGCGAACGCTCCGCGCTCCCGGTCCCGACGAAAGAAGTTACTGTCATCGGCCGGGTGGAGCGGCTCGAGTCGCATCCGGCGTCCGGCGGCCCGGGAGGCTTCCACCTGTTCATTTCGGCTTCCGACAAAACTGTCGATGCGCATCTCGGACCTTTTTTGTCGAAGCAGAATCGGGAAGCGCTGCAACCGGGGCAGTTGGTCCAGATTGTGGGTAGAAACCAGAACATTCATGGGAGGGACGTCTTGCTGGCCCGCGAACTAACCGTCGGGGGACGCCTGGTTAACCTGCGCAACGGGCGCGGAGTCATCGTCCGTGAGCGGCCGGCACGCCGCTCGGCCGGAGAACGCAAAACCGGGCTAAATGGAGCCGCGCAATGACAATCCGCCGCGCTGCAACTCTCATTGCCGTCGCTACCCTTGCCGTTACCTTCGCCGCCTGTGGCAGCGGGGGCTCCGGTTCGACAACTCCGCCTATAAGCCTGAGTTTCACCCCCGGCCTGACACCCCCGAGTTCGCTGACAATCGGGAGCACCGCCGGCATTGCCGTCACGATTTCCAACGGCCCGCAGAACGCGACGGTGAACTGGACTGTCAGTTGCGGCACCGCCGGGCAGTGTGGAAGCTTCAGTCCGACATCCACGGGCAGCACGGACCCCACCACCTATACCGCGCCGGGCAGCGTTCCGGCGGGCGGCAGCGTGACGATCACGGCCACATCCGCCAATGACGGCACAAAGACCATTTCGGCCACCATCGCCATTGGTACCGACATCTCGGTGACTTTCCAAACCGCTCCGCCAACCTCCTTGCTGATTGATGCGGCTGCGGTCAATATCGCCGCCAATGTCGCCAACGACCCTAATAATGCGGGCGTGAACTGGACCGTAACCTGCGGGAGCGCGCAATGCGGGAGCTTCAGTTCCTTGTCGACCTTGAATGGAGTCGCCACGGCTTACACGGATCCTACGGCGGTCCCAACGGGAAATTCTGTGACGGTCACGGCAACGTCCGTTACCGATAGCGGCAAATCGGCCTCGGCCACTATCACCATTACCTCCAATATCACTGTGGCATTTACTTCTCCCGGGTTTTTGCCGCCGCCGTCGATGAATACCAACGCACAGGCGCAAATCGCGGCCTTCACGACCGGGGATCCCAACAACGCCGGGGTCGTGTGGTCGGTCACTTGCGGGAGCGCGGGTTGCGGGAGTTTCGGTCAGAGCCCAACGCTCAATAACGTCCCGACTCTGTACACCGCTCCTTTATCCGTTCCTTCCGGAAACACGGTAAGCGTTACGGCCACTTCGGTGAGCGACTTCAACCAGACTGTCTCCGGCACGATCACCATCACCCAAGGACCAGCCACGCTGCCCGACGGCACGTACGTATACCAACTGAGCGGCGAAGACAACGACCAGCAATCCCCGTTCAGTGTCGCGGGAGCGTTTACTATCCAGAGTGGGGAAATTACGGGCGGTGAACAGGATTTTGTGGATCTCGTCAACGGGCCAGGAAACGACGGGATTCTCCGCGACAGCAACACTACGATCACCCCCACGGCAGATGGCAACCTGCAAATCGTGCTCGACACCGGCGACACCAACCTCGGCGTTGACGGCAACGGTCTGGAAACACTCAACGTAGTGCTGGTAACCTCCACCACCGGCCTGGTCACCTGGTTTGATGGCTTCGCCGCCGCCAATGGAACCATCGCTCTTCAGGATCCGGCCACAGCCCAGGCTTTGCCGAAGTATGGCTATGCGTTCCTGACATCGGGGGCTGACAACAACGCCCTGACGGCGCCGCTGGTGATTGGGGGCATCATCAACGTCGACGATTTGAACAGCACGACAGGCACAATCTCTGGGGCCGGGAGCGTGATCGACATCAATGACGGGTCGGCGGCAGGACCCGAACCGGATCAACCACTCGCGGCCAGCACGGTGACCGGAAGTGACGGTGGGCCCGCGCCGGACCAATACGGAAGGGTGATTTTTACTCTCACTCCAAACGCTAATCCGGCGATCGGCACCATTGCCTTCGCGGGTTACATCGTGGACTCGAATTCTATTGCCCTGGTCGAGACCGGCGACGGCTATGAAGGCACAACGGGGGGAACGGCTCTGGCGCAGGGACAGGCCAAAACAGGCACATTCGGCACGGCCGATCTTTCGGGCTCGAGCTACGTGGTGGGCGCGCAGGGAGAAGACGACTTCTTCGCGCTTGATTTCGCAGGAGCGCTGACCTTCAATTCCAACGGTTCGGTCTCCGGTAGCGCGGATTTTAACGATGAGAGCAATCCCTCGTCCGGCCCCATAACCGGCGGCAGCTACGCCGTGGATTCGACTGGAATCAGCGCCGGAACCGGCCGCGTGACCATCACCAACCTGACTGGGACAAACCTGAACTTCGATCCATCGACCACAGCGCAACCGGCCACCCTTCAGCTGTATCTCGACGGCAAGGGGAACGCACTGATGGCGTCGATGGATGTGTTTGACTTTACCGCCGGTCCCGCCTTCAAGCAGACATCCGGCGCGTCGCTCTCCGGAGCGTACGCCCTGAGTGGCGCGGGCGTCTCGGTGAACACGTTCAACAATTGGAGCGCCGTGGGTCCGATCAGCATCGACAGCGGCGGGGCCATCGGCGCGGGCAGTTTCACCGACTTTGACTACTTCGGCAGCACGCTGCCTGCAGACCTGTGTGGGGTGGCCGCAACAACCTGTGCCGATGTCCCCATCACCGGAACCACCGGCACAATTACCGGCC
>Ga0335080_10008657_pt1 | contig 10609 bp, 13 predicted proteins | sample Lox_Sample_34_FD_206720 | JGI IMG/M metagenome (GOLD analysis project Ga0335080, IMG submission 206720) | Soil microbial communities from Loxahatchee National Wildlife Refuge, Florida, United States - Lox_Sample_3.4 | ecosystem: Environmental > Terrestrial > Soil > Wetlands | place: USA...
CGACCGGAATCTGGGCGGGAACGTCTTCGACCCGGCCAGCGGCGGCAACACCATCCTGTGGCAGAACATGTTCTGGTTCTTCGGCCATCCGGAGGTCTACATCCTCATCCTGCCGGCCTTCGGAATCGTCTCGGAGATCATCCCCGTCTTCAGCCGCAAGCCGCTGTTCGGCTACCGGGCGTTCGTCTTCGCGACCCTTTCCATCGGGGCGTTGTCGTTCTCGGTGTGGGCGCACCACATGTTCACGACCGGCGCCGTCCTGCTGCCGTTCTTCTCCTTCATGACGTTCCTGATCTCGGTGCCGACCGGGGTCAAGATGTTCAACTGGACCGCCACGATGTACAAGGGAAAGATCTGGATGGCCTGCCCGATGCTCTACAGCGTGGGGTTCCTGGCGATGTTCCTCATCGGCGGCATCAACGGCGCGTTCGCGGCGGTCGTGCCGATCGACTTCGCGATCCAGGACACGTACTTCGTGGTCGCCCACCTTCACTACGTGCTGTTCGGCGGATCGGTGTTCGCCATCTTCGCCGGGTTCTACTTCTGGATGCCCAAGATCACCGGCAAGTTCCTGAACGAGCGCCTGGGCAAGATCCAGTTCTGGATCATGATCGTGGGCTTCAACATGACCTTCTTCCCGATGCACATCCTCGGCATCCACGGGATGCAGCGGCGCATCGCCGACTACCCCGCGAACGCCGGCTACACGGGGCTCAACACGCTCGCGACCGTCGGCGCGTTCCTCATCGCGCTGTCGGTCCTGCTCTTCATCGTGAACTTCATCATCACGCTTCGGAAGCCGGCGACGGCCACCGACGACCCGTGGGAGGCCAACACGCTCGAGTGGGCGACCTCCTCGCCGCCCCCGCCGCACAACTTCGACCGCCTGATCCAGGTGCGGTCCGAGCGGCCGGTCTTCGACTGGCGTGAGGGCAGGAAGGCGCTGGACCGGCTGGAATCAGAGGTGAGCTCGTGAGCGCGACACCCGCGACCACGCAGGCGCACGCGCCGGAGCGCCAGGCCATCCCCCTCTCGCTGTTCGGGATGATCCTGTTCATCTCGTCGGAGGTCATGTTCTTCGGCGGGTTCTTCGGCGCGTACTTCGACCTTCGCTCCGGTTACAAGATCTGGCCGCCCCCGCTCCCGCACATCGAGCAGATCGAGCTGTGGCCGATCCCGCTGATCCTTACCGTCGTGCTGGTGACGTCCTCGTTCACGATGCAGGCGGGGCTCTCGGCCATCAAGCAGGGCGACGTGCGGGGGCTGCGGCGGTGGCTGAAGGTGACGATCGGCCTGGGCGCCATCTTCCTGATGCTGCAGCTGTACGACTACTCGCGGCTCGGCTTCGGGATCAAGGACGGCGTCTACGCCACGATGTTCTACACGATGACCGGCTTCCACTTCGCGCACGTGTTCGGAGGCGCGCTGTTCCTGTACGTCATTCTCCTGCAGTCCTATCAGGGCGAGTTCTCCGCGCAGGAGCACACGGGCGTCGAAGCGGGCACGCTCTACTGGCACTTCGTCGACATCGTGTGGATCGGCCTGTTCTCGACGTTCTACCTCCTTCGATGACGGAGCCGCGCGACGTGCATCCGCTGGAAGGTCCGGCCGCATGAGGGTCGGCGCCATCCTCTTCATGGTCCTCGGCGCGTTCGTCCTGGTCGCCGGCGCCGTCTACGGCATCTGGGGAACCGAGCTCGCGGGCACCGTCTATCTCTGCGTGCTGGGTGTCGCGTTCGTGTACCTCGCGCGTGTGCTGCTGCACGCCGCGCGTTCCGAGCCGGTCGCGACCGAGGACCCGACCGCGAGCGGCCCCGCCGGGCACGAGGCGGAGGGATCGCTCTCGCGAGAGGCGCTCGAGCCCGTGCCGGTCGTCGCCCACGCGTCGCCGCCGGCGATCACGCCGTTCCTGTTCGCGATGGCAGGCGCCCTGGTGGTCCTGGGCCTCGTGTTCACACGCTGGCTGGTGATCATCGGTGCCCTGGGGCTCGGGCTGGTGGCGATCGCATGGGTCATCGAGACCGCCCCGCGCCGCCACGGCACCGGCCACGGCGGCGACGAGGAGCACGGGGAATCCCACGAGGATCCGGCCACCGGCGCCGGCACCCCGGCCGCGACCGAGCACTGACCAGGACCCTCGGTGCGCGAGAACCTCAGATCGGCGGCGTGAACCTGTTGACGGCGTTCAGGACCGGGGACAAGAGCGTCGTCCACAGCCCCGTCATCAACAAGACTCCGAGCAGGATCAGCAGCACGCCACTGACTCCGGCGAACCAGCGGTAGTTGCGGCTGACGAACCGGAACGCCCCCATCAGCCGGGTGACGCCGAGCCCGACGAGCAGGAACGGGACCCCCAGCCCGAGGCTGTACATGAACAGCAGGAAGGCGGCTCGGCCGGCGCTCTGCTGGGCCGCGGCCAGCGTGAGGATCGCGGCGAGGACGGGGCCGATGCACGGTGTCCAGCCCACCGCGAAGGCCATGCCCAACGGCAGCGCTCCGGCCGGTCCCGGCCGCACGTGCGACAGCAAGGGACGCTCCTCCCGGTACAGCCACGTGATCCTCGTCCGGAACGCGAACAGGAGCATGAACAGCCCGAACACGGCGACGACCGCGCCGGCGGCGCGCTCCCCGGCGTCCGAGCGCAGCCAGGCCGACAGGGCAGAGCCCGCGAATGCGCCCAGGAGGACGAAGACGATCGAGAACCCGAGGATGAACAGCAGGATGGGCAGGAGAATCGCGCCCATCGACCGGTCGCTCGCCGCCTCCGCGGTCGCGGCCGCCACCCCTCCTGCGGACCCCTGCGCCGTGCCCCCTGCGGTCCCCTGCGTCGCGCTCGTGCCCTGCGACACGGCTCCCGAGCCCGTGACCATCAGGATGTAGCCCGGAACCAGGGGCAGGACGCACGGGGAGGCGAACGAGACGACGCCGGCCGCGAACGCCAGCATCGGCGCCCACCAGGCTCCCCCGCTGATCGCCCGGGTCACGTCCCCGACCACGTCACCTGCCCTTTCCGCTCCGTCTGATCGGACGGCGCCGCCCATCTTCGCAGGGTGGCGTGCGCTTCGGGCCGGCCTGCGCCGGCCGGCGGCCCGCCGGGGCGCCCGGCGCCCGCAATCTCCGACTCGAAGGCATTTGCGCAACGGCCCCCGATCGGGGATAGTGTCCCGGATGCTTGTGAACGTCTTCACAAGCCCCGATGGGACGGGCCCGCGAGGTTGGAGCGAGCCCTGCGCCCGCCTTGATGTTGGGGGCCACCCAGGCCGCCGCTATAATGCGCGACCGTCGATCTCGCCAGAGGACAGGGGATGAGCGTCGGGCAGATGGGTGGCAACGCAACGCGCAAGAAGCCCGCATCCATCGTCCGCTTCGAGACCTTTCTCCGCGACTTCGAATGGAACTGGACGAAGTCGTGCATCGCGGCCCTGGTGCTGTGGGTGCTTGCAATCGGCTCCATCGCCATCGTCCCCTCGTGGTGGCTGTACTACGCGACGGCCTCCCTGCAGTGGACCGGGCCTCCCGCGTCCTCGTTCTGGCTGATGCAGCTTCGCGACCTCGTGGCCTGCATGCTGTTCACCATCCCGACGGTGCTGTTCATCGTCGTGCCCTACTTCCTGCAGAACTGGCGCCGCCGGCTGCGCGGCGCCGGCGGCGAGAGCCGCCCGTCGGGAGGCTACCGATGAGCCGAGCCACACGGTCCCAGGAGACGGGCTGACCGATGCCCTACGTCAAGACCGAGGTCGACATCAAGACGGACTACCGCTTGCAGCCGGTCGAAAGCGGCTGGCTGAAGGAAGGGGTGAAGTCCCCGAAGCACCTCATGCTCGACCCCGAGCCGTGCATCCTCTGCCGCGCCTGCGAGGACGTGTGTCCGTGGAACGCGATCTGGATGCTCGACCCGGCCATCGTGCAGCAGGCCCAGGACCCGGCCACGAGCGCCGAGGTCGGGGGGGCGTACGCGATCTTCGTCGTCGACGACACCGCCTGCACCCGCTGCTCGGTGTGCGTGGAGCGTTGCCCGAGCGACTGCCTGTACTACGCGCGCCTTCCCGAGGAAGGCGGCGGCCAGCGGACCATGGCCGCCGTCCCGGCGGAACAGGCGGCGGACGAAGCATGAAGCCGACCCACCCGGAGACACCGTGTCCAAGCTGAAGCTGCCCACGCCCATGGAGGCGTTCGACAAGGTCCGCGAAGGCGAGATCTGGCGTTCGGTCTTCCGGCCGGGATCGGTCTTCCGCAAGGGGTACAAGGACACGCAACGCGACCGGGCGCTCGCGACGATGAACAACGTCCTGTACCACCTGCACCCGACCAAGGTGAAGCGCCACGGCTTGAAATTGACGTACACGTTCTGCCTCGGCGGGCTCTCGTTCTTCCTGTTCATCCTGCTGACCATCACCGGCATCTACCTGATGTTCTTCTACCGCCCCGCGGCCGAGCTCGGGAGCGCCGTCGCCTACACCGACATGCAGAGCATCCGCACCTCGGTGTTCTTCGGCGACCTGGTCCGGAACATGCATCGATGGGGTGCGCACCTGATGGTCTTCACCGTCACGCTGCACATGGCCCGGGTGTTCTACACGGGCGCGTACAAGCCCCCGCGCGAGTTCAACTGGGTCGTCGGCGTGATCCTGCTGTTCCTGACGCTGGGACTGTCGTTCACCGGCTACCTGCTGCCGTGGGACCAGCTGTCGATCTGGGCGGTCACCGTGGGAACGTCGCTCGCCGGCTACTCGCCCCTCATCGCGCGGCAGGTGCAGTTCGTGCTCCTGGGGGGCATCGAGGTGGGCCCGAACACGCTCTTACGATGGTACGTTCTGCACGTCTTAGCCCTGCCCTTCGTCCTGGTGATCTTCCTTGCCGTCCACTTCTGGCGGATCCGCAAGGACGGCGGAATCAGCGGACCCCTGTAGAGGTCGAGGAGCAACATGCCGCGCGAAGAGATACCGGTCGACCAGCCGACATTCGACCGCGTGCTGGCCGAGGAGCTCGCGAAGGGGACCGACCGCCGCGTCGCGGAAGGCCGGGCCCGTTCGGCCGGCGCCCGCGCGTACCGCAAGCAGCACGGCGAGCCCGAGCCGAAGCCTCGCGCGGCGGCGCCTCGTCCGGCGGCCGCGGCCGCCTCGGGCAACGGCGGCGGCGGGGACGGCGACGGGCAGGGCGCAGCCGTCGCCGCGGCGATGGCCGTTCCCGCCGGTGCCACGGCGACCGCGCTGCGGACGGCGCCCGCCCCGACCGGCAAGCCGCCCGCCCCCAAGGCCGGCGCGGCGGACAAGCACCGACTTCTCGCGCTCGTCGCCCCGGAGGGCGTCCAGCGCGTTCAGCGGGAGCAGGGCGACCGGGTCAACGTCTTCCCGCACCTGCTGGTCGAAGAGCTCGTCGCGATGTTCATCGTGCTGGTCGCGCTGACGGTCTTCTCGACGTTCGTCGACGCGCCGCTGCGCGAGCTCGCAAACCCGAACCTCACGCCGAACCCCTCGAAGGCCCCCTGGTACTTCCTCGGCCTTCAGGAGCTGCTTCGCTACTTCCACCCGATGATCGCCGGCGTCATCATCCCGACGCTGATCCTGGTGGGCCTCGCGGTCATTCCGTACGTGGACCGCAACCCGAGCACCAAGCCGGGTGACCGCCGCCTCGCGATCATGTTGTTCACGATGCTGTTCATGTTCGGCGCGACGCTCACGATCATCGGCTGCTTCTTCCGCGGCCCCGGCTTCAACTGGGTCTGGCCGTGGAGCCAGGGACTCTTCTTCGAGTTATGACCGCCGCCGTCACCTCCGCCCGCTCGGTCGCGATCCTCATCGCCCTGACGATGATGGTGCTCTTCCTGGGCATCTTCGCGTTCTCGCTCCTCGAGTCGCGGCGCCGCTCCCGGGCGCCCAAGGCCCCGGCCACCGAGCCCGCGCCGGAGGCCGCTGCCCCGAAGGTGGGGCGGACGGTCACGCGGCGCGACTTCTTCCGGGGAGGCCTGCTCGCGTCGCTCGCCGTGTTCGGGGCCGAGTTCGGCGCCGCGAGCCTCGCTTTCCTCTGGCCCAACCTCAAGGGTCAGTTCGGCTCGAAGATCGTGGCCGGGTCGCTCACCGACATCAAGGGCTACATCGCGTCGCAGGACCAGCCCTTCTACTACGGAGCCGGGCGCTTCTACATCGTTCCCTACGAGGGAGACGGAACGAACACGATCTACAAGGGGCTGGTCGAGGACGGCCTGATGGCGCTGTACCAGAAGTGCGTGCACCTGGGGTGCCGCGTGCCGTTCTGCCAGCAGAGCCAGTGGTTCGAGTGCCCGTGCCACGGTTCGAAGTACAACCGTGCGGGCGAGTACGAGCTCGGCCCGGCGCCGACGGGGCTCAAGCGCTTCCCGCTCTCGGTCGAGGGCGGCAACGTCGTCGTCGACACGTCGCTGCTGATCAACGGTCCGCCGCGCGGCACCGACACCATCCACGAGCCACCGCAGGGCCCGTTCTGCGTCGGCGGCGCGGTGGGCGGCTGATGCAGGCCGTCGCGCCGCGCATGGTCGGCGCCCTCTCGGGCAGTCGGGGACTCACCATCACGTTCGCGCTCGTCGTGCTCCTCATCTTCCTGCTCGGGGCCGCGTACCTGACGTTCCGCCGTCCCCACCGCCCCGGCACGCCCGACATCCCGCCGGCGATGAAGCCGGGTCCCTCCGACGCCCAGCTCGAGAAGCCGCGACTCGAGCGGATGCAGGCGTGGGGCATCGTCACCGTGCTGGCGATGGCGCTCTGGATCCCCGTGGTCTGGCTGAAGGAGCCCGCCCAGAACAAGCAGGACCAGGCGAACATGGTCGCGGAGTCGATCGCGGCCGGTGCGAACTCCGTTCAGCTGAACTCGTCGACCAATCCGACCGGCATCGGGTGCGTTCGTTGTCACGGCCAGGATCTCGGTGGCGGCTTCAACGTCTTCAACGGGACCGTCGTCCCGGTGCCGGACCTGCAGACCGTCTGCGGGGGGGCGAAGTACGGCCACGCGCTCATCACGGGACTGCCCGACGTCGTGAACACGATCGCGCAGGGACGGACCGGAACCGACATGCCCTCATGGAGCGTGAAGTTCGCGGGAAGCCTCGACGACCAGCAGATCAACGACATCGTCAACTACATCATCTCGATCCAGAAGGTCCCACCGAAGGACAACCTGTGCATCCCGAAGCAATGACGGCGCTCGCGACCCTCTCCCCGACGTTCGGCAAGGGGATCGTGGTGATCATCTGCGCGTTCATCCTGTTCGTCGGGAGCATCTACATCTTCCTGGCGGCGATCTTCGGCCGGCGGATGGGGTACTTCGTGCTCGGGGCGGCTTTCTTCGCCTGGATGATCGTCCTGTCCGGCCTGTGGGTCGTGGGATCCAAGCCGCTCAAGGTGGGCCAGGACTACGCCACCCTTCCAAACCTCGGGCCGCGCGGCACCGAGCCCCACTGGCAGATCCTGGCGGCGGGATCGGGCGACCTTCGAACGGCGTACGCCGAGACCTCCCAGTACCCAGGGCCCGCGTGGAACACGCCCAAGCCCACCAACCCGTCGATCAGCACCCTCACGTCCGCCGTGCAGGCGTACATGGCGGCCCAGGCGGCGAAGCAGCTCACGGCCGGGCAGGCGGCACTCATCCAGCCCTCGCAGTTCGTCGTGCAGAATCCCATGTTCGCGACGAGCGGGCACACGTCGCTCGGCGTCGTCGAAGCGTTCAACTCCGCCGGCGGACCCGCCGTCACGGTGTTCGCGTACCACGACCCCGGAAACGTCCCCGTGTACTCGTGGATCTTCCTGATCGCTTCGCTCGTGCTGTTCGCGGTCCACGTGCCGTTCCTGGATCGCCTGGAGGCACGCCGCAAGGAAGTGCTGACCGGCGGCCACGCGCCGCCCTGGTACGGACCCGCCTAGGAGAGCGACATGCACCTGCTCGGACTGATCACCGACGGTAGCGAGGCCTTCATCGCGTTCACCGGCATGATGGTCGTGATCTTCATCGCCCTCGTGGCCATCATCGGCCGCGAACGCTGACCGACCACGCCCCTCGCACACGCCCCTCGCACACGCCCGTCGCCGTCCCGGCGGGTGCCATACTTCGCGGGATGAACGTCCAGGAGTTCCTGTCGGGCGTCGCTCCGTTCGACGCGCTGGACGAAGAGAGCGTGGCGACGGCGGCGGCGGCCGTGCAGATCGAGTTCTTCCCGAAGGGCACCGAGATCATCCGCGCCGCGGGCGAACCGGCGAGCGCCCTCTACGTCATCCGCGCCGGCGCCGTGGAACTCCTCGAGGACGGCCGTCTGATCGACCTGCTGGGCGACGGCGAGCTGTTCGGGTTTCCCTCGCTCCTGTCCGGCCGCCGTCCCGATATGACCGTCCGCGCGCACGAGGACACGATCTGTTACGCCATCGAGCGCGAGGTGGCGGAGAAGGTCCTCGGCTCACCCGCCGGACTCTCGTTCGTGACGACGCGGCTGCGGCGCGCGGGGCCGGATGAGCCCGAGACCGGTCTGCTCTCCGAGGGGATGGTCCCCGTGTCGCGGCTGATCCGCCGGGAGGCGCTCCGGTGCGATCCGGACACGACCGTCCGCGAGGCCGCGATCACGATGAGCGAGCACCGCGTGTCCTCCCTGCTGGTTCGCCGGGGCGAGGAGCTCGGCATCCTCACCGATCGCGATCTCCGGCATCGGGTGGTCGCCGCCGGCGTCGACGGCGGGACCTCCGTCGCCGAGATCGCATCCTTCCCGGCGCGCACCGTCCCGGGCGACGCGACCGTCGCCGAAGTGCTCCTGGCGATGCTCGACGGGGGGATCCACCACTTCCCCGTCGTCGATCGTTCCGGAGCGCTCCTCGGCGTCGTCACCGACACCGATCTGATGGGGCTCGCCCGGCAGAGCCCGTTCGCGCTGCGGAGTGCGATCGAGCGAGCGGACACTCCCGAGATGGTCGCCGTCGCCGCGCGGGAGATCCCCGACGTCGTCGCCGGTCTCGTGGACGCCGGCGTCGACCCGGTCGACGTGGGCCGGGTGGTCTCCATCGCGATCGACACGATCACCCAGACGCTCATCCGGCTGGTGGTGGACGACCTCGGCGAGGCACCCACCGCCTGGGCGTGGCTCGCGCTCGGCAGCGCCGCCCGCCGCGAGCAGGCGCTGCGGACCGACCAGGACCACGCGATCGCCTACGACGACACCGGCGTCGCGGACGACGCGGCGGAGGTCGAGCGGTACTTCGCCGACGTGGGATCCCGCGTGACGGCGGGTCTCGCGGCCGCGGGGATCCCCCGGTGCGAAGGCGGCGTGATGGCCGAGAACATCGCCCTGCGCAGATCCCTGCGCGGATGGCGCGCGGCGCTCGACGCCTGGATGGCCGCCCCGGGCGTCGAGGGAAGCCAGAACACATCGATCGTGTTCGACTACCGTCGCGTCGCCGGCGCCCTCGACGCCGAGGGCGTTCTCGACGATCTGATCGCCGACGCGAAGGACCGGCCGCTGTTCACGCGTCACCTCGCCCACCGGGCGCTCGACCTGCGGCCGCCGACCGGCTTCTTCCGGCACTTCGTCGTCGAGGCCAAGGGCGAGCACGCCGGCCGGCTGGACCTGAAGCACCGGGGGATCATCATCATCGGGAACCTGGCCCGCGTCTACGCCGTCCGCGGGGCGATCCGCGAAAAGTCCACGTTGGAGCGCCTGCGCTGCGCCGCTGCATCCGGCGAGATCGATGCGGCGCAGGCCGAGTCGCTGGCGGAGGCGTTCCGCCTGTTCTGGCGACTGCGGCTGGAGCACCAGGCCGCGCAGGTTCGCCGCGCAGAGCCGGCCGACGATTTCATCGATCCCGCCTCGCTCACGGCGGTCACGCGCGGCGGGCTCCGAGCCGCGTTCCGCTCGGTGAGCGATGCGCAACGGCTGCTGGCGACCGAACTCGGCGTCCGGGCGCCGTGAGCGAGCGGGGCGAATCCGCGCTCCTCACCGCACCGGCGGCGCCGCCGCGCAGCACGCGCCGCACGCCGTGGCGCACTGCCGAGTACGTCGCGCTCGACTTCGAGGCGACGGGGTTGAACCCCGACGTCGACCACGTCGTCTCGTTCGGGACGGTGGCCGTCCGCCGGGGGCGCGTGATCCTGGACACCGCCCGGTACGTGGAGGTGTCACCGCCGTCGTGGCCGTCGCACGGCTCGGTTCCGATCCATCAGCTACGACCGGTCGACCTCGCGACGGCGCCGCCCGTGTCGGAAGCCGGCCGGCTGCTAGCCGATGCCCTCGACGGACGGTTCCTGCTGTGCTGGGCGGCGGGCGTCGAGGCGGCCTTCCTCGACTCGCTCTTCGGCGGCGGGGCTCGCCGGTGGCTGCGCCGAAGCGTCGACGTGCTGCGGATGACGAAGGTGCTCGAGAGAGGCGACGACGCCGACCTCAGGCTTGCCGCGGTCGCCGAACGGTACGGGGTGCCCGTCGACCGGCCGCACCACGCCCTCGGCGACGCGCTGATGACGGCCCAGCTGTTCCTGGTGATGGCGGCGAAGCTCGAGCCGCTCGGTTACCGGAAGGTCGGTCGTCTCCTGCGGCTCACGCACTGACGTCGCGGGGACTCCCCCGGGGCCGCAAGGTCTGCCTCACGACCCGAGCGGCCCCGCG
>Ga0335080_10008658_pt1 | contig 10608 bp, 5 predicted proteins | sample Lox_Sample_34_FD_206720 | JGI IMG/M metagenome (GOLD analysis project Ga0335080, IMG submission 206720) | Soil microbial communities from Loxahatchee National Wildlife Refuge, Florida, United States - Lox_Sample_3.4 | ecosystem: Environmental > Terrestrial > Soil > Wetlands | place: USA: Florida...
AGGTCGAGGGTCATCGGCACCCGCCTCGCGTGCGCCCCGACGCGCGAGGCCTTCCGCGCTGCGACGGAGATTCGCCCCCCCGGTGCCGGGTGCGAGGCCAGTGCATCGACGCCCCCTTTGCGCAGGCGCCCGGACGCGCGGGCCCATCGTGCCGCTCCGCGAGCCTGAATCCCGATTCGACGACTAAGAGCTCTTCTGCTGCGACAGCCGGGCCGCCCAGGTCAGGATGCTCAGCTCCCGGAGCGCCTCGGTGCACGCGGGGTTGCACTCCACCGCCTTCTCGTACTCCGCCTGGGCCTCGGTCGTCTGGCCCAGTGCCTTGTGCACGTGCCCCTTGTAGAGGTGGGCCCGGTCCAGGGCCGGGCTCCGCTCCACTGCGCTCCCGAGCAGGAGGAGCGCCTGCCGTCCGGCGTCGGCGTCGACTGGAGCCCGGGCGTGCGTGGCCCAGCCCAAGAGCGCCAGGAACTCCCCCTCGTCGGGCTGGAGCCGCACCGCCTCGGCGAACGCCGTGTGCGCTCCCGGGACGTCACCCGCGGCCAGCAGCTGCTCGCCCTTCCGGAAGGCGCTCTCGGCCTCGAGCATCCGCCCCACCGCCTCGCCCACCTCGTGCTTCACGCCGCCGGCGTGCAGCTCCGCTCGGTAGCGGGCCCGGGATGCAGGGTCGATCAGGGTGTCGTGTGCCTTTCCCACCAGCTCGGCGATCTGCTGCACCACCCCCTGCACCTCGCCCGAGTCGACCGGACCGTCGACCCGGTACTCGCGCAGGAGCTCGACTGCCGCCGTCCGAACGGCCTCCGCCGGTGCATCCGGGAGAAGCCCCAGGAGCTCGAAGTAGTCCATCCGCCGCATCGCCGCGAGCGTGCCCAGGAGTCGCTGCCGGAGGTGCCCTTCGTCCTCGGTGGCCGGGACCTCGTCCTCCAGCTCCAGCACCTCCTCGTCGTCGTCCCACGGGCGGTCGGCCGGGGCGGGGGCCGCGGGCGCCGTCACCCGCGGGGGCAGGGGAGGGCCCACCCGGCGCTCGGGCCGGAGCTCCACCATCTGCGACGCGAGCAGCGCATACAGGAACCGATCGGTGTCCAGCGGCGAGAGCGGGCCGCGGCGGCGCAGCTCCCGCACCGTCCGGGTGCCGTCCATCAGCGCGAGGAGCCCCGACTCCTCCTCCCCGAGCGACATGTCCTGCGCGGCGAAGAGCGGGTCCTCGGAGGGATGCACGTAGCGGCTCGCCACGTCGCCCAGCGCCTCGCGGAGCCGGGCCTGGTCGTAGCTCCGCTTCACGCCCTCGTAGACGATGGCCGCCGTCGACATCTGCAGCCGCACGGTCTCGGCCGGAGGCTGGGCACGGGGATTGAACTGGAACTCGCCCTTCTTCCAGCCGAAGACCTCCAGGAGCTTGAGCCGCAGCTGGAGCTCGAGCGCGTAGCGGAGGTTGTGGGGGCTGATGCACCCCATCTCGATGAGCACCGTGCCCTGCTGGCGCCCCTCGGCCTTCATCCGCTTCAGCGACTCCTCGCAGTCCGTCTCGGAGATCATCCGCTCGCGGACCATCACCCGCCCGAGGCATTCGCTGAGCCGGTTGCTCTTCACGCTCTCCGGGGCCCCGGTGCGGAAGAACACGATCTTCTTCACCTTGTCCCGCCGGAGCAGGAGCCCTCCGGTGGCGCGCCGGCGGTGCAGGTCCGCCAGCAGCTCCGGGAAGGCTCGAGACCCGAAGTCTCCGCGCTCCGTCGGCGTCGCGCTCGGCTCGCCCCCGCTCGACTCGGCCGTGGACTCGACCAGCGACGCCTCGGCCTCTGCCCGAGGATCGGCCAGCGGCTCGGTCGACGGTTCGGGGGTACCATTGGTCGGAGGCGGGGGTGGAGGCTGCGGAAACCGCTCCCCGAGCACCCCCTCGAGCTTGCCGAAGAGCTGGTTGAGCTTGAAGGGCTTCTCGACGAATCCCGCGGCGCCATGGCGCTCCACCGCCTGCACCTGGTGCATCTTCGTCTTGTAGATCCCGGAGAGCATGAGCACCGGCGTCTTCTCGCCCCGCGGGGTGCTCTTGATGCGGCGCGCGACCTCGTACCCATTCAGCGCGGGGAGCAGCACGTCGAGCAGCACCACGTCGAAGGGCTGGCGCTCGAACGCCGCCAGGGCCGACTCGCCGTCGCGCTCCACCGTGACCCGGAAGCCCTGCCTGGCGAGCGCGTCCGCCAGCATGCGCTGGACGTTGCGGTCGTCGTCGACCACCAGCACGTGGACGGGCTCCGTGGGGGCCACCTGGGGTGTCCTTCCTACCACGCTCACTGCTCGAGGACACGGACGTAGGCCGCCCGGACTGCGGCCGCCACTGCCCGGTACTCCGACAGGAACGCACCACCGGCGTCCGGTCCGCCGTACCCCAGCCTCCGCGCGAGCAGGAGCAGCGGCCTCCCGCGGGTGGGCAGGTGCTGCAGCGCCCGCCCGTGCACCAGCCGCTGGCGGTTCTCCACCCGGCGCAGGAAGAGGTAGCCCTGCCGGAGCCGGGCCGCGTCCTCCCGCCGCAGCTTCCCGCTCGCTGCGAGTGACTCCAGCGCCTCCAGCGTCCCCGGCTGGCGCACCGCAGGCATCGCCCCACCGTGGAGGAGCTGCAGGAACTGGGTGGCGAACTCCACGTCCACCAGTCCCCCCTGGCCGGTCTTCGGATTCAGCTGCTCGACCGACTCGGCCGCCACCTCCCGCTCCATCCGCATCCGGAGCCGGTGAATCTCCTCCGCGGCTCCGTCGGGCAGGGGGCGCTCCCAGACCAGGGGGGCGAGCGCCGTGCTCAGCAACCGCTCGCCGTAGGCAACGTCCCCGGCCACCGCCCGCGCCTTGATCAGCGCCTGACGCTCCCAGAGCTGTGCGCGGCGGGCGTGGTGCTCGAGCAGTGACTCCTCGCTCACCACGAGGGGCCCCTGGTTTCCCGAGGGCCGGAGCCGGGTGTCCACTTGGTACAGGCGACCCTCCCGGAACTGGAGGGTGAGCAGCGAGAGCAGCCGCTGCACCAGCCGGGCGAAGTACTCGTGGTGTCCGAGACGGCCCGCGGGTCCACCGGTGGTCTCCTCGTCGGCGCTCGAACCGTAGACGAAGAGCAGATCGAGGTCCGAGTGGTAGCCGAGCTCGTGGCCGCCCAGCTTCCCCATCCCCAGCACCGCGAACGGGGCCCGCCGGCCATCGCGCATTCGAGGCTGCCCCCAGCGCGCCCGCGCGTGCTCGGCGGCGAGCAGCACCGCGTGGTCCAGGAGCCCTTCGGCGAGCGCCGTGAGCTGCCTGGCCACCTCCGGCACCTCGAGCTCCCCGGCGATGTCGCCGAGGCCGATCCGGAGCACCTCCTCGTTCTTGAACCGGCGGAGCGCGCCCAGGAGCTGCTCCGGGTCGTCCGTCACCCGCGCGGCCCGGCCGTCCAGCTCGCTGCGGATGCGCTCCGGCGGCTTGTGCAGCGCCTCGGCGTCCCAGGAGACCAGCTGGTCCAGGAGCTCGGGAGTCCGCACCAGCTCGGCGCTGAGGTAGGCGCTCTGCCCGAAGAGGTCGAGCAGCCGCCGCGCCACCGCCGGCCGCTGGTGGAGCAATCTCAGGTATCCGGCCGGGACCGAGAGCGCCGAGGCGAACTCGGCCAGGTAGAAGAGGGCCTGGTCGGGATCCGGGCTCCGCGCCGCACCCTGCAGCAGCTGAAGCGCGATCGCCGACGGGCCGGGCCCCTCCTCGAGACGCGCGGCCGCCAGCACCCGCCGCAGTCGCTGGACCGAGGCCAGCGCCGCCTGCCCATCGTCGAAGCCACGGCGGAGGAGCGCCTCGATCCGCCCGGCGTCGTCCACGTCGTCGTCCAGGGCGAGGACGAGGTCCGGGTCCTTGGGCAGCTCGCCGCGCGCCTCCTGGCCGAGCAGGACGTGGAACGCCTGGGCGACGTAGCTCCGGTGCCGGTCGAGCTCGGCGTCGAGCCCGCTGGCGTCGGCGAACCCGAGGCTGCGCCCGAGCCGCTCCCTCTCGGGCCCCGGAGGCGGCAGCGCCTGCGTCTGTCGGTCGTTCACCATCTGCAGCCGGTTCTCCACGCGGCGGAGGAAGGCGTAGGCCTCGAGCAGCCGGTCGGCATCGGCCTGCGAGAGAAGGCCCGCCTCCACCAGCCGGCGCAGCGCCCGCTGGGTGGAGCGCACCCTCAACGAGGAATTCCGGCCCCCGTGGAGCAGCTGGAGGGCCGCGGCGACGAACTCCACCTCGCGGATGCCACCCGGGCCGAGCTTCACGTCGCTCTCCCGCGCGGTGCTGCGCAGGTCGATCTGCATCTTGAGATCGCGGAGAGCCTCCACGGCCCCCAGGTCGAGCGTCCGCCGCCAGACGAACGGCCCCAGCTCTTCGAGCAGCTGCTGCCCCAGGGCGAGGTCCCCCGCCACGGGGCGAGCCTTGATCCACGCCGCGCGCTCCCAGGTGCGGCCCTGCTGCTCGTAGTACTGGAGCATCGCCGGGAGCGAGGAGACTGCAGCGCCTGCGCGCCCCTGGGGGCGCAGGTCCAGGTCCACCCGGAAGCAGAACCCGTCCTCGGTGACCGTGGACATCGCCCGTGCCAGCGCCTCGGTCAGGCGCGTGTAGTAGGTGACCGTCGGGACCGAGCCGGCGCTCCCCCCCTCGGTCATCCCGTCGCCCCGGTGCACCAGGACCAGGTCGATGTCCGAGCTCCAGTTGAGGTCCTCGCCCCCGAGCTTTCCGAGGCCCAGCACGACGAACCCCTCGGGGACCGGCGCGCCGTAGCGGCCTCGGAGCGGTGCCTCGAGGCGCGGCAGCGCGCCCCGGAGCAGCGCCTCGGCGAGCGCCGTCTGCTCCCGGCCCAGCGTCTCCATCGGCGCCCCGAGCCACGCGTCGCGCGCCGCGAGCCGGAGCGCCTGCCGTGCCTTGAAGCGCCGCAGCCTCCGGTGCAGCTCCTCCGGACCTTTCCCCTCCGCGCGGGAGAGCACCGAGCCCAGCGCCCGGTCGAGCGCCGGCCCGGTCAGCGGAACCGGGGTGCTCGTGCTCCGGTAGACCCAGCGGAGGAGGCCGGGGCGGGTCATGAGGAGGCGCTGCATCGACTCGCTGGCCAGGACCAGCCGCGTGGCCAGCGCCTCCGCTCCCGGCGCGCCCACCACGGCCTCCTGGAGTCGGAGCAACCCCCGGGTGACCTGCTCGATCTCGCCCGTCGCCTGGATGGCCTCGACGAGCGCCGCGGCCCGCTCCTCGCCTAGGCGGGTGGTGAGTGTCTCGAGCTCCCGCGCGGTGCGCTCCGGTAGCCCGAGCGTTCCCGGCCCGGCGGTGGTCACGGCGTGGCGATCTGCCCCAGCTGGGCGCGCACCTTCTCCACGTCGGTGGCGTGCTTGAGGAGCACGTTCAGCGTCGCCCCGACCAGCTCGGGCGAGAGGGACTCGGCGTTGAGCAGCACCAGGCTTCGGGCCCAGTCCAGCGTCTCGCTGATCGACGGGGGCTTCTTCAGTTCCAGGCCCCGGATGCGCTCCACCGCGCCCACCACCTGGCCCGCGAGCGCCGCCGGCACCTCGGGGGCCCGGGTCCGGACGATGCGCAGCTCGCGCTCCCGTTCGGGGAAGTCGATGTGGAGGTGGAGGCAGCGGCGCTTGAGCGCGTCCGACAGCTCACGGGCCGCGTTCGAGGTCAGAACCGAGCGCGGGACCGAGCGGGCGCGCAGGGTGCCCAGCTCGGGGATGGTCACCGCCGCGTCTGCCAGCACCTCGAGGAGGAAGGCCTCGAACTCGGGATCCGCCTTGTCCACCTCGTCCACCAGCAGGAGCGCGGGGGCCGCCGACAGGAGCGCCTTGAGGATCGGACGGGGGAGCAGAAAGCGTTCGGAGAAGAACACCGCGTCGCCGGCGGCGATCCGGTCGGCGGCCTCGGCGAGCGTCGTCGTCCCGGCGAGCGCCTCTCCGAGCTTGTCCCTGAGGATCTGCGTGTAGAGCAGCTGCTTGCTGTACTCCCACTCGTACAGCGCCTTCGCCTCGTCGAGGCCCTCGTAGCACTGGAGGCGGAATAGCGGGCGGCCCAGGGCAGCGGCCATCGCCCGGGCGAACTCGGTCTTGCCCACGCCAGCCGGGCCCTCGACCAGGATGGGCTTCTCCAGCCGGTCGGCGAGGAACGCGGCGGTCGCGATCTCGGTGGACGCCAGGTAGCCCGTCGCCTCGAGGCGGGCCAGGGCGTCTGTCACGGAGGTGAACCCTCGTGGCACCCCAGGGGAAGAGGGCGTCGATGTGGCGGGAGTTTCCACAGTGAGTTGCCGTCCCTGTTTCTCGCCGGCCACCGGGCCGATGCGCATCTCGTGGATATCAGAGGCGAGGCGGCCGGGCACGAAGGTGGTCCGGGGCGTGCATTCGAAGCGGGTCGACGGGGCCGGACCGGCCCCCGGTCGAGGTGACATCGTGACGTCGCGCGGCGTGAAGACGGGGTTGGGACTGCTGGCGTTGCTCCTGCCGGGCGGCCTCCTCCTCCTGATCGGGTGGGTGCTGGTGCGTGCCCTCGCCCGGGCGACCGCGCGAATCCGCTCCGACGCGAGCTTTCCCGCGGAGGGGGGGCACCTGCGGGACCTGGTAGGGCGGCTGAGCTTCCGTGACGTGCTCCGCGAAGCCCGGGCCGCGCTCTAAGGAGTGACCGGTCACCGGCGGAACCCTCCCGCGGGTCGATTCCCGAGGGGGCCGCCGGTGACCTTCGGGGTGACGCTGACCCACTCCCCGCTCCGGGCCCGAAACGAGTTCTCCGAAACGAGTTCCCGAAACGAGTTCTCTGAGACGTCGCTCTAGAGGAGGTCGCTCGGGCGTCGTCGTCCGCTGGGCTCCGTTCCTACGAGAGAATCGGAGTCCTCCGGGAATTGGAGTGGAAAACGAGTTCGGAAAACGAGTTCTCGGAAAACGAGTTCTCTGAGACGTCGTCCGGAGACGTCGTCCGGTTTCAGGGCTTGTCGAGCTCGTCGACCAGCTTCTGCCAGGCCTCGTCGCCGTCGGAGGGTGGGGCGGACTTGGGTGGCGCCGCCGTGGGGGGCCGCTGGGCCGGTACGCTCGTCCCCGTTGGGCTCGACGGCGCCGGCGCAGCCCGTGCCTTCAGGCGCGCCAGCTCCAGCTCGGCCACCTTCAGGGCCCGGGCCCGCTCCTGGACCGACTGCTGTAGCCTCGCCACCTCCTGGGCCTTGGCGGCGTCCCGGCGCTCGAGCTCGGCGCGCTGCTTCGTGACCAGCTCCTCCCGCTCGGCCAGCACCCGGGCCTCGATCTCCTTGCGCCCCCGCTCGGCCGCTGCCAGCCGTCCCGCCGCATCCGCCGCCCGCGCCTCGGCCGCCTGGACCTTCCCGCCCAGCTCCCGCTCGATGCGCGTCCGCTCCGCCGCCGCCGCCCTCGCCTCCGCCTCACGCGCGGAGGCCCGCTCCGCCGCCGCCGCGAGCTCGCGCTCGGTGACCCCTCGCGCCTTCTCCAGCTCCGCGACTCGCCCCCCGAGCTGCGCGGCCGTCTCCCGTGCCTGCCGCTCCGCCCCCTCGGCACGCTCCAGCAGGGCCTGCTCCCGCCCCGCCGCCTCCGCCCGCTCGCTGGACAGCTCCGCCTCGAGGCTTCCCATCCGGGCCCGTGCCGACTCCAGCTCGGCCCCCATCTCGCTCCGAGCCTTGTCCCGCTCGGACTGGGCCTGCGCCAGCTGCGCACCGAGCTGCTCCACCCGAGCCTGCAGCTCGGCCTTCAGCGCCTGCGCCTCCCGGGTGACCATGGCCAGCTTCTGCGACAGCTCGGTCTGGCGTCGGCCGGCGGCGTCGGTGAGCTCCTTCAGCCGTGCCTCGGCCTGCTTCAGCTGCTCGCCCCGCGCCTGCGCATCCCGGGCCGCCGCCTCGCGCTCCCGCGCCCGCTCCGCGCCGGCATCGGCCAGCCGGGCCCGCGCGTCGTCGAGCTGGGTGGTGAGCCCTGCCAGGTCGCCGCGCAGGAGCTCCTCCTGCCGAGCCGCCGAGTCCTGCAGCTCCCGGAACTTCTCCTCCAGGTCCGCTCGGGCGTCCTCGGTCTGTGCCAGCTGCCCCGAGAGCCGCGTCACCTCGCCGACCCGCGTTCCCAGCTCCTGCTTGGTCAGGGAGAGCAGCTCGGCGTGGTCGGCGAGCTCGTCGCGGTGCCGGCTCAGGTCCGCCTCGACCGCGGCCCGCGCCTGCGCCGTCGTCTCCAGCTCGGTGCGCGTCGCCGCGTGCCGCTCCCGCTCGCTGTCGAGCTCGACCAGCGTGGCGTCCAGCTGTCCACGGGTGTCCACCACCAGGTGCTCCGCCCGATCGAGCGACGCCTGGCTGTCCGAGAGGAGCTGCCGGGTTGCCGACAGCTCTCCCTGCACCGCGAGCTTCTCCGCCTCCACCGCCGCCAGCTTCGACTCGAGCTCGCTCCCCCGCGCCCGCGCGTCGCGGAGCTGGGCGTCAGCCTCCTCCAGCTCGCGCACGAACTCCTGCGCCTGCTGGGCGCGCTCGGCCAGCTGCTCCTGGGAAGTCGCCAGCGCGTCCTCGGTGCGGCCCAAGTCCGCCTTCAACTTGGTCCGCTCGACCTCCAGTTGCGTCCGGGCGCTCCGCTCGGCCTCGAACGCCGCCGTGGTCTCGGCCAGCTTCCCGGTCAGGCTGCGGACCTGGTTGCCCAGCTCGGTCTCGCGCTCCTCGAGATGCGCCCGGGTGGACTCGAGCTCGCCCTCGAGCTCGCCAATGCGCTCGAGCTTGGCCTGCACCTGGGCGTGCATCTCGGCCTCGACGTTCTCGCGCTGCTCGTGGGCCTGGCCCAGCTCCCGCTCCAGCGCGGAGGCCCGGGCGTCCCGCTCGGCCAGCCGGTCCGTCATCTGCTTGCCGAGGTGCTCCAGCTCCAGCCGCAGGTTCTCGCCCGCGCTCTCCGCCGCAAAGAGACGCTGCTCCAGCCCCTGCACCTGGGCGGTGTTCCGCGCCTCGGTCTGCTCGCGCTCCTGGTCCAGGCGCGCCACCTCGGCCTCGGCCTGGTCGGCGCGGCCCTCGCCCTTCGTCGCCCGGGCCTCCAGGGCCTGGACCGTGGCCTCCCGCTCGCTCCGCGTCTCGCCCAGCGTCCGCTCCAGATCGGCGATGCGACGGGCGTTCTCGGCGTCGTGTGCGTCGCGCTCCTGGGTGGTGCGCTCGAGGGCGCCACGGGTCTCGGCCAGGTCGCGCTCGGCGGTCTCGGCCCGGCCGGTCATGGTGGCCAGCCCGCTGCTGAGGGTCTGCTCCTTCACCTCGAACTCGAGCGTTGCCACGCCCATCGCTCGCTCGAGACGCTCGACCTCCTGGAGCCCGCGCTCGACGGCCTGACCCTTCTCGCGGAGCTCGTCCTCGCGGCCGCTCAGGTCGCGCCGGAGGTGGGCGATGTCCTTCTCTTTTGCCGCCACCACCTCGATGAGGTCCTTCTCGGTGGCGAACTTCTGGAGGAGCAGGTCGTCCACGGTCGCACCGTGCTCCCGCTCTTTCTGGATCATCGCCGCCTGCGCCTCGTTGAAGCGGCGGAGCAGGTCGTCCACCTGCATCTTCAGACCCTGCAGCTCGACGTCCTTCTCGTGCAGCCGGTCCTCGACGCTCAGGAGCTCGCGCTCACGGACCGTCCAGATCTCCGAGATGCGGGCCAGCTGCGCCTCGCGGAGTTTCAGCTCGTCGCGGAGGATCTGGATCTTCCCCTCCGGCGTCCCCATCGACTCGCGCCGGGGAGGCGTCCGGCGGAGCTTCTGCGACTCGGCGAGGAGCTCGGCCTTCCGGTCGGCGATGGAGGCGAAGGTGCGGTCGAGGAACGCCCGGTCCTCCTCGGTGAAGGCAGAGCGGCGCTCGCGCCGGGGCAACCGCGGGGGGCTCCCCGGCGCCGGCGCCCGGAGCGGCGGGGGAAGCGGCGGCATCTCCCGCGTCGGCGTGGGCCGGGTCTCGCCGCTCAGCGCCTCCTCCAGCGAGCGATCCATGTCGTCGCCAGGCGCCGGCGGCAGGATGCCGTGCGTCATCTGGGCGAGCTCGCCCATCTCGAAGGGGATGGTGAGATAGCCGTCGGCAGGCGTGGGTCCCTGGGCATGCTGCGACAGGCCTTCCTGGCCCACGTCCGAGGAGAGGAGCAGCACCGGGAGGTTCTGCCCGAACCGGCCCTTCTTGATCTGCCCGCAGAGCACGAACCCCGACTGGTCCGGCAGCTCCGCCCGCAACACGACCAGGTCCGGCCGCCGCAGCTCGAGCTCCCGCTGCGCATCGGCGGCATTCTCGGCGGTGGCGGTCTGGAAGCCGGCCGACCGGAGCACGGAGGCCATGCTCAGGGCGAACTCGTTCTGACTCTCGACGATGAGGACGCGGCGCTCCATCAGGGGGGGCCGAGCTTACCCGAAGCCCCCGGAGGGCGTGCCGGGGTCGGTGCCCTCCGGCGACCGGTGACCGGACATCCGAGGGGACGCGCTCCATGGGGGCAGGAACGACGGGCGCGACCCTCCGGCTCCAGCGCGCGACGGGGCGGGGACGGCCCCGTGCTCCCGGTAGAGGTCTCGGAGGAGCCCGCGCACACGGACCGCGTCGTGTCGCTGCTCCACGTATGCGCGGGCCTCCGCCCCCGACTGATGAAGGAGCTCGGGCGCGGACGCCAGGGCGCGCAGGTCGGCCCCCAGCGCGGTCGCGTCGGATGCGGG
>Ga0335080_10008660_pt1 | contig 10607 bp, 11 predicted proteins | sample Lox_Sample_34_FD_206720 | JGI IMG/M metagenome (GOLD analysis project Ga0335080, IMG submission 206720) | Soil microbial communities from Loxahatchee National Wildlife Refuge, Florida, United States - Lox_Sample_3.4 | ecosystem: Environmental > Terrestrial > Soil > Wetlands | place: USA...
GGCCCTCGGGGAGAGCTCGACGATGCGGCAGTTGCGGATGTCCGCCACCGTGGTGTCGCCGTTCGGCAGCCTGTAGGCGTCGTCGGGCGTGTTCAGGTAGCCGGGTGCCGAGCCGGCGAGCCCGGCGTGGCCGTACTGCCAGACGACGTGCTTCGGTCGCAGGGCCACCTGGGCGAGCGTGTCGTTGAACTCCTCGTTGGTGATGATCGAGCGCCAGCCGGGGGTGAAGAAGGCGTCGTCGGGACCGCGGAGGTTGTCGTAGCTCCAGACGACCTTCCCGGCCGGCGAGACGACCAGCGCGCGGTTGTTGTTGCGGTCGGCGATCAGCAGATACCCCGGCAGGGGGCCGGGGTGGACCGGCGGCAGCCTCAGCGCGAGCCAGGCCGGGTCGGTGCGAGGCCTCACGACCACGCGTGTCGCCGCCGTCTGGATCGCACTGCTGCCCCCGGCTCCCGCTCCGTCGAAGTGCTCCCGGAAGTGGAACCACGGGCTCGCGAGCGGATAGGTGGCGAGCGCGACGGCGATCCCTCCCCCGACCGCAAGGCCGGCGACGACGATCCGCGCCCATCTGCCCTTCGAGCCGGGGCTCATGAGATCGTCGAGAACGTGTCGCCCCGCGCGAAGCGCGTGGGCGAGCACATGGATCGTCATCGCACCGAACCAGACGATGAAGCTCGCCTTGTGGAGCCCGAGCACCGCGCCGCGATGGGGAACAGCGAGCAGTGCCACTCCCGTGCCGAACAGGGTCAGCGTCGAGACGACCAGGACCGGCGCAACGAGGACACGCATGAGCGGCGCCGGCGGTCCCTCGCGGACGTATTCGATCCCGCCTGTGTAGTAGCGCACGAACCGGTACCCCGTGCTCGCGAGCTTCAGAGCGACCGGGCCGAGCAGCAGCATGCCGACGAAGACGTGCACGGAGAGGAGCCGGTGAATCGCCGGGATCGTGGCTCCCTCCACGGCCAGCAGGACGAGCAGCACGATGCCGGCGAGGGAGGTGAGCCGGCCGTTCCCGACTGCGCCGCCGAGCACCCGCCGCGCCGTCTGCTCACGGCGCGACGGCCTCGACACCGGCCGGGGTGCTTGCGTGTCCGCGGCCATCGCCCTCCAGTTGACCAGGGCCCGATGAGAGCCCGGTGAGGCGGCTTTTCATCCGGCGCTCATCTCGGCCGGCGAAGATGAGAGACGATGAGGATCCTGGTCGTCGAGGACGAGCCGAAGCTGGGTCGGCTGTTGGTCCGCGGCCTGGGAGAGGAAGGCCACCCGGCCGACCTCGCGGCCAGCGGCGAGGAGGCGCTCTGGATGTCGAGGGCGGCGCCGTACGACGCGATCGTGCTCGACGTGATGCTCCCGGGCATGGACGGCTTCGCGACGTGTCGGGAGCTCCGCTCCCGCGAGGTCTGGACGCCGGTGCTGATGCTGACGGCTCGCGATGCGATCGAGGACCGGATCGCCGGGCTCGACACCGGGGCCGACGACTATCTGGTCAAGCCGTTCGCCTTCAGCGAGCTGCTCGCCCGCCTGCGGGCGCTGACCCGACGCGCTCCGGCCGAGCGCCCGACCGAGCTGCGGGTGGGCGATCTCCGGCTCGATCCCGCCACGCACCGCGCCTGGCGGGGCGATTCCGAGCTCGGGCTCACGGCGAAGGAGTTCGTGCTGCTGGAAGTGTTCATGCGGCGGCCGGGGGAGGCCCTGTCGCGCGTCCAGCTACTCGACGCGGCCTGGGACATCGCGTTCGAGAGCCACTCGAACGTCGTCGATGTGTACGTGCGCTACCTGCGCGAGAAGATCGACCGGCCGTTCGACCGTCATTCGCTCGAGACGGTGCGCGGCGTCGGCTACCGCCTGCGCGAGATCTGAGCAGGCACTCTCCCTGGTGAGATGAAACGGCCGGCGCTCAGTCGAGTACCGATCAGGATCCGGCTCACGCTGCCGTTTGCACTTGCGATGGCCGTGGTGCTGGCCGCGCTCGGCGCGTTCGTCTACCTGCGGGTCGGCTCGACGCTTCTGCACACGACCGATCAGAACCTGCTCGCCCAGGCCACCGAGGCGACGCTCCGGCTCGACAAGGGTCGTCCGCCGCTCGATCGCGACAACGCGAGCGGTGTGAGCTTCGCTCAGGTCCTCTCCCGGGAGGGAACGGTGGTGACGTCGGAACCGGTGGGTCTCGCCGCGCTCATCGACCCGGCCCGTGCCGCCCGCGTCGCTGCGGGAAGTCCGATGCGGGCAAGTGTCTCGCTCGCCGATCGTTCGGGCCGCTGGCGGTTGCTGGCGATCCCGATTCAGTCCGGGGGCGACAGGAGCGCGCTCGTCCTCGCGAGCTCCCTCGATGCGCGTGACGAGTCGCTGGAGCGCCTGCGGAAGGAACTCCTCGTCGCCTCGCCGCTCGCGCTTCTGCTCGCGACCCTCGCCGGCTACGCACTGGCGGGCGCGGCCCTACGCCCGGTGGAGGCGATGCGGCGCGAGGCGGCGAAGATCTCGGCCGCGACTCCGGGGAGCCGGCTGCCGGTCCCGGAGGCGAAAGACGAGGTGCAGCGGCTCGCCGAGACGCTCAACGACATGCTTGCCCGGCTGGAGACGGCCTTCGAGCACGAGCGCCGGTTCGTGGCCGATGCGAGTCACGAGCTCCGCACGCCGCTTGCGCTGCTGAAGACCGAGCTCGAGCTCGCTTTGCGCCATCCTCGGTCGCGCGTGGAGCTCGAGGACGCTCTTCGCTCTGCCGCCGAGGAGACCGAGCGGCTGAGCGCACTCGCCTCCGATCTGCTGCTCATCGCGCGCTCGGACCAGCGGGGCCTGCCGATCGATCCCGCGCCGGTGTCGTCGGGCGAGCTCTTCGCCGATGTCGCGGAGCGCTTCTCGTCGCGCGCCGAGGAGCTCGGGCGCTCTCTGGTGGTCGAGGAGGGGGACGACTTCGCCTTCGAGGCGGATCCGAAACGAATCGAGCAGGCGCTCGGCAATCTGGTGGACAACGCGCTCGTCCACGGTTCGGGTGCGGTGACGCTCCGGGCCCGCCGGAAGGGCGAGTCGATCGAGCTGCACGTCACGGACGAAGGCGCCGGCTTCCCGGCCGGCTTCGAAGCGCGCGCGTTCGACCGCTTCAGCCGCGCCGACGAGGCCCGAAGCCGCAGCGGCAGCGGTCTCGGGCTCGCGATCGTCCAGACGATCGCCGACGCCCACGGCGGTACCGCCTGCGTCTCGCCGGGTGAGGGAGCAGACATCTGGCTCTCGCTCCCGATCGGATCGCCTCCGTCGCGGGTGCGCCCTGTGCGCGGGGCGGCGCTTCGACGCTCGGGGTGAGCGACTACTTGCCGAGCTTCGCGAGCGCCGACTGGAGCGACTGCTCGAACGCCATGCTCGTGTAGGTCGCTCCCGAGACCATCTGGATGTTCGAGCTCTGGGCGCTCAGGAACTCCTGTCGCAGGTAGGGCAGCGACTGCGACATGATGTACTGCGAGCGGTCGGTGTGGTAGGTGTAGCTGCCGCCGAGATCGGTATAGCGGATCGTCTTCTTGCCGCCCGAGGTCGTGATCTTGGCTGTGACGACGACCTGGACGGTGCCCCAGCGGTTCGCCTGAGCCTGGACTCCGGACACCTTCTGGGTCACCGTCTTCTTCGAGGCGGTCTTCGCCTGCGAGCGCGTCGCAGCGACCGCCTGGCCGACGGGGACCGTGATGGCCATGGCACCGAGGAGGGCAGCCAGCTTCGCTCTCATGCACTCGATTCTGGTCTCCCTGGATGAGAGCCCCATGTGAGCTTTCTTAGAGTTCTCTTAGAGCCGAAGTCCCAGGGCTGCTTGGCTCTGTGGACCCCAGACGCCGTTCGGCTTGAGCCCTTTTGCCGCCTGGAAGCGCTTGACGGCGGCCGTGGTGAGCGGCCCATAGAACCCGGTGATCGGGCCGTGGAAGTACCCGAGCCTCGTCAGGTCGGCCTGAAGCTTGCGTACCTCGGTCGTCGTGAGGGTGGTCGGCATGCCGCCCGAGGAAGCCGACGGAGCGAGTGCCGCAGCAAGCGCCGAGGCTGTCATCGGACCCCAGACTCCGTCGGCGGTGAGCCCTGCAGCCTGCTGGAACGCCTTGACGGCGGCGGTCGTTAGCGGGCCGTAGAACCCGGTCACGGGGCCCCTGAAATACCCGAGTCGGGTGAGGTCGGTCTGAATCCGCCGCACCGACCGTTTGCTGAGGTGGTTGACCGCCGCAGCGGCGGGCGGCGAGGCCGGAGCGGGCGGCGAGGAGGTGCCGCCTCCCGTCGAGGATGCCACCCACGCCGCCAGTGCCTGGATGTCGCTTGCCGAGAGCGAGCTTCCGAAGGCGGGCATCCCGCCTCCGCCGTAGGTCACCTGGGCCGCTACGACCGCGCTCGAGGGGCGGAGGTCGTCCAGGTTCGGCCCGGCGTTGCCGGTCGATCCCGCGGCCTGGAGGGTGTGGCAGCCTCCGCAACCTGCCTGGGCCCAGACCTGCGCTCCGGTCGCGGCGCCCGCGATCGAGGGGACCGAGAACGTTGCGGCGGCGGATGCAAGGACGAGGAAGCTCTTCGATCTCATGCGTCCACGGTAGGACCGCAAGATGAGCCTCGGGTGAGAGCTCAGTCGTTCTTGCGCGGAAGTCGGACTCGGAAGGTCGTTCCCCGGTCGGGCAGCGAGTCGGCCTCGACCGTGCCGCCGTGCGCCTCGACCACCGCAGCGACGATGGCGAGGCCGAGCCCCGCTCCGCCGCTCGAGCGGGCCCGTGAGGGATCGGCGCGGTAGAAGCGCTCGAACAGGCGCTCGAGGTGCTCGGCGTCCATTCCGGGCCCCGAATCGGCGATGGTGAGCGTCACGGCGCCATCGCGCGAGTCGAGGGCGACCCGGAGCGCGGCGTCCGGGGGCGTGTGCGACCGGACGTTCGAGAGCAGGTTGTCGACGACCTGGCGGAGCCGGTCGCGATCGCCGGAGACGACGCACGGCGTCAGCGATACCTCGAGCGGCCGGTCTGGCTCGAGCGTCCGCTCGGTCTCGAGGGCTTCCGCGACGACTTCGTCCAGCGCGACGGGCTCACGCTCGAGCGGTCGTCCCTCGTCGAGATGGGCGAGGAGGAGCAGGTCGTCGACGAGGAGGCTCATCCGCTCCGACTCGCGGCTGATCCCCGTCATCGACCGCTCGAGGTCATCCGGGCGGCTTGCAGCCCCTCGTGTGAAGAGCTCCGCGTAAGCACGAACGGCGGCGAGGGGGGTGCGGAGCTCGTGACTTGCGTCCGCCACGAATCGCCTCAGCCTGCGCTCGGAAGCCTCCAGTGCCCGCAGCGACCTGTCTCTGGCCGCGACTGCCTCCTCGATGTGCGCCAGCATCGAGTTGAGAGCGAGCCCGAGACGGCCGACCTCCGTCCGCGGCTCCGCACGCTCGACGCGCTGCGAGAGATCGCCGGCGGCGATCGCGTCAGCCGTCTTCGCCATCGCATCGAGCGGTCGCAGGCCGAGACGGACGATCCAGAGGCCGAGGGCCGTCATCGCCGCGAGGACGACTGCCGTGACGAGGAGCTCGATCAGGAGCAGGCGATGAAGCGTGCTGTTGACGTCCGCAAGCGGCGCCGCGATCAGCAGGATCCGGTTCGGCGCCCGGCCCTCGATCGAGGCCCGCACTCGGTAGCTCCCGCCGCCGCTGATCGCCGGGACGGTGAGAAAGGTCACGCGGTCGCCCTCGCTGGTGTTGGCATGCGACGGAAGCTCGATCCTCGCCGGGAGCTTCGGCCCCGGCGCCGGCTTCGTCTGACCGAACCGGGGGATGCATCCCTCGGTCAGGATCGCCTGGCCGAGCCGCCGGACCTGGATGCAATCACCCGGGATCGAGTTGAAGAGCTCCTGGAGGTTCCCGCCGGGCCCGGGGCCCGGGCCCGAGGGGCCGCTGGGCGGGAAGAGCGCGTTCTCGACCCCCGGATGGACGGAGTTGAGCGTGCTGTCGATCCGGTCGAAAAGGAACGCGCGCAGCGCGCTGTAGGTGGCGATGTCGGCAGCGACGAGCCCGACCGCTGCGACGGCGATCACGCCGAGCAGCAGCCGGGCGCGGAGCGAGAGCCGCCGGAGCAAGGCCTACCGCCGCTCGGCTTCCAGCATGTACCCGGCCTGGCGGACCGTCTTGATCAGCGGGGGACCGAACGCGTCGAGCTTCCGCCGGAGGTAGCTGACGTAGGTCTCGACGACGTTCGTGTTCCCGCCGAAGTCGTACCGCCAGACGTGCTGGAGGATCTGTCCCTTCGACAGCACGCGGCGCGGGTTGAGCAGGAAGAATCGCAGCAGGTTGAACTCGGTGGCGGTGAGGTCGATCCGGTTGTCCGAGCGGAAGACCTCGTGACGTCCCTCGTCGAGGACGAGGTCGTCGAAACGCAGGACGTCGCCGGGGAGGTCGCCGGCGGTGCGGCGGAGGATCGCGTGCACCCGGGCGACGATCTCGGCAAGGCTGAACGGTTTGGTCACGTAGTCGTCGCCGCCGGCGCGGAGCGCCTCGACCTTGTTCTCGACACCGCTCTTGGCGGTCAGGAACAGGATCGCGGTCCTGAAGCCGCGCTCGCGCAGGCGCCGCCCGACCTCGATCCCGTCGATGTCGGGCAGCATCCAGTCGAGGACGATCAGGTCGGGTTCGAACTCCATCGTGGTCGAGATCGCGTCGCGGCCGTTGGCGGCCTCGGCTATCTCGAACCCCTCGTAGCGCAGGGCGGTCGCGACCGCGTCGACGATCCCGGGTTCGTCGTCGACGACGAGGATCTTGGCTCCGACGGCCGGGTTCACGGCTCCATTCAGCGGGCTCATGGGGTTCATCGTCTCACCGGGAGCTGTGGGTTTTCTGAGAAACGGGAGGCGAAGACTGTGAGGTTGCTGTGAATCGAGGCATGCATTGGTCGCCGTTCTAGAGGGCGCCAGGCGGGCTCGAGCCGGCCGATGTTCGCTTCCAGATGACCGAGAACCCGGTGCCGCCCGGGGCGAGCGCGCCGGGGGCGGCCTCGACGCCGCTCGACTCGGCTGCGAAGGGTCCGAACGGGCCTGGGCCGGAGGAGGCGCCGGATTCGAGCCGGATGCGCGTCGCCGTCCACGCCGAGTCCGAGATCGACCCGGTGTGGCCCGTCGACGAGGTCGCCCTCGCGCTCTTGAAGCGCACCGTGCCGAAGTCGGTCAGCGGCAGGATGCTCTCGCCGCCCGGCGTGACCGTCGACGGGGCCTCGGCGATCCATTCGGCCGAGGACGTGTCGGGCGCCGCCATCCGAAGCGTCTTCGCGAAGGTCTTGCCGGTCGTCGCGTTGGCCAGTCGGACGGTGACCGTCGAGCCGCTGACGCGAACCGAGGCGGAGATGGTGTCGCCTGCCGACACCCCCAGGCTCACCCTGACCGACGCGGCGGGCACCAGCTCGTACCACGCCGAGTAGCGGACGGTGCCGTTCGCGAGGCAGTCGGCCTCGGTGCCCGTCTGCTCGAGCGCGCCGGCGGCGTCGGACTCTCCGCCGAGGCCCACCCAGAAGGCAGACGCCGTCACGCTCGTCGTGCTCGAGGAGCAGCTCGCGGTCGGCTCGACCCAGGTGCCGCTCACGGAGCTGAAGGTGGTGCCGGTGACGGCGTAGCCCGACCAGTTGGAGCTGACGGCGGTTGCAGCCGACGCCGTTCCCGTACCTGTCGTCGCGACGGCGAGGGCGGCGAGGGCCGTCGCGAGCAGGTTGCGCCTCATCGCGCCACCGCCTCGATGAGGGCGCCGCCCCGCGATCTGAGGACGGCAGCGGCGAGGGCGACGAGCGAGCCTTCGACGAACAGCGACGCGAGTCCGAGCGGCTCCGTCCAGTTGCCGATGTCGTCTGCTCCGCCTGGAAGGCCGACCGTGCGCGAGATCACGTAGCCGCTGATCGCGCCGAGGGGGAGCAGAGTGGCGGCGAGCCAGGCCCGCGTGTCGCCGTCGCGGATAAGGGCGGCGGCGGCGAGCAGGCAGCCGCCGATCAGGCCGAGGTAGAGCCAGCCCTTGTAGGGCTGCTCTCCGAATGTGCCGGGGAGGTCGAGGAGGTGGATGAGGGCGACGCCGGCGAGGGCGGTCACCGCCGTCGCCCTCGCGACTCCGTCGCGAACGGCGGCTGTGAGCGACGGGTCGAGGTGGGCGGGGGGGCCTGAGGACGCGGACATGGGGTTCTCCCTTCGCTGTGATTGACACAGCAAGGATCCGCCCGCGCCCTTGGAGCCCCCTGTGAGCGGCCTGTGGCTCCTCGTAGTGTCCGAACGCCCGATCTGAACAGTCCGCGGACGTGGCCTGCGCGGCCTCGTCCGGAGGTCGGGTGTGAAGCGCTAGGAGCTCGAGCCGGGGCTGGAGGAGCCGGGGCTCGAGTGCCCTGCGAAAGCCATGTGAGCTGTGGGTCGTCTCCTCTACGATGGTCCCGCAGTGAACCCGCCCGGCCTCACCTCGCCGTGGCTCTTCGAGCCGTTGGTGATGGCCCTCGCCGCCGCCGCCGCCACGTGCTTCGCGCAGGGGTTCCTGAGGCTACGCCGCCGGGGTCGTGCCGATCTCGCCCCGTCGACCCGCCCCGCCCTCTTCGCCCTCGGGCTCGCGCTGCTCGTTCTTCCGCTCGTCTCCCCGCTCGACCTGCTCGGCGATCGCTACCTGCTCTCCGCGCACATGTTCCAGCACGTCCTGATCGGGGATGCGGCGCCCGCTCTGATCCTGGTGGCGCTGCGAGGCCCGCTGCTCTTCTTCACCGTGCCGCCTACGCTGCTGGCGGCGCTCGGGCACAGCAAAGGCATCAGACGGTTCGCCTCGTGGCTCCTTCGGCCGAGGATTGCGCTCGCCCTCTGGGCGGCCGCCTACGCGGGTTGGCACATCCCGCCGATCTATGACTACGCCGCGGGGCACCAGGTCGTGCATGACCTCGAACATGCGAGCTTCATCGTCGCCGGATTCCTCGTCTGGAGCCTCATCGTCGATCCGGCCCGCCGCTGCGAGCTCTCGCGCGGCCGGCGAATCGGTATCGCCGGCGCGCTGCTCGCGATGAGCACCGTGCTGTCGGATCTCCTCCTCTTCAGCCTGCGACCCCTCTATCCGGCGTACGCCGACCAGGCACACCGGGTCTTCGGCCTCTCGCCGCTCCGCGACCAGCAGCTGGCGGGCCTCGTGATGACGGTGGAGCAGATCGCGACGCTCGGGACGTGCATCGCGATCCTTCTCCTCCCTGAGTTCCGCCGCCGGCGCCGGGCGCGGCCTGTGCCGCTCGCGGCCCCGGCCCGGACCTCGTGAGCGGCCCGTACCGCTTCAGCTTCGAGCCCGTGTTCCTCGTCCTCGCGGTCGCGGCCGCGGTCCTCTACGCGCGCGACGTGCGCCGCTCGTCGCACGAGGAGCGCCCGGGTGGCGGACGCATGGCGGTGTTCGGGCTCGGGCTGGGGCTCGTCGCCGTCCCTGTCGACTCGCCGCTCGAGACGCTGTCGGCGCATTACCTGCTCCTCGCCCATCTGCTCCAGAACGCGCTGATCGCCGACTGGGGCCCACCGCTCCTGATTCTCGGACTCACACGTGCGATGCGTTGCCGGGTTGCCGCCGCCGGCGGGCGGCCGCTCGAGCTCGTCACCCGACCCGTGGTCGCGCTTCCGCTCTGGCTGGTGATCTGGTACGGCGTCCACGCCCCAGCCTTCTACGACTGGGCGCTGCGCAGAGGCTGGCCGTTGACACTCGAGCACGCGCTCCTCGTCGGCGCAGGCCTCGTCTTCTGGTGGGCGATCCTCGGCGAGCCGCGCCGCCTCGAGTCGCTAGGCGTGCTCGCGTATCTCGGCATCGCATTCATCACCGCGCCCTGGCTCTCGCTCGCCTACGTTTTCGCCTCGCACCCGCTCTATCGCTTCTACGCCGACGCCCCGAGGCTCTGGGGCATGTCCGCGATCCGCGATCAGAACCTGGCGGGGATCCTGATGAACGCCGAGCAGACGAGCATCTTCTTCATCGCGTTGGCGTGGATGTTCCTCCGTGTCCTCGCCGAGGAAGAGGAAGCCCAGCGCCACGCTGACGCGGCCTACCTCGAGGTGCATCCGTAGCGACCCGGTAATAGGATGCCGCCGATGCAGCGACGCCTCCGGGACCGGGTCAGGATGCTGATCTTCTTCACGCCGTGGGTGACGGTGCCGCTTGCGCTGCTCGGAGTGGCGATCACCGTCACCACGCCGCTCATCGACTTTACGTCGCTCGGCTGGATCTGCCTGCCGGTCGAGATCGGTGCGGCGGTGGTACTCGCGCTCTGGCTGCGGCCCCGCTACCGCCTCTCGATCCTCGATAGCTCGCCGCTGGGCGTCTTCACGCTGCTGCAGCGGCGCAGCTAGAGGGGACTCCACCTACCCTAGGCGAGCAGGCGCTCGATCGCTCGATCCCAGGTGATCCCGGCGGCGGCCGGGTATCCCGCCTCGCCGTAGCGGCGCGCGGCCTCCTCGTCCGAGATCAGAAGGCCGAGCGCGGCCGCGAGCGGCTCTGCTTCGGGCTCGGTCACCACACCGGTCTCTCCGGGGACGACGAAGTCGAGGGGCCCGCCTGCGTCCGTCGTGGTGACCACCGGTTTTTTGGAGCGGAATGCCTCGAGCGGAACCATCCCGAAGTCCTCGTCGACCGGCGCGTAGTAGACGGCGCGGCAGGT
>Ga0335080_10008661_pt1 | contig 10607 bp, 10 predicted proteins | sample Lox_Sample_34_FD_206720 | JGI IMG/M metagenome (GOLD analysis project Ga0335080, IMG submission 206720) | Soil microbial communities from Loxahatchee National Wildlife Refuge, Florida, United States - Lox_Sample_3.4 | ecosystem: Environmental > Terrestrial > Soil > Wetlands | place: USA...
GATGTTCATCCTGCTCGCGAACGAGTTCGCCGCTTCGCTGCTCGTGCGCTCGCCGACCCAGAACGTCATGGGGACCGTCCTCTACAACTACTACGGGAACGGCCTCTACCCGGTCGTCGCAGCCACCGCACTCGTCATGGTCGCCGTCACCGGGGCGGGCGTGGCGATCGCGATGATCGCCGGCGGCTCCGACATCTTCAAGAAGCTGTGATCGGGGATCTCCAGGGCAAGGTCGCCGTGGTCACCGGCGCCGCCGGCGGGATCGGCCTCGCGCTGTGCGAGGCGTTCGCGGCCGAGGGAATGCGCATCGCGATGGCCGACATCGATCCGGCCGGGCTCGACGCAGCCGCGGAGCGGCTCGCCGCCGACACCGGCGTCGAGGTGCTCGCCGTTCCGACCGACGTGATGAGCTGGGACGAGGTCGACGCGCTCGAGGCGCGAGTCGTCGGCCGCTTCGGTGCCGTGCACGTGCTGTGCAACAACGCCGGCGTGCAGCTTCCCGCCGCGACGTGGGAGTTCACGCGTCAGGAGTGGGAGTGGGTGCTCGGCGTCAACCTCGGCGGCGTCGTGCACGGGGTCGAGGCGTTCCTCCCCGGAATGATCGAGCGCGGCGAGCCGGGACACGTCGTCAACACGGCATCGATCGGCGGCCTGGTCGCCTTCCCCACCCTCGCTCCCTACACGGCCGCGAAGTACGCCGTCGTCGGCCTGTCCGAATGCCTGGAGCAGGACCTCCGTGCGCACGACATACCGATCGCCGTCTCGGTCCTGTGCCCCGGCCCCGTGCTCAGCTCGCTGCGGGAGAACAGCGCCGTGCTCCGCCCGGGCGGCGAGCGCGGGCGCGACGTGCCGCTCGTCACCGGCGTCTCCAAGCTCTCCCCGGCGGAGGTGGCCGCGCAGGTAGTCGACGCCGTCCGACACGACCGCTTCTGGATCCTCACCCATCCCGGCTACAAGGAGACGATCCGCGAACGCTGCCGCGGTATCGTCGACACCGACGTTCTCGTCGTCCCCGAGCTGCTGTCCGGGTGAAGCTCGGACTCGAACCACAGGAGCGCGAGCTGCGCGACGAGGTGCGTCAGTTCCTCGCCGAACACTGCCCCGACCCGGCCGAGCTCCCGCACGACCTCGACGGGCGGATCGCGTACCTCCGTCGCTGGCAGTCCCGCTGCTACGAGGCCGGCTATGTCGGCCGCGCCTGGCCCGCCGAGTTCGGCGGCGGCGGCCGCCCGACGGTCGAGCAGATCATCGTCGACCAGGAGATGGCGTCGGCGGGCGCGCCGGAGCGAGTCGCGATCGTAGGGCTCGACGTGCTCGGGCCGGCGATCCTTGCGTTCGGCACCGACGAGCAGCGCAGCCGCCACGTCGCGCCGATCCTGTCGGCAGAGGAGCTCTGGAGCCAGGGCTTCTCCGAGCCGGAGGCGGGATCGGACCTCGCCTCGCTGCGAACTGTCGCCGTCGAGACGGATGACCGTTACGTCCTCAACGGGCAGAAGACGTGGGTCTCGTGGGGACAATTCTCGCGCTGGTGCGGCGTGCTCGCGCGCACCGATCCTGACGTGCCCAGGCACAAGGGCATCTCGCTGCTGATCGTCGACGTCGAGGCGCCCGGCGTCGAGATGCGGCCGATGGAGCAGATCACCGGGCATGCGGAGTTCTGCGAGCTGTTCCTCGACGACGTGCTCGTCCCGAAGGAGAACATGCTCGGCCGGCCCGGTCAGGGCTGGGAGATCGCCATGCACGTCGTCGCGCACGAGCGTGGCACCGCGGCGCTTCCGCGGCAGGTGACGCTGCGGACGTGGCTCGACCGGCTCGTCGCCGACGCCGCCGACCTGGAGCGCGACGGCGCTCCGGTGCTGGCGGACGAGGCCGCGCAGGCGGTGCTCGCCGGCGCGCTGATCCAGATCGAGGTGCTGCGCCATCACGCAACGAGGACGATGTCCACGTTCATCAACGGCGGGGCCGTCGGCCCGGAGAGCTCCGGCGTGAAGTTGCTGATGGCGCAGGCGGAGCAGACGCTGGGGATGGCGGCACTCGACGTGCTCGGCGACGCGGCCGCCGGAGAGTTCTGGTACGAGCGGTACCTGTACTCACGCGCCGCGAGCGTCTACGGCGGTGCGCAGCAGATTCAGCGCGGCATCATCGCCGACCGGGTTCTCGCCCTCCCGAAGGACTGAGCATGGATCTCGAGCTGACAGAGGAGCAGAACTGGTTGCGCGAGGCGGTCGGCGAGATGCTCGCCCGGTCGGCGGGAGACGACGGGCTCGTGCCCGCCACGGCGGGCGACGCGCTCTGGAACGGGCTCGTCGAGTTCGGCGCGCTCGAGGTGGGTGGAGAGGAAGGACTCGGCGCTGTCGAGCTCGCGCTGATCTGCTGGAGCCTCGGAGGCCGGCTCGCCGCCGTGCCCTATGCCGACAGCGCGGCTCTCGCGTATGTCGCGCCCGGCCACGGTCGCGCGGCGCTCGGCCTCAGCGAGCCCGGCCGGAGCTTCGCGCCCACGGACCCGTGCACGACGCTCGACGGTGGGCGGGTCACGGGCGCGAAGAGCGCCGTCGCGTTCGCCGCCGCGGTCGACGGCATCGCGGTGACCGCCGCCGGCCCCGACGGACCCGTCCTCGCTCTCGTCGCGCCGGGCTCCGCCGGAGTCTCGGTCGTTCCGGAGCCGACCCTCGACCCGACCGTGCAGCCGACGTGCGTCACCTTCGACTCGGCGGAGGCGGAGTCGGTCGCCACCCCGTCCCTGAGGTCGCTGGCCGCAATCGCGGGTGTGCTCGCCGCGGCCGAATCCGTCGGCGCGGCGGCGGCCGTCCTCGATCTTGCGTGCGCCTATGCGGCGCAGCGCCGCCAGTTCGGACAGACCATCGGCAGCTTCCAGGCGATTCGGCACCTGCTCGCAGACATGTACGTCAAGGTGGAGAGCTCGTGGTCGAGCGTCCTCTATGCGGCTGCCGCCCTCGACGAGCGCGAGCCGGACGGCCTGCGCACCGCGTCGATCGCGAAGGCGTACGCGGGCCGCGCAACGCACGAGGTGGCGCACGGAGCGCTCCAGGTCTTCGGCGGCATCGCCTTCACCGCGGAGCACCCGGCGCACCGCTTCCTCCGCCGCATCGTTGTCCGCAGCGGCCAGTTCGGCACCCCGCGCGAGCACGAGCGCAGTCTCGGACACGGTCTCGCCCGACGACGACTGGAGGTTCCTGCATGAGCGAAGCGACGTTCCTTCCCGTCTACTTCGACAGGCTCGACGCCGGCGAGGACGTCGTCTCCATGCTCGCGCCGGACTTCACCTTCTCGCTGCTGTGGGCGACGGAAGAGGGAGCGCAGGAGTTCGCCGGCAGCTTCGAGGCGTTCCACGGCTACTTGGCGCAACGCGATCCCGACGGCCAGCTTCACCACATCTCCAAGTCGCTTCGCGACGGGAGGACCGAGGTCGCGTCGGGCTGGACGACGCGGTACGGCGAGCCGCTCGGTTCGTTCACGTTCGCGGTCGAGCTCGACCAGGACGAGCGCGTGCGGCGCCTGTTCGCCGCTCGAACAGAGGCATTCGACGGCGTCCCGTTCTAGATGCGCACGAGCATCTTGCCGGTGTTGTCGCCGCGCATGAGCCCGGCGAGCGCCTCCGGCGCGTGCTCGAGACCTTCGACGATGGTCTCTCGGTAGCGCAGGCGCCCCTCCCTGAGCCAGGCGCCGACCTCGCGCGTCATCTCCGGGAGGAGGTCGACGTTGCTGCTGCCGCGGAAGCCGCGGATGGTCAAGTTCTTTGCCACGACCATGAACAGGTTTCGCGGTCCGGGCGGCGGATCGTCCGCGTCGTACTCCGAGATCGTGCCGCAGACGGCGACGCGGCCCGAGTCTCGCAACGCGTCGAGCGCGGCCTCGAGATGCCCGCCCCCGACGTTGTCGAAGTAGACGTCGATGCCGTCGGGCGCGGCCGCGCGGAGCAGCTCCGGCAGCGGCCCGGAGCGGTAGTTGAACGCGTCGTCCAGCCCGAGCTCGCCGAGCAGGTACGCCACCTTCTCGTCGGAGCCGGCGCTCCCGATCACGCGGTGCCCGCGGATCTTCGCCATCTGCCCGACGAGGCTTCCGACTGCGCCGGCGGCGGCGGAGACCCACACGACGTCACCCTCACGGAGGGCGGCGATCCGGAAGAGGCCGGCATAGGCGGTCAGCCCGTTGCCGCCGAGCACGCCGAGGTACGCCTGAGCGGGAGCGACCTCGAGGTCGAGCTTCGTCAGCGTGGCCACGCCGCCGAGTGCAGGCATGCCGGCCTCGACGACGGCGTAGTCGCGCCAGCCGGCGGCGTGCCAGACCGTGTCGCCCGGCTCGAACCCGTCGGCGCGCGACTCGACGATCTCGCCGACGGTGAAGATCCCGTCCATCGGCGCCTCGAGCGGAAACGCGGCGAAATACCCGGCCGGCGCCTTGTCCCGGAGCCGGAGCCTGAGCGCGGCGTCGACCGATGTCCATGTGTTGCGGACAAGCACCTCGCCCGGTCCGGGCTCGCGCACCTCGACCTCGACGACGCGGAAGTCCGACGGCCGCACCTCGCCGCGCGGATACGTCACCAGCTGGACCTCACGCCCGGTCATGTGCGCAGCAGCGAGAGCACCTCGCGCCCGATCCGGTCGCTGTTCGCCTCGTCGAGGTCGACGCCGACACTGCGCGTGCCGATGTAGACGCGGCCGATGCCGAGGTCGACGATCTCCCGGAGCCGCTCGGCGCAATACTCGGCAGGGCCGGCGATCGCGAACCGATCGATCAGCTCGTCGGCACCAGCTTCGAGCGGATAGAAGTCGATCTCGCCGGGCCGTCCGCCGACGACGCGCGAGACGCCGCCGCGCGTGTCGCGGTAGACCGCCTCCATCGTCTCCACCGCCTGCCGGTACTCGCTGTGATCGGAGGCCGCGACTCCGGTGGCCGCGCTCGCTTCGAAGCCGGAGAAGCGCGCGTGCGTGACGACGAGGCCGCGAATCGCCTCGCGTGCGCTCGCGTCGCGCTCGTCCGTGACCGCGACCTGGACGTAGCACCCGATCGCGAGCGAATCCGCGTCGCGCCCGGCCGTGCGACAGGCGTCGCGCGCAAGTGCGATCGACCGCTTGAGACGCTCGACGTCGGCGCCGACCGAGAAGCTGACGCCGTCCGCGCAGCGCACCGCGACGTCGACGGTGCGAGGCCCCGTCGCGGCGACGTTCACCGTGGGTACCGCGACGTCGAGCGACGGATCGATGTCGTCGAGCCGCGACATCGTCGAGACGACGCCGTCGATCTCCACCTCGTCGCGCCGCAGGAACCCGCGCAGCCGGAGTAGGTACTCCTCGAAGCGCGCGACGGGCATCGGCTTCTGCTGGAGCACCTTCATCGCTCCGTCGCCGCGGCCGATCGAGAACGACGCGCGCCCGCCCGACACGCCTTGCAGCGTCGCCATCGCGTCGGCCGCAAGCAGCGGATGGCGCAGCGGAACGGCGACCGCGGTTCCCACCTTCAGCGTCGTGGTCGCGGCGGCGGCGAGTGCGAGCACGACGTACGGGTCGGGAAGCAGCCCGTGCGCCTCGCCGATCGCGAGTCCGTCCCAGCCGCTTGCCTCGAACTCGCGCGCGAAGCGGCCGATGGCGGCCGACGGCACCGGCGTGGCGCCCATGCGCCAGAACTCAGCGGGCACCCGCGCCTCCCACCCGTGCCGCCTCCAGCTCCGCGATCAGCGCGGGAACGACGGTGAATGCGTCGCCGACGATGCCGAGATCGGCGTGCTGGAAGATCGGCGCCTCCCGGTCCGCGTTGATCGCGACGACACGACGCGACCCCTTCATGCCGACGAGATGCTGCGCAGCGCCGCTGATCCCGACGGCGATGTAGACGTCCGGCGTCACCGTCTTGCCGGTCTGTCCGATCTGCATGCGGAACGGGGCCCAGCCTGCGTCGATGACGGGCCGCGTCGCGCCGACGGCGGCGTCGCCGATCGCGCGCGCGAGCTCGCCGAGCAGCGCGAACCCTTCCGGCCCGCCGAGACCACGACCGCCGCCGACGACGACTCGCGCCTCCTCGAGCCTCGGCCCCTCGTTGGATTCCTCGTGGCGCTCCACCAGGCGTGCGCGCAGCCGCGTGGCGGGGATGTCGAGATCGACGGCGACGACGTCCGCGCGCGAGCCCGACGGCAGCGCATCGAAGGCTCCCGTGCGCACGAGCACGAGCCGCGGCGTCGGGCCTGTCAGCTCGACGTCGACGATCTTCGCGCCCGCGATTCCACCGCGCAGGTTGCCCGGCCGTCCCGGCCACAGGCTCAGCGCGGTTGTAAGACGAACGTGGCCGGCGCCGACGACGTCGTCGACGTTCGCGACGAGCGCCGACCCGAGCAGCGCCTGGACGCGGCCCGCGACGTCGCGCGAGTCGTAGGACGGCCCGAATAGGATCAGATCGGGCTTGTGCCGGCGCGCGAGCTCGGCGAGCGCGTGCGCCGCAGGCTCGGCGGGATGATCCGCGTAGAGGGGGTCGTCGGACGCGAAGACCTGGACCGCGCCGTGGACGCCGAGGATCTCAGCGGCGGCGGATGCGCCGGGCCCGAGCGCGACGGCCCCGACGTCGGGAGCGAGCGTCCGCGCCTTCGAGAGCAGCTCGAGGGCGGCGGGCGCGACCCGGCCGTCCGGCGCGACCTCGGCGTAGACCCAGACCGCGCCCATCAGGCGACCCCCGCCTGCTCGAGGAGCTGCAGGATCCGGCGGGGAGCCTCGTCCTCGTCCTCGACAAGCTCACCTCTCGGCTTCTCCGGAGCGATCTCGACCGCCGTGACGCGCTGGGTCGGAACCACGTCGGCCGGCTGCAGGCCGAGGGCGGCGAGCGGCAGCCGCTCGATCGGCTTCTTCCTCGCCTCGATCGAGTCCTTCAGCGACACGTGGCGCGGCTCCGCGGCGGCGGCGGTGAGCGTCACCAGAGCCGGCAGCGGGCACTCGACGGTGTCGTACCCCAGGTCGGTCTGCCGTTCGACGACGACTCGTGCGCCGTCGACCTCGAGGCGCCGGGCGAACGTCGCCGACGGGAGGTCGAGGAGCGCCGCCAGCGTCATCGGCACCGTTCCGGTGGCGCCGTCGGTCGACTCGACGCCGGCGATCACGAGATCGAACGGCAGGCGCGCGATCGCCGCGGCCAGGACCTTCGCGGTCACGAGCGCGTCCGATCCTTCGAGCAGCGGGTCGACGACGAGTGTCGCGCCGTCGGCGCCGAGCGCGAGCGCGCGCTGGAGTGCGCGCACGGCATGCTCGGGCCCGACCGAGAGAGCCGTTACTGCCCCGCCGTGCGCCTGGGCAAGCCGGACGGCCGTCTCGACGCCGGGTTCGTCGCTGGGATCGAGGCCGCCGTCGGCCTCCCGCCGCCGCAGGCGAAACTCCGGCCCGATCTCCGGCGGCGACCCGGACGGGTTCGGAACGTACTTCGCAAGGACGACGACGTCCACGTCAGAACGCGACCGTGCCGGCGTTGTCGAGACGACCGCTCTCGAACCGGCGCAGCGCCGAGTTGGCGTCGAGGACCGCGTGAGTCAGACGTCGTCCCGCGGAGCAGTCGCCGACTGCGACGAGGGCGGGAACCTCTCCCACGAGCTCGCGCAGGAGTGCGTCGTCGGGGAGCAATCTCGTCCTGACGACGAGCAGGTCGGCCTCGAGCTGCGACGACTCGTCAGTGACCACGTCCGCGAGCGAGACCGTCGATCCGCGCACGGACGTCACGGTCGTGAGCGTGCGGTAGCGCACGCCGTTGCTCCCGAGGCGACCGAGGACACCGGCGACGCTTTCGTGCGGAATCGCGAGCGCGATCCCGCGCGCGGGCGTGAGCAGCTCGACCGCGGCGCCGCGCTCGGCGAGATACTCGGCGGCGCTGATCCCGTGCCAGAACCCGGAGCCGTCGTCCAGCACGGCAGCGCGCGCCGGCGGCACCTTCACCGCGCCGCCGAGCAGCTCCCACACCGTCGCGACGCGCGCCTCGGCGTCGAACGGGAACTCCGGCGGCATCGGCCTCGCGCCGGTGGCGGCGACGACAAGGTCCGGCGCATCGGCGAGCACCGCGTCACGGGTCGCGGGCGTCCCCAGCCGCATCTCGACCCCGAGCCGCGCCAGCTCGCGTTCTGCGTAGAAGACGAAGTCGAGCAGCTCCTCCCGGGTCGGGCCGGCTGCCGCGATCCGCAGCTGCCCGCCGGTGACGTCGGCCCGCTCGTAGAGCACGACCTCGTGACCGGCCTCTGCTGCGACCCGCGCCGCCTCGAGGCCGGCCGGCCCGGCGCCGGCGACCACGACCCTCTTCGGCGCCGCGGCCCTGCGCACCGGCTCCCACTCGAGCTCGCGCCCGGCACGCGCGTTGACCGCGCAGCCGAGCTGGCCGTGCGCGGCGCGGCAGTCCTGCACGATGCCGATGCACGGGCGGATCTCCGCCGCGCGGCCTTCGCGGGCCTTCGACACCCACTCCGGATCGGCGATGACCCCGCGGCCGATCGCGACGAAGTCGACCTGGCCGGACGCGACCGCGCGCTCCGCCAGATCGGGGAAGCGGATCCGCCCGGCCGCCATCACCGGCACGTCGACGTCCTGCTTCACCGTCGCCGCCCAGTCGAGCGTGAACCCCTCGGGGTAGGTCGCATCCTTCACGTAGGAGCCGCGCATCCCGGCCGTCAGCGAGATGTAGTCGACCGGAGCCGCATCCTGGATCGCATAGACGATCTCGCGCGTGTCGTCGAGCGTCAGGCCGTCCGGCGTCTCCTCCTCGGCGCTGAGGCGGATCCCGAGCGGATAGCGGTCCCCGCAACGGTTGCGCATCGCTTCGACGATCTCGCGCAGCAGGCGAGTCCTCCCCTCGAGCGTGTCGCCGCGATAAGCGTCCTCGCGGCGGTTCGACGCCGGCGACAGGAACTGCGCGAGGAGGTAGCCGTGACCGGCGGAGATCTCGACCCCGTCGTACCCGGCAGCCTGGAAGTTCGCCGCCGAGCGGGCGAACGCCTCCACGATCATCCGCACCTCGGCGACGCTCATCTCGTGCGGCGGGCTCGGGTCGCGCGGAGACGCGACGGGGGATGGCCCCATCGGGACGGAGTTCGTGAGCCCGCCGGGCGACTCGCGGCCGAGGTGGACGAGCTGGCCGAAGATGCGTGCGCCGTGCCGCTGGACGGCCTCGCAGCGTGCTCGCAGGGCGTCGATTCCGTCTTCGTCCCAGGCCTCGACGATGATGCGGACGGGGAAGAGCGAGGTCGGGTGGACGACGGCGGCCCCCGTGATGATGAGCCCGACGCCGGCGCGCGCCCGCTCCTCCTGGAACGCGACGTCGCGTGGGCTCAGGTGTCCGTTCTCGACGAGCCCGGTGCCCATCGGCGGCTGGACGATCCGGTTGCGGATCGTGAGCCCTCCGATCGCCCCCGGCTCGAAGAGGTGGGGGTAGCCGGTCATACCGCCGTCGCGCCGCCGTCGGCGACGATCAGTGCGCCGGTCAAGAAGCTCGCCTCGTCCGAGAGAAGGAAGCAGGCGGTGGCGGCGATCTCGTCCGGCTCCGCCAGCCGCGACTGGATCGACCGCGGCAGCGCGCCCTCGAGGTAGACCGGCCGCGTCATCGGCGTGCGCACGCTGCCGGGCGCAATCACGTTTACGCGGACGCCGTCGGCGCCCGCCTCGAGCGCGAACTGGCGCGAGAACGCGATGATGCCTCCCTTGGCCGCCGAGTACGCCGAGAGGTTCGCGCGGGCGACGAGCGCCGTGACGGAGGCGAGGTTGACGACTGCGCCTCCGCCCGCGGCCCGCAGGTGCGGCAGTGTCGTCTTGCAGACGAGAAACGTCCCCGTCAGGTGCACGGCGAGCATCCGGTTCCAGTCGTCGACCGCCAGCTCCTCGACGGGTGCGAACTGGACGATGCCGGCGGAGTTGAGGACGCAGTCGATCCGGCCGAGGCGCTCGGCCGCCTCCCGCACGGCCGCCTGGACCGACGTCTCGTCGGCGACGTCGCAGCCGATCCCGACCGATCCGTCCAGCTCTGCGGCGACCGCCTGCGCCCGCTCCGCGTCGAGATCGAGCGCCGCGACCCGCCCGCCCTCGTCGGCGAAGCGCCGAGCAGTGGCCGCGCCAATGCCCGAGCCGGCTCCCGTGGCCAGCAGCACCTTGCCCTCGAAGCGGGTGGACAGCGTCACCTGAACTGAATTAATATCAGGAAACTCGGGAGGGGGTCAACGCCTTCCGGGGAGCGGCATACAATGCGAGTTCCTCATCTCGCGTCACCCGATGTGGCGCAACGGCGAGCAGAGAGGCGGTCGACGGGTGACTGCGAACACACGGCCGAAGGATGCGATCCTCAGCGTGGGCGAGGTCGAGCTGTTCGTGCGCCGGCGCGGCGGCGGCCACCCCCTCGTCGTGATCAACGGCCTCGGCGCCAGCGTCGAGATGCTGGCGAATCTCGAAGAGCGCCTCGCCCGGACGGCCCTCACGATCGCCGTCGAGTTGCCGGGCGCGGGCCGCTCGCCGACGCCGCGCCGGCCGCTGTCGATCGCGGCGATGGCGAAGGTGCTCGTCGACCTGCTCGACGAGCTCGGCCTCGAGCAGGCCGACGTGCTCGGCTTCTCGCTCGGCGGGATCGTCGCGCAGCAGCTCGCG